>Ga0129336_10000282_pt1 | contig 28654 bp, 41 predicted proteins | sample CPB6_02_DNA_FD_96878 | JGI IMG/M metagenome (GOLD analysis project Ga0129336, IMG submission 96878) | Freshwater to marine salinity gradient microbial communities from Chesapeake Bay, USA - CPBay_Sum_0.6_0.2_DNA | ecosystem: Environmental > Aquatic > Marine > Coastal | place: USA: Chesapeake...
AAAAAGTCTAACTTTCAACTCCCTGTAAATCAGTAAACTATGAGCGGCAATATACCGCACATAAATATTATGTTAAGTAGAGCGAAAAAATGCGCTGCCGGTCTCGCTTCGCAGGAGCTCAGGAAGAGGCCGGATTTCCAAATTTTGGTGCACCCCAATTCCCTATCAAACCAGTAGGAATTAACATCCTGTTATTCCCTACCAATTCAGTAGGAATTAACATCCTGTTATTCCCTACCAATTCAGTAGGATTTAACAACCTGTTATTCCCTACCAAACCAGTAGGAATTAACATCCTGTTATTCCCTTTTGGCTTGTGGTCCTTTGGCTTGTGGAATTTAACACAAACCAAATTTTCCCAAAACCGACCGAATTTTCCCCAAAATGACCGGATTTTGCAAACCGCTTGACTTTTCAGATAACAGAACATTATATTTGTGTCATTCTTAAACGCACTAAAATATACGCAAAATGAATCTCAAACAATCTCTCTTTGTAATCCTTACTATTGTGTTCCTTCTTTATGCGGCAATTCTGCCGTTTTCCATGTTCGGAACACCTTATCTAATCGGCGCAAGCATTTTCACGCTGTACTGCTCATTCAAAGTGAAAAACCAAGATTAAACCATTTGCCCGTACCTGCAAATTTGCCGGTACGGGCTTTTTGTCATTCATTAACCACTCCGCAAAGATGAAACCCAAACGCATAATGGCCGGCGAAGTCCTTACAAAATCCCTGCTCCAACGGATCAACAAAGCAGCATACCAGTATGGCGGTCTTCCCGTCGTGGGCGAAATGCAAGTAAAAACAGCGTTCAATCTGGACGCAAAAACGACCGTCCAACTTTCCCGAGAACACATAAAAGGGAATCCGGAAAAGTTCCTGAGCGATTTCCAAAAGACGATGAACGCAAGCTATTTTGAGATTCAAATTATATAACCTTAACACTTTCGCAAAATGGAAAAAGGCATTAACCTTTGCACGCCTAACGGCACATTTGAGACCGCTACCAATGGAGCGAACGCAAACCGGGAACTATATGCGGAAAACATCTTGTGGGACAATTTCCGCACCGGTGAAAAATTTTACTTTGAATCCGGTGTTTGCCTAACGGTCCATAGCGTTCTCCCTGAGTGCGTTAATTTGGCCTGTGATGAACTTACGGTTTGGCCTGAGATTATAGGACTTGTACAGCGTATCTCTTGGGCAACATGCCCTATTTATCAGTCTTCTGTTGTTCGTCAAACTGGTTTTGATTTTTTCAACCGCATTTTGACCGTCCTAACTGCTGAGGAAATAGCGCTATATAAAAAGTATGTTTTAGGCGTACACGTGTACACACACAAAACAACCGTATTTTTCCGTCATTTTTTTGGCTTTGGTTACACGGAAATAATTTTAATGGGCGAAATTCCAACTTCTGAAATATTCCCTGTATAAAAAAAACTTTCGCAGAATGAACCCACTTGAAAAATACCGCAAAGGCATCCGCAATTTAAGAGGCGCAGACTTCGCCGGTGCTGATTTGTCTTACAAGTCTTTATCCGGCAAAGATGTAAACTTACAAAGTGCCGTCTTCACCTTCGCCGATTGCACCGGAACAAGCTTTGCTGGTGCAAACCTGAGCCTTACAAACTTTGCCGGAGCGCATTTAGAGGGCACAAACTTTGCTTTCTGTAATCTATCCGGCGCTAACTTTGAGGGCGCTACCTTGATAGGCTGTAATTTCCACAACGCAACAAACATTCCTAACAATCTTAAACAATCGCAAAATGACTAAGGACGTATTTTTAAAATTCGCTTCGGCTATCCCTCAGGGAGTAGTAGAGGAACACGGTTCAAAGAACGCTGCAATAATGCACCTCTGGAAAACCCAAACCGGTCAAACGGATTTCCGCACCTTCAAAGAATGGCAGGAGGCCGGCCGCAAAGTCCGCAAGGGGGAAAGTTCTTTCCCAGTGTTTTCCCGCCCTATCAACAAGATCAAGGCAGAAGAGGAAAAAACCACAGACGATAACGAGCGCAATTTTTACGGAATTTGCCACCTGTTCCATATCGAACAGACCGAACCAATTAAATAACCTCTTTGCCCCGCAACGGTTTTCTGGCCAGTTCGATTCCGGTCGCGGGGCCAATTTTTAACCTCTTAAACTTTAAAACAATGGGAAGAAGCGTAAACCATCTAAATGACGCGTTTAAAGTAGTCTTCTTTGACTACCCAACGATCGAAAACTACAATGAAGAGACAGGCCAATGGGAACCCACAGATGAACCGGAAGATTTTGATCATGTGCTGGACCTAATAAGGGAAAGCATAAAAAGCGAATTTCCGGAATACACGGATTGTAAAAGGTGGCAAGGCAGGGATGTGATGATTTTCTTAGAAGGCTATGGTACGGAGATAGCTATCTCAGAATATTGTGGCCTTGCTACCCTTTCAATCAGGATAGACGAAAGCGAATTAAAATACACCTTATCAGGGAATGAATATGACTGCGAACAATGGGAAGAGGCAGAACAAGCGGAGCGGGAAAGGATAGAAAAATGGATTATCCAAAATGTTTCCCGCATTTTTGCCGGTTATGGTGAATATACAAAAATAGGCACCATGTCCAACGGGGAAAGTATTTACACCAAAAAGTAACTTATCTCTTTGCCCCGCAACGGTTTTCTGGCCGGTTCGATTCCGGCCACGGGGCCAATTTTTCACTCATTAAACACTCCGCAAAATGATACCAAAGTATGAAATCAAAGCAATTAGCACAAACGATTGCTACCCTTTTGCCGATGATATACAGTTAACAGATAGCACAACAGCAGCGCAAATTTTACGCCAGCTAATAGGCTCAGATTTGGTTATCTGTGAATCTTTTGTTTGTCTTTTTTTGAATAGAGCAAATAGGCCTGTTGGTTGGGCTAAAATCAGCACTGGCGGAATTTCCGCCACAACCGTAGATCCTCGGATAGTAGCAAAATACGCTATTGATACCTTGTCCAGTGCCGTAATTTTGGCACACAACCACCCCTCAGGGAACATACAACCAAGCGAAGGAGATAAGCAAATAACAAAAACGCTTAAAAGTGCTTTGATCCTGTTTGATATAAAAGTTTTAGATCATTTGATTATTACGGAAAAAAGTCACTTTTCTTTTGCTGATGATTGTATGTTGTAATACTTTGGAATAGTAATTTTTTCACCTCTTAAAATATTCTAAAAATGTACGTCGAAACTTCTAAAAAAATTGCCGTTCAAAATTACCCATACGGCAGAACGGTAACAACCATTTTTTATTCCATGGAATTTAACCCAAAAAAGGGGTTCCGGCAAGTAACGCAAACCGTTGACCCGAAAACTGGCAAGCTCAACAAGCCAAAGCAGGGAAAGTACTATGACTTCAGTATGAGGCAATTTGTCAACGGAAAAGTAAACCGCTTTTGTTTCAGAGTTAACGGGGGCGAAAGATTAAACGAAATTGCAAAGTTCTGCGCTCAACCAGAAGTCTTTAATGTTTTGACTGAACAAGAGTGCAAATACTTGTACGAGCTCTGTATATTGGGCAGTAAAGCACACATGAAAGCCCAAGCTATCTACTGTGGGAGCGAAGTCAAAGACCTTATTCCGCTCTTTGATCCGTTCGTACAAGCTGCTGTAAAGGGGTTCAAAAACCCAAATGAAAACCATTTCCCGGAAATGGTTCTACCTTTGGAGGAAATAGAGAAGACGAAAAAACCGGATTTTAACCCGTTCAAAGTTGTTAGTCACGGGTTCCCGAGCCAGTACTAACTCCCCCCTTTGCCCCGTCTTTGGAACACACGCCTAAAAAGCGTGCGCCGGGATCGTCTCCCGGGGCGGGGCCAAATATTTTTTCACACGTTAATACTTCGCAAAATGAAATGGATTAAGAGAAAAATCGTGTTCAAGGAATCCGGCGAGAATGCCGGCACGATCAGCGCCTATTCTTTCCTTGAGGACTTTACAGGGGACTTACAGGAAAAAACCTACAAATTTTTCTCCGCTGACATGGATCAATATGTAGAAGTTGACCTATACCAAGTGCGGGAAATTTGCATTCCCGAGCCTTGGACTTGGGAAGACTATCAAAGGCACTGTATTAACCTACGCTTTACAGTTGCTTTGTGCGGGGGTTCAGAACCTTTAAAAACTTTTACCGATCAAGAGCTGGAAACGGTTTTTGGCCTTGGCGAAGGAGATCGGTATATTCTCGGGCAGCTCTTTGTAAAGAAAAACAAAAGCGAATTTTTGCAAAGCCTCTACGCCCAAATGCGGGAATATATCCGTGTTCTGGCAGAAGGGGGAAAGCCAAAATATAACAGGCCACTCAGTGAAGGGCAGTATAACGCCCTATCAAAGTTCCGGGTAAATACATACGAGGCAAAGAGGATTAGCAATCGCGTATACTGGTCTAAAATATAAAGCTATGAAAGGCAAAATTATTATTATCATTTATCTTTTGCTCCTACTATTCATAAAGTAGTGGCGCAAGTTTCCCCCGCCTCTTTTGGACTTGCTCCAGAAAGAGGCGGGGGCATTTTTCACTCCTAAACATTAGCAACATGCAAAAAATTACTATTACCGGAAAACTGTATAGAAAAGAAGTAAAGCTTATACGGGTTTCAAAAGCGAAGGCCAAAAAACTATATGAGGCCAATAATACTATTATGCTTTGCCCTTCAAACTTTCGTCCTTTGGGGATGATGTACCAAGGTTTTGACGTTAAAAAAGAAAACCGCTCAGAATATGAGGGGACTTCTTTTGAAGATGTTTGCGAAAGTTTTAAGTGGTATAATTGCAATCACGAGATGGGGTATTACGTCCATTTTTACAAAGTGATTTATATTTAACCTTTCCCCCGTCTTTGGAGCAGCTCCCAAAGACGGGGTTTTTTGATACTAAACATTATTAAACATGCAACCAAGCGAGACAAAACACATTAAGCGGGAATTTAACCAACTGGCGCAACAGCTCGGGAGCAAAGCCCGCATAGGTGGAACTTCTAAAAAGCCCATAATGCAGGAGCATATAGGAGACTGCGGGGGCTTTGAAACTGTTGTAAAGGTGGACGGCTACCGGTTTACGGCGCTCATTAAAAACTTCCCTGAGCTAATAAAATTTATCGAATAGCGTTTGCTTTGTTCCGCAAATGCTTATATCTTTACGTTAGTTTATTTCACCTCTTAAAACATTAAATCATGGAAAATTTTAGTATTGTGGCTTCTCGTCAAGACCTCGAGCAATTAGGCTGGGGATACGACGGCTGGGGGGATTATGAACCGGGAGAATACCCCGGGTTTGACCACGTCCGTATAGACTGCGAAAACGATAAAACCAAATGGACGCCCTGTGACAAACATGGGCGCACCTTCGGCGATCCCCACTACACTGGCGACGACAAAAAGTCTATTCAGGATGCTTTGGCGCTCCTGAATGCCGGTATGGCCTACGAGCTTTAGCGTACCAGCCCAAAGCAAAACCCCGCCCGGCACACCAGCCCGGCGGGGTTTTTCTTTGCCCCTATACACCCCGTTGACCCCAACGAGGTGTATTTTTTTGCCCCTGATAAAAAACACTAAAAAAATCTATCAAAAAGTTTGCAAAATATTTTCCTGTTTGCTACTTTTGTAAGGCAATAAGCGCCCGCCCAAGCGCTGAGCCCGCATAAAGTCGGGGGGCGTCGCGGGGTATTTTGAAACCTCTTAAATCTTACAAAATGAAAATCGAAACACAATTCTTCCTGCACCGCTTTAACGAGTGGCTGCAAAAAACCTTCACTCCTTCCAACCGGCTTGGGTTTTGGAAAAACCGGGAAACCGGGGAGGAAGTGAAATCCGATCAGCTCCAAAACCGCTTTTTGCAAGACTGCCCCGATATGAAGGGGTTTTTGGGCAAAGTGGGTCTTTTGATTATTTTGGCCTTCGCTTGTTTCCCCGCACCTGCGGCAACTATTCCGGCACAAAAGCCGGGGGTCGTCGCGGATTCTATGCGCGTTGACACACTTGCGCCGGTGGCGTTCAAGATCATTCGCAAAATCAAGATACAATGAAAGAGAAAATATTTATGCGATGCGAAGCCTGTCTTTTGCTCTTTGACAAAGGCAAGGCAAAAGAGCATCTCGCTGAATGTAATTTCAACCCAGCCATGAAAACATGCACGACATGTGAACATGCCTTTGAAGCTGGAAGCGAAATATTTGGGCCACTAAGAGGCTGTAAAAAAGGCTGCAATCCTGACGAAAACAAAAAAGGAGGATGCGCTTTTTGGGAGGAAGAGAAATAAATCATTCGCAAAATCAAAAATCAATAAACAATGAAAAATATCATCAAGCTGACAGGCTGCTTCCCGATCCGGGAAAACATGGGCCGTCCAGAATACTTTATCCCTTCCCGGTTCGAGCTGGGCGATGAAGAAGTATCAATTTACTGCGCCATTGTAAAGGGCGGCAAATTGGGGCTGTTTTCGTCCCAGCCACAGTACGGCGCAGCAATCGAAGGTCAGGTCTCTTCTTGGGGTGTTACCCCGTATATTGACGGCGCCCCTTCGTGGTATTATGTCAAAGAGGGCAAGGTAAAGGAAGCAATCTTATGTGGCTATACTTCCGTGTTCGCTATTCCAGTCAAAATAGAGGCGGTTGACAAAATCCCGTATGCCACTATAACTCCAAGCGGCAAAATTGCCGACGCCGAGGTGATAGATATGCCGTCATTTAACGGCTTTTCCATGACGAATTTGTGGGGCACGCCTACCAACAAGTCCGGCGATTTGCTCAACCTGATAGGCGAACAAGTTGCCCGTAAAGATGACGATTACATCATCACGAACGACCGCTCGGTTTATTGCCGGGTTCAAAAGCAGCCGGACTGGGTGCGTATCCTGCAAAAGAGAAACGAAATTACTTCCTACGGCACTATCGAGATTACAGAGGACGTGTACAACCGCTACAACGCGATATACGAGGCGCTGTGCAACTTGGGGTATATCTCAGAATCCATTAACGGCATTCTTTCCGAACGACGGGATTCTCTGGGTTACTGGGAGATGGAGCGCCATCGGAAAATCCTGTCTGCTATTAAGGACGTTGGTGACGCCTCCAATATCAACCCGCCAAAAATCATCCGATATGCCCGAAAAGGCATTGCCGAAAAAACCGCTATGTGGTGGGAAGGCAGCAGGCTTTGCTATTTCCTAAAGGGCGACGTTTTGGAATACGGCATAAACTGATTCACAAACCTAAAAAATCTCAGCGAATGAGCAATATCATCTTCAAACCCGGCGACTGGGTGTATTTCATGCACAACGACCGGTTCGCTTACGGCCAAATTAAATGGACAACTACGGTCGAATCGGCAGACACCAAAGCCGTTGAACACGATTTAGGAAATGGCGTTGTGCGAAGGCAGGGAGAAATTTTCCAAACCAAGGCAGAACTTATGGCCTTTCTCATGGCCAATGTTCAAAACGACGCAAAGTCATGATCTCGTTGTCCGCAATTTGCAAAAAAATCGGCCACGACCGCCTCGCCGCCCGTCGCTTCTTAGAGCGGCGGGGCGTCGTGCCCGACAAAGAGGGGCGTATCAGCATAGAGGACGCCCGTACACTCTTGACCCACGTCACCGAAACCAAAGGCGACGCAGACTGCAGGATCAAGGCACAGGACTTGCTAAAAAAACTCTCCGGGTCTTTTTCCGGGGACTGGCTAAAGGCGCTGGGTCTGGAAGATAGCGATCCGCTTATCGAGGACGCAAAAGAAGAACCGCAACCACAACCACAAAAAGAAGAACCACAACCAGAGGAAAAACCACAACAACCACAACCACAAAACGTACCACCTATGAAAAATTTGGCCGTCCACGTCGGCATGAAAGCGTTAACCTCGCCTTATACGGCGATGGTGTTCACCTTTACGGCGCTTGTTGCGCAAGCGTATCTCTTTGCGCAGTTAGCCCATAAAATCTTTGTAGCGACCGGGATTTTTGCCCCTATGGCGTTCCATTTCGTCATGGCGTTCATCTTCGAGTGCACCGGCATCTTGATCGCCGCGTCGTTCAATAACCGCAAAATCGGGGGCGAAATTGACGGCGTATCTTTGCGCGGCATCTGGTTGTTCGTTTTCTTTGCCGTGCAGGTCATTTCAGACCTCTGCCTGTTCGGCGTCATTAAGAACCCGACCGTCGGAACAGTCATTGTTGCGCTGGCCATGCCCATCGCTTTATTAGGTTACGCAAACCTCTATATGGAGGAAAACAGGGGCAAGTAATGGAGAACGAAATGACCTTCCAGTATATGATCAAATCCTATCTGGAGGATAACCCACAATTAAGGCCGAACACCGTTCGGAACTACAAGGCCGTTTTGAGAAAATTAGAAAAATACGCCCAAGTAAGCGGGGTATCGTTGAACGTATTGGATTACGACATCCTTAACGTTACCAACCCGACAATGAGGAGGGAAAAGATTAAAGCGTTCAACGCTATGTGGAACGGCTTTATCTCATACCTCAAAACTGAACATAAGCTCGTGGTACACACAAGGAATACGTACAGGCAGATTTTCCATGCCATTGTCAAGTATTCCATGCAACAGTTTGGGGTACTTATTGTGATGAACTCTCGCGAGAAGGCGATGAAGTATTCCGATAAGAAGTTAGAGCTCAAAGACGAGGTTGTAAAGCATTTGATGACATTGAATCCCGGTTTACACTGGACCGTCAACATTTGCAAGTTGGCGCTCTACTCCTGCTGGCGTGTCTCCGACCTTATCCAAATCCGCGTTGACGACCTTGTACTGGGCGAATTTCTGGGACAGAAATGCTACTACATCTCAAGGATGACGGAAAAAACCAGCAAGCCTATGAAAACCCCTGTCCCCGTGGGCTTGATCCGCGACATCATGCGCCGAAACGGCTGCATGCCGGGCGACTTGCTCTTACGCCACCCCTCGGGGCGGGTACTGACAGCGGTGGGCGTCGTGGACGGGGTGCGGACTTTGTTCAACCTCAACCAGTTCCTGCGCGGGCAGACAGTGACGGTCTTCAATGTGGACGGAGAGACCATACAACAGCCTTTGGCTATGGTAAACCGTCCTATGCACCTCCTGCGTGCCGCTGGCGCGTCATATTTGATTCAAAGGGGGATGACACCGGACAGCGTGGCAAAGTGGTTTACGGGGCATGAGAGTAGCCAAGTGCTGAAGGACCATTATATAACCGGCGATAACTTCACCGGGGCAAAGGAGCTCTTTAAAGAGCGCTTTGCCGTAGCAAACATCCGGCAGTCGGATGAAATGAACAGGATTTTTGATGAGCACTTCCAAAATGGTTTCGAGTATGAAATATCTTGGGACAAGGATCAAATCAGCGAGGAAGAATGATTGCGATATTTTTGACCGGGATATTCGCAGGCGCCCTGTGCGCGCTCGCAATGTCGGGCTTTCTAAAAAGCAATACCGGGAGCAATACGAAGAAGCCGTGAGGCTGATACAAAATTTGGGTTTGGAAGACGGTATTTTTTAGCGTACTTTGCGTTATGCTGAGAAACCCAAAGATAGACTATAAAAGCGGTACGATCCACTTTAAGGGCGACCGCAGGGATATTGGGCAAGCCCAAGAGGGGCTATGCCGGGATTTTCCGCAGCTTGTTATGCTCTTTTGCGTAAAAACGCAAGTCGTAAACGGCGAAATCATCTGCCACATAGACTGGCAGGCGGTGCTGGGAAACCCGGTGTTTTTGTTGGCAATCAAAAATCAAAACCAAAATGAAGAAGACTTCAAGGCAGAGGATAACTGAGTTCATTAAGACCGGTCAGGTTCAAATGAGCACAGAGATAACGCTCGCCCCTGATATGTCGTGGTGCTTGGCAAAAGCCACAATCGTTACCGAAGTGGGCAATACTTTCACCGGCCACAAGCTGATGTGGCGCAAATACGACGCCGACGGACAGCCGGACGCTACTTTTGTGGGCGCAGCGGAAACTATGGCCATAGCCCGCGCAATCGGGTTTTGCTTTGGCGAAGAGGACATGGCACAAGAGGAGTTCGACGAGCTTTTGGTGTTCACCATTAAGCGCGTCAATGAATTGTACCAATCTTCCACAAGATCGGCAAAGGAGTATGTGAACAGCATCCTAAATGACGACCTGCGCCAAAAAGCAACGGTGTACTTGGAAACATTGCTCACTAAAACAGCGGCAACGTTCGCCGTGCAAAGCATCGAAGATGGAGAAAACGATTAACGTCGAATTAGGCGGTCGGCAAATCCCTGCCATAGACCTATCCGGCATGACCCCGGGGGAATGGGATGTGTACCGCAAAAGCAGCCTTCGCATAGGCGGGAGCGACATAGGCACTATCTTAGGGCTTTCCCGCTACTCCGATGCCATCACTTTGTTCTGTGAAAAAACGGGCTTCCTTGAAAGCTCCTTTGCCCCCAGCGAGGCCACCGAAGGCGGGCACTTCGACGAGGCGGCGATACTAAAGAGGCTTGAGTACTGGGACGGGATGCAATGGGCTGGGAACGTCCGGGCTGGCAAAACCTTTCGGATGATCGAAAAACCGGAAGTGACGTTTTTGCCCGAGAGCCACCCATACCTTGCCCTCAACGTGGACGGCGTCATCCTGTACGATCACGAATACCCGAACGAGACCGGGATAGCTGAGGCAAAAAAGATAGCGGGGTATGTCATGTCATCCTATCAGGGCGGTTGTCCGCCAGCGTACATTGCCCAAGTGTCCGCCTACCTTACGGGGCTAAAACTCCCTTTTGCCCGCATTGCACTTTTGGAAGACGGCGTCCGCTTGCACGTGCGCACCTTGGAGGCCGGAATGGACGAGATAAAGTACATGCAGGACAAGATCGAAACCGTTTGCCCGAGGTTTTACCAAGCCGTTTTGGACGGCAAACAAGTCTTGGCCGCAGCGCCAAAAGAACAAGCATCGTCTATGCTCTTGGAAGTCATCGCCGAGTACTCCGACATTCTAAAAGTAGGCAGCCTGTCCAAAGACGCTCTGGATGCGCTGGCTCAAGAAAAACGGGGGACGGTGCTCAAAGGCGCGGAATACGACGCAATCTTATCTACCTATGCTGAGGCGGAAAGCAGCAACAAAAAGGCCGCTGACAAGGAAGCAAAGGCCAAGAACGAAATCATCGAACTGCTTATCAAAGCCAACGCCGCTGCCGTAGAGGGCACGCGCTACCGGGCGGCATATAACAAACGTTTTACCTTCAAAAATTTATAGCACATGAAAAATCAAAAAATCGTCTTAGCGGCCATCATGGCCGCAGCGCGGGCGGTGTTCGCTTCAAAACTAAAAGTCCTAATCGGAAACGAAAAGGACGCCGATCCGCTCAACTTGGACGGCGTTAAAATCACCGGCGCGGATATGCCCCGGGTCATGGTGGTCGGCATTGCAAACGCGCTGGGCGTCCCCCGCAAAGAGCTGGCTGACCTGACAGCCTTGGACTTGGGCGAAACCGAGCAGCAAGTGACCAACAACCTTGCAAGCCTTCAAAACAAATACGAGAATGCGGCAAGGTACTGCATGTCCATGAAGGACGAGGCAAAGAACATCAAGAACGGGGCAAAGCGCTTTGCTTTGAAGCATGAACTCATGCTCAACCACATCGAGCAGAACCTCGAAGGCGTATCTTTGCCGTCTTTCCCCTACGTTTTCAAACGCGAAAAACACAATTAGATGACCAAACAACAATATGATGAAAGGGCAACCGAGTTACTCGAACAGCACCGGGAAAAAATCCTTTCGCTCCAAAAGGAGTTCATGGAAAAGTACGACGAGTTCAAAGCCGGGGACATCGTCAAAAGCCGCGAAGGCTACCGGGCTTACCTCAAGGTGCGCAGGGTTGAGTTCAAGGTTGACCGATCTAAAGTTTTGGTTTTGCTGCATTGTATCAGTACCAATAAAGACGGCGAAGTGTATAACCGATCTTACGAGCGGATCGTCAAGGCAGATTCCGTTACCAGTAAAGGGTTGAGGAAATGATAAGCTGGGACGCCGCCGTACAAATAGACGGCAATACGACAGAGGAAAAGCAAAAAGAAATTGATTCTTTGCGCACCTTTTTCAAAGGCTTTGAAGACATGCTCCCCGTAGAAAGGGAGTGTTTGGAGCGCGGCAAAGAAGATGGGCACATCTATCTACAACTCCGCTCGATTGAAACCTGCTTTGTCTGTGGCGCTTACCGACCTTTATATTACCGCCTTAGAAAAACCGACGGCGTCCCAATGCCTTCTTTAGTGCCCCGCAACGTCCTGTTGGGCTACATCTGCAACCGGCGCTTGAGCGAACGGCACGACGCCGGGCTGTTCTGCGCCGAATGTGAAAAAAAACATAACATCTTGTCCCGCATAAAAGGCTTTGCCAAAAAGCGGGGGATGCCTCTTAAAATCGAACAAAGGGATTTAATATCATGGAAGGAATAAATAAGGGGGTACCGGAGTACCCATACACCAAAGACGGCTGGGCAAAGCATTTGTCCAAACATTTTGAAGTAAGCCAGATGAAAGCTATTTTAGCCTTGCATGAATCCGGCTTTCTGGAAGAGGCCATTACCGCCGCGATCAATAACACGGACAAAATAGACTTTGAGCTCTTCTGGGAGGCGTTTTCCTTTAAAAGAGGGCCGAAATCACAAACCCAAAAGCTCTGGATGCAGTTGTCGTACAACACACAACGCCTTATCTTAGACGAGGCGCTGCCAAAGTACAACCGCTTTATCCTTGTGTCTGGCATACAAAAATGCCAGCCGATTGTATATCTCAGGCAGCGGCGCTACAAAAACGAGATACCCGATCAGCGGCAAATTGAAAAGTTTGCAAACACCGTGAACCGCTATTTCAACGAGGTCATCAACTGGAAAAGCAAGTACGCTTCTTACAAGCCCCCGACCATAAACTCGTTGATTTTAAAGACGGAGGCGTTCATGTACCGCTATCCCGATATGACGCCCATAGACGTCTGCGGCGTCCTCCGCTGGATGACAAAAACATGGACTGCGGACTGGCGGCACGCAATAAACCCTTTGTTGGCCATGTCCATCTCGAATTGGCCGAGATATTACATGAACGCAAACGAACATATACAGCAAATGAAACAAGAGCGGCAGCGGTACGTCATGGAGAAGCTGGAACAGAAAGTTGTCCAAGATTTGCCGTTTGAGGGCACAGACGAGCTGGACGAACTGGGGGATGAAAACTACGATCTATGAAACACGGCAGCCTCTTTTCCGGCATTGGCGGCTTTGATTTGGCCGCGCAATGGATGGGCTGGGAAAACGTGTTTCATTGCGAGATAGCGGAGTTCCCGCGCAAAGTATTGAAGCACTACTGGCCTGACGCCCTCTCTTTTACCGACATCAAAGAATTGAATTATGAAGCAATCAAAAACGCATCAAAGGAACCCTTCGGAGGCATTGACATTGTTTCCGGAGGGTTCCCGTGACCATGCCAACCATACTCCCTTGCAGGGAAACGAAAAGGAAAGGCAGATGACCGACACCTCTGGCCGGAAATGCTTAGAGTTGTTCGGGAACTACAACCGCGCTGGGTCGTGGGCGAAAACGTTCTCGGCCTTGTTAATTGGGACGGGGGGCTGGTATTCGAGGAGGTGCAATCTGACTTGGAAAGTCAAGGGTACGAAGTACAACCGTATGTACTTCCAGCTTGCGCCGTCAATGCTCCCCACCGACGGGACCGGGTTTGGTTTGTTGCCCACTCCTGCAGCGCAAGAACCGGGCAAAGCGCCGGAAGGAGCAGTCAATCACGGGAATTATTTCAAGAGGCCGGATGGGAGCAAGATAAACAGCAGTATCAACCTTTTGGCGCAACATGCGTTACTCCCAACCCCGACTTCCTGGGACGAAAAGAACGGGGGCAAATTGGAAGATGGAAGGATACAGCGGAAAATACAGCAAGGCTGGACAATAGAGTTGAACAATTTGGCAACGATTGGGGCGCTCCCAACGCCGGACAATACGGAAACACAGTCTCAGACTGGGGAAACTTCCCACAAACTCAACCCACAATTCGTTCTGGAGATGATGGGTTTTCCTCCCGACTGGACGGAATTACCTTTCCAAAATGGAGAAACGAAAGCATAAAGGCGGCAGGTAATGCCATAGTCCCGCAAGTAGCATATCAAATTTTCCGGGCAATCGAATTGTACGAAATCCAAAACGGCGCGAAATGAAAGATATTGAACTCTATTTCCTTGAGCAGACCGGGCGCTATGTCCGCCTATACGAACCACAGGGCGATCACTGTAAAGTAAAATGCCCTTGGTGCCACGATCAGAGAAAGAACCAAAGCGACCGCAGTCTTTCCGTGAACGTGAAAAACGGGCAGTACAAATGCCATAACTGTGGCAAAACAGGCGTGGCGCTAAAGCAGCGGGAGGCAAAGACGTATAAGCGCCCGGTCAACTTGTACGGGGAAATGTCCAAAGAGGCGGTCGAATACTGTACAAAGGTACGCTGCCTACCGGAGACGGTCTTGGCCAACAACTTTATAGGCTCGGGGTTTTCCCCTACCCGGGGGCATTTTGTGGCGTTCAATTATTTCCTCAACTTCAAGCACGTCAACACCAAATACCGGGGCATAGAAAAGAAAGCCTTTCAAATGGAAGCCGGGGCACAACTTTGCCTATACAACGGCGACTGTTTGAAGACGGCAAAAGACTACGTCGTAATTACCGAAGGCGAGTTTGACGCCCTTTCATGGATGGCCGCCGGGTTTGTCTATGCGGTAAGCGTGCCAAACGGCGCTGCTAACAACACGGCGTACCTCGACCCGCACATCGGCGACTTTGAAAAAGTGGAAAAGGTTTACATAGCAGGCGATCAAGACCACGTCGGCTACAATCTTGCTTTGACTCTGGCAGACCGTTTAGGCCGCGAGAAATGCGTTCAGGTGCGTTTTCCGGTCGGGATAAAGGATTCCAACGAGTGCCTACAAAAGTACGGCCTTGAGCAAGGGAAAAGCCTTTTAAAAGACGCGTTTGCAAACGCCCAACCTTTCCCGATAGAGGGCGTGGAATCCGTCTTTGATAACTTAGATGAGGCGTATTCGTATTTGGTAAACGGCTATCCCGAAACGCTCTCTATCGGTATTCCGGGATTAGAGGAACTAATTACGCTCTTCCCTTCTGAGGTAACAATCTTTACCGGCGCTCCGGGAAGCGGAAAATCCAACTTGGTGGACGCCATTATGGTGCACATGCTAAACCGTCACGGGATGCGCTTGGCTGTGGTCAGCGCGGAAAAAAGCGTGCCGCTACACATCACCGGCCTTGTAAAAAAGCATGTAAAAACAAGCGTGGTCAACCCACAGGAAGCCGGGGAATCGCTGGAAAAACTAAACGACCACCTCTTTTACATCACAGGCGACGGGCTGTATAAGATAGACGATGTGCTTACCAAAACCGAGCGCTTGGTCAAAAGCCGGGGGATAAAGGCTTTGATTATAGACAACTTGTCTTGCATAGACCAATCCGGTTTTTCCTCTATCAGCGACGGGGCGGCCTCGCTCATGGCAAAGGTCAAAGGCATTGCAAAGAAATACCGCTTGGTCGTCTTTCTCGTAGCGCACCCACGCAAACTACAAGAAGGCGGCGACGGGTTTTTTCAGTTGCCTAATGGCTATGATATTCTGGGTTCCTCGCATTACTACAACCTAACAGACAACATTGTAGCAATCGGGCTTCGCGACGGCACAGTTGAGGTTGCGACCAGAAAGGTAAAGAACATGGAGTTTGTTGCACCCTGTGGCAAACTGGGAACGCAAACCCTTATGTTCGACCGCACCACGGGCGGGCTATACCGAAAAGTTTACGCCTCTGAAATCGAACAAAAAGAGGCGGAGATTCGACAAAAAGAAAACGAAGTGTTTGATTTATTCTAAATCTTTGTTATCTTTGCAAGAAAAAGGGATGTACACCAAGGAACCGATTCACATGTCAAAGGAGGAGATTTTGAGCGAAATCTCCATCCTATTCAACGACCAAAAATTTGTTGCCGCTATCAAAGAGCAGGCCAAGGAGCAGAAATGCTCGCAGGCTGCGATGTGGCAGCACTTTGAAAACCGCAGGGCTATGTACGGGGCGTCCCCCCGCTTCGCGTCATCCGCGTCGTTTAACATGTACAAAAGCCGGTACGGCTACGCTTGATTTTTTCACCTTTCAATATTTCGTTTATGGCATTTTCATTTGACAAGCCGACCGAACAGGATCGGCAAACCAGTGGCGGACTTCCCGCTTTCCGTCTCCTCCAGTACCGGGCTGCCAAAACGCCCCCGCACATGGCCAAGCAACTCACGGCTGAGGCCGTGAAGGACTTCTTTGACCAAGGAACGGTCGGTTTCTCCTACTGGGACAAGGAAAAAGAACACGCGGTCAGTCTAAAAGAAGGCACGTTCGTGCTCCTCGGGCAGTACTGGAAATTGAGCACCTATACCGGCGGCGATAAAAACGCGGTAAGGTACACCAGTAATATGGTGTTGAATATCAAGGACGACATCATGCGCGTCTATGCCAATGGCGATGCTACGTCCCATGAGGGCACGTATCGGCAACTCAAGGACAAAGGCATCTGGGGCGCGGAAACCAAGATTTCTTTGTACTGGGTCGTCTGGAATTTGGACACCAAAGAGCTTTGCTCTATCCAGTTGACGTCCACCGTCAAAAACGGCTTCAAAGTCGCCGTGCTCAAAGCATACGGCAAGCCCGTAAACAAGCCGACCATTGAAAAGGAAGGGCTCTATGGCCTGACCGACGGCGAGAATTTCCACGTGTTTCAGTATCTCGGTGTTGCCGTTGCGACGCCGGAAGGAACTCAATACAAAGGCGAGGGCGAAGCCTACTTCCAGCCCCGCTTCGCGTGCGGCATCCTTCGAGCTGAAAAGAACCCGGAGGAACACGCGGTCTGTGGCATTCAGAAGGAGCTTTTCTTTGCGGCCATCAAAACCACAAGGCCGACGGCTACCGAAAGCCCTGCGCCTGTTGCCTCCCCCGTTACCGAAATCCCGCCGATTAACCTCCCCAAAGGCTGGACTGCCGAACCGGTAAAGGATCCTTTCGAGGAAGCCACCGACCTGCCGTTCTGATTATTGATTCATGCGTATACATTTGCAACCTGCCCCATCTGCGGGGCAGGTTTTTAAACCTCTTGAAATGAAAAAAGAACAGGTTTGCCAATTACATGTCATTGCTAACAGGGACAAAGGCTTTACGTTCACCGGGGAACTGATTGATACGTCAGGGGCGAAAGATTACACATTTGTCGGTACGCTTGACTTTGAGCCGGCGCCACCTGTAAAAGCGCCTGCCGTCAGCGACACCTACCCTCTTTTTATTTTTGGATTGATTGTTGCCCTATTCTTTTGGGCTGCAATTGTAGCACTTTCAAGATGAGCGAAACACCAAAGAATGATTGCTACGAGTGCCCGCACCGCCGCAGTGTCCCGGGCAGCGCGCATAGCGCCTGCGAACTGGGAAAGCCAATGCAAGCGCCGTTCCTACTGGCTTATTCCATGGGCAAAACGCCCAAGCTGACCAACGAGGAAACGGGCGAAACAATCTTGGAAATACACCCGCACGGGGCGCGAAGCGGCTGGGCAATGTGGCCTATGAACTTTGACCCGGTGTGGATTACCTGTCGTTTCCCGATCAGCAAAACAGAAGGATGACCACGCCCGACGTACCGTTTACGTTTTTAGAGATGATTGATTTGGAGGAAATCTCCGAGCACCCGGCCACAAAAGCATACCAACATCTTGTACAAGCCGTTGATTGCATGTACAAAATGTGGGTGCATAGACCGGAAGGAAAAGAATACCTTATACTGCAATACATCGAAGAGGACGGCGATACCACAGTCCCGGACAACATCTGGAACCGCATTATCCTACTGCCTGCCATTGGAGTAGGGACGGAACTCATACAGAGCGACTTACTGACAATACCAATTTCGGTAATTACAGAAAAGAACTTTGATGCGCTTTTGGAGTACCATAACGATGGCATAGTCTCTTTTGAGGTAAACAGCCCGGCCACAGGCAAAAGCGTGCTGGACTGGGTCAAGAACCAAACAGCAAAACAAATGTTCGATTCTTTGGGAAAATACATCATCGAAGGCCGCAAAGACGCCTTGGCAAAAGGCGGTATTGAGGACTTCCTAAAAAAGTAAAACCATGACTTCCTTTGACTTTGTAAAAACCTACCTGCCCTTCGCCTTGCAGACGCAAGCAAAAACCGGCATACACCCTCACTTCATCCTCGCCCAAGCCGCCCTCGAATCTGGCTGGGGAAAGAAAGCGCCGGGGAACATGTTCTTTGGTGTCAAAGACACCGATGGCATAAACGGCAACGAGCAGCTTTTGACCACGACGGAATTTTCCAAAAGCCCGAACCTAAAGTTTCCGCAGATTATCTCCATTACAGAGGAAATCCGTAAAGGGGTAAAATGGTTCCGGTACCGGGTAAAAGACTACTTCCGAAAGTATAAGACACCGGAAGAAAGTTTCACCGACCACGCCCGGTTTTTCCTGCGCAACCGACGCTACGCAACGGCGCTCAAGGTCAAAGAAGACCCGTATGCCTTTGCCCGTGAGGTTGCAAAAGCGGGGTATGCAACCGACCCGGACTACGAAAAAAAGGTTATAGCGCTAATCGCGCAGATTGCCCGCATTGCGCGAGAGGTACAGAGCAAATCCTGATTCATACTTGATAGTTTAGTGAGTGTTATACATTTCGCCCCCGGCAACTGCGCTGGGGGCTTTTAAAAAAGCATTATGGAAAACGAACACGGCCTTGAGTGCCCGATATCTTGGGAAGACGTCCCATCCGACAAAAACTACATTGCCACAGACCGGAACGGGGCGACATTCGCTTTCGCGCAAAGGCCACGGTTTAGCGGGGGAACGGTTTGGTTCCCGTCGGAAAACGATGCGTGGTTCTGTGAGAAAGTTAGCCCGCCAGAAGATCCGTGCCTTTGTCTTTGGCAACGGCCAAAATAGATATGCTTTTTTAGTTATTTGCATGACCTTTCGCCCTCCGGGATTTTCCGGGGGGCTTTATTAAAAAACAATGGCAGCAATAATTGTATTCATAGCCATTACACCTGTGTCGTTTTATGCCGGATACTTATACGGCAAGATGCAGCGCCGCAGGGAGTTCTTTGATTTGTGCAACGAAACATCTAAACTTGCGTCTGAATCCGTGCGACGGGAAATAGAGCTAACCAAACTTCAAATATTGATTCAATCCGTTATTGAGCAAAACGCGCAAGAAAAAGCATAAATGCTCAATAGAAATTTGCTCAATAAAAACTTGCACAAATCATAACGATAGTTTATCTTTGTGGTCTTGCATAGGTGTTATAGATGAGCGGGAGATGTCCAAAAGATTCCGCTAAGCCCCCGGCCAAAAGAGGCTGGGGGACTTTTTGACAAAAAGCCCTGTGGACCACGGGCTGCTGTGTTTTCTTAAATCTTGCGGGAAAATAGAGAAATGGACTAAACAGCAGTGCGTCAGTGGACGGGGCTACAATATATCTACTTTTCATTTTGCGAACATGTGCGCGGGCGGTTTACGGACTGCCCGCTTTTTTGTTTACCTTTGTCGCAAATGGATAGAAATGGACTTGCTCCAAATACATAAGCGCATACGGCTGGCCTTAAACAAAGACATGACGGGCTACCTTTTGCCAGAGGAAATAGACCGCGCCCTTGATCGGGCACAGTTACAGGAGTTCCGGCACTTGTACGGGGATGACCGAAAACTCCCGGATAGCCCGCTGGCTTACGGTATGACGCTTAAAATCCATGCCGACCTATTGCCGTTTAAGCGCAGTATTGAATACAACGACGGGCTTTATAACCCGCAATCCAACCCTTATGGCACTGTACCAAATGGTGTTGTGGTTTTCCCTCCCGACTTTCTCTATCCAGTATCCATTGTAACTGAGGCTGGGCGCTCTGTAAAGATTGTTTCAGAGGATGAAATCGGCATACGCCTTTCCTCTACGCTGCGCCCGCCTACGCAAAGCCGGCCTATTGCGGTACTGGGTGGGCAGGGAGACGTAATGGGTTTCAATGTCAGCACGTTCAACCGTATGCAATTATTCCCGGAAGCAGGGCATAAGGGCACGCTGTACTACCTAAAGCGCCCTGCGGTTCCTGTGCTATCAGGCACAACCGTAGGGAGGGTATTCACTTACAACGCGGCCACGTCTGTACAGATGGAATGGAACGACACAGCCGTGGATAGATTGATAGAGCGGGCAATAGCGATATTGGGCGAGAATATGCAGGAAGACAGGATAGGCGGCGATAACTACCAAAAAGCGAACCAATGACCCTAAAGAAGTTAGCCGAACAAATCCTACTGCGCTACAAAGGCTCGCGCCCAACACAGGACACAGACCTTGACGAGCGCGAAATCTACGACCTGATTATTAAGGCCGTAAACGCCGCTATCAAACTGGAGCAGTTCAATGTGAATTTGCCGCAGTCTGAGCGCTTTGTGCCAAACGCCGGCCTTGCAACGTACCTTGTAAACGTGGAAAGCGAGACCGGGGCTATGGCATTTGTGAGCTCCACGTTTATGTTCGGCCCCTTCGGCCCCAAGTACTTGGGCTGGGCAACCGAAAACGACGAGCCATGGCAAACCGAGGAAGGCGACAACTGGGCAGCGCCCGGTGTGCCGTTGGTCGCCATGTCCATAACGGATTACAACATCTACTTTGAAATATACCTATCCGGCTTTGGTCTTCCCCGGGGTAAAACAGGGGAAATGCTGGATACCTTTATGCGGGCAGGGGATGAAAACTCGTACATCGAATTTTCCGGCCTTGAACCAACAACGCCCAACATCTTTGCATGGGCAGGGATGCGGGACTTGATCGTGACCGATACGACTATCCGTTTTAAGTACTACCCAGTGCTTGCTATAAACGTAATTGACGAACTGCTCCGCCCCACGATCGGGCCATCTATTGACAAGTTGGTCGCCGGCAACTACGAGGAACTTTTGACCGATGTAAAAAGGACGGACAGCGAGGTAAAAGATAGCCGTGGTCGTGCTAAAATCACACTACCGGCACAGCCTATCGCTTTGCCCCGGGGCATGGGCATTTGGCACATTGGAGATCACAGGGACGCCGATAGCGCTTATATCCCTATCCAGCCCGGCGAACATACTATACTAAGGGGCGTGAACCATACCGGCCTGTCCGGTGCCATTGGAAGGCAGATTGCTTACGAATGGTATCAGAACAAAACGGTGTACTTCAATAAGAAAGCATCCGAAATGCCGCCACAGGTGATTGTGCGCTTGGTCGTAGTTGACCCGGAAACGATAGGCGAATACGACTTATTGCCCATCCCTGCGGACATGGAGGAAAACGTAATAATGAAAGTGTTGGACATCTTAAAGGCGGACGGGCAGCCGGACGTAAAAACCGATAAATTGCCATGACCGGGTTTACCACGATAGATAGTTTGGTGCGGGCAGCGCTTATGTCGCACGGCCTTACGATGCACTACTATGTCACTTTTTTGCACTTTGCTTTGCAGGGTTTGCGGGAAATATCCTTTGACACGGTAGGCAAAATCGCCACCGTAAAACTGACGGTAAACAACTTCAAGGAAGCCCCTTTGCCACCGGACTATATAGACTGGGTAAAAGTTGGCTGGCTTCGTGGGCGCAACCTCATCCCGATGGGCAGCAATTCTACATACGTGCGCGCCGTCAACACAAATAGCGAGGGGCAACAAATTGCCTATCCGTCCGGGACGGGCGCGGTTATTGCAGCCTCTACGTATGATCCTTTTGCGCAATACCACCTTTCCCCATACGGCGAAGATTTAGGCCGTATCTATGGCCTTGGGGGCGGAAGCCGCAACGATATTTTCCAGATTGTACCTGAGCGCAACATCGTCTTATTGGGGGACATGTTCGATGTAAACGATTCCATCTATATGGAATACCTCGCAGCCGGCAACTACTCCGATGCGGAAGCCTTGTTCCACCCTTATGCGGAAAGCACGTTGGAAGCCTTTATCCGCTTTCGCTATGCAGAGCAGCGCACAAGCCGTCTGGCGGACGTGGCACGCGCTGAGAAAGACTTTTACAATCAGTACCGTATGTTGCGCGCACGGCTCAATGGGCTTTCCAAAGAGGACATGTTGCGCCTTAGCCGCGATCACTTCAAGCAATCAATCAAAACCTGATGAAAGAAAGAAAGGCTTTGATAGGCCGCATGAACTCGGACGCGGATCGTTCGGTGTTCCCGGAAAACGAATTGCTCAACTGCGAAAACGTCTCACATGTTATCGCAGCAGACGGGCGTATCGCTGCTATGAAGCCTGTTGCCGGTACGCGCCTCATATCGTATGCCGGAACAACTACCTACCCTTTCCCGGAAAATGCAAAGACCGTAGGCTCTTTTCCAGAGGAAGACCGAGGGCGTATGTATTACTTTGTGCATGACCCAGCGGGCGTAAACCATCAAATCCTTTGCTACTTCAACCAAGAAAATATTGTCCGCTTGGTGTTCCATTCCCGCCATTTGGAATTTAGCGGGACGCCTATCACCGGCATAGACAAAGTGGGGGATATTTTGTACTGGGCAGAAGACGATAAGCAGCCCAAAAAAGTAAACGTCGAGCGGGGTTTGCAGACGTATGCAGGGCAGCCGCTCAATCAGGTTTCCTACATTGACCCGCTGGGCGTACTGCCTGACTTAAAGGACATTACCGTTATCCGACCGGGTCCACAATACGCCCCTGCCTTTACCAAACTCGCAACAAACCAGCCGTATAATTTTATATCGGATTATGCCTTCCAGTTTGCCTTTCGCTATGTGTACCGCGACAAGGAAACCTCTGTGCTTTCCCCGTATTCCTTTATCGCGAACTACAATAGCCCGGAAGACGATACCGCAGGGCTGGACGCCGTTACCGTCCGGCTTCCAACGCAGGAATACATCCGCTGGGAGGTGGACAAAATACAGCTTGTTGTCCGTCAGGGGAATATCGGGACGTTTTTTATCATCAAGCAATGGACGCGCAGCGCGGACGGGAGCGCTTACGACCGGCACAACCGCGACGGCACCGCGCTTTCCTATACTTTTTACAACGATCAAAACGGCGTGGCGATTTCCGAAGAAGAAAGTGCAAAGCCGTTTGACAATGTGCCCCTGTCTTCCCGGGCGTTGGCAGCGGCGCGCAACCGTTTGTTTTTGGGCAACAACGTCTTTGGCTACGACATAAACACGTCGGGCAAAATAACGGCCACGTACACGGGCGGCAATACCGAGACGGGCACACAGTCTTTGTACGCCACATGGGCGCTTGTGACGATGACAGAGACGCTGATAAACAACCCGACCAGTTTTATAGAGCGTTTGTATGTACGTGTGTCAGGTAGTGGGAATAGCGCGGTAGACGGCTATTACCGCCTTGAATCGCTTTCTCTGGAAGCGTGGCGCTTTGGTAGGCCGTACTATGATGTGGATGCCTCGCTCCCGGGACAGATCACAATAGACGCCTCTATGCGGGTGCTTAGCATTGCGGACGGGGACAACGATTCTTTGCTGCAAGCGGACACGCAAACGCAAGGGATATACTACAACTCCGGCTTTACAGACGTGGAGACTGTGTTCCAGATATACCGCGAATATTCAAACCCTTTGCCTTCTCCGCTCGACGGTTTTGATGTTCGTATATTTGGCCTTGCCGGCACAGGCACGGGAACGGATGCGCAGTTTGGTTTTAAGTCAGGAAGCCGCTATAAGACGGGCATTGTCTTTTACGATTTTGCCGGGCGAAATGCCGGGGTTTACACGACCGAAACAGCGGCGGTGCGCACACCGGAAAGGACGTATAATACAGCCGTCCTGTTCCCGTTCATAAAAGTGTCGCTGGAAATGTCGGCAAACGACATCCCAGACTGGGCACAAACCTACCAGATAGTCCGTACCCGGAACTTGACATATCAATCCTTCCTGCAAGGCTATACCCGCGATGCACAGTATGTCGGAAAAGACAACGACGGCAATTATAAGTTTGGGGAAAGCGCCACGACGGTATTTTCCGAAACCTTTGATTCGAGCAAAGTACAAGGCGTGGCGATCAACTTGTCGGCCACGACAAGCTACGGCCTTGGGTATCAATACTCCGAAGGGGATTATGTCAAGCTGTATTTCCTAAACGGGACAAGTGCCCGCGCAGCGATTGTTTCCCAAGTCGGGTCGTACATTATCGTACAGGCCAAAGACTATGGCGCGCTGGCGCTGAACCAAAGCAACATCATCTTTGAGATAGTCATACCTCGAAAGGGCTTTTTGGAGGAGATGTTTTATGAGGTCGGCAAAACCTACGCCATAACCGCCCCGGGCACGGACAACAGGGCTTTGTCAACCACAGAGGTCATCTTGTCAGGCGATACATACGTAAAGACAAGGCCATATACCGGGCTTGGCACCGTGCTTGTCGAGACGATGAACCCAGACGACAAGCATTGGTCGGAATGGTTGTCAGACATTGGTAGGCCAAACATTGTGCCCTACAACAACGGTCGGTCGGTACGGCAAACAAGCGTGTGTTTTTCCAACGTGTTCGTACAATCAACCGAGGTGAACGGCCTATCATCGTTCGATACGCTGGACTTCAAAGACATTGACTTTACCTTGGGCGCTATCCGTAAGCTGATACTGACAAGCCGTACACAAGAATACGGCTCTGTCATGCTTGCCATAGGCGAGGCGGAAACGGCGTCCATGTATTTAAACGAAAACCGGATAGTGGACAACGCCGACAACGTTATCCTTGCAACATCCGGCGATGTGATCGGTACGGTCAACCCGCTCAAAGGCAGCTTTGGCACAGTCCACCCAGAGAGCGTGTACGGAAGCGAGGGGCGCGTGTTCTTTGTGGATGCCACAGAGGGCAAAGTAATCATGTACAGCCAAAACGGATTAGAGCCTGTGTCGCTAAACGGGATGACGAAATTTTTTACATCCAACTTGTTTGAGATAACGGGCAACATCCGCACGCTGGTCGGCGTTATAGACAAGCGCTCGGAGATGTACATGTTTTATTTGCCGGGCGGGTATGTTGCGCAAACCTTACTTTTGGACTACGACCCGGCTATCCCTTCCCCGCATGAGGTAAGCGCCGGTAAAGTGATGTGCTATTTGCCCGAGATGCAAGGCTGGAATACGTCTATGACCTTTGCCCCACAATGGATGGACGCTTTAAGCGAGGCGATCGTATCTTGGAAAGACGGGCAAATATACGTGCACGATGCAAACCCGCAGGAAGGGTTTTATGGAACGCCTTTCAAGTGCACCGTGTCTTTCCCGGTCGGAAACCCTGCGGTGTTTGTAAAGACATTGGAGGCTTTAGCTATTGAAGCAAACCGCCCACCGGACTGGGTGCATGTCCGCAACGATACGCCGTTTGTACAATCCACGGATTTGATTGCCACAGAGTTTGTTTCCAAGGAAGGGATACACTACGCCTCTTTTTTGCGTGACCGCTTAACCCCGGGCGCTGGCGGCTATGACGATTCGCTTTTGTTTGGTGAGCCCGTGCGCGGGCAGTTTTTACAGTGCGCGGTGCGCTATAACGCTTCGCCTACTTTTTACATGACCGGTGTAACGGTATCCTATGATCGTTCGCTTGGCCACCCTATGCTGATTGATAAAGGATAAAAACCGTATCTTTGTAAACGAAACAAAAAGAACAATATGCCACCTCCTTCTATGGGCGCTTTGGCCGGGCTTACCGGCGTAGGGATGGGCCTCGATATAGCAAGTTCCCTGTACGGGATTATCTCCGGTATCAAACAACAACGCGAGGCGCGAAAGCTGATGCAGGAAGCAGACCAGATGCCGGGATATGAAATGGCACCGGAGGTAGGGCAGCGCCTTGGTTTGCGCCAGACGATGCTCACTGCCCGGCAGCCCGCCTTTCAGGATTTGGAAAACGACATCTTTGCCAACCAAGCGGCGACGGTGTTCAACGCAAGGCAGGCCGCCCCGGGGAGTGCCCCGCTATTGGGCGCTATCGGAACGGCACAAGCGGAAACCAACCGTGCTTTGCGGCAAGCGGCACAGCAAGAGGCCATGTCGCAAGAGGAACGCGTGCGCGGTTTAGAGGCGGCTCAGGCCGCTATGGCAGGGGAACGCGAAAAGGCGTATGCGTACAACGTGTACGAGCCGCAGCAAAGGAAATATCAATTAGGCGCGGAGATGTTGGGCGTAGGGCAGGGCAACGTGTACGGCGGGCTAAAGTCGCTGGCAGGTATGTCAATGGCAGCGTACCGGGCAGAATCAGAGAATAGCGTCATTAGTACGCTGTTTAAGCAGTTGATGGAACAAAGACAAGCGCCGAACATGCCGGGCAAAAACTACTATGGGCCATTGCAAGCGCCGGGCGCAAAATCTAAAAACCCCTAACGATGGCAAAGCAACGGATCGGCCTTCAAAGTTTTTTTAGCCCCAACGAGCAAGGGTTCTTCAAACCTTTTGCGGAGTACGCCTCTGAGCAAAGGGCGCGCAAAGAGGCCGCTCTGGGAGAGGTGCGCAAAACCCTGTCTGAAAAACAGGTGTATGGGGCGTATGCTGCCAATGCGAACAAGATTTTAGAGGATCAAGTAAAAGAGATAGCCGGATCGCTGGACGTTGACCCGACGGCCTATACGGATGCCGTTGGAAAGTACCTGCGCTATTACAACTACTCCGAGCAATTCAAAGGTTTTATCAACGACGCGGCGGCCTCTTACAAAGCCGACAACGAAGTAGACTACAACACAGCGCTTGATGCGGTGCGAAGCCAATACGTCAAAGACGGAAGCCTTGACGAACTGGAGAAAAACATAATGAACGGCGTGGATGCCGAAAAAGTCCTACTCGAAACGCCCGGCGCGCTCAATGCCGAGACGGTGATCAAAAACCGCATGGACAAACTGGGCGACGTGGATACGATGATAAAACAGGCGAGCGAAAAACTAAGGCAGTCTGGGCAATTCTATCTGGCACAGGACACAGAATCCATACGAAAGAAAGTAAACCAAGCCGTTGAATTTGACGCCAACGGGAACGCCCGGGTAAAAGACGCAAAAGTATTGGAGGAACTCGGTATCACTTCTATGATGTTGGGCGACCGCCGCGTGGATGCCGTGGTGTCCCAACAACTACAAGCCGCTGGCAAGGAGTTGACCGACGAGAATAAGAAGGAGCAGTTGCGGCAAATGATGCAACCGTTTGCGGCGGGTACCCTTGCAAAAGACAAGGAGGCTAAGATGCTGGAAGACCCGACGTGGAAGATGCGTTTGCAGCAAGCGGAACTATCGCTACAACGGGCGCGGTTTGCGGCACAACAACAAAAAGAAAACCCGCAACCTATCGAACTCATGGCCGACAAAGTGGGGACAGTTTACAAGGCTATGGGCGACATACAGATGGGCAACCCCCAAACGGTTTTCAAAAAATACCAGCGCGCCACAAAAGAAGGCGCTGCCGTCAAAAGCCCGGAAGGAAAGCCGTTTATTGCGTCCACAAGGGAATTTGACGGCGAAACGGTATCCGCATACGGTAAGCGCTATCGCAGCAACTTTATGCTGATTGACGAGGACTTCAACCTATGGATGAACGTACAGGAAATCAGCGAGCAAAAGAAGCCGGGCAAAGAGACGGACATAACCAAAGAGGGCGTGCCTGTCACAAAGACAACGCCCGCTGGGGTAAAGTACGGTCCTGAGAAACTCATTAAATTCGACCCGTCATTCATTGAGCTGGGCTCCACGCCCGCAATGCAGGACGAGTACAATAAAATCGTTGCCAACTACGAAGGCTATCGTAGGGAAGTACAGTCGCGTGTAAAGACACCTGCAAGAATCAAGGCGCAGGAAACGCTCATGGACGTCGAGGAAGAAATAAAAGCACCCAAGAAGCCGGATAAATTCGGATTTGAACCATTCAACCAATAAGCATGGCCACACAGAAACCAGACCCAAATAAGTTTGTTTCCGACTTCTACGACTTTTTGGAGCAAAAAGGCGTCACTGGGGGAATGGACAAAAACAGGTTCATAGACAACATGCGCGACAAAGAGTTTGCGCAAAGAGCCTATGATATTGTACGGCGCAAAGAACTGATAAGCGGCGCGGATTCGTTTGACGTGTTTTACCGCCCCTTTGAATCCCTCTACGCATCCGAAAAAAAAAAGGAGTTTTCGCCAGAATCTGGCACTGGCTTACAGGTCGCCCCTGAAAGTGATCAGCCGCTTGTTATGGACGGTTTCCCTATGGAGAGGGAAACTATGGAAGTCCCTCAGGCGGTAAGGGAAGCCGCAGCGGCACGGCCACAGATGGAAGCGGCACCGGAGGAACAAGCCCCGATGCCGCCACCTCAACAACAACCGGCGCCGATCCCGTTTGTAACGCCCGAACCACAGGCACAAGCGCCCACGCCTACGCCGATTTTGCCAAAAGCCAAGGAGGAATACGCACGTCAGCAAAGAGAGGCGGCACAATTTGGTTTTCCAACTAACGAACCGTTAGCCCCGCAGCAGTTTGGACAGGTGCAATCGGACTTTCCTATAAAGTCCGCTAACAAAGCGATAGC
>Ga0129336_10000283_pt1 | contig 28634 bp, 20 predicted proteins | sample CPB6_02_DNA_FD_96878 | JGI IMG/M metagenome (GOLD analysis project Ga0129336, IMG submission 96878) | Freshwater to marine salinity gradient microbial communities from Chesapeake Bay, USA - CPBay_Sum_0.6_0.2_DNA | ecosystem: Environmental > Aquatic > Marine > Coastal | place: USA: Chesapeake...
GCGGCGCTCATCTTCCTCATCTGCGTCTTCGCCGAGACCAACCGCCACCCGTTCGACATGCCGGAGTCGGAGACCGACCTCGTCGGCGGCTTCCACACCGAATACGGCTCCTTCAAGTTCGGGCTCTTCTTCGTGGCCGAATACGGGCACATGGTCATCGGCTCCTCGCTGTTCATCCTGATGTTCCTCGGCGGCTGGCACGTGCTGCCCTGGCTGCCGACCGTCGGCACGGGCGTCGCGGCCACCCTCATCGGGCTGGCGGCCTTCTTCCTCAAGCTGGCCTTCTTCCTCTTCTTCTTCGTATGGGTCCGCTGGACCGTGCCGCGCTTCCGCTACGACCAGGTCATGCGGATCGGCTGGCGCGTGCTGCTCCCGGCCGCCATCGTCAACCTTCTTGCGTACTTCGTCTGGTACGCGTTCCGCGGATAACCTCACTCCCATGGCCGTCAAAGTCGTCGAACGCCGTCCGCTCACCCTCGCTGAGCGCACCTACCTGCCGCAGATCCTCGCCGGCCTGCGCGTCACCTGGGAGAACATGGTCCGCCCGCCCGTCACGCTGCAGTATCCCGACGAACGTCCGGCGATCCCGCAGAACTACCGCGGCGTGCCGACGCTGGTGCGTGACCCCGAAGGCCGGGAGAAGTGCGTCTCCTGCCAGCTCTGCGAATTCGTCTGCCCGCCCAAGGCCATCCGCATCACGCCCGGCGAGATTCCCGAGGGCTCTCCCAACGCCCACGTCGAGAAGGCTCCGAAGGAGTTCGAGATCAACATGCTCCGCTGCATCTACTGCGGACTCTGCCAGGAGGTCTGCCCCGAGGAGGCCATCTGGCTCCAGACGCAGTATTCGATGACCGGGCTCTCCCGCGAGGAGATGGTCAACGACAAGGCCCGCCTCTACGAGCTCGGCGGCACGCTGCCCGACGCCCACCGCAAGTGGGACGTCAAGAAGGCCGAGGCCGAGCGCCAGGCCGGCGGCGCCCACTGACCGCCCTCCACGCCGGACGGTCCGGCCGGACGCGGACCCGACTTCACCCGCCATGTCCAAGCTCTTCTCCTCCTGCCGACTCGGCGCCATCGAAGCGCCGCACCGCGTGCTCATGGCGCCGCTCACCCGCTGCCGGGCCGGGGCGGGCAACGTGCCCACGGACCTGATGGCGCGGTATTACGCCCAGCGCGCTTCGGCCGGACTCATCATCGCCGAGGCGACGACGGTGTCACCGCGCGGCCACGGCTATCCCGACACCCCGGGCATCTACACCGAGGCGCAGCGGGACGGCTGGAAAGGGATCACCCGCGCGGTCCACGACGCCGGCGGGCGCATCGTCCTGCAGCTCTGGCACGTCGGCCGCATCTCGCACCCCTCCTACCAGCCCGACGGCGGGCTGCCCGTCGCGCCGTCGGCGATCCGTCCCGCCGGCAAGGTCTGGACCGGCAGGGAGATGGCGGACTACGTGACGCCGCGCGCGCTTGAGACCGACGAGATGCCCGGCATCGTGGCCGAATACGTCCGCGGCGCGCGCCTCGCCAAGGAGGCGGGCTTCGACGGCGTGGAGATCCACAACGCCAACGGCTACCTGCTCGACCAGTTCCTGCGGGACGGCACCAACCGTCGCGAGGACGGCTACGGCGGCTCCCTCCGCGGCCGTTGCCGCCTGACCCTCGAAGTCACCTCCGCCGTCTGCACCGTGTGGGGGCCCGAGCGGGTGGGCATCCGTCTCTCGCCCGGCGGAGTCTTCAACGACATGCGCGACTCCGACCCCTTGGCCACCTTCGGACACCTGCTCGGCGAGCTGTCCCACTTCGGCCTCGCCTACGCGCACGTCACCCGCGTGACCGCCCAGGACGTGGCGCATGGCGCCAAGGACGGCGTCGGCCCCCGCGAGCTCAGGTCGCGCTTCCGGGGACCGATGGTCACCGCCGGCGGCTTCGACCGGGCCTCGGCCGAAGCGGCGATCGCGGAAGGCTGGGCCGACGCCGTCGCCTTCGGCGTGCCCTTCCTCGCGAACCCCGACCTGCCGCGCCGGCTGCGCGAAGGCATCCCCCTCAACGCTCCGGACGAGTCGACCTTCTACGCCCAGGGGCCCAAGGGATACGTCGACTACCCCGCGGCGGAATGAGGCCGGACGCCATTTCCGCTCAGCAGCACTTCCCTCTTCCAAGCGGACCTTCCGGGCCATACAACGCCCGGGCGGCCCTGCGCGGCCGCGCCTGAAGATGTCCGCCAAGCCTCCCCTTCCCGTCCAGCCCAGGACCTACGTCATCGGTCACAAGAACCCCGACGCCGACGCGATCTGCTCCGCCATCGCCTACGCCGAGTTCAAGCGCGCCTCCGGACACGAGGGCTTCGTGGCCGCCCGCTGCGGCAACTCCAACGCCCGCATCGACGCCATCCTCCGCCGCTTCGGCGCGCCCCTGCCCGAGTTCGTCGGCGAAGTCACCCCGCGCGTCGAGGACATCATGCAGGCCTCGCCGCTCACCGTGACGGCGGACGACACCTGCGCCCACGCGCTGGAGATCCTTGACCGGCACGACATCCGCGCCCTCCCCGTGATCGGCAAGGACGGACGCGTCGCCGGACACGTCTCCATCTTCGCCCTCGGCGACTACTTCATCCCCAAGCCGCGCCGCGCGACCTCGATGCGCAAGGTGAACAGCTCCATCCGCGCCATCATCGGCTCGATCGGCACGGAGGTGGTGGCCTTCGATCCCGACGCCGTGGACGAGCTCTACGTCCGGGTCGCCGCCATGGAGCTCGAGTCCTTCGGCAAGTCGGCCACCGTGGAGGGCATCCCCACCTCCAAGAGCGTCATCGTCGTGGGCGACCGCTCCGACGTGCACCTCCGGGCGATCGAGATGGGCGTCCGCCTCATCATCGTCACCGGCGGACACCGCATGCGCGAGGAGGTCCTGGCCAAGGCGCGCGCGGCCCGGGTCTCGGTCGCCTACGCCGACACGGACAGCGCCACCACCGCCTGGGCCGTGCGGGCCTCGACCCTCGTGGGCGGGCTCGTCCAGAAGGACGCCCCCGTCTTCCATCCGCAGGAGAAGCTCTCCGTCGTGCGCCGCCGCATCGTGCAGTCCTCGGCGCTCATCTTCCCCGTCGTCGACGAGGAGGACCGGCTCGTCGGCGTCTTCACCAAGACCGACATCCTGCGCCCCGTGCGGACGCGGCTGGTGCTCGTCGACCACAACGAGCTTTCGCAGGCCGTGGACGGCGCCGCCGAGGTGGAGATCGCCGAAGTCGTCGACCACCACCGCCTCGGCAACCCGCACACGTCCCAGCCGATCCTCTTCCTGAACCGTCCGCTCGGCTCCACCTGCTCCATCGTGGCCGACATGTACCGCACCGCGGGCCTCACGCCCTCGCCGCAGGTCGCCGGCCTCATGATGTGCGGCATCATCTCCGACACCCTGCTGCTGCAGAGCCCCACCAGCACCCCGCTCGACGCCGACCTGCTCAACTGGCTGTCGCGCGTCGCCGACGCGGACCCGCGCGCCCTCGCGGACATGATCTTCAACGCCGGCTCGGTGCTCGCCACGGTCCCGCCGGACGCCGCCGTGCGCTCCGACTGCAAGGTGTACGCCGAAGGCGAACGGCGCTTCTCGGTGGCGCAGGTGGAGGAGCTCGGCTACGGCAACTTCTGGAAGGCCTGCGAGGGCCTGCTGGAGGCGCTGGAACGCTACCGCCGCGAGAACGGCCTGAACTTCTCCTGCCTGCTGGTGACCGACATCGACACCCAGGGCTCCCTGCTCCTCGTCCGGGGGGAGGACGCCGTGCTCCACGCCATCACCTACCCGCAGAAGCAGCCGCCCTACGTCTTCGACCTGCCCGGAGTCGTCAGCCGCAAGAAGCAGCTGATGCCCTTCCTCAGCGGCCTGCTCGGCGGCGCCTGAGATGAGCGCCGAACGCACGCTGCTCGACTTCCTGGCCCGGCCGGACTACCGGCCGATGCGCCTCGAGGCCATCGTGCGCGCGCTCGGCGGCGGCAAGCGCGAGCTGGCGCAGCTGCGCAAGGTCATGCCGCGCCTGCTCAAGGCGGGCGCGGTGGTCACGCAGAAGGGCGTGCTCCTGGCGCTGCCCCGGTCCGGCGGCGCCGACGAAGGGCTGCTGGAGGGCACGATCCTGTTCCGGCCCAGCGGTTCGGCGCGCGTGATCTTCGACGCCGAACCCGGCCAGCGCCCGCGCGACCAGCTGCACGTCGACGCGGCCGACACGCACGTGGCGCTGCACGGCGACCGGGTGCTCGTCCGGGCCAATCCGGTGCGCCGCGACCGGCAGGGCGAGGACTGGGGCTCGGGCACGGTCGTCCGCGTGGTGCGCCGCGCGCTGACGCAGCTCACCGGCACGCTCTTCCGCAACCGGCTCCAATGGTACGTGCTGCCGGACGACCCGCGCGTCTCGCGCGAGATCATCGTGCGCGATCCGGCCCGGGCCGGGCTCACGCCGGCCCCGAAGGTCGAGGACAAGGTCGTGGTGAAGCTCGACGCCTGGGAACGGCGCAACCTCAGCCCCACGGGCACCGTCACCGAGGTGCTGGGGCCGACGCACACGCCGATGGCCGAATACCTCGCCATCCTCCGGCGCTACGGGCTGCGGCCGGAGTTCCCGCCGGCGGTCGAGGCGGAGGCCGCCGCCTTCGGCGACACGGTGCGCCCCGCCGACCTCGCCGGCCGCGAGGACTTCCGCCCGGTGCCGACCATCACCATCGACCCCGACGACGCCAAGGACTTCGACGACGCGCTCTCCGTCGAACGCCTGCCGGACGGACGTCTCCGCGTCGGCATCCACGTGGCCGACGTCTCGCACTACGTGCGGCCCGGCTCGGCCCTGGACCACGAGGCCCATGAACGGGGCAACTCCACCTACCTCGTCGGCACGGTCATCCCGATGCTGCCCCACGCGCTCTCCAGCGGGCTCTGCTCGCTGGTCGAGGCGGAGGACCGGCTGGTGAAGACGGTGGTGTGCGAATTCGACGCGGAGGCGCGGCTGCTGCGCACGGACTTCGCCAACTCGGTCATCCGCAGCCGCAAGCGGCTCACCTACAAGCAGGCCTACGCGTTCCTGCGCGGCGACGACAACGCCGCGATCCGCGCCCTCCCCGCCCCGCCCCCGCACCAGACCGGCTCGCCGGGAAGGCCGCTCGCCACGCTCTCCGACGGGGAGCTGGACGAGGTCAGGGGCATGATCTCCGCGCTCTGGGCGGTGGCCGCGAAACTGCGCGCCGAGCGCTTCCGCCGCGGGTCGCTCGACCTGGACATGAAGGAGATCAAGATCTACTGCGACAAGGACGGCTGGGCCGACCGCACCGAGGTGGTCCAGCACGACGAGTCGCACCAGCTGATCGAGGAGTTCATGCTCACGGCCAACGAGTGCGTCGCGAAGTCGCTCGACCAGGCCGCGGTCCCGCACGTCTCGCGCGTCCACGACGAGCCCGACCCGGAGAAGCTCGCCGCGCTCCGGGAGGAGCTGGCCGCGACGGGCTTCAGGGTCGGCGACCTCACGCACCGCGGCGAGATGGTCAAGCTGCTCCGGGACCTCAAGACGCGCGAGGACGGCTACGCCGTGCGCATCCAGCTGCTCCGGTCGCTCAAGCAGGCGTGCTACCGCGCCTCCTCGGACGGGCACTTCGGCCTGGCGAAGCGCCACTACTCCCACTTCACCTCCCCGATCCGGCGTTACGCGGACCTGGTCGAGCACCGCATCTTCGACGCGCGGCTGGCCAAGCTCGGCGTGCGCTCCGCCCCCAAGGATCCGCCGCGTTCACCGGGACTGGGCGACCTCACCCGCACCTGCGAGCACGTGTCGATGACCGAACGCAACAGCTCGGAGGCCGAACGCGACTCGGTGAAGGTGAAGCTGCTCGAACTCTTCGAGCGGGAGGCGCAACGGGACCGGAAGAACGTCTTCGAGGCCACGGTCACGGAGGTCCGCGCCCACGGGCTCATGGTGGAGCTATCGGCCTCCAACGCCTACGGGCTGGTGCACATCTCGACGATGACCGACGACTTCTACCGGCTCAACGACCGCGGAGACACGCTCATGGGCGGCCGCACCGGCCGCCGGTTCAGCCCGGGCACGACGGTCCGGGTGACGGTCGACCGGGTGGACCGATACAAGCGGCAGGTGGACTTCCGCCTGGCGGAGGAGAACCCGGGCCAGAAAGGTCCCGGCAACGAGCGGCGCAAAGGCCGAGGCGGACCGCAGGGCCGGGGCTGACCTTCCTCCGGATCAGACCAACGCGGACTTCCGCCCGATCACGGACAGACACCCCGAAGTGCACTGCTCGCGTTCAAGGAAACCGCGGGCCCAAGGTTCGAACCCGGTTCATTCGCGGGCACGATCTTTTCAGCGAAGTGGAAAACTATTTCCCGTATTTAAAAAGTTCAAGTAACTGAAAATGAATAGTTTATGGTTTAATTAGAATGAGATGAGAATGAGACTCATTTTCAAATTTGACTGATGAGAGTCAGTCTCAAAATCTGAACTTCCTCCCGGTCATGCGCGCCCTGCTTCCCCTTTCCGCTTTGGTCGCCGCCCAAGCGCTGGTCATGGCCCAGACGGTCACGACGCCGACGACCGCGCAGCTCGCGCCGCTGACGGTGACGGGCATCGCGCCGGACGCCTTCCTGCTGCCCGGGTCGGCGACGGTGCTCACCGCCGACGACTTCCGTCAGCGGGGCTACACCAACCTCACCCAGGTCGCCGCCCAGGCGCCGGGCGTGTTCGTGCGCGACGAGGACGGCTCCGGCAATTTCCCGAACATCTCGATCCGCGGCGTCGACGGCACGCGGAGCACCAAGGTCACGCTCATGGAGGACGGCATCCTGACCGCGCCTTCGCCCTACTCCGCGCCGAACGCCTACTACTCGCCCAAGGTCGCCCGCATGTCGGGCGTGGAGTTCCTCAAGGGCTCCAGTCAGGTCATGTACGGACCGCAGACCACGGGAGGCGCGGTCAACTTCCTCTCCACGCCGATCCCGACCGGCGCGACGCCGGGCTTCTACGCCCGGCTCACCTACGGCAGCTTCGGCACGTTCTTCAACCAGACCTGGCTGGGCGCGACCGAGACGACCGAGGCCGGACGCTTCGGCTATCTCGTGGAGTATCACCGGCAGTCCACGGACGGCTGGCGGTCCGTCGACGGCGTCGGCCGGCGCAGCGGCTACGAGCTCACGGAGCCCATGCTGAAGCTGTCTTGGGAGCCCGCGGGCGGCCTGCGGCAGCGCTTCGAGCTCAAGGTGGGCGGGACGGAGTTCGACGCCGACGAGTCCTACGCCGGCGTGGCCGAGGCCGACCTGGCCGCGAACCCCGACCGCCGCTACGCCTCGAGCCAGTTCGACCGCCACGTCGCCGAGCACCATCGCACCTACCTCAAGTGGATCGCGGAACCTGACTCCTCGCTGCGCCTCGAGTCCGCCCTCTATTACAACCGGTTCGAACGCACCTGGGACAAGGTCGACGGCCTGACCACCACCGACGTCGGCAACCCCCTGCGCGCCAACGTGGCCGAGGCGCTGATGCACGCGCCCTCGCTGGCCGTGCTGCGCGGGGACCTCTTCGTCGGCAACGACGGGGCCTTCTTCACGAACGCCGCCTTCCGTGAGCACGAGTCCTACGGCTGGCAGGGCTCGGTCAGCAAGCGGTTCGAGTCGGGCGGGCTGAAGCATGAGCTCACGGGCGGGCTGCGCGTGCACCGCGACACGGCCGGCGGGACGAACCGGCGCACGACCTACGGCGTGGACGACGGAGCGATCGGCGCGGGAGTCTCCGCCGCCGCCACGTCCGCCGGGCTCCAGGAGACGCTCGCGACGGCCGTCTTCGTCGAGGACTCGGTGAGATTCGGCGCGCTCACGCTGCGGCCGGGCGTCCGTTACGAGTTCCTCGACATGGCCAACACGACCACGGCCGGGGCCTACCAGACCGTCGACACGGAACTGGCCGCGGGCGGACTCGGCTTCACGTATGAGCTGACCGGGTCCGAAACCCTCTTCGGCGGCCTCTACCGCGGCACGGCCGCGGCCAACCCCTCGGGCTATTACTCCGGCACGCGCTCGGAGAGCAGCCTCGGCAAGGAGCTCGGCGTCCGCGGACGCGGCACGGGCTCCTCCTGGGAGCTGGTGGCCTTCCATACGGACTTCGCGGACCTCATCGCGCCGCTCGTCGGCGTGAGCGGCGGAGGGCTCGAGCCCTCGCGCAACGGCGGCGGCGCCGAATCCTACGGTCTGGAGGCGCTCGCGCGCTACGACCACGGCCGGGCGAAAGGCTGGGGCTACGGACTGCCGGCCTACGTCAGCCTCACCTGGACGCGCGCGCGGTTCACCGACATCGTAGGATCCCGGCTGGGCAACTCCGCCGGCATCTTCGCCGGCGGACGCAACGGGAACGAGATCCCCTACGTTCCGGAATGGAAGCTGGCGGCGGGGGCGGGCTTCGAGACCGCGGACTGGAACGGCTCCGTCGACCTCGCCTACTCGTCCGCGACGTGGGGCACGGGCTACAACGGCGACGTGCGCCTCACCGACGCGGGAGCCGTCGGCGACCCTTCCGCGGTCGACGGGCGCGTGCCGTCCCTGCTCACGGTGGACCTCAACCTCGGCTACCGCATGACGCGCAACCTCAAGCTCGTCGGCGGCGTCCAGAACGTCTTCGACCGGCGCGAGATCATCGGGCGCGCTCCGCTGGGCGCGCGCACCAACGCCCCGCGCACGGTCTTCGTGGGCGGTGAAGTCAGGTTCTGAACCCTTACCGACGCCTTGCCTATCGCGTCCGCGCCGCCAGTGTCACCTTTCCCGATGCCCCGCGAAACCGACAGCGGAAGCGAGCCCCGCCCGGTCGACTTCCTGGCGATCGCGGCCTGCCTGGTCGCGTTCGGCGTCTCCGCGGCGGGAGTGGTCCGTGAGGCGCCCGCCCTGCGCGAGCCGACGCCCGCGCCCGACCGTCCCGCGCCTGCGCTGGTGAAGCTCGATCCTTCCAAGCTCTCGGCTTCCGCCGTCCCGGCGCGAAACGAAACCGTGGCGCCCGCCGAGCCGCTGCCGGCGCCCGCCGCCCTGCCGCCGGTGACGTCGCTGCCCGACCTGAACCTGCCGGAACTCCCGGCCGTACCGGCGAAGCGCGAGACCCGCGCCGTCGCGGCGAAACCGAACGCCGCGGCCCCGGCCGCCGTCGCCGTTCCGGACGCCGCCAGGAATGGGACCGCGTCACGTCCCGTGGTCCTGGACGTCGCGCAGCTGGCCGGAGAGCAGCCTTGGCCGGAATATCCCTACGAGTGCCTGCGACGCCGGGAGAGCGGCGTCGTGAAGGTCCGCTTCCACGTCGAACCCGACGGCTCGGTGCGGCACGCCCGCGCGGCGGACTCCTCCGGCTGCGAACGTCTCGACGACGCCGCCGTCGGCACCATCCTCCGGCGCTGGCGGTTTCCGCCTGGCGAAGTCCGGCATTTCGAAATCTCCATCCGTTTCCAGCTCCAGTGAACACGACCCTCGCCAACGCAGCCGTGGAGACCTTCGTCAAGGGAGGCCCCATCATGTGGCCGCTCCTCGCCTGCCTCATCCTCGCCCTCGCGACCGTCGCCGAACGGGCCCTCTGGTGGCGGCGCATCCGCCGGCTGCGGGACGAGGGCGACTTCTCCCGCGCCCTGTGGGACGTCCGCCTCGGCAATTACGGACCCGCCTGGGAGCTCACCGCGGCCAGCCGCTCCCCGTATCTCACGGCGCTGCGCTCGGGCCTGGCGAACGGACGGACGGACCCCGTGGCGGCGATGCAGCTGAGGGCCGAGGAGTCGATGGAGGAGGCGGCCGCGCGCCAGTGGCTGCTCAGCACCCTGGTCACGCTCTCGCCGCTGCTCGGACTGCTCGGCACCGTGATCGGCATCATGGGCAGCTTCGCGTTCATCGGCACCGAACAGCTCGCCGTCGCGAAGGTCAGCGGCGGCGTCGGCGAGGCCCTCATCGCCACCGCGGCGGGACTGGGCATCGCCATCCTGTGCCTCCTGCCGCACAACTACTTCCACCGGCGGCAGCAGTCGCTGCGCCACGACCTGGAGCAGGCCGTGAACCAGGCCGAGATCGCCCTGCGCGCCGCCGCGGCCGCGGGACGTCCGGTCTCCGACTTCCAGCCCGCGCCCGAACCGGGGCGCCGCGCCTGACATGGCGGTCAGGCTGCGCAGGCCCCGCGAGGAGCACGAAGGCGGACGCATCGAGATCGTCCCGCTCATCGACATCATGTTCTTCCTCCTCGCGACCTTCATCCTGGCGACGCTGGGCATGACGCAGACGCAGGCGCTGGCCCCGGTGCGGCTGCCCGCCTCGTCCAAGGGCACGGTCTCGCCGGAGCGCTCGCTCGTCGTCGCGGTGGACGCGGCCGGGACGCTGATCCTCGACGGCAGGGCCCTCGGCCGCAACGAGCTCGTGGCCGAACTGCGGCGCCGGGCCGAGGCCGCGCCGGGCCGGCCGGCGCTGGTGCAGGGCGACGCGCGGACGCCGTTCGCCGCCATGACGCGCGCGCTCGAGGCGGTGGGCGAGGCGGGCATCACCGAGGTCCGCTTCGCGGCCGAACCTTCGGCGCAGGAGCGATGAGCCTCCGCGCCTTCCAGCTCATCCTCAGCGCGGCCCTCATCGCGGCCTCGGTGACGCTCTGGCGGCGCGACCTCGCGCTGCGGCGCGAATACGAGGCGGGCGGGGCGCGGCTGGCCGAACTTTCCGCGGGCCTGGCAGCGGAAAGGAGGAAGGCCGAAGGCCTCCGTGAGGACCTCGCGGAACTCCGCGGCCAGCTCGACCGCACGCGTAGGCTGCGGGACGAGGCGCAGTCCGCGGCCGTCCGGGAGCGCGAGACCTACGCCGCCCGCACGAAGGAATGGAGCAAGGCCGTCGCCGGATGGGAGGAGGCGGTGAAGGCCCGCGACGCCCGCCTCGCCGAGATGTCGGCCCGCGAGAAGCAGATCCTCGCGCGCCTGGACGAGGCCGTGCGTCACGCCGAGGCCGCGGCGAAGCGGGCGGAGGAGCTGCGCCGCAGGCTGGAGGAGGCCGAGGGGTCCGGCGACGGACGGAAGTAGCCGGTCAACCCCGGGCCTTCAGCGCCGCCAGGACCGCCTCAAGCATCGCCTCCGGCGAGAGCCCGTGGGCGGCGCGCAGGGTGGCGACGTCCGAAGCGTGACCGACGAACTGGTCGGGCCAGCCGAGCCTGACCACGGGGACCGGCCGGCCGGATTCGGAAAGGGCCTCGAGCACGGCGGAGCCGAAGCCGCCGGTGACCGCGCCGTCCTCGAGCGTCACGAAGAGGCGCGCTCCGGCGTCCGCCTGCCGGAGCAGCAGCGACCGGTCGAGCGGCTTGACGAAGCGCGCGTTGACGACGCCGACGCGGAGGCCCGTCGCGGCCGCGACGCCTTCGGCCAGACGACGCGCGTCCGTCACGCAGGAGCCGAGCGCCCAGACCTGGACCTCGGCCCCTTCGCGCAGGACCTCGGCCTCGCCGATCGGGAGGACGCGGGGACGCTCCTTCACCGTCGCGCCGGCGGCCGGACCCCGCGGATAGCGGATGAACATCGGCGCGCCCGAACCGAGCGCGGTGTGCAGCATGTCGGCGAGCTCGTCCTCGTCCTTGGGCTGCATCAGCGTCACGTTCGGCACGCAGCGCAGGTAAGCCACGTCGAAGAGCCCGTGGTGCGTGGGGCCGTCCTGGGGCGAGAGGCCGGCACGGTCCATGCAGAACGTCACGGGCAGGCGCTGCAGGCAGACGTCATGGATGACCATGTCGTAGGCGCGCTGCAGGAAGGTCGAGTAGATGGCGCAGACCGGACGCAGGCCGCGGGCGGCGAGGCCCGCGGCGAAGAGCGCGGCGTGCTCCTCGGCGATCCCGACGTCGTGGTATTGCGCGGGCAGCTCCTTGCGCAGCTGCGCGAGCCCCGTGCCGGAAGGCATCGCGGCCGTGACGCCGACCACGCGCGCGTCCGCGCGGGCCTCGCGCACGAGCAGCGACCCGAAGACGTCCTGCCAGGCGCGCGGGGCGCCGGGCGCGCCCGAGGCCAGGCTGTCGCCGGTCTCGGGATCGAACGCGCCCGTGCCGTGGAACTTCTCGGGGTTGCGCAGGGCGGCGGGCAGCCCGCGCCCCTTCTCCGTCCGGATGTGGAGGATGACCGGGCCGGGCGCCTCCTTGCAGAACGCGAGGTAGCGCTCCAGCGAGGGGAGGTCGTGGCCGTCGACCGGCCCCACGTAGCGCACGCCGTACTGCTCGAAGACCGAGGACGTCCGCGTGAAGAGGTCCTTCACCTCGCGCTTGAAGGTCCGGCCGAAGTCGAGGACGCGGCGGCCCCAGCGGCTGCCGCCCAGCAGGCGTTTCAGGCCCCGCTGGGAGTCGTTGTAGGGACGCGTGACGATGAGACGGCTGAGGATCTCCGCCATGGCGCCGACGTTGCGGTCGATGGACCACTCGTTGTCGTTCAGGACGATGACGAGACGGCGCGCGGAGGTCGCGACGTTGTTGAGCGCCTCCATGGTGACGCCGCAGGTGAGCGCGGCGTCGCCGATGACGGCGACGACGTGGGAATCCTCCGCGAGCCGGTCGCGCGCGTTGGCCAGTCCGACCGCGGCCGAGAGGGCCGTGCCGGCGTGGCCGGCCCCGAAGACGTCGTGGGGGCCTTCCTCGCGGGTGAGGAAGCCGCTCAGGCCGCCCGTCTGCCGGATGCGGTCGAAGGACTCCCCGTTGCGGCCCGTGAACAGCTTGTGGACGTATCCCTGGTGCGCCACGTCGAAGACGAAGCGGTCCCGGGGCGACTCGAAGACGCGGTGCAGCGCGATCGTCAGCTCGACGACCCCGAGGTTGGGGCCGACGTGACCGCCGTTGCGGGCGGTGACGGAGACGAGCCGTTCGCGCACCTCGGCCGCGAGCTGCGGCAGGAGCGCGGGCGGCAGGGCGCGGACGTCCTCCGGTCCGCGGATGGAGCCGAGCAGGGACATCACTCCTGGCTCTCCTCGCGGCGTCCGAGCTCGGAGATCCTCAGTTCGGCGGCCTTGAGACCCTCCTGGCAGGAACGCAGCAGGCGCATGCCCTGCTCATACTTGGAGACGAGCTCGTCGAGCGGGACTTCGCCCTCCTCGAGGGAGGCGACGAGCTTCTCGAGCCGCTCGAGGTCGGCCTCGAAGCCGGCGCGCTTCGCATCCTTGTCGTTCGCCTTCTTGTCCGCGCTCATGGGGAGAGGCCTACATTCTCCCCGGAGGGGCGGGCTAACAAGCGGATTGTGAGGGCCGGCTCACAGGAACTTCGTGAGCCCGGCCACGGCCGCCGGACCGAGGCGGCGGGCGAGGGCCACGGTGAGGGCGACGCAGGCCCGCAGGTCGTCGAGATCGACCACGGACTGGTGGGTGTGGATGTAACGGGCGGGCACGCCGAGCACGATCACCGGGACGCCGTGGCCGAAGGCCTGGAAGGCGCGGGCGTCCGTGCCGCCCGTGCGCCGCACGGCCAGCTGCACGGGGATGCCCTCCTCCGCGGCCACCGCGCGCGCGAGGTCGACGAGCCGCGGGCTCATGATCGCGGTCGGATCGTAGGCGCGCAGCTGGACGCCGCCGCCCAGGACGCCCTGCGAATCCGGTCCGCGCAGGCCCGGCACGTCGTCCGCCGGCGGACCTTCGAGGACGATGGCGACGTCGGGACGGGAGAGCCGGGCGGCGACCGCGGCGCCGCGGCAGCCGACCTCCTCCTGCGCGGTCGCCACCGCGATGATGTCGGCGGCGCAGGGCGGACCGGCGTCGAGCTCGCGCGTGGCGAGCGTGAGCGCGGTCATGCCGACGCGGTTGTCGAAGGCCTTGGAGAGGTAGCGGCCGGGCTCGGAGAGCGCCGTGAAGGGTCCGTCCGGCGCGACCGGGTCGCCCGGCACGATGCCGAGCGCGGCGACGGCCTCGGCGGAACGCGCGCCGAGGTCGACGGACATGCGTTCGACCGACGCGGCCTGCGTCCCGCCCTGATGGGGCGGCAGCGCCGCCACCACGCCGACGTGCTCACGTCCCGTGGCGCGGGAGAGCACGCGCAGCCGCTGGGCGGCGAGCACGCCGTCGGGCCAGCCGCCGACCGGGACCAGCCGCAGGAAGCCGTCGGGCGTGACCGACTGCACGAGGAAGCCGATCTCATCCATGTGCGCCGTGAGCACCACGCGCGGCCCGCGGCCCTCGCGGGGCGGCGAGGCCGTGACGCCGCCGAGCCCGTCGCAGGCGTGAGACCGGCCGGCGGTCTCGCGGACGAAGATCGCGCGGACGGCGTCCTCGTGGCCGGAGACGCCGTGGGCCTGGGCGTAGGCCTCCAGCAGACGGAGCAGTTCGCGGTCAGGATTCGCCATGGTACGGATTCAGCGTTCGGAACGGGTGAGCAGACGGGCGCGCAGCCCCGCGCGGCCCGCCGCGTCGAGCGCGCGCACCGCCGCGCCGGTCTGCGAGCGCTCATCGGCGACCACGACGACCTCGGCGCCCGGCCGCGTCCGGGCCAGCTCGGCGAGGGCCGCCACCAGCGCGGCCGCGCCGAGCTCACGGCCTTCGAGGAACGTGCGCCCCTCGCGGTCCACGGCGACCACGGCCGACGCGGCCGCGGTGCCGGCGGCGCCGGAGACGGCCGCGGGCGGGACGACGCCGAGCATGCGCGAGTCCTCCATGCGGGAACTGAGGAGCAGGAAGAAGACCAGCACGACCATCACGTCCACCAGCGGCACCACGTTGATGTCGGCCCGTCGGCGACGTGACACGGCGATGCTCATCGGCGGGCGGCAAGCAGGGATTCGACGAGCACCTCCAGCCGCGAGCTGAGCACTTCAAGCCGCCGGTGGAGCCAGTTGGACGCGACGAGCGACGGAATCGCGATGAACAGCCCGATCATCGTGGTGCTCAGCGCGAGTCCCACCCCGCGGGTGAGCGTCGCCTGGTCCGGCACGCCCTGCGCGGGAAACAGCGCCGCGAGTCCGGCGACGGTGCCCAGCAGCCCGAGCAGCGGCGCGGCGGCCACCACGCTGTCGAGCAGGTGCAGGCCGCGCTGGAGCCGCACCACCTCGGCGCGGGCGAAGGACTTCAGCGTCTCGCCCGTGGCGCCGGAACGCCAGCAGGACACGAGCCGCGTCGCGGCGGAATCTCCGGACGCGGCGGCGACGGCGTCACCGCGCAGGGCGGCCGCGAAGACTTCCGGAGGAATCACACGGTCGGTGCGCAGCGCCAGGGCACGTTCGACGATCAGAAAAACCGAAAGCAGGGAGCAGGCTCCCAGAGGCCAGATGAAATAACCCGCGCCGGACAGAATGGTTTCCACCGCTCCACCCTTCCCGACATCACGAAACCTGCAAGTCATCGATTATAAATGACAATAAATGATTGTTAAATGATTTTTTGTCCGTTTATATGATTGATTTTTACACCTGTCGAATACCTATCCTTTGACATCGGACATAGGGGAGATACCTTAAATGGACCCCCTTTTACCGATGAAGCTCAAGCGTCCCGGTTTCTCCCTCGTTCTGTCCCTGACGGTGATGTCGGGGATGGTGCTCATGGTCATCGTGCTGGCCTCGTTCCTGCAGATCGAGAGCCGTCTCGCGCAGAGCCAGGCGGGGCATCAGCGCGCGCGCCTCAACGCGCTGGCCGCGGCGAAGATGGCCATCGGACAGCTGCAGTTCATGATGGGTCCGGACCAACGCGTCTCCATGCGTGCGGACCTGTACGTCAACGACGACGTGCCGGCACAGCAGTCACTTCAGCCGGGCGTCGGGCGCACGCTGACCAGCACCACCGGCCTCACGATACCGAATCCGACCGCGCCGCTCGCGGCCGGGGCAAGTTCGGTCTCCCACAACAAGCGCTATTGGACGGGCGTCTGGGCGACCGGCGGCATCGACAGCCGTCGCGTGCGCGACTGGCGCGTGGAGAATCCCCACGATTCGCGGCTGTTCCTCGGCTGGGTGGTCTCCCCGACGCGGGCGAGTTCCACCTACCCCGACGAAATCAACGACACGGACGCCGCCGGCTCAATCGCCGCGCCCGGCAACATCAGCATCCAGAACTACGCCGCCAATCGCTCCTACTTCGACGGGACGACCGGAGCCGCCAACATGAACGAAGGCCAGGCCCTCATCAACGGACTGACCTCGCCCTTCCTCACCTCCGCCGGCACCCCGATCACCACCCTGCCCGTACTTAACGCGACCGTGGTTCCGCTCGTCTCCCGCGGCACGGTCAACTGGCCGGCGGCGGTCAACAACCACCGGCTCTGGCAGGAATACTACGGTGCGGTCGACGCCGTTCCCCTGCCGATGCCCGGGGCCTACCGGGACGCCGCCTCCCGCACGACGTCCACCCCCAACGGTCGGTTCGCCTTCTGGGTCGGCGACGAGGGCATCAAGGCCAAGGTCAACCTGCCCGACGCCTACGCGCACAACACTTCCGGCAACCCGATGTCCGGACTGACCGACTGGGAACGCGGCCTCGCCGGCAGTGCGGCCCAGCGCAGCGCGCTCGAACTGGCCTATCCGGTGACCGGCGCGCCCAACGCGCAGGACAACCGAGTGATGCTGGCGGGCCTGCCCGCGAGCTTCTCGACGGATTTCCGCAACTGGCGCAACGCCGACGTCACCTCCGCCGCCAATCCTGCCGCGCTGCAGCTCGCGCGCGCTTACACGACCGCGGACGTGGCGCTCTGGGCGCAGATCCAGGCGGGCGGATCGGCCGCGGCCGGCAACCTGATGCGGGACGCGCTGCGGGCGCTCTGGCCCGACGTGACCACCTACTCGTATTCGACCCTCACCGACACCTACAGCGGCGGACCGAAGACCGACCTATCGACCGCGTTCGAACTGCCGTACTCCGTCTACCGGACCATCGAGATGTATCCCGGCCAGAAGTCGGTGGCGACCGTCTCCTTGCGCACGCAGTCCTTCTTCCATGGCGCGCAGGGTCCGACCGACCTCGACTTCAACCGGCCCAACCTGGTCGACAAACTCGGGTCCGCCTCCGACCTGCTGCGCGCCTCCCCGCGCGCCTCCGAGTGGGCGGCGCGCTACGTCGGCCCGACGACCTTCAGCGCCCTGCTCGCCCAGATCAAGACCCGCAACGGAGGCGAGACTCCGGAACGACTGGGCTTCGCCTACGAGGTGCCGCTCGCGCCCGCGTTCTTCAACCAGACGCGCCTCGACGCCACGCGCGTGGCCGCCACCGGCACGGTCTACTATGACGCGCTTCCCTGGCGAGCCCTGACGCCGACGGATCCCGACAACGTCATGGGCCGCATCGTCCGCGGGCCGACCTGGGACCTGTATCGCAACTATTACCGCACCTACAAGCGCGAGATGGAGAACGCCGCGACGAACGGCGGCCTGCGAGACGTGGGGCCGATGACCGACGACGACTCCGTGGCCGCCCGCGGCGTCGAACCGCTCACCTATGCCACGGGCAACCGCGGCCAGCCTTCGCGACGGGCCGGGCCGGCCCAGGGTGACACCTATAACTCTCCGATCTATCCGCTGCCCGACCAGTTCTACGCCAGCGGGGCCGCCGTGACCTCCGACCGGTATTTCCACCGCAACAATCTGGCGGACTCCAACGTCCAGCCCCAATTCCAGGCCGAACGTCGCAGGCTCATCCCCTACGACGCGGGACAGACCGTCCTCGGCGGCGGGCCCTCCGCCGGATTCAGCTTCAGCCAGGCGGCCGGGATCATGGCCCCCACCGCGCGCTCCGGCGGAACGGCCCCCGCTGATGCGTTTTACGACACGCTGCAGGCCCAGACGACGCGCACCCGCCCGACTTCTCCGGCCTTCATGCCCTCGGTGCTGCGGTTCTCCACCATCTACTCGGCCGTGCGGAGCGGCACGCTGATGGGCATCACGGTCGACCCGATCATCGTCCTGCACAACCCCTATGACGCCCCGCTGGAGTTCCAAGGCGTGGCCATGGTGACCAGCGCCAGCAACAACCCCTTCCGCTTCATCTTCCGCTACCCCAACGCGAGCTTCTACTCCACCGAGCGGATGTACGCCTCATACAACACTTCGAACGGGACGCGCATCCCCCCGATCGCCTGGAATGCCATCACCATGGGGCCTCCCGACAGGCTGACTGGGCAGACGATTGACGTGGGCGACGTGGTCATCGGCGACGGGGAGAACGACAACCGATCCTTCGCCTTCCGCGTCGTGGCCGGCGCCGGGGGCACCACCTCGAGCGGAGGCCGGAAGATCCGCCTCGCGCCAGGCGAGGTCCGCGTCATCTCCACCGCGCCTTCCACCGACTCCCTCGACAACAGCGGCGGAAAGAACGTCTCCGTCCCGGGAGACACGGGCTTCGAGCTGCTCAGCCGCGTCTTCTACAAGATGACGCCTTACAACAACATCCGCGCACGCTTCGGCACCGGCCAGCGGGACGCCTTCTCGGAGCGGGTGGTGTGGAACCTGGACTTCGACGACTGCAAGAGCTTCGCCGCTTACGACCCGGACGGCACCGGCCCCCTGCCGATGATCACCTGGACCAACGTCGGCCTCGGAGACTTCACCTACGCCGAACGTCTTTCCAACATCTGGAACGACGCGAAGAACAACCGCCGCCTTCGCGACGCCCTGACCTTCACCAACACCGCCGCCGCGTTCAATCCTGACGATGAGCTCAACACCTGGGACGGCACCATCGCCTCCTTGGAGGCCAAGCTGGCCGGCCGGTCGATGCAGGTGCTGGTCCGCAACACCGGATGGCTGGCCTACAACGGGCGCGTCGTCGGCGCCGAAGGCGAGCGCATCTCGGTGGACCGTCGCAGCGTCTATGTCGCCCCCCACCCCCGCGCCGGTGAGCCCAACCTGCCCGAGACACGCACCGAACTGCCGGGTTACGTCGCCCCGGCCCAGCGCAGCGGCCGCGTCGGCACGCACGGCAACCTGACCTGGAACTTCTACCTGATCAACAACCGTTCCATCGACGGCCAGCAGCTCAACACCCACCGCCGCTGGTTCGGCACGCCCGACGACAATCCGGCCAGCTACATCGACGACGGCACCGGCCGCAAAATCCGCAAATACCGCGAGGGGTCGGAAACTACGAACGGCTTCAACCTCGTCGACGAGGACCTGCTGCTGAACTTCCAGGCGATGTGCGCCGGCTGGCCCATGTACAGCAACTCGAACCATGACGACGGCTACTACGTCGCCCTGGACCGCGAATGGACCCGTGCCTTCGGCCAGAATCCGCCGACCCCCAACTATTACATCAAGGGCTCCTGGAGCGCCCTGAGCGCCTCCGTGCCGACCGACCCCGAGTTCAACGACGCCACGGGCAAGGCGCTGGAGCTCACCCTCAACAAGGCCGACACGCTCAACTACAGCCAGGCGTTCACGCTCGTGCCCGGCACCACCAAGGCGCCGGTCTTCATGGTGGACTTCGTGCGCCGGGCCGCCGACACGACCCGTGACACGGCCCTCTGGTATCCGAACAACGTGGCGACTCCGAACTTCGGCAACATCGGAACCCCGACCCTGGGCCACGACCGCATGCAGACGCCCCCGGAGATGCGCCAGGCCCCGACCACCCCGTTCATGATCGGCCACCGCGCGCAGCAGGCCCAGCTCTTCGGCTATGACGGCAAGGCGCACACGCCGCTGGGATGGATAGAGGCGCAACGCACGCTGGACGGAACCCTCTCACGGGCCCAGTTCCCCACCTCCGACGCCTTCCGCAAGGCCTTCTGGGGACGCAGCATCACCGACAGCGTGAACGGGCAGGATTCCGTCATCCTCTTCCCGATTCCCCGCCGCCCGCTGCTGTCACTGGCACAGCTGGGGACCGCCCCCACCGCCGAGGTCAGCACGGACGCGGACCTCACCGTCGGATCGTCCTTCGCCCATCCCGGCATCGGCGACCTGAGCCGTATCATCGAATGGCCCGGACCGCGCGACGCCTTCCCCGGCGAGAGCTCGAGCGAATTCAACGCGGTGCACGGAGCCAACGCTCCCTACGCCCGCGGGCCGATGCCGGAGCTCGGCTACGTCGCCAAGGCGATGGGCACCCGTCCGGTCCGCAACCGCACGGCGCCCCGCGTCGATCACGCCTTCGCCTCGAACCTCGCGCTGTGGGACGGCTTCTACTTCAGCGGCCTCAATCTCCCCGCCAATTCCTACACCCCCGCGGACAGTCCGAACGCCTGGCCCAACGGCCCGGACCTCGCGACCGATCCCGCCGTCAGGACGCTGCAGGAGAGCGCCCTCGCGGCCACGGGAGTTACGGCCGCCACCTTCACCGCGCTCAAGGCCGCGCTCGAAGGCGGACGCAATCCCCTCGCCAACAAGCGCATGACCTTCATGCCGGACGGCCGGCCGGCGGCCAATCTCACCAGCTCCCTCGCCAACGTGGCGCAGGCGCTCACCGAAAACGACTTCCCCCACCCGAAGTACCTCGCGAAGAATTCATTCTACAACGGGGGCTTCAACGTGAACTCCACTTCCAAGGCGGCCTGGAAGTCCGTGCTCGGCGCCCTGCGCGGACAGCCCCTGCCCGACCTGACCAGCGGCACCGGGACGACGACCGCCCTCACCAAGTTCGCCCGCGCCATCGGCGGCACGGGCACCGACGGCACCGAACCCTGGACCAGGCACCGCGAGCTCACCGACGCCCAGATTGACGAGCTGGCCGAGCGCGTGGTGGCGGAGGTGCGCGGCCGCGGCCCGTTCATGTCGCTGGCCGACTTCATCAACCGGCGCCTGGTCAACAGCGAGATCTACGGCCTCAAGGGCGCGCTGCAGGCGGCCATCGACAAGGCGGACCTCGACTCCGACGCCAGCCGCAGGATCAACCTGAACGCCATCACGAACGCCGGCGGCGTCTTCGATTCACCGGATGCGCCCTTGCCGGGCAGCAACTGGTACGACCCGAACAACATCAAGTCCAACAACGCATCGCCGACGGCGACCAGCTGGTGGATCGAGACTTCCGCCTATCCGAAGATCGACCCGAAGCTGAGATTCCCGAACATGCGGGCGATGAGCCGCACCAACGCGGAGAACTCCGTCACCGCCGGACTCGGCGCGGCCGGCATCGTCACCCAGATGGACGTGCTCAACTCCGTCGGCCCCAACCTGACGGCACGGTCCGACACCTTCGTCATCCGTGCCTACGGCGAGGCCTTGGACAACGGCGGCCGCGTGATCGGCAAGGCCTGGGTCGAGGTCGTGGTGCAGCGCGGCATGGAATACATGGTGCCGGGAGCCAACGGCGCCACGGGCGACGACCCCAACCGCCGGCGCCTCGACTACCGGGACGGAGGCAGCGCCTACGGGACCTCGGCCGTCCTGGACCCCCACGAGCGCAACTTCCCCGTCGGCGTGACCGCGCCCACGGCCAATCCGGCCAACGTCAACCGGCTGCTGGGCCGACGCTTCCGCGCCACCTCCCTGCGCTGGCTCGGCGCCAACGAAATCTGAGATGAGAATCGCCCCTATCCTCGCCGCAGCGCTGTTCTGCGGCGTCTCCTGCCTTCCTTCCGACGCCCCGGCCCAGCAACCGCCGGCCGTGCCGGGACGCAAGGCCACCCTGCGCATCGCGTGGTGGAGAGCGCCGGAGAATCCGCCCGAGCTCGTCCTGATGCAGGACAAGGACCGCGTGTCCTTCTCCCCGGACGTCATGGCGCTGAGCGTCAAGACGCAGTATTTCGGCCCACCGACCGCCATCATCGCGAAGAAGACCTTCGGCACCGAAAAGGACAAGCAGGGCAATCCCGTGGTCATCTGGGCGCCGTTCGCGGCCGTGCCCGTGCCCACCGATGGCGCCGACCTCGCGGTCATCCTCTTCCCGGACCAGACCGGTCAGGCGGCGCAGGTGCAGGTGTTCGATTTCAGCGAGGAGGCCTTCCCCTACGGGACCATCCAAATCGTCAATTACACCAACGCCCGCGTCGACGCGGCCATCGACAAAACCCCCCTTCAGGTGCCGTCCCGCGGACAGGCGCGCTATCCGGGTCGCTTCACCAAGCGACAGCCGGCGACCTTCTCCCTGGCCGTCACCGAGCCCGGCTCGGAACCTCGGCTGATCACGTCCACCACGATGATCTTCTTCCCCAACACGCGGCTGATGTACTTCGTGCTCGAGATGCCCGGAGCGAAACCTGAGGAGCGCTACCACAACTCGGTGATCATGGAGAACAAGGTGGTCGCCCCGATCCTGAAAACGCCGCCGCTGCCGCCGCCTCCCGAACCGTCCGAAGGCAAGGCCAAGGGCAAGGGCAAGGCCAAGGCTGACGCCGGCGGAGCGAATTGAGACCGTACGCCCCCATCCTGCTGCTGCTGCTGGCCGGCGCCCGGACGCAGGGGACGGAGGCGCTCCTTCACGTCAGCGGAATCTCCCAGGCGCCGATGCGGGCGCTCCTCTCCACCGATGCGGGCCGGCCGCCGAAGGAAATCGAGGTCGCGGACGGGTATCTGGGGCCGCCGACCGCTTTGACCGCCGGCGCCGAAGCTGCGTTGACGCTCCTGGGCGACGACGGAGTACCGCTACTGCGCCCGCTCAGGTTCACCGTGCCGGCGGAAGGCGGACGCCACGTCCTCATCGTCTCGCCGGGCGTTCCGACCGGAGCGCGCATCAGCCTCGTGCCGGTGGATTTCAAGAGCCAGCCGGTCGGCTCGGTCGTGTTCCTCAACCTCTCCGACAACGTCGTCCGGTGCTGGCTGGGAGACCGGCACGTCGAGGTCAGGCCCGGACGTTCGGCCAGGCATCCCCTTGAGGGAACGGCCCGGCGGAAGGCCAACCACCGCATCGAGTATCTGGACGCCGCCGGCAAATGGACGCACGACAGTTCGACGACGCTGATCCTGGCGGCCGACCAACGTTTCATCTTCACGCTCGGGCCGGGACGGGCCGAGGACGGTCCCTTGCTCCGGCACAACGTCACCGATCACGCGCCCGAACAGAACGCCAGGCCGGCGACGCCCGTCAGTCCGCCAACGCCGACGCCGCCTCCGGATCCGCCAGCCAGGTGACCTTGGCGCGCAAGCCGCGCAGGAGCTGGCCCGGGTGCGACATGACCGCTTCAGGACCGCGACAGACGGCCTGCAGGGCGGCCGCCTTGGCGGCCCCGTTGACGAGGAGGACGATCTCGCCGCAACGGGCGAGGCCCGCGGCCGTGATGGTCAGGCGCCATCCCCTGCCCGGCCATTCCGTGGCGGCGAACAGCGGGCCGTCGGCCTTGCCGATCAGCGGACAACCCGGCCAGAGCGAGGCGATGTGCGAATCATCGCCCAGGCCCAGGACGCAGAGGTCGAAACCCGCCCCGGCCGGGCGCTCCGCGGCGTAGCGGGCGGCGGCGGCCTCGGGCGGAAGCTCGACCGGCCAGGGACGGCGACGCGAAGCGGGCACACCGAGCGGGTCGAGCAGGCCCCGGACGGCATGGCCGAAGTTGGAGTCATCGGAGGCGAGCGGCACGCATCGCTCGTCGCTCACGTGCCATTCCGTCCGTTCCAGCACCGTCGGGGAAAGCCTTCGTCCCGCGGCCGCCCAGGCGTAGAAGGCCTTGGGCGTGGAGCCGCCGCTGAGGCCGACCGTGAAAGGTCCGCGGGCGGCCCGTGACTCCAGACGACGGACCAGCTCCGCGAAGGCTTCGTCCCGGGGCAGGACCACGACCGTGCCGGCCGGGGTGGAGAGAGTGCGCATGCGGACAAGTTAGGCGATGAACGTTGCGGGATGGAAGAGGATATCGGCGCCGCGGCGCCTGAGGCCCGGGTCCGGCGGCCGCCCATCCGGGCGAAGCCCCCTGCCCGCGGCTCGACCAACAAGAAGGGCGCCCTGGCGGGCGCCCTTCGGCGTTGCGGCCGGTCAGCGGCTCACTGGCAGGCCTCGCAGGTGCCGCCGTTGCGCATCGCCTCGAGCGAGCAGGCCTGCTTCTCGGCTTCCGTGAACTCCTTCTTCTTGGGCTCGGCCTGGTCGCGCTTCACGTCGACCGTGGCCTTCTCGATGTTGGAGGCGCCGAGCGTGCGGAGGTAGTAGGTCGTCTTGAGACCCGCGCGCCAGGCGTGCTTGTACATGTGGGAGAGCATCTTCTGGTCCGGCTTGGGCAGGAACAGATTGAGCGACTGCGCCTGGTCGATCCACTTCTGCCGGCGGGCGGCGGCGTCGATCAGCCACTTCGACTCGATGCCGAAGGCGGTGAGGTACTTCTCCTTGAGCTCCTGCGGGATGCCCGGGATGTCCTTCAGCTCCCCGTCGAAGTACTTGAGCTGCTTGACCATGTCCTCGTTCCAGAGCCCGAGCTTCTTCAGGTCGCGCACCAGCCAGCCGTTGAGCTCGGTGAACTCGCCGGACAGGTTGCTCTTCACGAAGAGGTTCTTGTAGGTCGGCTCGATGCAGGGAGAGCTGCCCACGATGTTGGAGATCGTGGCGGTCGGCGCGATGGCGAGCACGTTCGAGTTGCGCATCCCCTGGCGGGCGATCTTCTCGCGGACCGGCTTCCAGTCCATGCGTCCGCCGCGGACGACCTCGATCTTCTCGCCGCGCTCCTTCTCGAGGAGGTCGATGGTGTCCTGCGGCAGGAGGCCGCGGTCCCACTTCGACCCCTTGTAGGTGCTGTAGGCGCCGCGTTCGGCGGCGAGGTCGGAGGAGGTCGAGTAGGCGTAGAACGCCACGGCCTCCATGATCTCGTCGTTGAACTCGACGGCGGCCTGGGAGGCGAAGGAGAGGCCCTTGCGGTAGAGGCAGTCCTGCAGCCCCATCACGCCCATGCCGATCGGGCGGTGGCGGAGGTTGGAGACCTCGGCCGCCTTGGTCGGGTAGTAGTTGATGTCGATGACGTTGTCGAGGGCCCGGACCGCGACCGTGACCGTCTCGCGCAGACGGTCGTGGTCGATGGAGCCGTCCTCACGCAGGTGGGAGTCGAGCACCACCGAACCGAGGTTGCAGACCGCGGTCTCGTCCGCGCTGGTGTTGAGCGTGATCTCCGTGCAGAGATTGGAGGAGTGGATGACGCCGACGTGGTCCTGCGGCGAGCGGACGTTGCAGGGGTCCTTGAAGGTGATCCAGGGATGTCCGGTCTCGAAGATCATGCCGAGCATCTTCTTCCAGAGCTCGAGGGCGGGGATGCTCTTGCCGAAGATCTTCCCCTCCTGGGCGAGCCGCTCGTAGGCCAGGTAGCGGCGCTCGAACTCGGCGCCGTACGTCTCGTGCAGGTCGGGCACCTCGTTGGACAGGAAGAGCGTCCAGCCCTGGAGGGCGTTGACCCGCTTCATGAACAGGTCCGGGATCCAGTTGGCCGTGTTCATGTCGTGGGTGCGGCGGCGGTCGTCGCCCGTGTTCTTGCGGAGCTCGAGGAAGTCCTCGATGTCGTTGTGCCAGGTCTCCAGGTAGGCGCAGCCCGAGCCCCGGCGCTTGCCGCCCTGGTTGACGGCCACCAGCTGGTCGTTGTGCAGCTTGAGGAAGGGGATGACGCCCTGGGATTCGCCGTTGGTGCCCTTGATGTAGGAGCCCGTGCCGCGGACCGACGTCCAGGAGCCGCCGAGGCCGCCCGCCCACTTGGAGAGGAAGGCGTTCTCCGCGATGCCGCGGAGCATGATGGACTCGATGGTGTCGTCGACCTTGTAGAGGTAGCAGGACGAGAGCTGGCTGTGGAGCGTGCCGGAGTTGAAGAGCGTGGGGGTCGAGCTGCAGAAGCGGCGCGACTTGTAGAGCCCGTGAAGCCGGATGGCCCAGCCGTCGCGATCCTTCTCCTCGCGCAGGAAGAGGCCCATCGCGACGCGCATCCAGAAGAACTGGGGCGTCTCGAGGCGGCGGGCGGGCTTCACCGTCTTGTCGATGATGAGGTAGCGGTCGTACATCGTCTGCACCCCGAGGAACTCGAACTCCATGTCGGAGGAGGGGTCGAGGGCGTCGGCGAGGCGGGCCAGGTCGTACTTCCGGAGGTCGGGCGAGAGTCGGCCGATGGCGATGCCGCGCTCGACGTAGGCGGCGAACTTGGCGCGGTGGAACTCCTTGAGCTGGGCGACGCCGTCACGGACGATGTCCCAGCCGAGCACCTCTTCGTAGATGTAGGTCAGCCCGATGCGTGCGGCGAACTTGGCGAAGTCGCCGTCGGCCTCGACGAGGGTCTTGGCGTTGAGCTCGACCGTCTTGCGGAGGTCGGCCTCGCTGATCTCGTTGAAGAGCCCGCGGCGGAGGTCCGACTCGATCTCCTTGAGCCCCTTGGTGAGCTCGAGGCCGACGGCGGCGAACTCGATGCGACGGCGCAGGTCCTCCCCGTTCCAGAGGTAGGTGGCCCCGTCGGGCTGCTTGATGAGGATGAGCGACTCCTGGCGGTCGTCCACCGGGGCGGGCGCCACGGCGGCCTCCTCGCGACGGCGGGCGCGGTAGGCGCGGTAGAGGATGTAGGCCTCGGCCACCTTGTAGTGGCCCTGGCGCATGAGCTCGTCCTGCACGAAGTCCTGCACCTCCTCGATGCCGATGGCGCCGAGGCCGGAGTCGGCGACCTTGCGCGTGACGGCGGCGGCGACCATGACGGCCGGGGCCGAATCGCGGTCGAGCGAGAGGAAGGCCTTGCGCACGGCGACCTCGATCTTGTCCGGATTCCAGGGCACGAACTGTCCGTTGCGGCGGACGAGGCGGGTGGTGACGGCGGGCAGCTCGCCGGAGCCGGCGACGTGGTCCTTGGAGAAGAGGATGGCCTTGGCGAGGTCGTGCTTGCCGTGGCGGACGAGGGCCTCCTCGACGATCTGGTAGACGCGGGCCTCGGTCACCTGGTCGCCGAGCTGCGCGACCTTCTGGGCGACCTCGCAGGCGATGGCGGCGACGAAGCGCCGGTTGTCATCGTTGAAGATGTCCTTCACCTCGCGGGAGGTGAGGAGGTCGGTGAGGGCCTGGCCGACGAGGTCGGCGACGCGCTCGCCCTGGTCGCCGAGGCCGCCCGGGAGCGATTCGCGCCAGTTGAAACGGGGCTTGGATTCGAGGGGCGCGCGGACGGCGTTCTTGAGGGCGAGGTCGGTGCGGAAGAAAGGGAGTTCGGATTTCATGGAAGGTGTTCGGTGCGTGGGAGCGGGGGAGAAAGGAAGGTGGTGGCGCGACGGGTGCGCGCCGGAAGGCGGTGACGGGTCGTGGAGGGGGTGAGTGGGATGAAGCGTTGCCGGCCTTCGACGCGGAGGGGGTGACGTCGGAGGCCGGCGCGGGCGGGCTCAGAGCTCGTTGTCGGGAGCGGTCTCGAGGGCTCCGGTCTTCTGGTATTCGGTGACACGGCCTTCGAAGAAGTTCTGCTCCTTCTTGAGGTCCATCATCTCGGAGAGCCAGGGGAAGGGGTTGTTCGTCTCGGCCTGCAGCGGGTCGAGGCCGCAGTTGCGGAGGCGACGGTCGGCGATGTAGTCGATGTACTGCTCGAACTCCTTGGAGGAGAGCCCGATTCCGTTGACCGGGAGGCAGTCGCGGATGAACTCCTTCTCCAGGGACACGGCCTCGGCCATGAGCTGACGGAGCTCCTCCTTGAAGGCGGGCGTCCAGACGTCGGGGTTCTCCTTGACGAGCTCGCTGAAGAGCTGGCGGAAGAGGTCGATGTGGTTGGACTCGTCGCGGAGCGTGTAACGGAACATCTGGCCGATGCCCGGGAACTTGTTCTGGCGGTAGAGCGAGAGGACCATGCCGAAGAGTCCGTAGAACTGCGTGCCCTCCATGCACTGTCCGAAGAGGAACATGTTCTTGGCGAGCGCCTGCCGGTCCTCGAGCGTGGTGAGGTCGAGCTTGCGGCGCAGCGCGCGGGAGTTGTTGACGACGAAGGCGGCCTTCTTCGCGATCGTCGGGATGTCCTCGAACATCGCCTCGCACTCGTGCGGGTTGATGCCCAGCGAGGAGATCATGTAGACGAGCGAATCGGCGTGGATGTTCTCCTCGTGCGCGTGACGGCCGAGGACGAGCTTGAGCTCGGGCGCGGTCACGACCTCGCGGACCACGTGGATGATGTTGTCGCCGACGATGCCTTCGGCGGCCGAGAAGTAGCCGATGGCCATCTTCACGATCCAGCGGTCGATCTCGCTGATCTGTCCGCTCTGGTCGCGCCACTGCTCACAGTCCTTCTGCATCGGGATGTCCTCGGGCTCCCAATGGTTGTTCTTCATCGTGCGGTAGAGGTCGTACGCCCACTGGTACTTCAGCGGGAGGATGTTGAAGAACATCGTCTCACGGCCGTTGATGACGCGCTTGGCGGCGAAGGCCTGCTCGGCCTTCTCGCGATCCAGGACGAAGGACTTGGTGCCGACCGTGATGACGGTCGTTTCGCGGGAAGTTTTGGTGGGTTCCATGTAGGTGTTTTGCTTTAGTAATCGGAGAGAAAAGGTCCCTCAGAGGCCGGGAGCCGGCCGCTTGGGCGGTGGTATGATTAGGAGTTATGAACTAGATGTAGGGTCTGCAAATACTTTCAGCCACTAAATGTAGTGTCGTTACGCAAGATACTGGTTTGAAAACACTTGCGGAACATAATTATTCACAGGTCTTTTTTTGACTACTTTTTAACAGGATGATGGCTCGTCTCATCGGATTCCCAGCAAACACGCGGGAACGCCCCAGGCAAACGGGTCTTGTTGGGCTTGCTCACTCCGTTCACGGACGGGCTCGGGATTGCGGCGGAACGTAGCGCGGCACACGCTGAATCATGAGCGATCCCCTGCCCCGCGCCCGCC
>Ga0129336_10000284_pt1 | contig 28605 bp, 17 predicted proteins | sample CPB6_02_DNA_FD_96878 | JGI IMG/M metagenome (GOLD analysis project Ga0129336, IMG submission 96878) | Freshwater to marine salinity gradient microbial communities from Chesapeake Bay, USA - CPBay_Sum_0.6_0.2_DNA | ecosystem: Environmental > Aquatic > Marine > Coastal | place: USA: Chesapeake...
CGTCAGGCCGCCGAGGAACTTGGTCGGTTCGATCAGGATCGCCGTCCGCCCCTCGCGCGCGGCCTGGATCGCGGCGGTGATGCCTCCGGAGGTGCCGCCGTAGATGACGATATCCTGGGCGGGGAGGGCGGCGGTGAGGAAGAGGAGGACGGCCGGACGCATGACTCCATGTTCCACCCGACCCGGCCGGGGTCAATCAAACGAAGCCCCTTAAGGTTCAGGAAAGAATCTGTTTCACCACGTGGCTTTCCTCCACGCCGGTGAGCCGGAAGTCGAGACCGGCATGGCGGAACGTGAGTTTCTCGTGATCAAATCCCATGAGGTGCAGGATAGTCGCGTGGAAGTCCCGCACGTGCACCGGATCCACCGAGGCCTTGAGCCCGATCTCATCGGTCGCGCCGTGGACGATCCCCCGTTTCACGCCGGCCCCGGCCAGCCAGGAGCTGAATGCCCAGGGGTGATGCTCGCGGCCCTTTGCTTCGGCGGTGTTGTTGAAAGGAGTCCGCCCGAATTCGGTGGTCCATATGACCAGCGTGTCTTCGAGCATGCCTCGCTGTTTCAGGTCGCGCAGCAGCGCGGCGATGGGCTGATCCACGTTCTTCGCGAGGGGCGCATGCGTCAGCATGTCGCCGTGGGCGTCCCAGTTGTTCGAGGAGCCCGTGTCGATCAGCTCGACGAAGCGGACGCCTCTTTCGACCAGGCGCCGGGCGGCCAGGCACTGCCAGCCGAACCCCGTGGTCTGTCCTCTCTGCAGGCCGTAGCTGGCCAGGGTCGATTCGGTCTCCTGCTTGAAGTCGAACGCTTCCGGCACGGCCATCTGCATGCCGAAGGCGGTCTCGAACGTCTGCATCCTCGCCGCGAGCAGGGGGTCGCCGGCTCGGCTGGCGAGGTGCTCTTCGTTCATGCGCCGCAGCGCCTCCAGCTCGAGCCGTTGACGGTCCGAAGGGAGCCGCGGCGCGACGTTGGAGATCGGCACGGCTCCCGGCACGACCAACGTGCCTTGGTAGGCTCCCGGCAGGAAGTCGCTCGCGAAGACCTGCGTGCCCGCATAGGTCTGCCGCGGCGCGATGACGACGAAGCCCGGCAGGTTGCGGTTCAGCGTGCCCAGTCCGTAGGTCACCCAGGAGCCGAGGCTCGGGCGCGACTGCGCGAAGGAACCGGTGTGCATGCCGAGGGTGGCGTTGTAATGGTTGGAGTGGGAGGTGTGCATCGACCGGATCAGCGCGATGTCGTCGACGCAGGAGGCGATATGGGGGAAGAGACCGCTCACTTCCGTGCCGCTCTCGCCATGTTTCTTGAACTCCCACTGCGGCCGCTTGAGGTAGATGCGCTCGTAACCCGGACGGCCCTTGATCTCCGGGTGGTCGGCCTTGATCTCTTTGCCGTGGCCCTTCGCCAGTTCCGGCTTGGGGTCGAAGCTGTCCACGTGGGACACGCCTCCCGTCATGAAGAGGAAGATCACGTTCTTCGCCTTGGCGGGGAAATGCGGCGCCTTGGGGGCGAGGGGGTCGGCGGCGTCCGCCAGCAGGCTTTGGACGATGCCAGGGAGGAGCATCGAGCCGACGGCTGCGGAACGGAGGAAGCTTCGTCTGTCGGGTCGTGGCGTCATCTCAGTCGACATGGAGGAACTCGTTGCTCGACATCAGCACCCGCGTCTGCGCGGCCCACTTGCTGGACACGTCGGAAGGGTAGGCCTTGAGGAAGTCCCTGGCCCGAGTCCGTTCGGACTCGGAGGGGCGGCGCTGGAAGAGCACGCGCCACGCCTCCGTGATGCGCGCCTCGTCGTCGGGCAGGCCGGCCAGTCGGCCGGCGAAGGCCTCCGCCTGGGCGTGGAAGAACGGGTCGTTGATGAAGTAAAGTGCTTGGGTGGCCACGTTGGTGGTCTGCCTGGCCGCGGTGGTCGCGTTAGGGTCGGCTCCGTCGAAGAGCGAGAGGAATGGGTGACGCCGTTGTCGTTGCACCATCAGGTAGGCGCTGCGTCGGTCGGTCTCGTAGACGGCGCTGAAGGGGTTATGCTGGGAAAAACGCCATCCGGCCTCCGGAGGGAAGGGGTGGGCTTCAGCAGGACTGAGGTCGAGTTTCCCGGAGGCCTGCAGCAGGCTGTCGCGCATCTCCTCCGCGGTGAGCCGCCGTCGCGTAAAGCGCGAAAGCAGACGGTTTTCGGGATCGACGCCGGCGGCGGCGCCGCAGGATCGCTGGTAGGTCTTGCTCCTGAGGATGAGCCGATGCATGGCCTTCACGCTGTAGTTGCTTTCGATGAACTTGGCGGCCAGCCAGTCGAGCAGCTCAGGATGAGTGGGTCTTTCGCCTCTGGCTCCGAAGTCGTTGGACGAGCTCACGAGGCCGCGGCCGAAGTGCCACTCCCAGATGCGATTCACCATGACTCTGGCCGCCAGCGGCGAACGGACGATCCATTCCCCGAGCTCCTTGCGACCGCTGTCCGAGGGCGAGGACACCGGTTCGCCTCCGAGGATGGAAAGCCAGCGCCGGGGGACCTCTTCCCCCGGCTTGTCGGGGTCGCCTCTCAGCTGGAGGCGGGCGTTCTGCGCTTTCGCGTCCACGACGGCGTAGGCAAGGGGGACCGCAGGCATCGGCGGCGGCTCTTCGGTCGGCCGCAGACTTTCGCCGAGTCCTATGAGCGCGGGGCCGTAATCCGGCGAGGCCACGTGGAGGAGTTCGAAGGCGACGCCATCGCTCGAACCAGGATGTGCGTCTTCGATCAGGCCCTCGACCGCGAGCTCTCCGTCCAGCGGGCTGATCCACGCCACGGTCACGGGCCGTTGATGGCCCGGATGCATGAAGAATGACTCGGCCGCAAGCGTCGTCCATGCCATCACCTGCTGGTCGGAGGCGTTTACGGCTACCGAGGGAGTGTCGCCAAGGCTCCACTTCTTCAGGGCGCTGTTTCCGTCAAGGGCGGCCGACCGTTCGGTGAGGAAGGCCGGAGCCTCGCCATCTTGATAGAAGCACCACTTCGCGTCGTCGTGCGCGGCGCGAGGATTACCCTGCAGCAGGTCGGGCACCAGTTCCGCCACGCTCCAGACGCGCGCGGCTCCGCCGCATTCCTTGATGCGCCAGACGACCCGGGTGGTGTCCGCTCCGTGGCTGGCGTTGGGCGACACGGTCAGCTGAAGCGTCTCGCCTTTCCGGACCTTCGCCTTGGTCTCGAACGCGACCGACTTTCCTTCGGCCACGCCGGCGCCGGCCAGCTTGCGACGCTCCGTGGCGCCGAGCCGGGCGACCTTTTCGGCCTGGATCCTGGCGACGGCCTCCCGCCGCTTCTGTTCCTCGGCCAGATGGGCGACTCGTTCCTGCCAAGGCTTCATGAGCGCATCCGACTCGGCCTGGGCGATCAAGGGCACCATGTCGCGCGGCTGCCCCTTGGGTTCGCAACCGGGGAAGGCGAAGCGGGTGCTGCTGAAGATACCGTAGAGGGCGTAGTAGTCCCGGGCGGTGACCGGATCGTACTTGTGGTCATGGCAGCGGGCGCAGCCCAAGGTCAGTCCGAGGAAGTTCTTGCCCAGCGTATCGATCACGTCCTCGTGCGTGAGGTGCATGTCCTTCTCGATGTCGTGGCCGAACCGGCGCGCGACGGCCAGATAGCCCGTGGCTACGATGCCTTCCGCCCGCGCGGGTGCCGGCGCCCCCGTGAAGATTAGGTCGCCGGCGATCTGCGCGCGCACGAAGTCGTCGTAGCGGAGGTCGCGGTTGAAGGCGTCGAAGACCCAGTTGCGGTAGCGCCAGCCGTGGGTGAGCGGGCGGTCCGTATTCTCCCCCGCCGTGTCGGCGTAGCGGGCCAGATCCAGCCAACGGCGGCCCCAGTGCGCGCCATACTGGGGCGAGCTCAGGAGGCTTTCGATGAACGCGTCGACGGCGGTCACGGAGTGGTCGCGGCGGAGGGCTTCGACTTGGTCCGGAGTCGGCGCCAGCCCGGTGAGTCCGTAGCTCAGCCTCCTCGCCAGCGTGCGCGCGTCGGCCCGCTCCGCGGCCTTGATCCCGGATCCGGCCAGTTTGGCCTCGATAAAGTCGTCGACGCTCCCCGAAGGGTCGGCCGCCGGCAGGGGCCGGAAAGCCCACCAGTTCCTGGCTTCCTCCGCGTTCATGCCGGCTATCTTGGCGACGGCGGTCCGGGGGTCCGGCGCGCCCATCTTCACCCAGGCTACGATGTCGTCGATGACGGCATCAGGCAGCTTGCCGCCTTTCTTTTTCGGCGGCATCGCGAAGTCGGGGTCCAGGTGGCGCACCGCGCTGACTAGAGGGGACGCCTCCGGCTTGCCCGGGACGACGGCGGGCCCGTTGTCCCCTCCTTTGAGCAGGCCTTCTCGGGTATCTAGGGCCAGTCCGCCCTTGGTCTTCTCGCCGCTGTGGCACTCGTAGCATCGGTCCGCCAGCACGGGCCTGATGCGCGATTCAAAAAAAGCCTCCCCGTCGCCGGCGAGGGCTTCGCCGGGCGCCGTCAGGACGCGGAGCGCGATCAGCAGGGCCGAGGCCCACCTCATGACCCCCTTCGCTCCGGGCAGCCATTCGCTCCATCCGGCGACGTGTTCTTCGGCGCGGCGCGCCGCCTCCTCCGGAGGGCGGGTGAGGATGCTTGCGAGCAACTTTTCATGGGAGTCCGCGGTCACGCCGCGGGTGTCGAGGCTGCGTCCGCTGTGGTCGCGGTGCAGATTGGACAGCCAAAGGACGAGCTCATTCCTCGTGGACATCCACATCCGGCTCAGCCGGCGGTTGCCGGACGCCCGCACGATCGCCTCGTGGAACTCCAGGTCGAGCCGCGTGACCTCCCGGAGAGTCTTTGCCCGCCTTGTCTCCGCGATGTTGGCGCGCAGCGCCGCGCAGTCCCCGCGCAAGGCCGCGCCGGCGAGCCGGGCCGCCGCCGACTCCAGCGCCATCCGCACCGCCAGCAGTTCTTCGAAGTCGCGGAGCTTCAGGCTCCGCACGTGGGCCCGCCCGGTCGACGTGAACTCCACGAGGCCGTCCTGTTCCAGGGTGAGCAGGGCTTCGCGCACAGGGACCCGGCTCACGCCGAGCTCCTCCGCCATGCGGGACTCGGGCAGGGGCGTCCCCGCGGGCAGTCCGCCCTTCAGGATCAGGGTCCGGAGGCGCTTGTGCGTGCGGTCCGAGCGCAGGCTTTTCTGGGCGGAGCGAGGCATCGCCCCCAGTTTAGATACGGTATACCGTAGTCAAGCCTCGTGTGCAGATACGGTATACCGTATTTGCACGGTTTGTCGTCCGTCGCGATCGCCGGCGCGGCCTCAAGACCGCAAGCCGCGCAGGGTGCCGGTGCCCGTCGCGAACCGGTCGGTCTCGACGCCGAGGTCCTGGAGCATGCTGCCGAAGAGGTTGGCGAGCGGCGTGTTGTTCGTCCGGTCGAAAGCCAGGTGTCCGCCGTGACGGAAGCCGCCGCCGGCCAGGATGATCGGCAGGTTCTGGTTGCTGTGCGAATTGGCGTTCCCGAGGCAGCTGCCGTAGAGTACCTGCGTGCGGTCGAGCAGGCTGCCGCCGGTCTCGCGGGTCTCGCCGAGGGCGGCGAGCAGTTCGCCGAAGACCTTGAGCTGCGCTTCCTCGATGCGACGGAGCTCGGCGATCTTGTCGGGCTCGTTGCCGTGGTGGGTGAGTCCGTGGGTCTCGTTCTTCACGCCCGGGACGTGGGGAACCACGGAGAAGGTGCTGAGGGTGAGGGTGACGACGCGGGTGCTGTCCGTCTGGAGCGCCAGGCGGACGAGGTCGAACATCAGCCGGGAGCGCGCGACGACTTCGTTGGCGTCGGCGATGTCCTTCGGCATCGGGTAATCGACCTTCGGCTTGGGCCGGTGCTCCCAGGCGATGCTGCGTTGCAGGCGGCCTTCGAGTTCGCGGACGCTCTGGAAGTATTGGTCCAGGCGGGCCCGATCCTGAGGGTCGGAGCTCTTTTCCAGTCGCTTGGCTTTGTCGAGGATGAGGTCGAGCACGCTGCCGCCGGCCTGGATACGACGCATCGTGGCGGCCTTCTCCTCGGGCGTGCCGGCGACGAAGAGTTTCCGGTAGAGCCGTTCGGCGCTGGTCTCCGCAGGCAGGATCACGCCGGAGCGGGAGACGGCGATGGAGTCGGCGTAATGTTCGCCCTTGCGGACCGAGACGGCGAGCGACCCGAAACGGGTGTCTTCGCCGATCTTCTCCGCGACGAACTGATCGAGCGACTGGGTGTTGCGGAAGGTCGGCTGGCCCGGGTGCGGAGCGGCCGTGAGAAAGCACTGCCCGGCATGGTGGTTACCGTCCACGCCAGGGTGCGAGAGTCCTGCGAAAGTGGTGAACTGGTCCCGATGCGCGGACAACAGGTCGAGGTAGGGGCTCGAGGTTTCGCCGGCTTTGGGGAAGAAGTAGGCCGGCATCATGCCCAGCGGCACGTGGATGGCGACCAGGCGTCGGGGCGGCGCCTTCTCGGCTTCTCGGGCCAAGGCCGGCAGCGCCAGGCAGGCGCCTGCGGCGAGGAGGAAGTCACGGCGTCTCATGGTTCAGCGCGAGGAAGGAAGAAAGAGCGGGCTCTGGGCGAGCGCGTGGATGAGCGAGCGGATTCCGTAGCCGCGATCCTTGGCCGAGTCGACGATGCGGCGTATCTCGGCGCGGTCGGCGTAGCCGACTTCGGCTCCGGTGGCGTAGCGTGACAGGTGAGCGACGAAGGCGCGGGCCAGGCGGGCGTCGTCGTCGGCCAGCTGCGCGATGAGATCGGACGGCCCGGCGAACTTCCGGCCGTCCCGGAGTTCGCCGCTCGGGTCTACTCCGAGGCCGAGACGGTATTCCACCTTCCACGGCACCCGGCCTTTCTCGGCGGGCACGTCGCCCTTGCCGTTGGAGCGGTAGCGTTCCCGCAGTCCTCCCACGGGGTCGAACGCCTCAAGGGCGAAGCCCGGCGGATCGATTTTGGCGTGGCACGCGGAGCAGTTGGGGTCGGTGCGGTGGCGGACGAGCTGTTCGCGGATGGTGGTGGTTCCGCGAGTGTCGGGGTCGACGGCCGAAATGCCCGGCGGCGGAGGCGGGGCCGGGTCGTCGAGCAGGCGGTCCGAGATCCAGACGCCGCGTTTCACCGGCGAGGTGGTCGTGCCGTTGGCGGTGAGCTTGTGGACGGCGGCCTGGCCAAGCAGTCCTCCGCGCATGGCGTTCGCGGGAAGGTCGACCCGTCGGACTTCAACTCCCTCCACTCCGGGAATGCCGTAGTGTTCGGCCAGCCGCTGGGTCAGCATGGCGAAGCCGGGGTTGAGCAGGGCCTTGGCGGGAAGGTTCTTCGCCACGAGCTCCCGGATGAAAGCGGGCGTTTCGGCCGCGACCCCCTCGTTGAGGATGAAGCGGTACTCGGGGTAGAGAAGGGGGTCCGGGGTTGTCTCATCCAGCCGCCCGAGCTCAAGCCATTGGCGCGTGAAGTCGGCGACGAACCGCTCGCTGCGCTTGTCCGCCAGCATCCGTTCAATCTGCGCCTGCAGCACCTCCGGCCGGCGCAGGGAGCCGTCGCGTGCGGCGGCCAGCAGCGCTTCGTCGGGCGGACCCACCCAGAGCCAGTACGACAGCCGCGAGGCCAGGATGAAGTCGGAGGACGCCGGGAAGAGGGTGCGCTCCGCCGCCGCATCGCCCGGCAGGAAGAGGAATTCCGGCGAGGTCATGACCGCCACGTAGGCGCGTCGCATCGCATCCTCGAAGCAGTCGCCCGCCTTGAGGCGCTTTGAAATGAGATCAAGGTAGGGCGAGAGCTCCTCCGGACTGACGTCCCGTCGGAAGGCGCGCGGAACGAAGGCGGCCAGCAGGCGTCTTCCGTCCGACCCGGGATCGGCGCTCCGCACGGTCTCCAAGGCCGGCTCCCGTTCCTGCGGCGTGAGGTCGAAATGCATGCTCGGCAGGTAGCCCGGCACGCTGCGGACCTTTTCACGGTGGGGCGCCTTGCCGGCGTCCGGACGATGCGGGCCGATGGGGAGTTCCGAGAAGAGTCGGCGGTGGGAGGCGGGAGGCCAAATCGGATTCAGGGGCCCTTCGATCTCGAACCAGTCGAGCGCCACGCCCGGCCCGACGTGCTTGGCGGCCCGGCCGGCGACCTGTCCGATGCGGAGGCCGTTCCACGGAACGGATACCGGGTCGAAGACGACGGACTCGCGGGCGTCTAGCCACGCGGTGATTTCGCCGACCTTGGATTCCATGGACGGCGCGGTGAAGGCGGAGAGCAGTCTGCCGCCCTCCTGCTGTTTGCCCTCCTCGTGGGCGCGCAGCACGGCCGCCTGCGGCGCTGCGCAGGGGTTGGGCCGGCCATTCTCCCAGTGGAAGCCCCAGACCGAGAGCCGCATGCGGTAAAGGCCCGGATAGATCGGCGAGACGTTCATCGCCGCCTCGTAGCCGGCGAGGTTCGGATTGAGCAGCCCCACCGCGCTCTGGCTACGCGCGACGGCAGGGCTCTTCACCAGTGCTCCACGTTCCTTCAGGTCCGGTCCTTCGAAGCCGACATGTCCTTGCCTGTCCTCGTGCCCGCCGCGGACGGGCAGGGCGGGGTCGGGTTGCTTGTCCTTCAGCAGCACGAACTGTCCGTGGGCGAGGTTGGCTCCGAATTTGAACAGTCCCGCCGGATAGACCCGCTTGCTATAGACCCTTGGGGGCTTGCTGGAGGTGGCGATGGCGACGTCCAGGGCCCTTTCGATGGCCTCCTCATAGGCGGCCAGATGGGCCGGGGAGACGTCGAGGGCGCTTGCGGCCTTGTCGTAGCCGCCGGCCCTTCCGTCGGCCGGCAGCAGTCCCTGGATGTCGAGCCGGGGCAGTTCAAGCAGGTCCTTGAGCGTGTTCTCGAACTCGACGCGGGTCAGCCGACGGAGCGGGCTGCGTCCGGTCCGTGCCTTATGCGCATCGGCGGTCAGACGAACGTCGAGGGTCTGGAGGAAGGCCGACGTCTCATCCGCGGGCGGCGCCGATTTCTTCTTGGGCGGAGGCATCTCGCCTCTCGCCACCGCGTCATGAACCCGGATCCATCGGGCAAGGTGCGCGGGGTCGTAGCCGGCGGTCGCGAGGTCGAGCCCGCCCTTCTTCGTCTCGCCGTCATGGCACTCGAAGCAGTGCTTCTCCAGGAACGCGCGCGGGTCGTCCGCCGCCGCGGCTGCGACGGTCCAGGCGCAAAGGGCGGCGAGCAGAAGGGCGCGTCCCATCAGGCGTCCAGCACAAGGTCCCCTCGCCCGTCTTCAACCGTTTTCATTTGAGCAGCGGCTTCAGCTTCTCGGCGTAGACAGCGTATCCGGCAGGGGAAAGGTGGATGTTGTCCGGCGTGTACAGTTCCTTGCGGATGGTGCCGTCGGCATTCAGGAAATCCTTGGTCAGGTCGAGCACCCTGACCTTGGGGTCGGCGCCGAGGTTCAGCCTGTCGATTTCGGCGTTGGTCTTGAGGATGTCCTCGTAGAACCGGTTGCCGGGCGCATGGCAGGGCAGGATCTTCGCCACGATCAGGTCGGCTTCCGGAAACTTCTCGCGGAGGTTCCTCACGCACATCTCGACGCCCTTGGCCGCGGCCGCGACGCCGGTCTCGGGGGTGAAGAACATGTTGTTGTTGCCGATCATCAGCACGACCGTCCCGGGCCGCAGTCCTTCGACGCCGCCGTGGTCGAGACGCCAGAGGACGTTCTGGGTCTTGTCGCCGCCGATGCCGATGTTGACGGCCTTGCGCTCCGGGAAGTTCTTCTTCCACGAGTCGCCCCACTGGATGGTGATGCTGTCGCCGACCAGCAGGACGTCGACCGGACCCTTGTTGGCCCGCACGGTCTCGACATGCGCCTCATGCAGCTTCAGCCAGGCGTCTCCGCCGAAGTAGCCTGCCGTGGGGACGGAGGGCCAGAGCTGCGGCAGATGCTGGTTGCTCTCGCGTCCGGGGCGGCGGTCGTGCTCGGCCTTTCCGGTGACGTAGGCGCGCTCCTCGGCCGTGAGGGGCCAGCCGACCGGCTGAGGGTCGGCGGGTTTGCGGGGGTATTCGAGCGCCAACAGGGGCGTGGCGGCGAGCAGGATGAGGGCACGCATGCGGTCGGTCAGGTCAGAGGATGGAAACGGAGGACGAGGGACTCGAAGCCCAGCTGTCTTTCATACGACCGCTCCTTCTCGAACCGAGGTTCGGCCGAGACGACCTCCATGCGGCCGATTTTCTCGACGCACTTCTGCAGGAGTGTCCGTAGGAGGAGGCGGGCGTGCGGAGCGCCGAGGCACAGGTGCTCGCCGAAGCCGAAGGAGACGTGAGGGTTGGGCTTCCGGTCGAGCTTGACGGCGTAGGGGTCCGGGAAGACCGAGGCGTCGAAGTTCGCCGAGGCCCAGCCGAGTCCGACCCTGCCGCCGGGCGGCACTTCGTGTCCGTGCACGTCGGTCTTCACGGGGCAGACCCTCCCGATGAGGGTGAGCGGCATGAACACCCGGAAGAACTCCTCGCAGGCGAGGGTGATGCGCTTCGGATCCTGTCGCAGCCACTCCAGGTCTTCGGGGGTCTGGGCCAGGTGGGCGAGCGCGCACGCCACGGTCAGGATCACGGTGTCACGCCCGCCCGCGAAGGTGAGGTTGCCGAAGCCCATCATCTCCTCGCGCGTGAGCCGTCGGCCGCGGAACTCGGCCTTGGTCAGCGCGCTGAAGAAGTCATCACCCGGCTCGCGCTCCGCCCGGTCGAACTGCGCCGCGAGGTACTCCTCGAGCCGATGGCCCTTCTTGAGTCCTCCGCGCACGCGGAAGACGTGCATGCCCCAGCCGATCCAGGTCTCGGCTTCGGATTCCGGCACGTTCAGGAGGTAGGTGAGGGCGCGGGACTGGAGGGGGAGGGCGAAGCCGTGCACGACCTCCTGGGTGCCCGACTTCAGGGCCGCGTTCAGGAGGCCGTCCACCAGGGCTTCGACCTGGGCGATCATCTCGGGCTGCTTGGGCCGATTGAAGAACGGGTCGACGATGGCGCGGAAATCCCCGTGATCCGGCGGATCGGTCTCGATCGGCAGCTGCCGCATCGAGCGGGCCTCCTCCTCGGAAGGGATGGGCACGCGGAAGGGGGCGTCGCTGCTGAAGGTCTTCCAGTCCCTGGCGGCGGCGCGCACCTCGGCGTGCCGCAGGATCACCGGCACCTGCTCGCCCTGGAACTCGCACCGGTGCGCGGCGGAGTTCTCGCGTCGTTCACGGAAGGGGTCGTTGAACAGGAATCCGAAGGGGCAGCCCATGTCACTCCGTGGTCACGCGCAGCGTCTTGAGCCGGCCCTTGAGCTTGACCGGCTCGCCGGCATACGGAACCGCGGGCAGGGCGGCGTCGTATCCGACGCACAGTTCCTCCTGCGGCTGCCGCGTGAAGGCCTTGGCGCCCTTGGCCGTGACGGGCGCGGCGTCGCCGACGGCGAGCGTGAGCGTGCCGTCCTTCTCCAGCGTGGCCACGGCACGGACCTCGCCGGCCGTGACGGGAGCTTCGACGAAGGCTTCGCCTCCGTTCCGGACGCTGAACCGCAGCCTGCCGCCCTGAAGATGCAGGGCGTAGCCGATGGCGCTGCCTCCGTGCGAGACGATCACGGCGTCCTTCTGCTTCGTGCTGAAGGCGGCCTCGACGCGGATCCTGCGTCCCGCGACCTGCGGCGCTTCGTTGCTGTCGAACCGGTCTCCGATCTTCGGCGTCTCGAGGGAGGGCTTGGGTTCCTCGTAGGTCTCGTAGAGGACCTTGGGTGAGGCCGCGACGCCCGCGGGCCGGCGGGACCGTGGGCTGTTGCCGCCGATCTCGGCGTTCATCTTCTCGGCCAGCGCAGTGAGGCGCGCCACGACCGCGGGCTCGCGCTCGGCGAGGTCCGTCGTCTCGCCGATGTCGGCTTCCAGGTCATAGAGCCGCGGCACCTTCTTGATGACGCCCTCGTCCTTGCGCTTGCCCAGTCCGGCGGGCTGAGGGGCGATGGCGAGCTTCCAGCGGCCCTGACGCACCGCCTGGACGTTGTAGCCGGCGAAATAATAATGGGCCTCGCGGCTCGGCTCCTCCGTCCGTCCGGTCAGCAGCGGGGCGATGTCACGGCCGTCGATGACCGGCTCGGCCGGAACCTTGCCGCCGGCCAGTCCCACGAAGGTCGGCAGCACGTCGATCGTGCCGGCCGCGGCGGAACGCGCGGTGCCGGCCGGGATCCGGCCGGGCCAGCGGGCGATGGTCGGCACGCGCACGCCGCCCTCCCAGGTGCTGCCCTTGCTGCCGCGCAAGGGGCCGGCTGATCCGCCGTCCGCGCCCTTGATCGTCCACGGGCCGTTGTCGCTCGTGAACAGCACCAGCGTGTGCTCGTCGAGCCCCAGCTCCTTGAGCGTGTCCAGGACCTTGCCGACCGACCAGTCGACTTCTTCGACCCAGTCGCCGAACCGGCCGTTGGCGGACTTGCCTCGGAAAGCGGCGCCCGGCCAGATGGGCGTGTGCACCGCGGTGTGGGGGAAGTAGAGGAAGAACGGACGGTCCTTTGACTCACGAAGGAAGCGCACGGCCTCCTCGGTGTAGCGGGCGACGATGCCGGACTGCTGCTCCTCCGTCAGGAGTTCCGCCACCTTTTCATCGCGCACCAGCGGGGAGACCTTCGTCTTGGTTTCAGCCGCGGCGCGCTGCATGTCGTTGGAGTAGGGGATGCCGAGGTAGCGGTCGAAGCCCTGCCGGGTGGGGAGGAATTCCGGCTGGTCGCCGAGGTGCCATTTGCCCACGCAGGCGGTGGCGTAACCGAGCGGCCTGAGCAGGTCGGCGACGGTGTTCTCGGACGGGTGCAGTCCGTTGGGTCCGGCGGGGAAGAACACCCCGGGCACCGAGACGCGGGCTCCGTAGCAGCCCGTCATCAGCTGGGCGCGCGAGACTGAGCAGACCGGCGCCGCGTAGAAGCTCGTCAGCTTCATGCCCTCCGCCGCCATGCGGTCGAGGTTGGGCGTGCGCTGCTTCGTGGCGCCGTAGGGGCCGATGTCGCCGTAGCCGAGGTCATCGACGAAGATGATGACGAAGTTCGGCGGCTTCGGTGCGGACAGGAGCGCGAGCGGAAGCAGCAGGGCGGACAGGAATTTCATGGTGCTCACTTGATGAAGGTCGCTTGCACGTAGAAGGCGCCGCAGAGGTCGTTGCCATCCTTGTCCTTGAACCAGGCCTGCAGCTCGGTCCGGCCGGCGGGGAGCGTTGCGCGCAGCCGGATCGCGGACGCGCCAGGGTCGGCCTGGGCGTCGAAGGTCAGCCGGGAGACGGTCAGCCGGGCGCCGGCGATGGGCAGGGCCTTGGCGGCGGGGGCGGTCGTCGGACGGCCGTCGAGCGCGACGCCCAGCCGTGCGGGCCAGCGTCGCAGCGTGAACTCATATTCGCCCGCCCGCTCGACGACCACGTTGAGGTGGCCGCCACGCGGGCCGCCGGCGGCGTTGTTCACGTGGCCGGTGTTGTCGACATAGAGGTCCTGCCAGTCCGCGCAGGTGAGTTCGACCGAGGGCTGCTTGGGCGCTCCGATGCTGAGGGTGTCGAAGAGACGAAGGGTCCGGTCGAAGTCGTTCTCCTTCCACCAGCGTTCGTAGTCGGCCCGCAGGGACGCGACGACCTCGGGGTGTTCGGCGGCCACGTCCTTGTCCTGATGGCGGTCCTTGGCGACGTCGTAAAGCCGTTCGCCGTCGAGGAGCCGCCAGCTGCCGCGCATGATCGCGGCGGAGAACTTCTTGGGTCCGGAGGCGTCCTTGTCTCCCGCACCGGGTCCGTATTGGACGTACAGAGTGCGCTCCGGCAGGCGCTCGGTCCTCCCGCGGAGCAGCTCGGCAAGGTCCTTGCCGTCGAACTGCGCTCCGGAGGAGGAATGTTCGATTCCGGCGAAGGACAGCAGGGTGGGCAGGATGTCCTGGACCTGCGTGAGTTCGCCGACGTCGGACGGCTGGCGGAGGCCGCCGGCGGGCCAGCGGATGAAGCAGGGCACGCGGTGTCCGCCCTCCCAGTAGGTCACCTTGCCTGCGCGGAGCCCGGCATTGTGGATCGGGACGCCCGCCGTGCCGCCGTTGTCGGTCATGAAGATGACGACCGTGTCCTCACGGAGTCCGGTCGACTGCAGGAATGACTCGAGCCGGCCCATGTTGTCGTCGACATTGGCGAGCATCGCGTAGAAGGGGGCGGCCTTGCGGCCCTTGAACATGTCGAGGTACTTCTGCGGCGCGATGAGCGGCCCGTGGGCGGCGTGCAGCGGAAGGTAGCAGAAGAAGGGCTTCCGGGCCGACTGCTGGTCCTTCATCCACCGCATCGCCTCGTCGAAGCAGACGTCGGTCACGTAGCCCTTGAACGGCTCCGGTCTGTCGCCGCGCAGCATGCGTCCGTCGATGAGCGTGTTGCCGTATTCAGGCGCGCTGCCGAAGCCCCAGCCGGGCGCCCAGTAGGCCGTGCCGAATCCACGGTCCATGGGCCGATGCGGGTAACTGTCGCCGAGGTGCCACTTGCCGAAGATGCCGGTGGCGTAGCCGGCGGCGCTGAAGATCTTGGGCGCGAAGGGGTAGAAGGGCCGCACGAAGGTGCGTCCGGCGGTGACCGACGTCACGCCGGTGCGCATGCCATGGCATCCGGTCAGCAGCTGCCCGCGGGTGGGCGAGCACATCGGGGCGACGTGAAAGTCCGTCAGTCTGACGCTTTCCGAATGCAGACGGTCGATGTTGGGGCTCCTGAAGAAGGGGTGGCCGTGGCACGAGAAGTCCCCCGTGCCGGCGTCGTCCACGAGCACGATGATGACGTTGGGTCCTTTCGTCCGCGTGATGAGCGAGGCCTGCGGGTCTCGAGCGGGGGCGGGGGACTGGGCTGCGGCGACCGCGCCAACGAGCAGTCCCGCAAGCAGAGTGATGAGGCGGTTCATCCGGAGGTCACTTTTTCGGCGTGGTCTTCTTGCCCTTGGCCTTCGCCTTGGGCTGGCGGTCTAGGGTCAGGCGGGCGAGCGCCGAAAACTCGTCGGTCTGCTTCTGCCAGAGGTCGGCGAGCTCCTTCGCCTTCTCGGGCATCTTGGCGGAGAGGTCGTTCTGCTCGGCGCGGTCGACGCTCAGGTCGTAGAGCGCCCAGGCGTCCCCCTTGGCGGCGACGAGCTTGTAGTCGCCGACGCGGATGGCCTTGTTCTCCTCATGGAGCCACCAGAGGCCGGGGCGTTCGACGGTGACGTCCTTGGCGAAGGCGGGAGCCAGGCTGCGGCCGGGGGCGGGCGGGATGGGTTGGCCCTTCCACTCGGCCGGCTTCTGCACTCCGGCCAGTTCGAGGACCGTCGGGACGAAGTCGATGACGTGCGCGGGCGTGCGGCGAAGTTCGCCCTTCGCGCCGATGCCCGCAGGCCAGTGGGCGACGAGGGGCGTGCTGATGCCGCCCTCGTGCACCCAGGTCTTGTGACGTCGGTGCGGGGTGTTGCACGCGTTGGAGAAGCCGGGCCCGAGGCAGAGGTAGGTCGCGGCGGAGCCCATCTCGGCCTTGGGGTCGTGTCCGCCGTCGCGCACCATGATCTCGGCGCTGGCGCCGTTGTCGGAGGCGAAGAGGATGAGGGTGTTCTCGTAGGCGCCCATCGCCTTCAGCTGGGCGATGATGCGTCCGATCTCACGGTCCATGCGGTCGACCATGGCGGCGTGGATGGCCATCTTCGTCGCCTGGAAGCGGCGTTGCTCGTCATTCAGCGAATCCCAGGGCAGGGGGCGGTTCACCTCGCCCGCGCCCAGCCGCTCGATGGCCGCGGGGAAGGGATAGGGCGGGCCGACTTCACGTTCGACGGCGGAGAGCGTGGTGCTGGTGATGCCGGCCTCCTTCATGCGCGCGTGGCGTTCGGCGCGCATGCGGTCCCAGCCGGACAGATACTTGTCCCGGTATTTGGCGATGTCCTCCGGCAGGGCGTGCAGCGGGAAGTGCGGCGCGATGAAGGCCACGTAATGGAAGAAGGGCTTGTCCGCGTGGTTGGACGCGTGGTCCTTGAGGCAGTCGATGGCATGGTCGGCCGTGGCGACGGTGGCGTAGTAGCCCTTCTCGTCGGCCGGGACTTTCACGGGCACGTCGTCGATGGAGTTGCCCTTGGACGTGAAGAAGTTGCCCGGGTTCTTCATGTCCAGCGAGCGGTCGAAGCCGCCGGCGAGGACCGGTCCGTCGACATGCCATTTGCCGCTGTGGTAGCTGCGGTAGCCGGCCGGTTTCAGGAATTCGGGCAGCAGCCGGGCCCATTCCTGACGGACGCCCTGTCCGCCGCCGCCGAGACCGGGCAGCGCGTCGCGGTGGATCTGCTGGGCGTAGTAGCCCGAGAGCAGGGCGGAGCGTGAGGGCCAGCAGCGAGCGGTGTTGTAGAATTGCGTGAAACGCAGTCCGTTCTGCGCGAGGCCGTCGAGGTTGGGAGTGGCGATCTCGCCGCCGTAGCAGCCGAGGTCGGAGTAGCCGAGGTCGTCGGCCAGGATCATCACCACGTTGGGCCGCGAGGGTGCGGCGCAGGCCAGGGCCGCGGCGGCGAGCGCGATGAGCAATGTCAGGGGGCGTGGGGTCGGCATAAGGTCACTGTTTCTTTTTGGGGTTCTTCAGGGCCTGCTTCTTGCGGCGGGCGGCGGCCGCCGCGTCATCGGCAGCGAGCTTCTCCTTGGACGGAGGAGTCCACTCGGCCTTGGCGGGCTTGGGCACCTCAAGCGGGAAGGGGTCGGCGCAGGCCTTCATTTCCGAAACAAGCAAGGCCTGCAGGCGCTCCTGGACGGACGCGTGTTCTGGCCGCCCGGCGAGATTGGCCAGCTCGTGAGGGTCGTTCTCCAGGTCAAAGAGCTGGGTGCGGTCAACCAGCGGATAGCGGATCAGCTTCCATCTGCCGTCGCTCACGGAGCGCATGCAGTCGCGGTAGGCGAGGTAGACCGCGTCGCGGACGGACTTGCTCTCGCCGCGGATGACCGGTGAGAGGTCGCGTCCCTCGACGCCATGAGGGGTTTTTGCTCCGGCAAGGGACGTGAAGGTGGGGAAAAGGTCCATCAGGTAGGCGAAGGCGGAAGTGCGGCCGTGCGGGATTCCCGGGCCCGCGATGACGAGCGGCACGTGCATGCCCCCTCGTTCGTAGAGGTTCTGTTTTCCGAAGAGGCCGTGTTCTCCGAGCGACAGGCCGTTGTCGCCGGAGAAGACGATGACGGTGTTCTCCCATTGTCCCGTCTCCTTGAGGGCGGCGAAGATCCGTCCGACGTGATGGTCCAGGCCGGTCACGCAGGCGTAGTAGTCGGCGGTCTGCCGTCGGGTGTCCTCTTCCGTCCGGGGCCAGGGGGCGAGGCGTTCGTCCCGTACGGCCATCTCGCCGTTGTCCCAGGGATGCAGGGGCATGAAGGCGGGCGAAAGCGCGATGCGGGCGGGATCGTACATCGCATGGAAGCGCGGTTCGGCTGAACGCGGATCGTGCGGAACGGGCGGCGCCAGGTAGGCGTAGAAAGGCGCTCCGTCCCTGCGGGTCGCATGCTCCTTAAGGAACTCGATGGTGCGGTCGGCCAGCCGGCGGCTGGAGTGGGCGCGGTCGGTCGCGGGGTCGCCCTCCTTCTTTCCGTCATCGATGACGCTCGTCTGGAAGGTCCGGAGGCCTTCGGTGAAGGCGTTCCCTCCCTTGCCCATGTGCCAGGTGCGGTATCCGGCGGCGGCGAGCACGGAAGGCAGGAAGGTCGAGGGGGCGGCGGCGTCAGGCAAGGCGGCCGGGGCCCCGGGTATGCGCTGCCACGACCGACCGGTGAGCATCATGGTGCGGCTCGGCGTGCAGACGGCGCCGATCATCGAGCCCTGGGTGTAGGCACGGGTGAAGGTCATGCCCCGTGTCACGATCGAATCGAGGTTCGGCGTGATCAGGCCTTTCGTTCCGAGGGCTCCCAGTCCGTCGGGCCGATGATCATCGGCGTGGATGTGGAGGATGTTGGGCCGTGCCGCAGGGAGGTGCGCGGCGAGGCAGGCGATGGCGAGCAGCAGGTGGCGGCCCATGGCTCACTTATTGGCCGGCGCCTTCTTCTTGGCGGGCGGGTTCTTGCCCTGGGCGCTGACGACCTTGGGCTTGTCGATCTTCTTGGACCCGGCGGGAAGGGCGGCCTGATCGAAGGGGAGGATCGGGCCGTCCTCGAGGTTCTTGAGCAGCACCTGCTTCACGTAGGTCCTGTGCGGGTTGCCGGCGTGCAGCTGGATGGCGATGAGGCCCTCGAGCGCCCGGTTCTTCTCGTCATGGTCGATGAAGACCGAGGTCGTCTGGCCGTTGACCTTGTGTTCGAGACGGTTGCCGCGGGCGATCACCGTGAACTCGTTCCACTGGGAGATCTCTGCCTTGACGCGAGGGCGTTCGCCCACCTGCCAGCGCTGGCCGGTCGGGTCCATGACCACGTCGACGCCGTTGTAGCCGAAGATGCCACGGCCGCGTTCCTCGTAGGTCATCGCCGTATGGACGTCGGTCGGGTGCACGTCGCACTGGTAGCCGAGGATCGTCCAAGGGGTGACCTCGGGCAGGCGGCGGCTGCGGTATTGCACCCCGGAGTTGTTGTCGCCGATGACCTTGACCGTGGCGCGCAGCTCGAAGTCCTTCACCTTGCCGTTCCAGATGAGGAAGGAGTTGGTCTTGGGTTTGCCGACCTCACTCGTGCCCACGATCACGCCTTCTTTGACGGCCCAGAGTCCGGGTTCACCGTCCCAGCCGGACAGATCCTTGCCATTGAAGAGGGGCGTGAAACCGTCCTGAGCGAAGACGGACGCCGAGAGGGTCATCAAGGAGAAGAGCAGGGCTTTCATGGGGTCCCGTACATTGGGCCCGCCCGAAGGGGAAAGCCAGCCCTTCGGGAGGGCGCAGCCCTCCTTTTTCGTTCAAAAAGGCGTCTGCATACAAGGCCTCCGGCGGCCGGAGTCGCCCTTGGCGGCTCGGATCAGAGTCCGATGAAGACCAGATTGCCCGCCTTGCTGTCGGGCACGATCAGCACGCCGGCCTTCTCGTCGAGACAATGGTCGGCGGCGGACAGCAGCCCCTGACCGAGTTCGGTCTGGCCGGAGCCGTCGGCTTCATAGCGCGTGACGCGCCCGGTCATGACTTCGGAGACGTAGAAGCGGCCCTTGGAGTCGTGGACGATGCCGTCGCCCGAACGGTGGCCCTTGGCGAGGGTCTTCCACTTGCCCTTGTTCCACTCGAGGACGTCGCCGGTGAAGAACTCGGCGATGCGGATGCGACCGTTGGCCATCACGTCGATGCCGTTGGGGTTGAGCATCTTCGCAGTGGGCGCGATGACTTCGGTGACCTTGCCGTCGAGGGTGACCTGGAAGACGCGGGCGATGACCGGGATGGCCTTGTGCTCGGCGCTGCCGACCGCGAAGAGCTTGCCGTCGGGACCGCGCATCTTGGTGACCGCGCCCATGTCGGTGATGAGCACGCTCTTCTTGTCAGGCGAGACCACGACGTCATTGAGGAACGTCGGCGGGGTGGGGAAGGCGGAGGGGCCGGCGAGCAGGGTCTTCTTGCCCTTGGAGTCCACGGACCAGACCTTGTCGAAGTCGGCGGTGATGAGACGGTTGGCGACGAACACGACGCCCTTGGGGTCGTCGAGGCCTTCGGTGAGGACCGTCACCTTGTCGTCCTGCACCTTCACGATCTTGCCGTCGCCGTCTCCCTGCTTGCGGGAGGCGCCCATGAGGGTGACGTAGTAGGCGCCGCCGAAGCCCTTGGTGACGCTCTCAGGCGTGGCGCCGACGGGCAGGGAGCGCTGGACGGGTGCGGTCTGGCAGCCGGCGAGGAGGAGGGCGGCGAGGAGGGCGAGGGCGGGGCTTTTCATGACGTCCTCATCTCCGTTCTCCCGCCGAGGGGAGTCAACCGAGTACAGTCGTTCAACTGACGATGAGCCAGACGGCCGCGGCCGCCGTCAGCCAGGCGAGCGTGGTCTCGAACGCGCGCTGCCCGGTCCGCCGCAGAATCCACCAGCCCAACGCCACCCCTGCGAGGACGCCGGGCAGCAGCACGAGATTCGTCATCAGTGACGATCCGGTGACGAGGCCGACGTTGCCGCTGAAGGGCAGTTTGAAGAGGTTGATGAAAAGGAAGAACCGGCTGAACACGCCGAGGTGCTCGCTTTTCTCCAGCCGCTGCGAGAGCAGGTAGACGGTCATCACCGGCCCGGCGGCGTTGGCGAGCATCGTGGTGCAGCCGGAAGTCCAGCCCATGCCCCAGGCGAAGGTGCGGTGACGGGTCAGCGCCAGCAGCTGCTCGCGCCGACGGTCGAGCACGACGTTGAAGGCGAGCAGCGTCAGGATCAGCCAGCCGATGACGATCCGCGCCGTGGCGTTGTCGATGCGGTCGAGCAGCAGCCAGCCGACGATCACGCCGGCGACGGCCGGCGGCACCATGGGCCAGACTTTGCGCCAGGACCCGCCGCCCCGGTTGATCATGTAGCCCAGAAGGTCCGCGACGATCAGCATCGGGAGCACCACGCCGACCGACGGCTTGGCCCCGAAGATCTTGGCCATGATGACGACGTTCAGCGTCGCGGTGCCCGCCAGTCCGGCCTTGGACATGCCGATGCAGGCTGCGCCGAACAGCGCGACGACCAGCACCCACAGGTCGGCGGGCAGCAGGGTGTGGTCGGTCAGCCAGGACATCGCAGTCAGTCAGTCGCCGCGCGGCGGCGCGGTCGAGCCTCTTCGGCCGGCCTCACTTCTTCTTGGCCGCGGACTTCTTCTTCGGCGCTTCGGGTCTGGGATGACGCGTCACTTCGACGTCATTCCTCTGTTTCTCGCCCGGCGTGGAACGTCCGTCCGTGATGATCTTCTCCAGCAGCGCCCGCATCTCGGCCACCTTTTCAGGCATCATGGGCGCCAGGTTGTTCTTCTCTCCGATGTCCGCGGACAGGTCGTAGAGCTCGGGCGTCGGCTTGGCCACGTATTTGAGACTGCCGACCCGGAGGCCGGGGACGCCGGACGAGGCGCAGCTGACCGCATGAGGACGGACGGCTTCACTCCCGCCCTTGAGCAGCGGCATGAGGCTGAAACTGTCTTCCGCCGCGCCGGCCGGCAGCCGTTCCCCGAGGATCTCCGCCAGCGTCGCGATGACGTCCGCCTGGTGCACGAGTCCGTCGCAGACGGAGCCCGCCCTGACCTGTCCGGGCCAGCGCACGATGAAAGGCACGCGATGTCCGCCCTCGTAGACCGAGGTCTTGTAGTCGCGCAGGGGGCCGCTGGAGTAGTGCCCCTGCTTCTCAAGGTCCTTGACCCCCACGTAGGAGGCGAAGCCGTTGTCGCTGGTGAAGAGCACGAGCGTGTCCTTCGCCGCGCCGCTGGCTTCGAGGGCGGCCAGCACGCGGCCGACCGCGGCGTCGGTCTCCATGATGAGGTCGGCCGCGGCGTTGTTGAGTCCGCTCTTGCCTTTCCATTCCGCGTTCACGGCCAAGGGGGTGTGCGGCGTGGTGAGCGGCAGGTAGAGGAGGAACGGTTCCGGCTTCGACGCCGACTCGGTGATGAAGGCGCTGGCGCGGTCGGTGAGCGCAGGCAGGATCTTCTCCAGCTTCCAGTCGGGCAGGGCGGGGCCGGGCAGGCTGGCGAGATGGTTCAGGAAAAGCTCCTTGGGCAGCGCCACGCTGGGCACCCCGACCGTGCGTTCGTTCTCAATGAAGCAGTAGGGAGGCCAGTTGGGGACGTCGGTGCCGAAGTAGGTGTCGAAGCCGCGGGACGTCGGTCCGCCTGGAATCGCCTGCGTGAAGACTTTCGCCCACGCGGCGCGGGTGATCTCGGTCGGCGGCGACGCCTGCGACTCGCGCACGCTGCGGAAGAGCGGTCGGTCCGCCTCGGCGATCGGCCAGTCCCAGCCGAGGTGCCACTTGCCGATCGCTGCGGTGCGGTAGCCGTGGCGCTTGGCCAGGCCCGCGACGGTCAGCCGGTCGGGAGCGATGAGCGGCTCACCGAAGACGCCCACGATGCCGTTCTGCAGACGCGTGCGCCAGTGATAGCGGCCCGTGAGCAGGGCGTAGCGCGAAGGCGAGCAGACGCCGGAGGAGGAGTGGCCGTCCGTGAAGCGCATGCCTTCTGCGGCCAGTCGGTCGAGGTGAGGCGTGGCGATCTTGCCGCGCTCAGGATTGTAGCAGCGGAGGTCGCCGTAGCCGAGGTCGTCAGCGAGGATGATGACCACGTTGGGCTTGGTCGCCCCGGTCAGCAGGGCGGTCAGGCAGAGCAGCGTGAGGAGAAGGCGGGTTGTGCGTCTCATGACGTAGATTGTGAGCGGCACCAGTCCTGCCACATGCCCCGGAAGGCGGCTTCGAGGTCCCGCGTGAAGGCCGGCACGTCGCAGATCGGCGAGGCGGCCATGCGAGGCCGGAGCGTTCGTCTGATTTCAGTGAGCCGGGCGAGGTCCCGGGCCGTGCCGACGGCCTTCGCCACGTAGGCGTCGGGCGAGCTGACGGCGAAATCGCCCAGGCCCACGTTGGTGAGCAGACTCATCGCGCCGCGGCCGAGACTGCGGCCCGTCATGAGGCTGACCACGGGCACGCCCATCCACAGGGCGTCCATGGTGGTGGTCATGCCGTTGAACGGCGTCGTGTCCAGGGCGACGTCGACCTTCTGGTAGCGCGCGAGGAGCGAGGCCTGCTTGACGTCGGGCGTGGGCGGAAGGTAGTGCAGGAACTCGATGCGGTCGGGCGAGACGCCGTTCTTTTCCATCCGTTCCAGGGTGCGTCTGCGGTGCGCGCCCGCCTTGGAGAGCAGCTGCAGCCGTGAGCCGGGCGTGTTCTTCAGGATGCGGGCCCAGAGGTCGAGGGTGGGGTCGCCGATCTTGCAGAAATTGTTGAAGGAGGCGAAGGTCACGTGTCCTGATGCGAGCGCGGGAGGCGGTCCCGGGTCCGGGGCGTCGGGCGCGGCGGCATGGCACGTCCAGCAATGCGGAAGGCACCACGCGCGTTCATGCGGGGCGAGTCCGTTCGGGGCGGCCGGTTCAAGCAACCGGTCGGAGATGCGCCAGCCGATGCCGTCGACGCCGGAGGTTTCGGGCAGTCCGAGCCACGAAGCCTGCACGGGGGCGGGCCGGCGTGCGAAGAGCTGGAGGCGGTTGTCGGAGGTGTGCATCGCCAGGTCGACGAGGATGTCGATGCGGTCCTCGCGCACCATGCGGTCGAGTTCGTCGATGGTGAGATGCTCGACTTCTCGCCATGTCTGGGCGGCGGCGCGAAAGCGGTCGGTCAATCCGTCCGGCGGGCCGACGGAATAGGCGAAGACCTCGAAGCGTTCCCGGTCGAGGGCGAGGAAGGCGGGCAGGACGGCCCGCCCCACGACGTGGTCTCGGAAGTCGGCTGAGACGAAGCCGATGCGCAGCCGCCGTTCGGGGTGGCGGTCGTTGGCCCAAGGCGCGGTCGGCGCCTTCGCGCCATGGCGGACGTTCCAGTCGCGATGCGCTTCGGCCAGCTCTTCATCCGTCGTCTCCGGGACGTAATGCATCGTGAGGATGAGGTTGCTGCTGATGTCGGCGGCCTCGGGGCGCAGCGCCGTGCAGCGCCGGAGCAGCCTGACCGCCTCGACCCCGTCACCGCGATCCTTGAGGGCCACCGCGAGGTTGTTCAGCGAGGTGGCGTCGTCCGGCATGATCTCAGCGGCCCGGCGGAAGGCCTCGATCGCTCCGTCGAGGTCGCTCTCGGACTGCAGCAGCGCGCCGTAGTTGATCCAGATGGCATATTCGCGCGGCCGGCGCTCGAGCACGCCCCGGTAGTGTTGCAGCGCTTCCTGACGCCAGCCGCCGCCGTGCAGGGCCATGCCGAGCTGGAGTTCGCAGAGGTCGAAGTCAGGCTTGAGAGCCAGCGCGGCCCGGTAGCATTCCACGGCTTCCTGCCATTTCCGCTGCCGGATGAGCGCGTTGCCGAGGTTGTAACGGGTGGAGGCGCAGCTCGGACTGCGCACGGCGCCCTGCCGGAGGACCTGCTCCGCCGCGGCGAGGTCGCCCTTGTCGATGAGCCGAGAGCCGAGGTTGTTGTAGTAGTGGGTCGCGCCTGGATTGGCGGCCAGCGCCTCCTCCATCAGCCTCACGCCCTCATCGCGCCGTCCGAGGTCGAACTGCGCCAGGCCGAGCAGGTGCTTCACGTCGTGGCTGTCGGGGCTGATGCGCAGGATTTCAACGTAGAGCGACTCCGCCTCGCCCATGCGGCCGTTGCGGTGCAGGGTCATCGCGTGATTGAGCGCGGACTGCAGGTCGGGGAACTGCACGAGGAGAGGAAAGTGGTTTCAGTCCTGTAAGACCAGCGTCAAGTCCGTCAGGCCTCAGCGGACTTCCTGGTAGTCGGAGGTGAGGGTCAGCTGGCCGGCGTAGGCGTTGACATACCAGGCCGTCGTGCCGGGAGGCAGCGGTGCGGAGGCGGTCGTGCCACCCCCTCCGCTGACGGCCACGGCCGGGGACTCCACCCACTTGCGCGTGCCGGTGAAACCTTTGTCGGTCGTCGAGACGAGCACGGCCCTGGTGATCGGCTTCGTTGATACAAAGGTGGCGATGACTTGGCCGTCCTTTGTTGTGGCCGACGGGGAGCCGCCCCAGGGCTTGCCGGTCTCGACGACGCTCCTCGCGAACGCGTAGCTGTCAGGCGGATTCCAGCCGGCGGGATGGCTGTGACCCATCTTCGAGATGAGGGAGACCATGCGGGGTCCGGGGGTCTTGCGATAATGCTCCGCCTGGCAGCCGAGCGGAAAGTGGGCGTCCTGCGGCCAAGAAAGCCAGAGCACCGGCATCTTCACGCGGCCCGCATAATTCATCCCGTCCCAGACCTGCCTGTAGCCCTCATTGTCATGCAGCGCCTTGCCCCAGTGGTTCTCGGCATCGAAGAGGTGCCCGCAGCCGTAGGTCGGGATGCCGAAGGCGAAGCGATCGTCGAGGCCGATGACCGTGCTCGTGATCACTCCGCCCCAGGAGACGCCCATCACCCCGATCTTGGAGGCGTCGACATCCGGCAAGGACCGCAGGAGGGAGTTCGCCAGCATCGTGTCAGCAAGCGCGTGATACATCCATTGCTCTTGCAGCGCGAGTTTCGTGTCGGCGAACGTGCCGTCGCGCACGGGCCCGGAGAAGGCATGGCGCGCCCAGGCGGGGCGGCCTTTCGCCTTGTTCTCATTCACGTCCGTCTGGCCTTCGACCGCGATGCTGATGGCCGCGAAGCCCTCCGCGTTCCATTTCTGGACCCATTCCTTGAACGCCGTTCCGCCGCCGCCGTGGACCAGCACCATGCCCGGGACCTTGCCGGTGCGCCGGGCGGGCAGACCGATCCAGGCGAACACGCGGGTGGGCTTCCCTTGCCAAGGCTGCGCGTCATAAAAAATGGCGCGGATCGTTCCCTCCGGCTTGAAGCCCTCGGCCTCATGCACTTTGGGCGCCTGGGCGCACTTATCGACCAAGCTTAAGACGGCCGTCCGGTCCGCAGCGGTGTCGGCCAGCAGTGCGCCGGCCAGCAGAATCAGGACAGCGATGAGGCGCATCTCACTTCATCGCCTTGAAATTGCGGAAACCCGCTCCGTCACCGAAGACCAGGAGGTCGAGCGAGGTCTTTCCTTTGCCCAGGCTGGAGTGCCTGCCGGTGAAGACCTGGTCGTTGACCTGCACGGTGACCTCGTCTCCACGGAAGGTGAGGCGTACGGGATACCACTCCCCGGCTTCGAGCTTAAGGTTGCGCTTGGCGATGTCCTCGGTGGCGGAAGCGGACTCCCCCTTGGACGGATTCTTGGTCAGGATCGCGCTCGTCCGAGAAATCACCAGGCGGAACCCGGCGTCACCGGCGCCGAAACGCAGCGAGACGCGGTTGGCGCCCTTGAGGTTGAGCTCGCAGTCGACCGTGCCGTCGGCGAGGTCAAGCGGAGTGCGGAGGGAGGCGGGCTTCTCTGATCCGGACTTGGGCTTGGCCCACGTTCCGCCGTCACGGGCCGTCCACTCTCCGGGCGACACGACCCAGGGTTTGGAGGGAAGGGTGGTGAGCGCGTTCTCGGCCGCGGTCGCTCCTGAAGCGGGCGCCAGGACGGCGACGCCGGTGCGGACGGGCTTCACGTCGGCGGGCGGAAGTTCGCGGCTGTACCCTCCGTCGCGGTAACGCCGGAGGAGGTCCTTGAGTTCGGCCACCACTTCGGGGTGCTGCGCGGAGACGTCCTTGGTCTCGGCCGGGTCGGCCACGGTGTCGTAGAGCTGCGGCCGGAACTGCTCCTTGCGGCTCTTCCGCACGCCTTCCTTGATCTCGTCGACCGGCTCGCCCTCGATCCACTTCCAGCGTCCCTTGCGGATGGCGAAGTTGCCGTCGGCGCTGTGCACGATGACGTCCGCGCGGCCCTTGGCGTCCGTTCCGCCCAGAAGCACGGGCAGGAAGCTGCGGCTGTCCTCGGCGCCGACTTCCTTCGCCGGCAGCGGCGCACCGACGATTTCCGCGGTCGTGGCGAGGATGTCGACCACGCTGACGGTCTGGCCGGCGACCGAGCCTGCGGCCACCTTGGCGGGCCAGCGGGCGATGAAGGGGACCTTGAAGCCGCCCTCCCAGACGTCGTGTTTGCCCCCGCGGATGGCTCCGTTGACCTTCAGGCCGGCCTTGAAGGCCGCGGTCTGCAGCAGACGTTCGTTCTCAGGCTTGAAGACGCCGCCGTTGTCGGAAGTGAAGATGACTAGGGTGTCCTTGGTCGCCCCCATCTTGTCGAGGGTCGCCAGGATGCGTCCGACGCTGGCGTCGAGTTCGTGGATCCAGTCGCCATAGGCGCCGGCGGCGCTGCTTCCGGCCAGCTCCTTGTCGGGAGTCACCGGGTTGTGCACCGCGACCGGCGTGAAATAGAGGAAGAAAGGACGGTCCTTGGGCTGGGCTTCCAGCCAGGCAGTGGCCTTGTCGGTGAGCACCTTCATCACGCGCTCGTTCTTCCGGCGCACCGCGTCGAGCTCCAGGATCTTGGCCTTGCCGTTCTCCGTGTCCTCGGGGCCGTAGGTCTGCTTGAAGTCACCGCTGTCCGCGTCCGGTCCGGCGACCTTCATGCCCGCGGGAATCTTGCCTGAACGCAGGCCGTACACGAAGCGGTTCTCGACGAAGACCCCCGTAAGGTCGCCATGGTTGCTCGGCACGCCGAAATGGTAGTCGAATCCGATGTCGAGCGGGCCGGGGGAGAGTTCGGCCGTGTAGTCGGTGCGCCACTTCGGGTCCTCGCTCTCCTTGCCGTAGCCGAGGTGCCATTTTCCGACCGCGGCCGTCGCGTAGCCCTTGCTTTTCAGCATTGAGGCCAGGTTGAGTCGGCCGGGCTCGATGTGCAGCGGCGAGAAGGTGCCGAGCACCTCGTGCTTGAGGCTGGTGCGCCAGCAGTAGCGGCCGGTGAGGAGGGAGTATCGGGTCGGTGAGCAGACGGAGGAAGTCGTGTTGCCGTCGGTGAAGCGCCGTCCCTCCGCGGCGAGGCGGTCGATGGCCGGCGTGCGCACGAGCTTCGGGTCGGCGCCGTAGCAGCCGGAGCTGGCGTAGCCGTAATCGTCGGAGAGGATGACGATGACGTTGGGCCGGTCGGCGGCGCTGGCCGCGGCGGCGATGAGGAGCAGCAAGGTTCGCATGGTGAGATTCATTTTCCTTCCGCGGCCCACTTCTTCATCTGGGCGATGTTGCGTTCGACTTCGGGATTCCCCTTGGCGACGTAGACTTTCATGTCGCTGTCATACATGGCCACGCTTTCGGGGGCGGGGTCCTTCGTGGCGGACAGCTTGGCATCCAGCCGACGGCGGTGATCTTCGAGGACGGCGGCGTAGGCCGGATCGCCGGCGAGATTGCGGATCTGCCAGGGGTCGGCGGCCAGTTCGTAGAGTTCCTCCCGCGGGCGTGTCGGGCTGAAGAGCAGCCTCTCGGACAGTTCGGACAGCTTGCCGGCGGCGTGGAGTTCGCGGAGCTTCTCGACGATCTGCTTGCCGTCCTTGTAGGCGCAGGGCTGGAGGTGGGGACGGTCCGGGTGGTAGTTGCGGATGTAGATGAATTTGTCCGTGCGCAGGCTGCGGATCTTCTCGGTCGTCTCGTCGCAGCGGTCGCGGGCCGAGAAGGCCTCCTCCCGATGGCGGTACGATGCGGCGAGGACGTCCTTGCCCTGCATCCAGGCGGGGACACCGATGCCGGCCGCGGCCAGCGACACCGCGGCGAGGTCGATGTGCTCGACGAGGTCGGTGCGGATCTGGCCGGCCGGGACGCCGGGACCGCGCATCACCAGCGGCACGTGGGCGCCTTCCTCGAAGAGGAACTGCTTGCCGCGTGCATGGCTGATGCCGTGGTCGGTCATGAAGATCACGAGCGTGTTCGCGAGCTGTCCCTCCTTTTCAAGCCGGTCGAGCACGCGGCCGACGTGCAGGTCGGTCAGGCGGACGGCGTCGAGGTAGTCGGCCCAGTCCTGGAGCAGCACCGGATCGCGCGGGTAGTAGGGCGGCAGCGTGACCTTCGCCGGGTCGGTGCCGGTCCCGAGCTCTTTCTTCACGCGTTCACGGAACTGGACGCGGGCCGCATCGGATCCTTCGCGCAGCTTGCCGCCATGCAGCTGGACCTGCATGAAGAACGGCTGGCCGTCCTTGCGTCCGGCCCAGTCATGCGAGTCGTAGATGGCGGGATCCCATTCAAAGTTGTAGTCCGTCTTGCCGAGTCGCCCGACGGCGCTCGCCTTGGCCTTCTTGCCCTTGGGCTGTCCGAAGGGGAGTCCGCGGAAGTCGAGGTCCGGCAGGC
>Ga0129336_10000285_pt1 | contig 28585 bp, 22 predicted proteins | sample CPB6_02_DNA_FD_96878 | JGI IMG/M metagenome (GOLD analysis project Ga0129336, IMG submission 96878) | Freshwater to marine salinity gradient microbial communities from Chesapeake Bay, USA - CPBay_Sum_0.6_0.2_DNA | ecosystem: Environmental > Aquatic > Marine > Coastal | place: USA: Chesapeake...
GAAGCCGACGGTGATTATGACGTCTCAACCCTTGTCGATGAACGACTGAAGGTGCGGGTCATAGTCCGCGACGCCCTGCGTCTCGAGGTACTCGACGGCTTCGCCGAGCTCCGACTGGGCCTGCAACAGACCCTCGTTGGCAGCCTGGTTGAAGCCCTTGTCATCCACGCCACCGACGTCGGTGACCTGGCGAGCCAAGTCGGTCGGCTCGGCAGTGGTCTCTTCAGTTACTGCCTCGGTGTCCTCGGTTGCGGTGTCATCGGAACCGCCGCATGCGGCAAGTCCGACCACTGCAACGAGGCCGATTGCGAGACCCTTGAAAGTCCGCTTCCTCATTGTGTGTTTCTCCCTCTCATGCGCCGTGCACGACGCATGTGCTTGTAGTTGCGAAGAGCATAGTGCAGGGCAAAGTCAGCCCCGAAAGCCGGGCACCACCACCTTGGCGAGGAGTCGATCTCGCTCAACCTCGTCGCAGAACGCTGCCCGCAGACCTGCCACGGTGGTGGCCAGGAATTCGTTGGACCCCCAACCGAACGTCTCTGCCAGTCGGCTCCATTCCGCCGTGATCGAGGTTCTACTCATGAGCCGATTGTCGGTGTTGATCGACACGGCAAAGCCGGCCCTGAACAAAATGTCAACGGGGTGGCTAGAGAGATCGGGATACATCTGCGTGTTCAGATTCGACGTCGGACAGACCTCCAAGAGGATGCCCGTGGCGCGGACCGCTTCGGCACGTGGCCCCAGCGTGTACATCACGCCGTCCACCGAAATGTCGTCGGCGATTCGCACGCCGTGTCCAATTCGCGAGGCACCACAGGCGATCGCATCCTCGATGGAAGAAACGCCGTCGCCTTCGCCGGCGTGAAGGGTGTACGGCACGCGCGCGTCTCGAAGAAGCGCCAACGCCTCGCGATGCAGCGAGGCCGGCCATCCCCTCTCCGGTCCCGCTAGATCGAACCCCACAATGTTGCCACCCTTGCGCTTCACCACTTCCTGCGCCACAAGAAGCGAATTGTCGTGGTTGCGCAACGCACAAACGATCATGTTGACCGTGATGCCGAATTCGGCAGAGGCGTCAGCGAATGCTGCCTGCGCCACATCGAACACCTTGACAAGATCCATCGCCCCACGCACCAGCAGTTCCGGAGCGAACCGCACTTCTCCGTACACCACGCCGTCATTCTTGAGATCCTCAACGCTCTCGAAGATCGCCCGACGGAGCGCATCGGGTTCCTGCAACACCGCGATGGTGTGGCCAAATGCCTGCAGGTACGTCTCGAGCGAGTTGGTCGGCTTGTCTTGGTGAAACCACTCCGTCAACTCTTCGATATTCGTCGTGGGCAGTCCTGCATATCCGACTTCTGCCGCAAGCTCCACCACCGTCCTCACACGCAATGAGCCGTCGAGGTGATCGTGCAGCGCCACCTTCGGCAATCGACGCAGGGACTCCTCGTTCAGTGCGTTGGCAGTCACCATGGATCGATCATCGTTCTACCGAGTCGCGGTCGGTTCGCACAACCATCCAGCACACGAGCGATCATGTCTGGCGTGTCGCGTGGGTCGATGACGTCGTCGATCTCGACATGACTGGCCATACTGAGCGCGCTTCCCCGTTCGTACGCCGCCGCGATCAGTCGCTTCTCCAACTCGACGGGATTATCGCTCGCAGCGAGTTCGTGGCGAAAGCCGAGACGAACCGCACCCTCGATCCCCATTCCACCGAACTCTCCCGTGGGCCACGCAGCTATGAAGTCCTTGGCATGAAACCCGCCGCCCGCCATTGCCTGCGCGCCAAGGCCATAACCCTTGCGCAACACGATCGTCACCCACGGCACCGTTGAACTGGCGGCTACGACGAAGAGTCGGCTGAAGTGTCGCACTTGCGCCTGCTCTTCTGCCTGTGCGCCCACCATGAACCCGGGGGTATCGCAGAGCGAGACGATCGGCAGTCGATGTGCGTCACAGAGTTGAATGAATCGCGCCATCTTGTCGGCAGCATCCCGATCGATTGCTCCACCGAGATGTGCCGGATTATTGGCAATGATCCCCACCTGACGTCCGTTGATCGCGCAGAGCACCGTAACGATGCCAACACCGAACTGCGGCCGCAACTCGATTGACGACTCGACATCTGTCATGAGCTCAATTGCTCGACGGACGTCATAAACCTCCATACGATTTGCCGGAACCACATTCCGCAGCAGAATCGCGTCGTTGCGTCGAACCTCTGATTCCGACAATTCGCGCCCCGCTGAGCCCACAATCCGGAGATAACGCAGAGCAACCGCGACGGCTTCGCCTTCGTCGGCAACCAGTACGTCAACGGAGCCTGCTCGTGCATGAATTTCTGCCGGCCCAATTTCCGTAGGGGCCACTTTGCCCATGCCCCCGCCTTCGATCATCGCGGGGCCAGCCATGCCGATGTTGGCATCGCGAGTGGCGATGATGATGTCGCAGCAGCCGAGCAAAGCGGCATTGCCTGCGAAGCAATAGCCCGCGGCGATACCTACGAGCGGCACTTCGCCGGACAATCCGGCGAATGCACCGAACGACGGCACATCGAGACCAGCAACACCCGGCGCATCGACGTCTCCAGGACGCCCACCACCCCCCTCGGCAAACAGCACTACCGGGAGACGATTGCGGCGCACCACTTCGATAAGACGATCCAACTTGCGGTGGTTGATGAATCCCTGCGTGCCGGCCAGCACCGTGTAGTCGTACGCCAACACTGCGATCTGAATCGTGCCGTTTCCGATGGTGGCCAAGCCACAGATGAGACCGTCAGCGGGCGTCGACTCGATTAGCTCTTGTTCACTCTTTCGCCCGCGTTGAGCAGCGACAGCGAACGCACCGAACTCGACGAAAGAACCTTCGTCGACCAAATCGGCGACATTCTCGCGGGCTGTTCGCCTGCCCCTGTCGTGACGCTTTGCCACCGCATTTGGCCTCACATCATCATTCGTGAGTTTTCGGCGCTCCAGGTAGCGCGCCAGATCTTCACGATCCTCCAGCGCTCCCTCTTCGAACGACCGCACCTGCGCCGACTCTTCTATTCGCATCGGCGTCACACGTACGAGCTCGACGCCCTCTGCCACGGTTTGACCTTCTTCGACAAAAACCCGCTCCACCATCCCATCGACATGAATGCGCACAGGGTGCTCCATCTTCATCGACTCGATGATGAGGAGCGTTTCGTTTTCAGCGACCAAGCTTCCGCCAGTCACCAAGATGTGGGCAATTGTTCCGGTGATTGGCGAGTGGATCGACACGTGACCAGTCACGCCGTCAGGCTATTGGCGCATCGATTTTGATGATTGAGACAAATAGTTGATTGGCGAGTCGTGCGGTGGGCCAGGTAGGGATCGAACCTACGACCAAGGGATTATGAGTCCCCTGCTCTGACCACTGAGCTACTGGCCCCAAGCGCTCCATGACGAACTAACCCGTGCGTCATGGAGCACATCGCCCCAAGTCATGAGCGAATCGCTCCGGGGGTGGGGATCGAACCCACGACCCACGGATTAACAGTCCGTTGCTCTGCCAGCTGAGCTACCCCGGAATACGGCGGAACGGAGCCTACCGTCAGGCCCGGAGTTCGGGCATTGCGGCAATCTCGTCGATGCACTCGGGATTGGCGATTGCCTCACTGTTGCGCACCTTTCGTCCATTGACCGCATCGGCAAGCGCGAGTTCGACCAACTTGTTGCTCCGCGTGCGCGGCAAGTCCCGCACCCCAAGAACGAGAGCCGGAACATGACGGGGCGTACACGCGGCACGAATGCGCTGTTTGACATCGCTGACCAATTCACTCGTGAGGGTTGCGCCTTCCGCGAGACGAACCAGCAAGACCACCCGCACATCGTTGTCCCAGTCCTGGCCGAACACGCAACTCTCGAGGACTTCCGGAATCTGCTCCACCACTCGATAAATCTCCGCGGTGCCGATTCGCACTCCACCTGGATTGAGTGTCGTGTCGCTGCGGCCGTGGATAATCACACCTCCGTGACTGGTCCAGGAAGCGAAGTCACCCTGTGCCCACAAACCATCGAATCTTTCGAAGTACGCGGCACGGAATTTTGGACCAGGTTCACTCGGATCCGGCAAGCCCGAAGAACCGTCGCCCCAAAATCCAAGTGGCATGCTAGGGAACGGCACGGTGCACACGAGTTCGCCGGGAGTGTTTGGGTGAGATCGCAACGTTGCACGAGATTCATCAAGCACATCGACAGCCATACCGAGCATCGGACCCTGGATCTCGCCGCGCCAAACGGGGCGCGTGGGGTCGCCGCCGACGAAGCAACCACATAAATCGGTGCCACCGGAAATGGAGGCCAAATGGATGTCGCTCTTCACCGACTCGTACACCCAGTCGAACCCTTCGGGAGACAACGGCGAACCGGTGCTGCACATCGTGCGTAGTGACGACAAATTGTGAGTGCGAATCGGAGCAAGCCCCTGCTTTCGTACCGAGTCGATGTACTTGGCGCTCACCCCGAGGAGCGTCACCTTTTCGGTATCGACGATGTCGAAGAGTCGATCCGACTGGGGTGCCGTCGGCGCACCGTCGTAGAGCACCGCAGTGGCGCCTGAGGCGAGTACCGAAACGAGCCAGTTCCACATCATCCATCCTGTGGTGGTGAAATACAGCACCCGATCATCCGGCCGAATGTCGCAATGAAGCTGATGCTCCTTCATGTGCTGAAGTAGCACACCTCCCGTTCGATGCACGATGCATTTGGGAATCCCGGTGGTACCCGACGAATAGAGCACGCACCACGGATGATCGAAAGAAAAACGCCGTGGCGCAATCGGATCGCCTCCGGCGACGAATTCCTCATATAGGAGGTATTCACTTGACGAGACACGAGCGGTATCCCCCGCCACGACCGTTGCCTTGAGCGAGGGCAAGCCAGCGACGATCTGCCCCAGGCGATCGAGGCAGTCGAAGTACTTGCCGTTGTACCAATAACCGTCTTGGGCAACGAGCACCTTTGGCTCGATCTGTCCGAATCGATCGAGAACGCCATTGACACCGAAGTCAGGGGATGATGACGAGAAAACTGCCCCCAGTGATGCCGCAGCCAGCATGACCTCTACGGCTTCAATCGAATTGGGCAGCCACGCCGCCACTCGGTCGCCCTCCCCCACACCAACCTGCTCTAGGGCGCCAGCCAACCTGGCCGTTCGCTCACGCAGCTCATCCCATGTACGAAAACGGCGAACACCTCGTTCATCGATGGCAACGAGTGCTTCGGTTGATCCCGTTCGATGCAGCAAGTTCTCCACCACGCTCAACGAAGCATCCGGGAAAAACCGATTGGAAGGCATGAAGTCACTCGGTTCGAACGCACGAGCCCCCCGCTCACCGACCACTCCACAGTGCTTCCAAACTGCGGGCCAGAATTCCCCGAGACGTTTGATCGACCATTCGTACAGGCCACCCGCCTTGGCTGATTCGGTAGCCCACATTTCAGCGAATCGGGCGATCGACGTGGCGCCAGGATTCGCCGGCGACCACTTGCACTCAGCGTCAAACTGGTTCGCCATTTTTCGGATCCTTGCTTTCGCTACTAATGTCACCAGCAGATCGGCTTAGAGGCGCTCCCGACGATTCCTGCGTGGGGATTCCAAAACCGAAGGTGCCTGATTGGTGAGAGGACCAATCAAGTCGACGATCTGATCCTGAGTGGGAGCGGGACCAGGAATCCGAGAGGTGAGCGACTGACTAATCGCCTGAAGATGCTCGGGAGAAGTACCGCAACAGCCACCCACAATCCGAGCCCCAGCATCTGCGGCAAGGGCGGCGTACTTGCCCATCAACTCAGGAGTTCCCGAGTAGGTGATCGTGGTGCCTTCGAACTTGGGAATGCCGCAGTTGCCCTTGGAGACAATCGGTGTATTGAAACCATGCATCTCCGAAATCGAAACCAGAATATCGCTCGCGCCGACACCACAGTTGGCTCCGATTGCCAAAGGCTTGCGCTCCAACTCGGTGAACTGTGCCTCGAGGCTCTGGGGCAACAAGCCCATCATCGTGCGTCCTGCCGTGTCGAACGACATGGTGCAGACATACGGGACACCCTCACGAATCGCCGCCTTTGCAGCAGCCAACATCTCCTCGGGCGCCGACATCGTTTCGATCCAGGCGACATCCGCACCGCCTTCGAACAATCCCCTGATCTGTTCGGCGAACGTGTCGATCGCCTCAGCCTCGGTCATTGCGCCGAGTGGCTCGAACAACTCCCCCGTTGGACCGATGGACCCCGCCACCACCACCGAACGACCACTTGCATCTGCCACATCTCGCGCCAGCCGAGCCGCACCACTGGCCAACTCATGCACCCGCGCTTCTGCTTTGTGCAACTTGAGTCGGTGACGATTGCAGCCAAACGTGTCGGTAAGGATGATGTCGGCGCCAGCGTCGACGAACTGTTGGTGCAATGACTTCACACGATCGGGATGATCAGTCACCCAAAACTCAGGTGGCTCGCCCGAGGTCAGCCCCATCTTGAAATAGTTGGTTCCCGTAGCGCCATCGGCAACGAGCACTCGACCCGTGGCGAGCAGACTTTCGAGAGACGCGCGCATTCAGCCCATCACGTTGCCGGCAGTCTCGCCGGACGTGCGAAGCCGCGAGAACGCATCGAGATGGATTTCTTTCCCCGTGTGCTCTCCGGTGACGCTGAGCGGGGTCAGGTCGTGATCGATGCCCTGTTCCTCTGCTTCCATCAGCACTCTCATGAACTTGCCGACAAGTGGTGCATTTTTGAACTGGTTGCCGCTGGTACCGCACGCCATGAAGAAACCGGGCAGGCTCGACTTATCGTAAATCGGGATCCAGTCGTCGGAGACGTCATACAACGCGCCGATTCCCAGTGTCTTTAGCGGAATACCAAAATCGGGCAAACGGCGAGCGAGACGGAGCATCACGCGTTCAGCGAACTCGGGCGTCGTGTTGTCGTTCCAGTTGTCGGCATCGTCGATGAAGTGCAGTGGGTCGCAAGCCGGTTCGGTTGTGCCGACGTTCAGCAAGTCGCCCATATGCGGTCGGAAGTACTGGCCAAGGTCGAGATCTGCCACGATTGGCGCGTCATCCTCGAGGCGGAACCCCTTCGGTGCCGGCGGAGAAAACACCTCTTGGCGCAACGGCTGGTGCTTCACCTTCATTTCGTCGAAAACACCTGCCAGCTTGTTGACCTTGGCCGCATGAGGACCAGCGGCATTAATCACAAACTGTGACTCGATGCGCTCACCGTTCTTCAGCACCACGCCCGATGCCCGACCTCCATCACGCAACACTTCGGTCACCTCGGTATGGAAGCGGAACTCGGCGCCGTGCGCCTTCGCGGCGTGGGCCATGTTGTGTGCCGCCAGCATGGGATCGTCCATGAAGCCCGACAATGGATCAAACAAGGCCCACAGCTGGTCGTACGGGTCGTCGGCGAATGCCGGATCTTCGATCGACTTCGGCGGGTAGAACTTGCCCGTCTCGAACGCGGGCCAGCGCTTGCGCACTTCTTCGGGGCTGAGCAATTCATAAGGAATGCCAAATTCATCCCACAATTCGCGTTGTCGCACGCCGTCGTAACCCTCGGTAAGGAACACGAGATAACCCGTCTTCACGTACTTGGCCATGCCGTCGGGATCCTGCACGCCGACGAACTTGTCCCAGTTGAACCAGATTTGAGCGTTCTCCCAGGCCATCAAGATGGTGTTGAAGTTGGAATAGGTGAATCGAATGATCGCCGACGAAGCGCTGGTTGATCCGGCGCCGGGCGCACCACCCTTGTCGAGGACGATCACCTTGCGGCCGGTCTTCGACAATTCGAGCGCAATCGAGGCGCCCATCACACCGCCGCCGATGATTACGACGTCAGTTTTCATCACTGCTCACCTCCGAGAATCGCCTCCGCCCACTTACGTGTGTCGGCGGTGGAATTGAAGGTGAACGAGTGGATGCCGGCAATGCCGAGTTCGTCGGCATCAGTGGCGAGGTCGGCCAACAACTTTGTCGGGTCGTAGCCACCCGGGGCGAACATACGGGTCATCGTCGCCTTGTTCTTGCTCAAGTACCGCATCGACTGTCCGATGCCGAGGCGCATACCCATCGTCATCAACTTGGCACGATCCACGACACCGGGAAGTCCGAGATTGATCGGCGTATCGAATCCGCGGGTGCGCTCTGCCTTCAGCCACGAACGAATCGTCGCGGCATCAAAACACATTTGCGTCGAGGCCAACGGTTGGACACCGTGACTACGTATGAGCTTCTGCTTCTCGTGAATGGCATTGCTCAAGTCGTCGTTGTTGATTGACGCGTGACCATCGGGATACGCGCCAAAGCCGAGCGTCTCGATTCCTGGCTTCGCCTCGAGGAAGTCCTTCATGAATGGCAGCGCGTACTGATAGTGCGGCGGTGTCTCGGCATCACCACCGATGATGAACACCTCGCGGATCCCATTTGTGCGCACCCATTCAGCCAGCGCGGCTGCATGGCTCGGTCCTTCCACCAAGCGAGCGGCAAAGTGTGGAACTGCATCGTGTCCAAGTGCCTTCAGCTTGAGCGTCAACTCCTGAGTGGTGGCAATTCCCTTTGCCGGCGAGCAGGTGACCGATACCGGCGCACCCGGCGGCAAGTCGGCAATTGCCTGATCGAGCGACTTGAGTGGGATCAACTCATACCGCATTACACCAACGAGACGCTGCACAGCCGGCGATGCGGCTGCTGTTCGGGTCCGCGTGCTGAAGAGGTTGGACAGGATGCTCATCGAATTCTCCGTAGGGGTATTGGTGATTCTCAGTTAAGCGAAAGTATCGGGTAGTTGCGCCTTGCGCTGAGCAATGTAGTCCTGTAGTTCGGCATCAATCGCGTCGTCCAAGGCAGGAGCCTCAAATGACGCCAGGCGCTCCTTCCACAGTGCATTGGCGCGCGTGGCCGAATCCTTCGATCCGTCCTCCACCCACTGTTCGTAGCTGTCATTATTGGCGGTGTCCGAGCGGTAGAACGCAGTTTCGAAATTGGCCAACGTGTGCGCCGTGCCGAGGAAGTGTTGGCCAGGGACATTTTCCCGCAGTGCACTCATGGCGAGACCATTTTCCGTAATGTCGAGCCCCTTGGCGAAAGTCATCATCATTCCCAACTGATCACAATCGAGAACGAACTTCTCATAACCGATAGCCAAACCGCCTTCCAACCAGCCCGCTGAGTGCAACACGAAGTTGGTGCCAGCCATGATCGTGGGAATCAAGGTGGCCGCACTCTCATAGGCAGCCTGGGCGTCGGGCAACTTGGACGCCGTGAGTGAGCCACCTGAACGGAATGGCACACCAAGGCGGCGGGCTAGTGCGGCGACCGTATAGAGCACCAATGCGGGCTCCGGCGTGCCGAACGTGGGCGCACCAGTGAGCATCGACATTGAGCTGGCGAACGAGCCGAATACCACTGGCGCACCAGGACGAACGAGCTGAGTAAAGGCCATACCCACGAGTGACTCGGCCAAGGTTTGTGCAACCACTCCGGCAGAGGTTGCTGGCGCCATGGCGCCAGCAAGGATGAACGGCGTGATGATGCACGCCTGATTGTTCTCGGCATAAACCTCGGCCGAAGCGAGCATCGTCGCATCCCACACCAGTGGGGAAGATGCATTGATGAGACTCGTCATCACGGTTCGATCCTGCAAATCTCCACCGAACGCGATGCGCGCAAGTTCGACTGAATCTTGAGCACGCTCCCCCGCGGTTACCGAGCCCATGAAGCCCTTGTCGGAATACTTGATGTGCGAATACACCATGTCGAGGTGACGCTTGGACACGGGGATGTCGACGGGCTCGCAGACCGTTCCACCCGAATGATGGATCCATGGCGACATGTACGCCAACTTCACGAAATTCTGGAAGTCTGCAATCGTCGCGTATCGGCGCCCGTTGTCGAGGTCGTGCACGAACGGCGACCCGTAGTTCGGAGCAAACACCGTTGCATCGCCACCGATGACGACGTTGTTCTCGGGGTTACGCGCCTGTTGAACGTACTCACGTGGCGCGCTTTTCTGAATGATGTCACGACATAACCCGCGCGGAAAACGCAATCGCGTACCCTCCACTTTGGCCCCCGCCTTGGCGAATCGGTCGATGGCACTGGGGTAATCGCGGATCTCAACACCGATTTCCTCGAGGATCGTCTCGGCAGTGCTCTCGATCAGCGCCAGCCCCTCCTCCGAAACAAGCTCGTACGGCTTAATGAGTCGACGGAGGTACGCCTCGCGTTGCACCGACGACGAACGACGTGCGCCCTGGCGCCCTGCTCTGCCACCGCTCCTGCGCTGACGTTCTTCGCTCACGAGATTCTCCTTTCGACGACCTTTTCGATCGATCGCTCATTCTTCCAGACGACCAGCATGATCAACTCCTCCGACGACGGCGACCCTCGCCGCTAGGGGCAGCAACGATCCTCGGTGGAAGAGTGACCAGCTTTTCAAGATTCGGTGTCGAAGCCGTCGCGTGCGGAAAGGCCATCGCATTGACGAACAATTCCTGAAATCGTGGCTCGGTAGCAGTTTCGATCTTCGTTATCCCGCGTACCGCGGTTTCCATTTCTCGACGCTCAGTCATCGATAACAGTGCCTTTGCTGCGCCAACACCAGCAGCGTTGCCCACTGATCGCACACCTTCACGCGGGCAATCAGGCACGAGACCAAGCACCATGGCATACAGCGGATCGATGTGCGCACCGAAGGCACCCGCAAGGCGAATATCCGCGAGTGGCGGATTGCCCGCATGTTCGATGAGCAGATCGATACCCGCTCGAAGCGCGGCCTTGGCCAACTGGATTGCGCGGATGTCGTTTTGCGTGATGAGGAGACGGGTTGTGCCGTGCTCGTACAAGACATAAGAGAATGTGCGTTCATCCTCCACGATTCGCGAGGTCTTATCGCGCAGCGAACCTTGGATCACACCGTCTTGGGAGATGATGTCTACCAGATACATCTCGGCCATCACTTCGATAATTCCCGAACCACACACCCCGGTGATTGGTGTCTTCACGAGCGCCTTGTCGAAGCCAGCCTCGTCAGACCACGGTTCGATACCAATCACCTTGAAACGCGGCTCGAATGTCGTTGGATCGATGCGCACCTTCTCGATCGCTCCCGCCGTGGCACGCTGACCACTCGAAAGTTGGGCACCTTCGAACGCCGGGCCCGTTGGCGACGAGGCGGCGAATTGCTTGGTTCGATCGCCGAGCACGATCTCCGCATTCGTACCCACGTCGACGAGAAGCTGCATCGCCTCCCCGCGATGCGGACCTTCCGCAAGGATCGCCGCAGCCGTGTCGGCGCCAACATGACCTGCAATACACGGCCCCACGTAATACAAGGCGCTTGACGCTTCGAGCCCGATGTCGGTGGCGCGACCATGCACAGCTTGGTCCGTGGCAAGGATGAACGGTGCAGCACCGAGTGGCGTCGGGTCGATGCCCAGGAGAATGTGGTGCATGATCGGATTTCCAACCATCGAAATCTCGAGAACGCTATTGATGTCGACATTCGCCTTCTCGACCAGATCTTCGATGAGTGAATTGACCGCCTGACGAATAACGCTCGTGAGTTCGATGTCGCCACCCGGGTTCATCATCACGTAAGACACGCGACTCATCAGGTCCTCACCGAAACGAATCTGAGGGTTCATCGTTCCCGAGCTGGACAACACCTCACCCGAGAACAACTCGATCAGGTGACCAGCCACCGTCGTGCTACCAATGTCGATTGCCACGCCGTAGGCAACGTCAACGAATCCCGGCCAGATGGCAACGATCTCGTTTGTATCGACGGGAACCGCCACCGTGGCACCACCATCACCTTTTTCGATTGCCTTATGCACTCGACGTAACGCCGACGCCGACATCGTGGGCAACGCTCGTCCGTGTTGCGAGGCAACTGCTTGACATACTTCTTCTTCCGCGGTGACACCGTCACCCAACTGCGACTGCTTGACCTCGATGTACAGCAGCACGAAATGTGGATCGACGATCACCCCACCCAAGTCGACATCTTTGCGAACCACCTGTCGGTGCACTTGGCTCGCGGCGGGAACGTCAATCACTACATCGCCACGCACCTTGGCCATGCATCCGAGTCGGTTGCCCTCTTCGAGCTTGCGTTTACCGCGGTATTTGATTTCACCGTCTCCACGTGGGCTCAACGACTCCTGCTTGGCCTCGATGTTCCACTTCGGGAAATTGCCCACACTTGGTGTGATCTGACAGCGACCGCAAATACCGCGACCGCCGCACACCGAGTCCAGATCCACGCCCAAACGACGGGCAGCGTCGAGAACGGTGATTCCTTCATCTACTTCGGCTTCGATGCCGATCGGGGTGAAGACGATACGCGTCACGATGCCAGTGTGTCCCGTTGGGAATGCCGAAGCGTTACTGAGCGGGGCGACGGCGACGGCGGCCTTCGCGATCTCCACCGCCACCAGTTGGTGCGTTCGGGTCACGGTTGGCGCGGATCCACGCCATGCAGTCCTTGTCATTGCCAGTGAGCACGTCAGCAGCCATCACCGCACGCTTCACTTCTTCATGAAGCGGGCTCATGATGGCCGACGTCATGCCAGCACCTATGGCCATGGAGAGGAACGTTCCCGTTACCGCATGGCGATTTGGCAGGCCAAAGCTGACGTTCGATGCCCCACAAGTGGTGTTCACCTTCAGTTCCTCACGCAAGCGTCGAATCAACTTGAATGCCTGCTGTCCAGCCTGACCAAGTGCGCCGATCGGCATCACCAACGGGTCGACGACCACGTCGCTGTAGTGAATGCCGTGATCGGCGGCTCGCTCGACAATCTTCTTCGCCACGGCAAAGCGAACATCCGGATCCATGCTGATACCCGTCTCATCGTTGGAAATGGCCACGACTGCAGCGCCGAACTTCTTGACGAGCGGAAGTACGCGCTCAAGCGACTCGTCCTCACCTGTCACGGAATTGACGAGTGCCTTGCCCTTGTACACGGAGAGTCCACGCTCGAGAGCTGGGATGATGGACGAGTCGATCGACAACGGCACGTCGGTGACGCTCTGCACGAGTTCAACAGCGCGCGCCAACAATGCCGGCTCGTCGGCCAACGGGATGCCCGCGTTCACGTCGAGCATCTGTGCACCTGCTGCAACTTGCGCGATCGCATCGGCCTCGACGCGACTGAAGTCGCCGTTCTTCATCTCCTCGGCCAGCAACTTGCGCCCTGTTGGATTGATGCGCTCGCCAATCATCACGAATGGTCGCTCGAAGCCGATGACCACTTCCTTCGTGGGCGAGGAGAGAATCGTGTCCGTCATGTCTGTTCCGTTTCTAGTTGTTGTTTATTCGTCTTCTTCGAGTTCTTCGAGCGCGGCGAGCTCGCTAGTGGAGATGTCCATCTGCTCGACGTCCTTCTCCCAGCCGCCCGCATAAGCAAGCCGGCCGAGATGTTCCTTGGAGTACTGCTCCTCGATCTTGGCAACCATCTGATTTGCAGCGTCTTCCATGGTGCCCTCGAGTGGGAATGTCTCGCGATTCCACTGAGCTACATCTTCTTCCGCCGTGTAGATGTGAGCCTTGCGCTTTGCCCGATCGATGGCTCGCTGAAACTTGGCTGACAACACAAGCTGAAAACGCTCTCGACCGAACTGTGCGTTGACCTGTGCGGGAATGTCACGCCATTTGATGACAACGAGGACGGCATTGTTCCGGGGCATCAGTGCGCTCCTGTCCTGGAAAGCATCTGCACGGGAATGGCGTCTTCAAACGAGTGAAGTCCGACGTGACGGTGCTCGAAGGCCAACCCCAGCATCTCGGCGGCCTTTCGTCCGTGGGCCTCGATCGCGGGATCCTGAGATTGAGAAATGAGCATCACACGCTTATAAGAACCGAAGTATGTGTCGCGCAACTCGGGGTGACGATCGAGTCCGAGTCCCTGCCACACGAGAGACTCGAAGTGCTTGGCCAGGAAATCCGTCAAATAAAACGTCCCCGGCTCCTCATCCTGAATTTGTGAGAAGAACTCACTCCCCGAAAAAAACTCGTAGCAATGCGCCCCGGGAAGACGCTTCACACGCGGAAAGTCTTCAAGCAGTCGATCAAGTGATCCGCCGGTGCCGCAGTCGGCATACGCAACGAACACCGTGCGCTCGACACTCTCTTCCAGGTGCGGTCGTAACGCAGGAACGATTCCTTCCGGACGATTGTGTAGGTTCGCCGGCAAGTAACGCACCTCAACGGCGTCGTTTAGCGAGTGCTTGCCGAGTACGGCACGAAGTTCTTGCACCAAAGCACCACAGGCGACGATCAGCGGACGGTCATTCGTCATCCGCGCGACCGAACGACTCAGGCGACCGACGGGCCCGGGGGTTCGGCGGTGCGAGTGCGACGAGCAGCGACAAGTTCCTTGGCAGTCTCCGCGGCAACAGCGGCATCGCGGCAGTACGCGTCAGCACCCACTGCCGAGCCGAACTCTTCGTTCAATGGGGCACCACCAACGAGCACGATGTACTTGTCGCGAAGACCCTTCTCCTTCATCGTGTCGATGACCACCTTCATGTACGGCATGGTGGTGGTGAGGAGCGCGCTCATACCGAGGATGTCTGGTTGGTGCTCCTCAAGTGCTGCCACGAACGCATCGGCATCGGTGTTGATTCCGAGATCGACCACTTCGAAACCGGCGCCTTCGAGCATCATCGCCACAAGGTTCTTGCCGATGTCGTGAATGTCACCTTTGACCGTGCCGATGACCACTTTGCCGATCGACTCTGCACCGGTTTCGGCGAGCAGCGGACGCAGGATCGCCATGCCGGCCTTCATCGCGTTTGCAGCAAGAAGCACTTCGGGCACGAAGAGAATGCCGTCACGGAAGTCGACACCAACAATGCGCATTCCTTCAACGAGCGCGTCCTGCAACACCTTGTCGGGACCCCAACCGCGATCAAGCAAGATCGTGGTTCCCTCGACGATTTCGTCGCCGAGTCCGTCATAGAGATCATCGTGCATCTGCGCGACGAGATCGTCGTCCGAAAGACTCGCCAGATCGATATCTTCGAAATCGCTCACGTGGACTCCCCTATGTCGCCTTAATTGTCTGCCTAAAAAGGCAGATATATCACAGGGGAAGGTTATCAGTGACCACAGAATCGGTCACTATTTGGCGCGGAAGAACTCCACCGGTTCGGCCAGAAGGGGGGTCTTGCCAAGGATCAGATCGGCAGCCTTTTCGGCGAGCATCATCACCGGGGCGTAAATGTTGCCATTGGTCACGTACGGCATAACCGAGGCATCAACCACGCGCAAACCGCTCATTCCTCGCACCTTCATCGAAGTCGGGTCGACCACTGCCATCTCGTCCACGCCCATGCGGCATGTGCAAGAAGGGTGATAGGCCGTCTCGCCGTCCTTGCGCACCCATTCGATCACCTGCTCATCCGTGGCAACCTCGGACCCAGGTGAAATTTCACCAGAGCTGAACTCGGCAAATGCGGGCTGATTGAGGATCTTGCGGGCAGCCGCGATGGCCTCGATCCACTCTCGTCGATCTTCCGGTGTCGAGAGGTAGTTAAAGGTAAACGCCGGCTTGTCCCGCACGTCGCCGGACGTGACGCGCAAACTTCCCCGCGAGTTCGAATACATCGGCCCGATGTGCACTTGGTAACCGTGACCACCGGCAGGCGCGGTGCCGTCGTAACGGACCGCGATGGGCAAGAAGTGGAACATCAGGTTCGGATACTTCACCTGATCGTTGCTGCGGATGAACCCACCCGCCTCGAAGTGGTTCGATGCGCCCGGCCCCTTGCGAAACAGCCACATGAAACCGATGAAGGGGCGCTTCCAGAAATTCATCAACGGATTCAACGACACCGGCTGCTTGCAGGCGTGCTGCACGTACACCTCGAGGTGATCCTGGAGGTTCTCGCCGACACCGGGAAGGTGGTGAACCGGCTCGATTCCCACCGACTTCAAATGTTCCGAGTTTCCTATTCCCGAAACTTGCAACAGCTGTGGCGAGTTGAATGCGCCACCACAAAGAATGACTTCCTTGGCTTGAGCGGTGCGCACGCGACCGAACGGCAGGCGGTACTCCACGCCGGTAGCGGTCTTACCTTCAGTGAGCACCTTGGTGACGAGCGCTCGACATTGGATAGTCAAGTTTCGGCGATGCTTTACGGGGTGTAAGTAGGCCCGTGCCGCGCTGTAACGGCGACCCTTCTTTACGTTGCGATCAAACGCTGCAAAACCTTCTTGCTGATGACCGTTGACATCACTGGTGATCGGATGACCAGCTTGTTGCACCGCTTTGAAGAACGCTCCAAACAACGGGTTCTTCACCTTGCCTCGCTCCAAGTGCAGCGGACCGCTTTTGCCACGAAACTTGTCGCTTGGATCGGCTGCGATGCACGACTCCATCTTCTTGAAATATGGGAGACAATGCGCGTAGTCCCACGTCTCCATGCCCGGATCTGCAGCCCACCGTTCGTAATCCAGCGGATTGCCGCGCTGGAAGATCATGCCGTTGATGCTCGATGATCCACCGAGGATTTTCCCGCGACCGTGAGAGACGCGACGCCCGTTCATGTGCGGCTCGGGCTGGGACGAATACATCCAGTCGTAAAACTTGCTACCAATCGGGAACATCAACGCAGCGGGCATGTGGATGAACACGTCGAACCAGTAGTCGGGACGCCCCGCCTCGAGCACGAGCACACGATTGTTGGGATCGGCGCTTAGGCGATTTCCCAGCGCACTCCCCGCCGAGCCCCCGCCCACAATGATGTAGTCGTACTCAGGTACTCGCGTGGTACTCGGCATTCGAACATTCTGTCAAACATCGCTCGACAAACAGAAGAACGGCGGGGATTTCTCCCCGCCGTTCCTGAAAGTTACTTGTCGAAGGTTCAGCTGAACCAGGCCGACCAGATGTCCTTGTTGTTGTCCACCCACTCGCGAGCCACATCGGCAGCCGAGCGACCGTCGATGTCAACGGGGGCAAGGAAGGCCAACTGGTCATCCGTGGTGATGGTGAACTTCTCGAAGAAGGCGAACACCTTGGCGTCCACGTCCTTCAACTTCGCCGAGACGATCTTGAAGAGCACGTCTTCCGGATAGTCACCGTCACATGACTCAGGCGTTGCGGCGCAATCCGCCGTGGCGGTGGGCAGTGCGACGTTCTTCAAGTTGTACTTGCCCACTGCACCCGACGGAGTCCAGTAGTACATGATCAACGGCGTCTTGTTGGCGGCCAATGCAGCGATCTCTGCCTGAGTGGCGGCTTCCGAACCGGAGAACTGCACTTCAAATGGCAAGCCGAGGGTCTTGATGATGCCCTCGTCGTATTGCGAGAACGACGCGTCCATGCCGAGGAATCGACCGTTGGAACCGGTTGCTGCCGTGGCGAAACCCTTGGCAACTTCTGGATCCTTCAGTGCTTCCCACGACTCAGCCAAGGCGGGATACGCCTCGAGCACGTAGTCGGGCACGAACCAGCCGATCTTGCCGATCGTGCCGAGATCACCAACGTTGATGATCGAGCCATCGTCGATGAATGCCTGCTCATCCGGGGTCACGCCCGAAGGCCACACCTCGACGTTGGCATGCACATCACCGGCGGACATACCTGCGAACATCGCGTTCTCATCGATGTCGACGATCTCCACTGGATTACCCAAGTTTTCTTCGATCAAGATCTTGACGATCTCGGTCTCGACTGCAGATGCAGACCAGTTGTTACGGACGATCTTGATGGTCTCCGTACCACCGCCGCCACCCGCGCTCTCCGAGCCGCTGTCATCACTACCGCCACAGGCAGCACCGATCAGCGAACCGGCTACGACGAGCGCCGCAATAAGACGCTTCTTGCTTCCTCGCATGATTCCCCCTTATCAGCGCCAACCTTTGACGCTGAGGTGATGGTACCAATCCCCTCTTTCACCAGAAAGAAGCTCCACTATCGTCAGGGCGAGGGGGTGTCTTTCAATGGGGGCTGAATCGGTGGCGGCCATCGAGGTACGCAATGTCTGGAAGGTGTTCGGGCACGGAAGTCCCGATGAAGCGATTGCCCAGGCCCACGTGGGGGCGACTCGAGCGGAGATCATCAATCAACTTCAACAAACGATCGGCGTACGCGATGTGTCATTCAATGTGGCCGAGGGCGAGACCTTCGTGGTCATGGGGCTCTCCGGGTCGGGAAAGTCCACACTCATCCGCTGCATCAGCAGGCTGATCGAACCCACCCGCGGTCAGGTATTGATCGACGGCGAAGACTTGTTGCAGATGGACGCCGATGCCCTACGCGAAGTGCGTCGCGGCAAGATGTCGATGGTCTTTCAACATTTCGGTTTGTTCCCCCATCGCAAAGTGATCGACAACATCGCTTATGGGCTCGAGGTGCAAGGAGTCGACAAGAAAAAGCGAATGGAGCGCGCCCACGAAGTCCTCGAGATAGTCGGCCTGCAGGGTTGGGCAACGAGTTACCCGCAGCAACTCTCGGGAGGCATGCAGCAACGTGTCGGTTTGGCCCGGGCACTTGCTGTCGATCCGCAAATCCTGCTCTTCGACGAACCATTCAGCGCGCTCGATCCACTCATCCGCAAGGAAATGCAAGACGAATTGATCCGCCTGCAAAAAACCATGAAACGCACGATCGTGTTCATTACACACGACTTCGCCGAAGCACTGCGCCTCGGCGACCGCATCGCGATCATGAAAGATGGTGCGTTCGATCAGGTGGGCACTCCCGAGGAGATCGTCGGCAATCCGGCAACCGACTACGTGCGCGAGTTCACCACTGACGTACCGCGAGCCAAGGTGCTGAAGGTGCGTTCCGTAATGACCCAAGGTCAGAGCGGACCGAGAACTATTGGCAAAGACGCCTTGCTCGAGGAAGTCATTCCACTGCTCCTCGCGAGCAGCGAGCCGATCGGCGTCACCGATGATCACGGATCGACCGTTGGCGTGGTCGACCGTGCGGCTGTCGCTCGCATTTTCGAGGCCGAGCGACGATGAGCATCGCCGCTCCGATCAGTCAGGCGAACCCTGCTCGGTCGCGTGCTCTCGTGTTGAGCCTGGGAACTATCGCCACTCTCGCAGTGCTGCAGTTCCTCGGCACACCTGGCTTTCCCGAATCGTGGTACTTGCATCTCGCCGACCCGGTAAATGATGCAAAGCGCTGGGTGGTGGACAACCGTAATGATCACTGGCTGTTCACGTTTGTCCTCAATCCGTTCACCGACATCGTTCAGGGCGGCCTCTCCGCCATCGAGAACGTGCTGTTGTGGCTGCCTTGGTACGTGCTGCCCGCAGTCGTCTTCCTCGTAATGGCACGAACCCGACGCCGGGGATTGACGATTGCGACCACCTTGGCCGTCGCCTACGCCGGCGCAGTGGGTATGTGGAACCAGAGCGTGGAGACCATCTCCCTGATGGCCATCTCCGTACTGTTTTGCATCGTCGCGGGCGTTCCACTTGGTGTGTGGTGTGCGTACAACAAGCGGGCGGATGCAGCAATCAGACCGTTGCTTGACGCTGCACAAACCATCCCCGCCACCATTTACCTCATTCCCACCGTGCTGTTGTTCGGCATTGGCCAGGTTCCTGCCGCCATCGCCACCATCGTTTATGCACTACCGCCGATGGTGCGGTTGACGACCCTGGGCATCACCCAGGTGCCTCGCGCGGCGATCGAAGCCTCCACCATGTTCGGCGCAACGAAGCGACAAACGCTTCGCCGCGTCCAACTTCCCCTTGCCATGCCGTCGATCATCGCGGGAATCAATCAGACGGTGATGATGGCACTCGGCATCGTGGTGATCGCCACACTCGTCGGCGCAGGTGGACTCGGACAAGAAATCCGCCAGGCGGTGAACATGCTGCAGCCGGGACGCGGCCTCGTCGTGAGCCTCGCCGTGGTGGCCGTTGCGTTCGTCCTCGACCGTGTGAGTCAGTCGTTCGTCAACACACCGGGCGCTCCTCGCTTCCGCTTCTCGAAGATGCAGTTCAGAGTGATCGTTGCGTCAATCATCGGAGCCACGGCGATCGGCAAAGTTTTCGGCTGGGAGAAGTTTCCCTTCAGCTGGGGAACCTCCTTCGCTGATCCGATCGACGACTTCGTCGCCTGGTTCCGCGACACCTTCGACGTCATCACGCGACCCTTCAATGACTTCCTGGTGCGCGACGTGCTGCTGCGAATCAGTGACGCGCTCAACGAGCAACTTGCGTGGCAATTGGTCGTCGTCCTTGCCGCGGTCGTTGCATTCTCGATCGCCGGTATTCGGATGGCTGTCGGAACTGCGCTCGGGCTGATCGTGGTCGGATTGATCGGCATGTGGCCAGATGCAAGCGCCACTTTCGCTCAGACGATCGTCGCCGTAGCACTCTCCGTTGTAATCGCAGTTCCCGTTGGCGTATGGCTCGGAAGGCGGCCGCGGATCGAGAACTTCTTCTCACCGATTCTCGACTCCCTGCAAACCATTCCGCCACTCATCTACGCCATTCCGTTCGTGATGATCTTCACCGTGGGGCCGGTACCCGGCGTGGTCGCTGCGGTCGTCTATGCGATTCCTACCGGAATCAAGCTCACATCACTCGGAGTTCGCCAAGTGAATAAAGAGACGCTTGAGGCCGCGGCAACGTTCGGCGCATCTCAGCGTCAAATTTTGTGGGGTGTACGCATCCCACTCGCTCTTCCCTCAATCGTCATTGCCGTAAATCAGATGGTGATGCTCGTCTTGGCGATGGCGATCATCGCGGGCATGGTGGGAGGCGGCGGGCTTGGTTATCGCTCCATCGAAGCGCTCACTAAGGACGGCGGAACCGGACTCGGAGCCGAGGTGGGGCTTGCCGTAGTCATCCTGGCAAGCACACTTGATCGCTTGAGCCAGGCTGCGGCGCGCCGACTACAGGCGCCTGCCGCGAACGGCTAACTAGAACTTTCCCTGCATCTTCGCTGCCTCGAGGGTGTTCTCAAGAAGACAAGCGATGGTCATCGGGCCAGTACCACCGGGCATCGGCGTAATCGCGCTGGCAACCTTCTGGACTTCGTCAAAGTCGACGTCACCGACGATTTTCTCTTCGACTCGTGAAACTCCTACGTCGACAACGACTGCGCCAGGCTTGACGTGATCTTTCGTGATCAATTTGGCGATGCCCACCGCAGAGACGATGATGTCGGCTTCCCGACACACGGCGGCTAGGTCTTCGGTGTGTGAGTGCGCGCACGTGGTGGTGGCATCTCCACCTTTGCGGATGAGCAGGATGGTCTGTGGTAATCCGACGAGTGTCGAGCGACCGATGACGACTGCGCGCTTGCCCTTGGTGCGAATTCCGTAACGCTCGAGTAGACGCATCACTCCAAGTGGTGTGCACGGCACATGACCAGGCAAGCCACGCATCAAGCGACCCATCGAGAGTTCGGTGAGTCCGTCAACGTCCTTCTCGGGCGGAATAAGTGCAAGCACACGTTCCGTGTCGAGATGTGCGGGAATCGGCAGCTGTACGAGAATGCCGTGCACATCCGGGTCGTTGGCAAACGACTTCACCGCAGCTTCGACTTCTTCCTGAGTGGCAGAACCGGGCAACTCGACGCCTTTGGAGACCATGCCGGCCTCTTCCGCCTTCTTGTGCTTCCAGCGCACGTAGATCTTGCTCGGCTTGTCGTCGCCGACGAGCAACGTCGCTAGGCACACATGCGGCGAACTCTTTGCTTCGATTTCTTTGCGCAGGCGCGCGACAACCTCGTCACGCAACTTCTCGCCATCCATCAGGATGGCGCCACCAGATGTGCGTTCGAACTGTTCGCTCACGAAAGACCGACGATCTCACCGTTCTGATCGAAGTCGATAATTGCAGCGGCTGGCTTGGTGCCGAGACCTGGCAATGTGCGCATGTCGCCACAGATCGGATACACAAAGCCCGCACCCACCGATGCACGCACCTCGCGGACATTCAGCGTGTGACCCTTCGGCGCACCCTTCAGCGCTGCGTCACCCGAGATTGACAAGTGCGTCTTGGCGATGCACACCGGCAGATCCGCGAAGCCGTTGTCGGTGTAGTTCTTTAGCTGCTTGTTGGCAACTGCCGAGTACGTGACGTTGGCCGCACCGTAGATCGTCTTAGCAACGGTCTCGATCTTTTCCTTGAGGCTGGCCTCGGATGGGTACAAGAAGTGAAAGCTGTTCTTCTCGTTACAGGCCTCTTCAACAGCTTTGGCGAGTTCGACTGCACCCGCACCGCCGTCTGCGAAGTGCGTACACAGTGCCACGCGGGCACCGGCTGACTCGGCAATCTTGCGAATGACATCGTGCTCCGACTTGTGGTCCGTGGGGAACGAGTTGATCGCTACCACCGGCACCACGCCGTGAGCCTTGACATTTTCGATTTGCGCGCGCAAGTTTTCTCCACCGATCTCGACATCAGCCGGGTTCTCTGCGAGCAGTTCGGGAGGCAACGCCTTGCCAGCGACGATCTTGTATTTGCCCGAGTGAGCCTTCAACGCACGCACCGTGGTGACAAGAACTGCTGCATCCGGCGCGAGACCGCTGGCTCTGCATTTGATGTTGAAAAAGCGCTCTGCACCCATGTCGGCTCCGAATCCCGCTTCGGTGATCAGGTAATCACCACCGTGGATACCCACGAGGTCACCGATGATTGAGGAGTTGCCATGGGCAATGTTGCCGAATGGGCCGGCGTGCACGATCACTGGGGTGTTCTCCAGCGTCTGCAACAGGTTCGGCTTGATTGCGTCCCGCATGATCACGGCCATCGAGCCGGCGCCATTGAGCTGCTCTGCCGTTACCGGCTGACCCTTCGAGTTATAACCAACGACGATCCGCCCGAAGCGCTCCCGCATGTCCTTCATCGACGTCGCCAGCGCGAGGATCGCCATCACTTCGGATGCGGCAGTGATGTCGAACCCGGTTTGGCGAGTGACGCCGTCTTCCTTGGTGCCGAGACCCACGATGATGTTGCGCAGCGAGCGATCGTTCACATCGAGCACGCGTCGCCAGGTGATGTTGTCGAGATCAAGGTCGAGCTCGTTGCCCTGGTGGAGATGGTTGTCGACCATTGCAGAGAGCAAGTTGTGCGCAGCAGTCACGGCATGGAAGTCACCCGTGAGGTGCAGGTTGAGCAACTCCATCGGAATGACCTGGCTATAACCGCCTCCTGCCGCTCCACCCTTGATACCGAAGGTGGGGCCCATGCTCGGCTGACGCAGGCTGATCACCGCGTTCTTGCCGATGTGCTTCATGGCTTGACCCAGACCAACGGTGGTCGTCGTCTTTCCTTCGCCGAGCGGCGTCGGGGTGATCGCGGTGACCACTACATACTTCGCCTTGGGGCGACCTTTCAGCTCATCAATCGCGTCCAAGCTGATCTTGGCGAGGCTGTTGCCATATGGCTCGAGCAGATGCTCGCCGATTCCCATCATCGCCGCGATCTCGTTCAGCGGCTTGGCCTTACCTGCGCGGGCAATTTCAAGATCGGTTGGGAACGACATGGGACTCCTCAATTATCAGCGTGCTTTAGTTTAAGAATTCAAGAATACCGTCAGCGCCCTAAGTGCACTGATTTCCCAGGGTCTACTTTTTGACAAACTGCTTGGCACGATCATTCGACGCGCGCGCCAAGCCGCTTCAACACGGCCTGACTGATCTCATCGTCGAACGCGCGCATGTGTGCCTCGGCGAGGTTTGCTGCTCGATCTGCATCACCCGCCACAAGCGCCTCATGAATCTCTGAGTGCTCTTCCACAGCGTGACGCATGTCGGAAACATCGGACAGATAGAGATGCCAGAGACGATCACTCTGGGCGTACAACATGTCGAGAGTGTCGGTAAGGAAACGATTACCTGAGGCATTCCATACGATCTCGTGACACGTGCGATCAATTCGCATCAACTCGTCGTTGGAGACGTTTTCCTTTCGGGCACCTTTGAGCGCCTCAGCCATCAACTCCCAGTGCTCACGACGCCCACGCGCGCAAGCCAACCGGGTGGCATACGGCTCGAGGATCGTGCGGGTCTCGTACAACATCGACAATTCCGTGACGTCCACGCCGGACACCAACATTCCTCGACGAGGAATAACGGTGACGAACTGATCGCGGGCCAACCGCTGCAATGCCTCGCGGATCGGGGTTCGACCGATTCCCAGCTGCTCCTGCAATTCGTCTTCGCGGATGACATCGCCCGGAGCCAGATCCACCCGCACGATCAGGTCACGGATCTCGAGGTAGGCGCGCTCGCTTTGGCTGACGCTCACCCTTGACCCCTTTCCTCCGGCTCCCCATTGGCCCCTCTATAAGGCCAATTTTGACGACTGATATCGCGGTGATATATTAGCGATTTGTCAGGTCAACCCACCAATTGGGAGACCGAGTTCAAGGGGGTAATCACGTGAGCGAATTCCCAAGTCGCGCCAGGTGCGTAGTCATCGGTGCAGGCATCGTCGGCAATTGTCTGGTCGGTCACCTGTCGAAGTTGGGTTGGACCGACATGGTGTTGATTGACAAGGGTCCATTGCCCAATCCGGGTGGATCCACTGGTCACGCGTCGAACTTCATCTTCCCGACTGACCACAACAAGGAGATGGCGCTGCTCACGCTCGCATCGCAAAAGCAGTACATCGACCACGGCATGAACAACACGTGCGGTGGCATCGAAGTTGCTCGTACCCCTGAGCGTCTCGAAGAGTTCAACCGTCGCATGACGTCGGCCAAGTCGTGGGGAATCGACGCCAAGTTGCTCTCTGCTGCCGAAGTGAAGGAACTCGTCCCCTTCATCAACGAAAAGATCGTCCTCGGCGGTTTCTACACACCGAGCGTTTCGGTCGTCGACTCCTTGCAGACGGGCACCTTGATGCGCGAGAGCGCACAGAAGGCCGGCCACGTGAAGGTGTTTGCCAACACCGAAGTGCTCGACCTCGAGACGGAGAACGGCGCGATCAAGGCCGTCGTCACCAACAAGGGTCGCATCGAAGCCGAGTACGTCGTCATCGCATGTGGCGTGTGGAGCCCCCGCATTGCCGAGATGGCTGGTGCCAACATTCCGCTCACGCCGGCGGTACACCAGATGGCCGACGTCGGCCCGATCGACATCCTGCAGAAGTCGAATGCCGAAGTTGCATATCCAATCATCCGCGACATGGACACATTCTGTTACGAGCGCCAGACCGCAGGATCGATGGAAGTCGGCTCGTACGCACACCGTCCGATCTTCATGCACCCGAACGACATTCCGTCAAATGAAGAGTCGGCTTTGTCGCCCACTGAGTTGCCACTCACCCAGGACGACTTCGACCCACAGATGGAACAGGCGATCGAGTTGATGGACATGCTCGGCGACGCCGAGATCAAGTACGCCATCAATGGTCTCTTGTCGTTGACCCCGGATGCCATGCCGGTGCTCGGTGAAACTCCCGAGGTGAAGAACCTCTGGTCAGCCGCAGCAGTGTGGATCAAGGAAGGCCCCGGCATCGCCCAGCTCGTCGCCGAGTGGATGACCTATGGCTACCCGCACCTGTGCGACCCGCACTCCTCGGACATCAGCCGCTTCTACCCGCACGAGAAGTCGGAGCACCACATCTATGCACGTTGTGCCGAGCACTTCAACAAGACGTACGGCATCGTGCACCCGCGCGAGCAGTGGGCGTCCCAGCGCGACATGCGCCGCAGCCCCTTCTACGCGCGCGAGGAGGCGCTTGGCGCCACCTTCTTCGATGCCCGCGGCTGGGAGCGTCCGCAGTGGTTCGCCTCCAACGCCAAGTTGATGGACAAGTTCAAGGACGCTTGCCAGCCACGCGAGCACGAGTGGGATTCCCGCTGGTGGTCGCCGATCACCAACGCCGAACACCTGCAGATGCGTGAGTCGGTGGGCATGGTGGACCTCACCGCGTTCAACGAGTTCGACTTCACCGGTCCAGGCGCGATGGCGTTCCTGCAGTACATGTGCGTGAACAACGTCGACGTCGAGGTGGGCAGGTCGGTGTACACGCCGCTCCTCACCCCCGGTGGCGGATTCCGCGGTGACCTCACGATCATGCGCCTCGGCAAAGATCACTTCCGCGTGATCACCGGTGCGTTCGACGGTGGCCGCGACAAGTACTGGTTCACCCGCCACATGCCACAGGACGGCTCGGTGACCTTTACCGATATGTCCTCGTCGCTGTGCACGATCGGCGTGTGGGGACCAAATGCGGAGAAGACGATGGCCAAGGCCACGATGAACCTCGACGCCGAGGGACGCATGGTGCCGTACGACGTAACGCAGGCCGCATTCCCCTACGGCTCGGTGCGCGAAGTGCTGATCGATGGCGTTCCTGCCTGGATGTTCCGCATCTCCTACGTCGGTGAAAACGGTTGGGAGGTCTACACCAAGATGGAGCACGGTCTCCGTCTATGGGACACGATCGCCAAGGCCGGCGAAGAGTTCGGCATCATTCCCGTGGGAATGGGCGTGTACGCCGTCACCGGTCGCATCGAAAAGGGTTACCGCCTGATGGGCGCAGAGCTCGAGAGCGAATACAACCCGGTCGAAGCCGGCTTGGCTCGCCCGAAGGTGAAGTCGGCCGACTTCATCGGCAAGGCCGAGTACCTGAAGGCTCGCGAAGAGAAGATTGCCGCCACCATGTGCACGCTCGAGATCCTCGATCACTCGAGCAAGTCGGGCATCAAGCGTTACCCCACGGGTGGCAACGAACCGATCCTCACCAAGAACGGTGAACGAATCGTGGATGCCAAGGGCAGAGTCTCCCGTGTCACCACGGCCGGTGCTGCGCCGTCGCTCGGTAAATACCTCTTGCTGGCCTACCTCCCACCGGAGCACGCCGTCGAAGGCAACGAACTGCGCGTGATGTACATGAACGAACTCTTCCCGGTGAAAGTCGCTCGTGTCGGCAGCCAGCCGTTGTTCGATCCGACAGACGCTCGGATGAAGAGCTGACCACATGAAGATCCTCGTCTGCGTGAAGCGAGTACCCGCTCCGGGTGCACGCATCAACATCACGGATGATGGCCAAGCGGTAGACACCGCGTTCCTTGGCTTCACCGTGAGCCCGCACGAAGAGTGTGCAGTGGAAGCTGCGGTACAACTCGTCGAGAAGCACGGCGGCGAAGTGACAGTGCTTACGCTTGGCCCCGCCGAAGCAGAAGAGCAATTGCGCACCGCGGTGAGCGTAGGCGCGGTGAAAGCCGTGCTCGTGCCCATCGAGGGTCGCGATTGGGATCCTCAGCGCACGGCTTCGGCGATCACTCAGACGATTCGTCAACTTGAGTCCACTGAGGGCGCCTACGACCTGATCCTGTTCGGCAATGAATCTGCGGATTCGTGTGGCTACCAAGTTGGTGTCCGCGCGGCGTATGCCCTCGGCAGACCGATGGTGAATGGCGCCAAGGGACTCGAGGCCGATGGACAAATCGCCATTGTTCGACGCGAAAGTGATGCAGGTCAGGAGATTTACCAACTACCGATGCCGAGTTGTGTAGGGATTAAGGAAGGAATCAATCTCCCCCGCTATCCGACGATGAAGGGTCGCCTGGCTTCGAAGAAGGCCGAAGTGTCCCGCGTGGTGCAGGAAGCATCCGAAGGTGGATTGAAGATGATCACACTGCAGCGACCACCGGAGCGCGTGAGCAATACCCAGATCCTCGGCACGGGTCCGGAAGCAGCACCCGCAGTCGTCGATTTGCTCGTCGAATTGGGGGTGTTCAAGTGAGCGTTCTCGTTATCGTCGAACACGATCGCGGCACCATCTCCACACATTCGTTGGGGGTCCTCACCGCAGCGCGCAATCTTGCCAAGCAGATTGATAGCCAGCTCGAAGCCGTCACCGTGGGCGCAATGGCCGACACGCTTGCCGACACATGCGGTAAGCACGGAGCAACAGTCGTTCACCAACTTCACCACGATGCACTCGTCGACTACGGCCCCGAAGCATGGGGTGAAGCAGTCAGCCAACTGGTCAAGACACTCAATCCGAAGGTCGTGATCGGCAGTGGAACCGACCGAGGCCATGAGGTCGTCGCACAAGTTGCCGCACGACTCGACCTTCCCGCCTCCATGAACTGCACCGAGTTCGACGATTCGTTCAACGGTTCGAATTCGTTGAAGGTCGTACGCGCCCGTTGGGGTGGCTCACTGATGGAAGCAGCCGAACTCGACGCGCCAATCAAACTGGTGACGCTTGCCAACCACACCGTCGAAGCAAGTGAGTCGCCGGTTACATCAAGCACCAAGGCCACGGCGGTCGACTTGCCTGCTGGCGTGTTGCACTCGTTTGTACGCGATCGTGTCGAACGCGTTGCCGGAGTCACCCTGGCCACTGCACCTGTCGTGGTGAGTGGTGGCCGTGGTGTTGGTTCGGCCGAGGCCTTTGCGCCTCTCGAGGAATTGGCCGGCTTGCTCGGCGGTGTCGTCGGATGCTCGCGCGCCGTCACCAACAACGGCTGGCGCAACCACACCGATCAGGTTGGTCAAACGGGAACCCGAATCGCCCCCGACGTGTACATCGCCTGCGGCATCTCCGGTGCCATCCAACACTGGGTGGGAGCGATGGCGTCGAAGAACATCATCGCC
>Ga0129336_10000286_pt1 | contig 28584 bp, 28 predicted proteins | sample CPB6_02_DNA_FD_96878 | JGI IMG/M metagenome (GOLD analysis project Ga0129336, IMG submission 96878) | Freshwater to marine salinity gradient microbial communities from Chesapeake Bay, USA - CPBay_Sum_0.6_0.2_DNA | ecosystem: Environmental > Aquatic > Marine > Coastal | place: USA: Chesapeake...
ACGACTTCACGGTCACCTACGACACCACGATCGGCACGATCAGCCTCTCGCGCTGAGGAGCGCTCACCCGGACCATCTCCACCAGTGAAAGGAAGCGCCATGGATGACGCCACGAACGACTACGCCGGCATCGACCCGGCCCTGAGCGGTCATCGGGCCTCCCAGCTCAGTCGTCGCCGGCTCCTGCAGGCGATGGGTGCGGCCGGTGTCGCCGCCGCCACCCTGGGTGCCACGTCCGGCACGGCCGAGGCCACGCCCATGCAGCCGTTCCGGCCGCGTGGTCGCCTGCGTCGGCGTCCCAACTTCCTGATCCTCATGGTCGACGAGATGCGCCATGCGCCGGCGTACGAGAGCGCCGAGACGCAAATGTGGCGCTCGCGCAACCTCAACGCGCAGAACTGGCTGCGCAGCAATGCCCTCGAGTTCACCAACCACCACATCATGTCGGCGGCCTGCCAGCCCAGCCGCGCCTCGATCTACACCGGCCAGTACCCGACCCTGCACGGGGTGTCGCAGACCTCCGGGTCCGCCAAGAGCGCGATCGAGGAGGACCTCTACTGGCTGCAGCCGGGCACGGTGCCGACTCTCGGCAACTACTTCCGCGCCGCCGGGTACGACACCTACTGGAAGGGCAAGTGGCACATCTCCGACGGAGACATCTACCAGCCCGGCAGCTACAACCCGGTGCCGAGCTACAACGCCAACGGCGTGCGCGATCCCTACCTGGAGTCGCTGTACGTCGAGGCGGGGATGCTCGAGCAGTACGGCTTCACGGGCTGGATCGGCCCGGAGCCGCACGGCAGCAACCCGCTGAACTCCGGCTCCTCGGCTGCGGGCGGGCGCGGTCGCGATGAGGTCTTCGCCCAGTGGGGCATCGAGACGCTCACGCAGCTGCGCAGCTCCAGCAAGCCGTGGCTGCTCGTGAACTCTTTCGTCAATCCGCATGACATCACGCTCTGGGGCGACCTGACTCTCGCCGGCGGCGACTTCTACCTCGCGCAGCAGCTGCTCGGCTCGGACGTGCCGCAGAACCTCTTCTCGCCCGAGTACGCCATGTCCAAGAACGAGGACCTCTCCACCAAGCCGACGTGTCAGGCGAGTTTCCGGGAGCAGTACCCCAAGGGCTTCCAGCCGCTGCGCGACACCGATCGCTACGAGCGGTTCTACTACCAGCTCCAGAAGAACGTCGACGACCAGCTCTCCAAGGTGATCAGGACGCTAACCGGCAACAAGACGCAGTACCGCGACACCATCGTGATCTTCCTGTCCGACCATGGCGAGCAGCTCGGTTCGCACGGCGGCCTGTTCCAGAAGTGGAACCAGGCGTACGACGAGACCGTGCGCGTGCCCTTCATCGTGCACAGTCCAGTGCTGTTCAACCGGGCAGAGCAGTCCGACGTGGTGACCAGCCACGCCGACCTGCTGCCGACGATGCTGGGCCTCGCCGGGCTTGACGAGGCGATCCTGCGGCAGGAGCTGCGCAAGACGCACACGGAGGTCCAGCCGCTCGTCGGCCGTGACCTGTCGGGCTACATCCTCGGCGAGGACGATGCGTCCACGTTCCGGGGCGAGTCGGTCTACTACATGTCCGACGACCTGATCTTCAAGGGCGCCAACGCGGTTTCCTGGGCCGGCCTGGAGTACACGCCCGTGCAGGCGCCGTCGAGCCTCGAGGCCGTGTTCATGGCGCTTGGCTCGGGCCCCGGTGGCCAGCAGGAGATGTGGAAGCTCGTCCACTACTTCGACAATCCGGACTTCTGGACGACCCCGAACGTCGAGGACGTGCAGACGATCATCGCCGGCATCGTCAACCAGCCGGGCACGAAGGTCGCGGTGACCACGGTCAAGACCCAGGACCCGTCCGACGGCGAGATCGCCCCGCCGCCGGACGAGTGGGAGCTGTACTGCACGAGCCGCGATCCGATGGAGCTCACCAACCTCTACGGCAACCCGGCCGTGGGCCCGCAGTTCGAGATCCTGCTGAAGGAGCTCAACGTCCAGCGGAACCTCAAGCGCCGCAAGCCGACCAACCAGCCGTGGGCGGACGGATCAGCGGTGCAGTTCGGGTTCAGCTCGGCGGTCCCGATCCCCTGACGTGGCCCCATCGCGCACCTCGGGGCCCTCGGAGTGTCGCTCGTCCGTGTCATAGTGGCAGGGTGACGCGCTCCCGCCTGTTGTGCCTGCTGGTGGGCTCCGCCCTGCTGGGCGGCAGTGTGGTCGTGAGCGCTGGGCCGGCAGGCGCGGCGCCCGCGCGGCCGGGGGCTGCCGTCGAGATCGCACTGACCGGCGAGCCCCTGGTGCGTGTCGACCGCGACCCGACGTACGCGGTCACCGTCACCGGCCTGGACTCCCGCACACGCGCCCGCGTCAGCTTCGGCGACGGCACGGCGGTCGTGCGGCAGGCGGGCTCCTGCAGCGTCGCCAGGGCGGCGCGGACGCCCGCATCGTGCTCACGCACGTTCACGCACACGTACCGCTCACCCGGCACCTACACGATCACCGCGATCGCCGGCCGCGACCGCGTGGTCCAGCAGGTCACCATCGCGCCGAAGCCCGAGCCGTGGCGCCCTGCGGCGGGCCAGCAGTTCACGTCATGGCGCCCACTGGGCCGCCAGGCCACCTACACCCCGTGCCAGACCGTCGAGTGGCACCTCGACTCCACCGGCCAGCCGGCCGACCGTTCGACGATCCGCACCGACATCATCGCCTCGCTCGCGGAGCTGTCCGCGCTGACCAACCTCCGGTTCGTCGAGACGGACAATCCCGCGACCGCCGACCTGAAGTACTCGTGGCGCGACCTGTCCACCCTCGGGTACGCGGACGAGGCGGCCGCCGTGGGCGGGTTCACCGGCCCGAGCCAGGGGTGGGTGGCGTTCAGCCCGACCAACGAGTGGACCAACGACTACTGGGCCGGTGACCAGCCCAAGACCAAGCGCTGGCAGGACGACCAGTACGTCTACACGCTCACGATCAACGGCCGCCAGACGCTGGTGACCCACGAGACCATGCACGCGCTCGGCTTCGGCCACGTCGAGGACTTCACCTCGATCATGTACCCGCAGAGCATCGGCAACGGCGCCGGCCAGCTCAGTGCCGGCGATCTCGAGGGCCTGGCCGCGATGTACGGCTCGCTGCCCTGCCCGCTCATCCCCGACTGACCGGCGCGAGCGCGCCGGGTCGGGGACCAGCCGTCAGGAGACGTTGACCTCGAACTGCATCACGACGTTCGACGCGCCGCCCTGATCCGCCGGCTGGTCGGGGTAGAGCACCGTGATGGTCGCCGTGCCCGGGGCCACGGCACGCATGCCCGCCCCCATCTGGGCGTCGCCCTCGGTGGTCGGCTGCGAGACCTCGACCACGGCCGGGTCGCTGGACTCCAGGACGGCTCCGTCCATCGGGAAGTCCGGGAAGATCGCAGCCTGGTCGACCACCATGTCGACGGTGGTGCCGTTGGCCGACTGCGTGATCTCCAGCGGAGCCCACGTGCCGGGGTTGTCGCCCACCATGCCCTCCGATGCGGCGGGCTCCGACGCGGAGTCGCTGGAACTGCAGGCGGCGAGCACGAGGCCGCCGAGGGCGAGGGTGCCGGCGAGGACGAATGCCGTGGTGCGCTTCATGACTGCTCCTTCAGGCCGCGTGAGCGGATGGGTCGGGGATCGACCACCGAGGTGATACCCCATGGGGCACCGGATCAAACCTACGACGCGGAGGGTCCGGATCCGCGCTCTAGGCTGGGCGTGCCGTCGGAGGACCGGAGTCCGGGAGGGGGAGGCATGCGCCAGGACGTCGCCTTCGTGTACGTGCGCGAGCTCATCGAGCGGATGACGGGCACGCGCCCCGAGCCGGACCAGGACGGCGACCTGCCCGTCCACCTGCACGGCGCGCAGTTCTTCGTCCGGGTCGTCGGCCCGGTCAACCCGTGGGTGCAGGTGTTCAGCGTCGCCGTCGCCGACCTGCAGGTGAGCCCGCAGCTGCTGACCATGCTCAACGAGATCAACACCCACATCCACTTCGCCCGCGCTTTCCACGTGGGCAGCCAGGTGATCATCGAGTCGGAGATCTGGGCCGAGGACGTCACGCCGGCCAACTTCGTCTATGCCTGCCAGAACGTCGCGGCGGCGACGGACGCCTTCGCTCCCCGCATCGTCGAGGCGCTCGGGGGCCGTGCCCTGTTCGAGGAGTCGAAGACGGACGCGTACCAGCAGACCGAGCTACCGCTCGGGCCGCTCGGCGCCCGCGATATGCCTCCGCTGCCCGAGGACGTCCCGCCCCCGCGCCGGGAGGCCAGCCCGTACCTGTGACGTCCGCACGTGTGGCGTCAGCACGGCACAATGCCGGCATGACCTCCCCCGAACCGTCCACGACCGCGACCCTGCGCCACGTCGTCCACATCCGCATCGATCCCGACGTGAGTGACGCTGCGAGGTCCGGCCTCGAGGAGCAGCTGCGGCAACTCGTCGACGAGCACCCGCACTCCCTCGCGGCGAGCCTGCACCGCGACCTCAACCGACGGCCGCAGGCGCCGGTCTCGGCCACCTGGATGGTCGTCATGGACTTCGCGTCGATGACGGACTTCGAGTCCTACCTCGCCAGCCCCCTGCACAAGGAGTTCCTGGAGGCGCACCTGCCGTCGATGGCCTACATCAGCGCGATACAGGTGCCGATCGACTCCTGACGCGCCGGATCGGCCCGACCCTAGGATTCGAGCCCTGACCGGAGGAGGAGATGGGCCCGAGATCCTCGCCATCGTCGGCGCGCTCCTCGTCGTCGGCGTCGTCGCCATCATCCTCGGCCTACTCGTCGCGTTCTCCGTGGATAACTACCAGGCGGCCCGCGAGACCACGACGGCCGAGGCCATCGCCTTCGCGGCAGCGATCGATGCGTCGTCCGCCTTCCAGACCGACAAGGCCGACCTCGCGCGACGCAACCTGATCTGTCTCATGCGCGCGAACGCCGAGGGCTCGTGGCTCGCCACGGCATCGGTGGATCTCACCGGCGATGACAATGCCAATGCCTGGGCAGCACGGACTCGGGCGCTCTTGGACTCCTTCACCCCCGCCAACGCGGGCGAGGACAACGCCCTGTCGACCGCGCGAGCGGAGTTCGAGTCGGCCATGAAGTCCGGCCAGGAGCGCCTGCGCATCGCCAACAACGACGTTCCCCAGGTGGTCTGGATCATCCTCCTCCTCGGGGTGTTCGCCCTGGTGTTCCTCCAGACCCTCGCCCTCGCCCGGAACCGGGTGCTCCTCATCGCGGCCGTCGGCGGCACTCTGCTGGTGACGGCGACCATGATGGCCGCCCTGCAGTTCTTCTCCGAGCCGTTCTCCGGCATGTTCGTCGACCTGCGGCCCAACGAGCTCGCAGCCATCGAGCTACGCCTGCAGGACGCCTACCCGGATGCGGACTGGTCGCCGTGCGAGCGCCTGGCGGAGCCCACGGCGGAGTGATCGGTCACGCGGCCGGCGTCACCGGCCGCCAGAGCGGGGGCCGAAGGCCGTAGGCACGGTTGACCAGGTACGCGATCGCGATCACCGTGACGATGGCGCTCATGAGCACGACCAGGTGGATCGGCAGGCGGATGAAGCCCAGACCGATGATCAGGGTCGTCGCGGCAGCGGGGCTGTGGACCGCGCCGAGGCCGACCATGAGGAAGCTGGTGAGGGCGAGTGCCAGCAGGGCGGAGATCATGCTCCGGGAGCTGGGGTTGACCACGTCGGGCGCCACGTCCGTCAGGCCGAGCAGGATCAGGCTCAGGTAGCCGCACACGATGCCGATGCCCTGCCCGAAGATCACGTTGCGCGGTGCAGCCTGGGCGCTCATCGTCGCGAAGAACAGGATGAAGATGGTCGGCCCCACGGAGGGGAACATGAACGGCTGCTGCGCGAAGTAGGCGATGACGCCGAGCACCGCCGCGGTGATCCCGGTCCCGATGAGCACGCGCAGGGCGCGGTGCCACCGCGCGGACTCGCCAGCCACGGTCAGAGCGTAGGGGCAGCAGCCGTCGTCGTGCGCCAGCGACGGCCGAGGTCACCGACTCAGTTGGCGCTCCGGTCGAAGACCATCTCGATGAAGGAGTCCCTGCCGGCCCCTGCGCTGAACTCCAGCGAGATGATCATGCGGTCGCGACCGTCCTCGCCCTTGCTGAACTGCAGGTTGTAGGCGCGGGGGTCTCGACGGGCGGAGTCCGAGTAGAACACGATCGTCCTGGTCGGGCTGTTGGCCAGCCGCACCACCTGGTAGTCGCCCGTCGGGTGCCTCATGGTCTCGAAGACCGAGAGGTTCGACGAGTAGCGCGAACGCTTCGAGAGCTTCAGGAACTCCCCGCCCTTGCACTCGATGGCCGGTGCGGGCGCCGGCAGGGTGAGCTTGCCGGGGCAGTCGATGGTCGTGCCATCGACGGTCCATGCGGCGAGCTCCCACGTTCCCAGATGCCCGCGCCCGGACTGGGGGGCCGCACTGGACACGGGTGCCGCAGCCATCAACATGACGATCACTCCCGCGGCGGCCAGTGCGTGCTTCACAACCTTCTTCATGGTTCTCCCAAGGGGCGAGGGCGACGGGCGATCTGGGCACCGTGGCCACGTCTGCCACGGCTCGAACCGGTGAACAAGGTTCCCTTTGACGGTACTGGGCATGCGCAGGACCGCGCTCGCGAACCGCGAAACTTCCCTGCAGCCTCAGCGACGACTCGTAGACATGGGCGCATCGTGCAGACGAAGGTGGGGCTAGGACGCCACGAGAGCGAACGGCGGTCGCTCGTCGGTGCTGACATAGCGATCGGTCCACGCCCGGCTCGCGTCGACGTGCCGGATGGTCACCCCGGCGGCCACATCCCCGTCCGCGGTCTGCGCATCCGGGTTGCCGGGCAGGCCGCGACGGCGGTCGGCGACGGCCAGGATCTCGACGGCCATGGCGGCGAGGTCGAGGATGTTCTGGTGCAGGTGCGCGCGCCGGCCGAGATCTACCTGGGCGATGCCGCGCACGCCGTGCCGCTCGTGGACGTCCAGGAGCGTCGACATCTCCACGCCGTATCCGGTCGGGATCGACAGCGCCGCGAGCATGGACCGGCGGATCGCCCACTCCCCGGCGAGGGGCTGGATCATCCCGACGAGCTCGGGGCGGTGCAGGGCCAGCCAAGGTCGGGCGACGAGCTCGGTCACCCGACCGCCTTCGAGCGTGACCACGCCGCCGGCGTCGAGGATCCGGTCGTAGAACCCGCGGCACAGCTGCACCTGAGGATCGGCCAGGAGCGGGCCGAGGACGCCCCGGACAAAGTGCGTGCCCCACTCGGTCAGGTCGGCGTCGATGAAGGCGATGAGGTCGGAGTCGGTGACGAACTGCGACTTCCACAGGGCCTCGCCCTTGCCCCCGCGGATGCCGAGGTCCGGGCGGATGTCCGCCACGGAGTGCACGCGCGCCCCGGCGTCCGATGCCGCCTGTGCGGTGCCGTCCGTGGAGAGGGAGTCGATGACGACGACCTCGTCGACCAGGCGATCGAGGTCGCTGACGATGGCGCGGGCGACACCGCCGATGGTCGCCTCCTCGTTCCGGGCGGGGATGACGACGGCGATCCGGTTCGCGCCCTTCAGGTCGAGCAGCAGGTCCAGCGGCCAGTCCGCGGCTGAACTCATCCGCAGGCCCGAGACCTCAGGTTGTCCGGGGCTCATGTCGGATCTCGTCCGGCAGCACGTAGTCCACCGGGATCTCGCGCCGGCCGACCAGGGCCTCCACCGTGGCGATGACGTCGACGGCGGCTGCGACGTCGTGCACTCGGACGATGCTCCCGGGTGTCGCGGCGAAGTGCGCGATGGCCGCGTCGGTGGCCGCGCCCCGGGCGCGGGGTGAGCGGTGGGTGATGGCTCCCAGGAAGTCCTTGCGCGACAGGGCCAGCAGTACAGGTCGTCCGAGTGCGCGCACCAGGTCGAACTCGCGCAGGAGCGCCAGGGTCTGGTGCGGGGTCTTCGCGAAGTCCGGGCCCGGGTCGAGGATGAGCGACTCCGGTACGAGCCCGAGGCCGATCGCCTCCTCCGTCTTCGCCACGAGGAAGTCCCGGACCTGCGCCGCGACGTCGACGTAGAGATCCGGGTCCTGCATCCTCACCTTCGGCGGTGCGGCCGTGTGCATCAGGACCAGGGCCGCACCGGCCTGCGAGCACATCCCGGCGATCTCGGGGTGAAGAAGGCCGCTGACGTCGTTGATGATGTCGGCGCCTGCGCGCAGCACCGCCTCAACGACCGGGGGCTTGTAGGTATCGACGCTCACCAGCACGTCCGGATGATTCGCACGGATCCACTCGACGATGGGGACGACGCGCTCGATCTCCTCTGCCGCATCGAGCTCGGGCACTCCCGTGATGGCGGACTCCCCGCCGACGTCGATGATGTCGGCACCCTCCTGCACCAGCGAGGCAGCGAGGTCGAGGCGGGACTGCAGGGTCGTGTAGCGACCAGCGTCCGAGAAGGACTCGGGGCTCGCGTTCACCACGCCCATGATGAGCGTGGTGTCGATCGAGCGATCCGCACCTCGCACGCGCAGCACAGGCGGAGTCACCTCAGCAGACTACCCGCCGGTGGATCAGGCTCCTTCGTGCACTCAGTTCAGTGCATTGCGCTGCCGAGGGCTCAGTGCCGCGAGCTGTTCCGAAGTCATCGCCCGGACCTGCGCAGGGGTGAGGGCACGCAACTGCTGGACGCTGAGGCGAGCAAGAACGTCGGCCGGGATAGGGGTAATCGCCGCCGGCCGGATGGCGAAGACCGGGACACGTCCGCGCGAGAGGCGTGAATGCGAGGTATAGGGCCACGTCGTACCGTTGATCATCGAGGAAGAAGAAAGAACTCAATGCCCCTACAAGAGGGACCCTGAGTTCATCGGCATGGCCGACATTGGTAGCGGGGCCAGGAACCGTCAGGTCACCTCCGGTGACCTTCCTCCCAAATCCCGACGCGCACTCGAAACCAAAAGAAACAACCCAGGGGATGAACCCTGGGTTTCTTCCTTTGGTAGCGGGGCGAAACTGGCAGGGCGCGACCAACGGGTTGCATGCCCCACGAGATCCCCTCACGAAACGCCACTTCTGCACCCCCTCGTGCACACCCTGGGGGTGCATCGCTTGCACCCACCCTGTCCACAAACCCAGATTCAGGCGGCGTGACCTGACCATGGCTTGATCTTCTTGAGCTCAGCGGCAAGCGCACGCTGAGCGACTTCGATGTCGAAGGCTGCCTGAGCACGCAGCCAGTAGCCGTCGGAGAGGCCGAAGAAGCGGCACAAGCGCAGGTCAGTGTCAGCGGTGATCGACCGCTTTCCGTTCACGACGTCACCGATCCTCTGAGCAGGTACGCCGATCTCCTTCGCTAGGCGGTATCGGGACAGGCCCATGGGTGACATGAACTCCTCCCAGAGCAACTCCCCCGGACTCACCGGATCAAGCACCGCACTCTTCGCCATGACCAGCCTCCCTTCTCCTAGTGGTAATCCACGATCTCGACATCGGCCGGCCCCGCATCCGTCCATCGAAAGCACACTCGCCACTGATCATTGACACGGATGCTCATCTGACCCTTCCGATTCCCCTTCAAAGCCTCCAGACGATTACCAGGAGGAACCCGCAGATCCTCGAGGCGACCAGCGATCTCCAGCTGCCGCAACTTGCGCCGGGCGACCATCTCGATTGCCACGAATCTCCGGACCCGATACCCCGCGGCCAAGCGCTCGGTTTCCTTGTCGAAGAAGGAGACGATCACCACCGAATAGTAACGCATCGCGTTACTATCTGTCACGCCTGTTGCTCCGGCGGCAACCGCTGCATTGCCGGTGGCCAGAACCGCGTCCCATCCCACCGCCGGTGACGGCCCGGCAGTACCCCCACCTTGTTCATCGATACCGGTTGGCTGCGCATCCCAGGGAGTCCCAGGGCAGCCGCAAGTTTGGAGGTACCGGCCCAACGCGAGTCGTTGATCCATATGACAGGAGAAACAATTCAGGGCCCCTACGAGAGGGGCCCTGAATTCATCGGCATGGCCGAATTTGGTAGCGGGGCCAGGATTTGAACCTGGGACCTCTGGGTTATGAGCCCAGCGAGCTACCGAGCTGCTCCACCCCGCGTCGACGTGCTCCCTCACTATACGCAGGGCCACTGGCTCGGCCAAATCCACGTCGCTTCACTCGTCAGCGGTGGAGCCACGCAGGCGCTTGGTCTGGCCGCGGCTGCGCTTCTCGCGCAGGCGCCGCTCCTGGGATGCCCGCGTCGGCCGGGTGGCCTGCCGCGGACGGGGGGCCGGGGCCGTGGCCGCCGCCAGGATCTCGGCCATGCGCCGCAGTGCCATCCGCCGGTTCTGCCACTGGGAGCGGCTCTCCGAGGACGTCACGGTCAGGCAGCCGTCCACCAGACGCCACTCCAGGCGGCGGAGGGCACGCTGCCGGACCGGCTCGGCCAGGCTCGCGGTCCTCGCCACGTCGAAGGTCAACTGCACCCGGGAATCGGTGGTGTTGACGCCTTGGCCACCGGGTCCACCGGCCCGGCTGAACCGCCACTGCAGCTCGTGGGCGGGAATGACGATGCCCGGGCGCACCTCGAGGTCATCGTCCATGCACCCAGCATGACGCAGGGCCAGCGGCTCGCTCAGCGCTGCCCGGTCACGGGATGGGCACCGAGGACGCTGCCTCCGGAGACACCTGCGAGGTCGTAGGCGCTCTCCGCGTGCTGGGTCGTGTCCACGCCCGCAACCTCGTCATCGGCCGAGACGCGGAAGCCCATCGTGCGATCGATGATCGTCGCGATCACCCACGTCATCGCGAAGGCGAATGCCGCCGTCCCGAGGATCGCGATCACCTGCTTGCCCAGCAGTTCGAAGCCACCGCCGAACAGCAGGCCGTCCGCACCCGCAGCATTCGCGACCGTCGCCGCGAAGAGCCCGATGCCCAGCATGCCCACCACTCCGCCGAAGCCATGGACGCCCACGACGTCGAGCGAGTCATCGAAGCCCATCCGGTACTTCAGGCCGACCGCCCACGCACACACGACACCGGCAAGAACTCCGATCGCCAGGGCGCCCAGCGGGGTCACGAAGCCGCACGCCGGCGTGATGGCGACGAGTCCGGCGATGGCACCGGTGGCCGCACCGAAGGTCGTCGCCTTGCCGTCGCGGATCCTCTCGAACACCAGCCACGCGAGCACCGCACCGGCACCGGCGACCTGGGTGTTGATCAGCGCAAGCGCGGCCGTGCCATCGGCCGCGAGGGCGGAGCCGGCATTGAAGCCCAGCCAGCCGAACCACAGCAGCCCCGCGCCGAGGAGGACGAGCGGCAGGCTGTGCGGACGCATGGGATCGCGACGGAAGCCGATCCGCCGGCCCAGCACGAGGGCGAGGGCCAGGGCCGAGGCCCCCGAGTTGATCTCGACGACCGTCCCCCCGGCGAAGTCGAGCGCCCCCAGCCGATCGCCGATCCACCCGCCCTGCCCGTCCTGGAAGCCCCACGCCCAGTGGGCGATGGGGGCGTACACGATCAGGCTCCACACGATCGTGAAGACGATCCACGCGCCGAACTTCGCCCGATCGGCGATAGCACCGGACAGCAGCGACGTCGTCAGCACGGCAAACGTGAGCTGGAACATGACGAAGACGACCATCGGCACCTTGTGACCCTCTGCGCCATAGGTCTGGTCGAGCATGTCGACCAGACCGATCTGGCGGAGGTCTCCGACGATCCCCCAGGTGCTCGCACCGAACGCCAGCGAGTAGCCCAGCATGATCCAGGTGAGCGTCACGACCGCCAGCGCCGAGAAGCTCATCAGGATCATGTTGAGCGCACTCTTCGCCCGGACCATCCCGCCGTAGAGCATCGCGAGGCCGGGCGTCATGAGCAGCACGAGCGCCGAGCACACCATCAGCCATGCAGTGTCGGCAGCGTTGATCGAGTCCATGGGAGTCCTCCGGCATCACGGAGCAGGGAACGCGGGCTGCCGCATCCTGCCCGGCGAATGTTTCGCCCAGATGTCGCAGGGCTCAGATCCGTTTGGCGAGCACCCACTGGAACGACTGCGTACCACCGCTGGGGGTGGCGTGCTGCTCGCGAAGGGTCTCGAGCACCTCGAAGCCCTCCCCCATGGCTGCCGCAAGCCCCTCGGCGCTGTAGCGCTGCACGGGGAGGCCGGAGCACATCTGCGGGCCGTCCTCGGCGAATGTCGCCATCACGACATGGCCGCCCACGGGGACGCTGGCGCGCACGAGCTCCCAGTAGCGCTTCTGGTCCTCGGCGTCGGTGAGGAAGTGGTAGGCCGCACGGTCATGCCACACGTCGAAGGTGCGGTCGGGCTGCCAGTCCCGGATGTCGCTGACGACCCAGTGCACCGGGGCCTCCCCGACCCGGGCGCGGGCCTCGCCCAGCGCCTGCTGGCTGTGGTCGACGACGGTGAGGTCGTGATGGCCGAACTCGAGCAGGTGGTCGACCAGCGTGCTCGCACCCCCGCCGACATCGACGACGCTCGCCGACGCGCCCGCGATGCTGCGGATCAGCATCAGGCTGGTATCCGGGCTTGCCTGAAACCAGGAGACCTGCGTCGCACCGATGTCGGCGTAGCGCCCGTCCCAGTACTCCGCGGTCACGCAGCCGTGCCCTCCGACTGCACACCCTCATCGGCTGGAGCCTCCTCGACCGGAGGCTCCTCGGGGAGCAGCTGCCCGCCCGTCAGCGCAGCCTCGGCCTGCGCTATCGCGTCGAGCGCGGCCTTGAGCCTGTCCTGCGCCTCGCCGTAGGCCGCGAAGTCGCCCTTGGCCAGCGCGACCTGGCCGTCTTGGTAGGCGCGCTGCGCCTCCGCGACGGCGATGGCGAGATCGGTCGCCGGATCTCCGGTCGTCGCCGGCGGCTCCGGCTCGATCGGTGGGGTCTCCTCAGTGACCTCGCCCTCGAGCTGGCCGAGCTCGTCGTCGACCGTTGGCTCCGGCGTGGCGTCCGGACTCGTGCCGAACACCTTCGCGAGGGCGACGTCGAGGGTGTTCTCCAGCGCGACGTTCTCGCCATACCCGACGAGCACCTTGCGAAGGAGCGGGTAGCCGTCCTGGGCCGCGCGAATGTAGACCGGTTCGACGTAGAGCAGCCCACCGTTGAACGGCAGGCTCAACAGGTTGCCGAGCTCGACCTCCGAGCCACCCCGGCGAAGCAGGCTGAGCTGGCTGGACACCGTCGGATCGGACTCGAAGTTGTTCTGCACCTGCTGAGGGCCGGGGATCGTGGTGTTGCTGGGCAACTGGAGCACGCGCATCCGGCCGTAGCCCTCCCCCGGAGCCGAGTCCACAGCCATGAACGCCGCAAGCGTCTGCCGGCGCTGCGGGGCGAACGTCGTCGTCAGCGAGAACGTCGGCTCGGCCTGCCCGGGCATCTGCACCGTCAGGTAGTACGGCGGCTGGAAGACCTCCGCCGGCGTCACCGTCGGGTCATTGGGCACGATCCAGACGTCCGAGGCGTTGTAGAAGGTCGTCGGATCGGTCACGTGGTAGCGGCTGAGGATCGCCCGCTGCACCTTGAACAGGTCCTGCGGGTAGCGCACGTGGGCCATGATCGACTCGGGCATCGAGCTCACGGGCTCGACGATCCCGGGAAACGCCTTCATCCAGGTCTGCAGGACCGGATCCTGACCGTCCCACGCGTACAGGGTGACGGTGCCGTCGTACGCGTCGACGACCGCCTTGACGGAGTTGCGGATGTAGTTGACCTGGTCGCGCGGAAGCAGCCCGCTGGGCAGGGTCCGCGCGCTCACGGAATCGCTCGTGGCGTCGCTCAGGCTCACGCGGCTGGCGTACGGGTACTCGTTCGAGACCGTGTAGCCGTCGACGATCCACTTGATGCGGCCCTCGACCACGACCGGGTAGGGGTCCTGGTCGAGCGTCAGCCACGGCGCGACCTTCTCGACCCGCGTCAGGGGCCCGCGGTCCCACAGGATGCGCGAGTCGGTGTTGACGAGGTCCGAGAGCAGGATGTTCGCGTCCTGGAACTTGGTCGCGAACAACAGGCGCCCGAGCAGGCTGCCCATGGGCACGCCACCGGAGCCCTCGTAGGTGTTGGTCTTCTGGCCGGTCGGGCTGGTGTCGTCCGGGTAGTCCAGTTCGATCGGCGGCGACCCGTCGGGCGCGCCGACGATGCTGTAGGCGGGTGAGAGTTCACCGAAGTACACCCGCGGCTGCTCGAGCTCCAGCTCGCCCTGCGAGGGGATGTCGCTCTCGAAGAAGTCCGGCTGGCCGTTCGTCAGCGAGGTGTTGTCGTAGGCCGCGACGACTCCGTAGCCGTGCGTGTAGACGGCACGGTCGTTGGTCCAGTTGCGCTGGCCGTCGGGGATTCCCGCCAGGTTGATCTCGCGGACGGCGACGACGGCACCGCGCTTGCTGTCGTCGAGGGAGTAGCGGTCGACGTCAAGCGTGCTGTTGAACGAGTAGTAGCCGCGGATCTGCTGCAGCTGGTTGAACGTCGGCGAGACGATCGCAGGATCGATGAGCCGGATGGCATTGAGCGTTCCTGACGACGCCTGCAGGACCTCGGCCGTGGGCGGCTCCACGGTGCCCGGGTAGTCGGTGATCTCCGCATCCGCGATGTCGTAGGCCGCTCGCGTGGCATTGATGTTGCGCTCGAGGTAGGGCTGCTCGCGCACCAGCTCGCTGGGTCGAACCTGGAACTGCTGCACGATCATCGGGTAGATCAGGCCCGCCACGATGCTGGTGGCGACGAGCAGCAGGGCGCCGATCACCGGCACCGCCCAGTGACGGCGGAACGCGTTGACGAAGAAGAGAGCTGCGACGAGCACGGCGATGGCGGCGAGGATGTTCAGCGACGGGAGCACCGCGTGGACGTCCGTGTACTTCAGGCCCGTGAAACCGGCCACGAGCTGCTGGCTCTTGGTGTCGAGCGCGAAGCGGTCGAACCAGTAGGCCGCTGCCTTGAGCAGCAGGAACAGCCCGATCAGGACGCTGAGCTGAGCCTGGGCCGCGACGGTGGCCCGGTCGCCCCGTGGCTGCAGGCGTAGGCCGCCGTACAGGTACTGCACGATCACCACGAGGATCGTCGTGACGACCACGACGGAGAACCCGTAGGCGAGCAGGAACTGCACGAACGGAAGCGTGAACGTGAAGAACGACAGGTCCAGGCCGAACTGCGGGTCCTCGATGCCGAACTCGGTGGCGTTGCGCCAGAGCAGGTAGGTGCCCCACTCGCCCGAGGCCGTCAGGCCTGCCACCGAGCCGATGAGCAGGGCCAGGACGATCGTGATGCGACGTCGGTAGGGGTCGATGGCGATCCGGTAGCGCTCGAGGCTCGCCTGCTCCGGCGTCGTGCCGGTGAAGGGCGGTCGCGTCCGCCAGGCCAGCCACATGGCCAGGCCGACCACGAGGGCCATGACGAGCCCGAAGATCGCGAACATGGCCAGCCGCGTGAGGATCGAGGTGGTGAAGACTTCCGTCTTGTCGACCGAGACGAACCAGAGCCAGTCGGTGTAGTAGCCGGAGAACAGCACGAAGGCGCCGACGAGGACCGCAAGGACGATGATCGTGGGGATCAGGACGCTGCGACGGCGGGGCGCGGCATCGACCGATCCGGGAGCGTCGCCGCCCATGCCGGGCATCTGGAAACTCACGTGACCAACCTACGACAGCCTCGACGATCAAGCCGAACGAGCATGGCCGCCCCCACGCCAGGCGCCGACGCTCACGCCGTCTCCGTCGGGCAGGCGGCCACGGGCGCCCCCTCGGCGTGCGCCCGCAGCGCCGCCACGGCCTCGTCGAGAGTGCTGACCGCAGCGACCGTCAGGCCGTCGGGGACATGGCCGACGATCTCCTCGCAATGGTCGACGGGCATGAGGAACAGGTTCGCGCCTGCCTCGCGCGCCCCCGCGACCTTCTGTCGGATGCCGCCGATCGGGCCGACCTTGCCGTCGGGGGTGATCGTCCCCGTGCCGGCGATGTGGTCCGCTGCGGTGAGGTCCTCGGGCGTCAGCTTGTCGATGATCCCGAGGGCGAACATCAGCCCGGCGCTGGGGCCGCCGACGTCCTCGAGGGTGAACTCGATCGGGAACTCCGCTGCGTAGAGGTCCGCGACACCGATGCCCAGGTACGGGGTCCCGGGGTTGTCAGGGTTGTCGGCCGTGGTCACCGTCACGGTCTGCTCGCTCGCACCGGACTCGTCGTCCTCGCGCAGGATGGTGATCTCCAGTGCGGAGCCGATCGGCTGGGACCGCACCGCGTCGACCACGTCGTTCGGCTCGGCGACGTCAACCCCGTCGACGGAGATGATCTGATCCTGCGTGCGGAAGACGTCCTCCGCAGGCGAGTCGGGGTACACCGCGTTGATGACGACGGTCGACGTCACGGGCCGACCGAGGAAGTCCATCGCGGCCGCTACCGCGAACGAGCCCGACGTGCTGAACAGCGCGGCCTGGCGCGAGCGGAGCTCCTCGCCGGAGAGGTCGTCGGGGAACAACATCTCCCGCGGCAGCACTGCGTCCGACGGATCCAGCCACGACTCGATCGCCTCGACGAACGTCAGCCCGCCACGCGGGCCGCCGGACTCCAGCACCGTCGTCATGTCGAGGATCCCGGTGACGGGGTACGTGGTCGTGCCCTCGATCTCGATGACGGGCCGGCCGTCCTGCTCGCCGATGACGTTGAACGTGGGCCCGGGCGCGAGCTTGACGAAGGGGACGGGCAGCAGCCAGGCGACGGCGAGCAGGCCGAGGGTGGTCGCCGCACTGACGATCAGGACCACGGCGCGGCGCCCCGGCAGCCAGCGTCGGCGGGCGGGAGCATCGACCGACACCAGGTCGTCCGCGAGCCCGCTCATGGCGACCCCGGTCGATCGGCCGGATCGTCCGGTGGCGGCGCGCTCGGCAGCGGGCGCTCCATGGCCTGCTGCATCCTGCGCAGGCTCTGCATGGAGTCCTCCGCCGTGGTAGGCCGGGCCGGGCGGCTGCGGAGGAGCACGAATCCGAGCGCGAGCACCGTGGCCCCGATGGGGATGAGCCACCACATCAGGGCGGACATGGCTGCTCCTTCGCCGGGGACTTCGGCACCGGGTGGTCCCCGGCGCTGGTTCAGCCTACGTCGGGCCGGAGAGCAGCTGGACCCCCCGGGCTCTCCACCCACGCGCCTTCCCCTTGCGCGTCGGTGTGTTATCCGGGGGGTCCGACGGGGAGAAACTAGGGACCAGCACAGGGGTCGTCAACGGTGTCCCCCGAATTCGTTCACCCGTGCTGTGGAAGTCCTGTGCATGCCTTTGGGATGAGCGGGCCGCGCACTGTGGAGGAGGCGTGCATAGCGCTGGGGATGGGGCTGGGGACCCCCCGCGGATCATGCCGCTGAGCAGGCAGAACGCCGTACCCAGCCTGTGGAGCAAAATTCGTCGGGATGCGTGTCCTGCTGTTCACGTGGACGTCATGCAACGGTGGAGCGGGCCACCGTTGCGTCAACCGGTACGCAGCGCATCGGCGATGAGCGCACGCACCGAGGGATCGAGATCGGCCGGCACCTGGTCCAGCGTGAACCACCGCAGGTCGTCGGACTCGTCGCTGATGACGGGGACCGCGTCGTCGTCGACCTCAGCCAGGTACTGCACGTCGAGGTGGACGCTGGGACTGCCGCCGCACGGCACCGGGTGGCGGTCCAGGCGTAGCGGCTCGGCACCGATCGACACGTGCGCGATCCCGCTCTCCTCGACCGCCTCGCGCTGCGCGGCCGCCCGGACCGAGGCATCGCCCGGCTCGTTGTGGCCGCCGAGCTGCAGCCAGCGGCCCACGCGGGGGTGCAGCGTGAGCAGGACGCGCTCGCGTGAGGTGTCCATGACGAGTGCGCTCGACGTCAGGTGCCCGATGCGGCAGTCACGATGCATGGCGTCCGGGTGCTCGGCGAGGAAAGCCAGGTACTCGTCGCGCAGCCGGCGCTGACTCGCGTCGGGGTGGTCCCAGCGCGCAAGCAACTGCCGTGCGTCGGCGTGCAGGTCGGCGAGGGGATGCGTCACTGCGCGTCGGGCCCGAAGTCGAGCTCGGTGGCGCTCGCCTCGATGAAGCCGAGGGGGTCGGCGAGGTCGTCGGGCCCGGGCAGGAGGTCCGGGTGGCCCCAGAGGGCGTCGCGTCCCTCGATCCCTCGCCCGGCGCGCACGACCGCGAACAGGGTCGCCGCCTCCCGCGCCATCCGAGGGCGCAGCTCCATGCCGACGAGGGTGGCGAACGTGCGCTCGGCGGGCCCACCGGCCGCTCGACGACGGCGCACGGCCTCGCGCAGTGCCACGGCCGAGGGGAGCCGGCCCGCCACAGCCTCCTCGACGACGTCGTCGACCCAGCCCTCGACGAGCGCGAGCAGCGTCTCGAGGCGCGCGACCGCAGCGTCCTGCTCCGGGGTCTGCTGGGGCTGGAGCAGGCCGCTGCCCATGAGCTCGGAGAGGCCCTCCGGGCGCGTGAGGTCGACCTCGCCCATCGCCTCCTGCAGTCGGTCCGGGTCGACCCGCACACCGCGCGCGTACTCCTCGACCGCACCCGTGATGCGGTGGCGCAGCCACGGGACATGCGCGAAGAGGCGCTGGTGTGCACCCTCGCGCAGCGCGAGGTACAGGCGCACGTCGTCGCCGGGCAGCCCGAGCCCGTCGCCGAACGCTGCGACGTTTCGCGGGAGAAGTGCCGACTGCGACACCGCAGTGAGCGGTATGCCGATGTCGGACGAGCTGACGACGTCGCAGGCCAGCGCGGCGAGCGCGTTGCCGAGCTGCATGCTGAAGGCCGCGGCCCCCAGCTGCTGCATCATGCCCAGCATCGGCGCGAGCATCTGGGAGAACTCGGCCGGCAGGCCGCCGGGGAACATGTCGCGCATCTGCTCAGGCAGGTTCTGCGAGAGCTGCTCGATGTCGAGTGCACCGCCGGTCGTGCCGGGCATCGACTGGGCCACCACCTGCTGCATGTGCTCGGCGATGGGCTGCACGACCGACCGCCAGGCCGGCAGCGTGGCCTCCAACCACTCCGACCGGCTCCACGCGGCGGGCGCCGCGGGCACGGCCGGGAAGGTCACCTGGGGGTCGAGCCAGACGTCGGCGAGCTGCACCGCGTCGACGACGGCACGGCGCTCGGCGTCGGAGACCGAGGGGTCCTTGGCCTGCACGATCGCTGATCGCGCCACGTCGGTGACCATCGTCCAGTTCACCGGGCCGCCGGCATCCGGGCCCGACTGGCCGGCCTGGAGCATCGCCCCGAGGCGCTGGAGCATGGCCCCGAGCGAGTTCGCGTCGAAGGAGCCGGCATCGAAGCCACCGGGTCGCGAGCTGGCGTCGTCGTCGCCGATGCCGAAGCCGAAGGGCTGACTCATGGACGAACGGTAATCCGAAATGACAGGAGGAGGTGACCGCGGGGGTCACCTCCTCCTTCAGCTCGCGCGGGGCGAGCCGTGGATCAGGCCTTGCCCAGGATGCGGGTCACCTTGGTGCCGCAGACAGGGCAGATGCCCTTGGCGAAGCGGCGGCCATTCGTCTCCTCGACGTTGCCCGTGAACTCACGCTTCTCCTTGCACTTCACGCAGTACGCCTCACCGGTGTAGCTCTCGGCCATCGGGGCCCTCCTGTCGTTCTCGTGGAACCGCGTGGCCGCGGTCGGCGGCCACTGCCGCCTGCGGACATCGCCACACTAGGGCAGCACACCCCCGCTGCCGCCGCGCCACGAGGCGCAGCACGAGAGACTTCCGTGAAAAAATAGTGACAAATCTGTATTAATCGGACAGGAATCGGCCACCGGCTGCGTCACGTGACGCGGGTGAGGCACCACGTACGGGGCAGCCCCTCGGCCCACGCCGTGCGCGTGGGCACGGAGAACCGCGCCTGCTCGCCGCACAGGCGCCGGGCCTGCGCCTTGAGCACCGCACGGCCGGGGTAGCCATCGTGGAAAGCCGTCCAGAGGATCCACGAGTCCACCTGCCAGCGCGGCCGACGATCACACGGGACGGTCGGCGCGGGCAGGGACTGCGGCGAGGCGGTCGGCTCGATGCAGTGCCGCAGCGCCGCCAGGGCCCGCGGACCGAGCGCATCCAGCGAGGTCGGCTGGTCGACCACTCCGGGCCGCCCGCGGGGATCCCAGGCCACCACCGACGCACCGCAGGCGAGCACCGGCTCGTCACCGCGCACGGCGAACGCCCGGGGCTCGATGCGCAGCGGCTCGCGGACCAGGCCCGCCACGGGACGGTTCACGCCCACCTCGTTCCATACCCCGAGGGCCCCGCACACCTGTCGCGCCGTCGCCACCGGATCGGCATCGGGCGAGATCGCCACCACGGACGTCACCTGGAGGGTGTGGCGGCCGTCGCACGCCACGGGCGCGGCCTCGACCCACGTCCCGGTGAGCTCCGCGTCGACGAGGTCGTAGCACTCCCCCACACGAGGACCGGACTCCTGAGCGGACGCCGGGACACCCATCATGAGCAGACCGGCCAGCACTGCCGCGCCCGCCACCGCGGATCCGGCGACCGAGGGACCCTGCCGCATGCCCGCACCTCCCGGGGCCAGCGTTCCGTCGCCCTGCGGGCGCGGAACGCACCCGATCATGGCCCCCCACCTGCCCCGGCACAACCGAATCCGCGACAGGATTGGGCCATGACCCCCGCAGTGCCCGACGCCCTCGACGACGGTCGCCTGCTCGACGACCTGGTCGCCATGCTCGGCATCGCCTCCACCGGAGGCACGCCGGAGGAGGTCGAGGTGCAGGCATGGCTCGCCGAGCGCTGGCAGGAAGAGGGCCTGGAGATCGACCGCTGGGACATCGACGTGGCAGCCCTCGCGGCTGATCCCGAGTTTCCCGGCATGGAGGTCGACCGGCGCCATGCGCTGGGGGTCACGGCGACACTGCGGGGCTCCGGCACCGGCCCGACCCTGCTGCTCAACGGGCACACCGACGTGGTGCCGCCCGGCGACCTCGACGCCTGGAGCGCCGACCCGTTCACCGCCCGTCGCATGCGCGTCGACGGCGAGGACTGCCTCGTCGCGCGCGGCGCCTGCGACATGAAGGCCGGCGTCGCCGCCATGTGGGCCGCAGTGCGCGCCGTGGCGCAGTCCGGCATCACGCTGCGCGGCGACGTCATCCTGGCGCCGGTCAGCGGCGAGGAGGACGGCGGCCTGGGCACGTTCGCGCTGCTGCGCCACGGGGTGCGGGCGGACATGTGCATCATCACCGAGCCCACCGCCCTGGGCCTGGTGCCCGGCAACGGAGGTGCGCTGACCTTCCGCCTCACCCTGCGCGGCCTCGCCGCCCACGCCTCCATGCGGACATCCGGCGTCAGCACCATCGAGAAGTTCCCCGTCATCCTGCGCGCCCTTCAGGAGCTCGAGGAGCGACGCAACGCCGTGGTCGACCCGATCATGTCGCGCTGGCCGATTGCGTACCCGCTGTCGATCGGCACGATCCAGGCAGGTGACTGGGCATCGACCGTGCCCGACCTGCTGATCGCGGAGGGCCGTCTCGGCGTTGCCATCGGCGAGACCGTCGAGCAGGCGCGCGCCGACCTCGAGGCGACCATCGCGCGGGCCTGCGCGGCGGACCCATGGCTCGCGGAGCACCCGGTCGAGGTCACATGGTGGGGCGGGCAGTTCGCATCGGCCCGCACGGATCCGGACCACCCGATCCTCCGCGCGGTCAGCGACGAGCACGCGGCGATCTTTGGCACCGAGCCTGAGGTCTACGGCGGCCCGTACGGCTCCGACCTGCGGCTGCTCACCGGCCTCGGCGGCATTCCGACCGTCCACTACGGCCCGGGGATCCCGCAGGCGGCGCATGCACCCGACGAGTACGTGCCGGTGGCGCAGGTGACCGACGCCGCGCGGGCGATCGCCCGGATGATCGTGCGAATCTGCGGCTGACCGCCTAGCGCATTCGGCCTCTACCGCAACCGGCCTGTGGATCGCCACTGTCGATCCACAGGGGCGCACCAGCACAGTCCGCGCATGGTCACGCGATCCGGATCCGCGGCAACGCCATCTGTGGCACAGGCACGCGGTGCGCCCGCGCCGCACGATCGCGACGACGGCCTGGTCGAGCTCGCCGGATGCCAGCGGCCGCGACTGCGCCCCGAGGTGCCGATCCTGTGGCGCACGGCGACGAGCATCCAGATCGGCGACGACGTCATCGTCTCGGACGTCACGCGCTCGCACGTGGCGTGGATGACCTCGCTCGACGGCCTGAGCAGCCGCGCGGTGCTCGAGGAGTCGCTCACGATCCCCGAGGCCGATGCGCGCCGCCTGCTGCGCGGACTCCTCGCGGCCGCTGCCCTCGAGGACGCGGCCCGCGTGCCCGTCAGCGTGCGTTGGGCCGCACCCGAGGTGCGGGACCTCGAGCACCGGCGCTTCTCGGCCGCCCTCAGCACGTACCGACTCCTCGACCGCGCGCACGACGTCGTCGCCCGCCGCGACAGCGCGCGGATCGGGGTGCACGGCACCGGGCCACTGGCCGTGGAGGTGCAGCAGGCCCTCGCCGCCGGCGGCCTGGCGTGTGTCGCGGACCGACCCGACCTCGTCGTCCGCACCGACGCCCCCCACCCGGACGTGCCCGCAGGGCTCGAACTGCCGCAGCTGGCCCACCCGCACCTGCACGTCGGCATTCATGGCGACCGCGCCACGATCGGTCCGCTGGTCGTACCCGGCGCCACCTCATGCCTTCGGTGCCGGCACCTGCACCGGCGCGACGCCGATCCGGCTTGGCCGCTGCTGTCGGTGCAGTGGGCGCAGGCCCTGGGCGAGGCTCCCGTCCAGTCGGTGGATCCCCTGCTGGCGCGCCTGGCCGCCGACGGCTGCGTCCTGCTCGTGCGCGCCTGGGTTGATCTGCCGGACACGCACCAGGCATGGGCCAACCTCGCGGTCGATGTCCACCTGCCCCTCGGCACGACGACCCTTCGCGAGTGCCCCCCGCACCCGCTGTGCGGCTGCCTGTGGCAGGGGCGCTGACGCTGGGGTGCGACCCGAGCGGTCGCGGGAGACAATGCTGAGGTGCCGGAGATCCCCCGCAGTGCCCTGACCCGCAGCGTGAAGATCGCCGCACTGCCCGCCGCGCATGCCGGCCGCGCAGCATGGGGCCTGGGGAAGCGACTGGGCGGCAAGCCCGCTGAGCTGGTGACCGCCGAGCTCCAGGCCCGCACCGCCGAGCAGATGTTCAGCGTGCTCGGCGAGCTCAAGGGCGGGGCCATGAAGGTCGGCCAGGCCATGAGCATCTTCGAGGCAGCGATGCCCGAGGAGGTGGCTGCGCCCTATCGATCCGCGCTCACCCGCCTTCAGGCGGCCGCACCGCCGCTGCCCGCGTCGTCGATCCACGCCATCCTCACCGAGGAGCTGGGCGAGGACTGGCGCTCCCGCTTCGCGGAGTTCAACGACCGGCCCGCCGCCGCTGCCTCCCTCGGCCAGGTCCACAAGGCCGTGTGGCACGACGGCCGCGTGGTGGCCGTGAAGGTCCAGTACCCCGGTGCCGACAAGGCCTTCATCTCGGACCTGAACCAGATGACGCGCATGGGCCGGCTCTTCGCCTCGTGGGTCCCCGGCATGGACATCAAGCCCCTGCTCGAGGAGCTGCGGGCCCGCGCCATCGAGGAACTGGACTACCTGCGCGAGTCGCGCAACCAGCGCGCGTTCGCCGCCGCCTACGAGGGCGATGACGAGATCGTGGTGCCGCACGTGCTGGCTGCAGCCCCGCATGTGCTCGTATCCGAGTGGATCGACGGTCGGCCGTTGTCGGAGATCATCGCCGACGGCACCGTCGAGGAGCGCGACCATGCCGGCCGCCTCTACATGCGCTTCCTGCTCTCCGGACCGGAGCGCGCCGGGCTCCTGCACTCCGACCCGCATCCGGGCAACTTCCGCATCACGCCCGACGGACGGTTCTGTGTCCTGGACTTCGGTGCCGTCGCGGAGCTGCCCGAGGGCCTCCCGCCCGCGATGGGACGCCTGCTGCGCATCGCCATGGCCGGCGACGCCGACACTGTCGCGAAGGGACTTCGCGACGAGGGCTTCATCCTGCCGAGCGTCACGGTCGATCCCCAGCAGGTGCTGAACTACCTCGACCCGTTCGTCGAGCCGGCCAGGCACGATGCCTTCCACTTCACGCGCGCATGGATCCGCGGCCAGTTCATCCGGCTCAACGACGTCAAGAACCCCGACTTCACCATGGGACTGAAGCTGAACCTTCCGCCGTCCTACGCGCTGATCCACCGCGTGTGGCTCGGGTGCATCGCGGTGCTCTGCCAGCTTGACGCCACAGTGCCGATGCGGCACGACCTCGAGGAGTGGGTGCCCTCCTTCACGCAGCCCTGACGGCTCATGCGTGCGCGCGGACGAGGTCGAGAACCATCGGCCCGTACGCGGCGAGCTTCATCGGCCCCACGCCGGGGATGCGCTCCAGCCCCGGCTCGTCGACCGGCAGCTGCTCGGCGATGGCGCGCAGCGTGGCGTCGGTGAAGACGACGTAGGCCGGCACGGACCTCTCGCGCGAGGTCTCCAGCCGCCACGCGCGCAATGCCTCGAAGAGCGGCTCGTTCAGGTCGGCCGGGCAGGAGTCGCAGCGGCCCAGCGTGCGCTCCTGCGCGGTGACCAGGCCCTTGCGGCAGATCCGGCAGCGGGCCGGGCCGGTGCGCGAGCGCTCCCGCCGGCGTCCGCCCGATCCCGGGGACACGGACCCGCGCACCGGGCCCTGCGTGACCCCCGACGACGACAGCGGCTCGGCCAGCAGCGAGCTGATAGCCCGGGTCGCTCGGCCGCCGGCCTGGCGGGAACGGGCCCAGGAGATATGCAGGTGCTCGGCGGCGCGCGTGACGGCGACGTAGGCGAGCCGTCGCTCCTCGTCGACCTGTGCCGGGGTCTCGGCGTACTGGAGCGGCAGCAGGCCCTCGCTGCACCCGACGAGCAGGACGACGCGCCATTCGAGGCCCTTCGCCGCATGGATCGATGAGAGCGTCACGCCGTCGGCGACAGGGGCGTGCTGGACCTCGGCACGTGAGTCGAGCTCGGCGACGAAGCCCGAGAGGGAGGACGCCGACTCGTCGGGGCGGGAGGACCACTCGTCAGCGAGGCTGACGAGTGCCGAGAGCGACTCCCAGCGCTCGCGCACAGCCCCGGCCGACCGCGGAGCCTCCGCCGTCCAGCCGGCCGACGCCAGCACGGCACGGACCTCCTCCCCGACCGTGCCGCCGACATCGCCGGCCCGCGCAGCGCCGCGCAGCCGCGTGATCACCTCGCGCACCTCCGGTCGGTCGAAGAACCGCTCGGTGCCGCGCAGGACCACGGGGATCCCGGCCTCGGCGAACGCCTCCTCGAGCACCTCCGACTGTGCGTTGATCCGGAAGAGGACCGCGATGTCGCGCGCCGCCACACCTGCGTCGAGATGAGTGCGCACGCGGCGAGCCACCGACTGCGCCTCGTCAGCGTCGTCGTCGCACTCCTCGACCGTGGGCGGACTGCCCGGGGAGCGCTGCGACCGCAGCACGAGCGAGGTGCCGGTGGCCGGCGCGATGACGGCATTCGCCAGCTCGACGATCTGCGGTGTGCAGCGGTAGCAGCGCACCAGCCGGACCTCGGTCGCCTGCGGGTAGCGGCGCCGGAACCCGATCAGGTAGTCCGGGGTGGCGCCGGTGAAGGTGTAGATGGTCTGGTTCGCGTCGCCGACGACGCATACGTCGTCGCGATCGCCGAGCCACAGGTCGAGCAGCCGGTGCTGGAGCGGGTTGACGTCCTGGTACTCGTCGACGGTGAACCAGCGGTAGGTGGAGCGCACCTCGTCGGCGATGTCGGGGCGCTGCTCGAGGGCACCCGCCGTGACGAGCAGGACGTCCTCGAAGTCGAGCAGCCCGCGACGGGACTTGGCCTCCTCGTACGCGCGCTGCACCTGCCCAAGCACCTCGGCGTCGACGGCAAGCGCGCGGTGGTCGGCCGCCGCGCGCTGGGCCAGTGCCTCGCCCGACAGGAAGTTCACCTTGGCCCATTCGAGGTCGCCGGCGAGGTCGCGCACCATCGCGGTGTCGGTCGGCAGGTCGCAGCGGGCGGCCGCCTCCGCGACCAGCCGTGCCTTCGCCGGCAGCAGCTCGGGGAACTCTCCGCCGCTCAGCCGCGGCCAGAAGTAGCGCAGCTGGCGAAGCGCGGCCGAGTGGAAGGTGCGCACCTGGACGCCATCGACCCCCAGCGTGCGCAGTCGCGTGCGCATCTCCCCCGCAGCCCGCGTCGTGAATGTCACCGCCAGGGTGCGTCGGGCCTCGTGCTGCCCCGTGCCCACCGCGTGGGCGATGCGGTGGGTGATGGCGCGCGTCTTGCCCGTGCCGGCACCCGCGAGGACGACCACAGGGCCGTCGACGGCCTCGGCGACGGCACGCTGCTCGTCGTCGAGTCCGCCGAGGATGTCCAGGCTCACGCGCCGAGCCTGCCATGGACGGCTGACGCCAGGGTGCGGAGCGTGCGGAGCACCCGAGTGGGCAGGGTGCGGAGCGTGCGGGAGGAGAGAGTCGACTACCCTCCCGAACCATGACCGACCTGCTGCCCCTGACGATGTACTCCACGGTGTGGTGCGGCTACTGCCAGCGCCTGAAGGCCCAGATGGGCCGCGAGGGCATCGAGTTCGTGGAGGTCGACATCGAGCAGGACGACGCCGCGGCGGCCATCGTCGAGGACGTCAACCACGGAAACCAGACCGTTCCGACGCTGCAGTTCCCCGACGGGTCCTTCGCGACGAACCCGTCGATCAAGCAGGTCAAGGAGAAGCTCGGCCTCGGCTGAGAAGGGCCTGAGCCCCCGTCCCCGTCAGCGTGCCACGCCGAGCGGGCGCGACCAGTCGCCGGGCAGTTCGCCGCCGTACCAGCGCTCGATGAGGCGTCGGGCGATCGAGATGTCGGGTGGCAGGCGCACCGCACCCGCCTCGCACTCCGCGATGAGCTCAGCGCGCGAGAACCAGCGAGCCTGCGCGATCTCCTCGCCGTCGACGACGATGTCGGTGCTCGCCGCGCGTGCGTGGTAGCCGAGCATGAGCGAGGCCGGGAAAGGCCAGGGCTGGCTGCCGAGGTACTCGACGTCGTCCGGATGCGACCCGATGACGACACCGGACTCCTCGTGCACCTCGCGACGGACGGCAGCCTCCGCCGACTCTCCCGGGTCGACGAAGCCGGCGAGGGTGGAGAACCAGCCCTCCTGCCAGCGGCCCTGGCGGCCGAGCAGCGCTCGATCATCGTCATCGCGCACCAGGACGATGACCGCTGGATCAGTGCGCGGGAAGTGCAGGGCCTCGCAGGACGGGCAGGTGCGCGACCAGCCGGCCTGCCGCGCGAGCGTCAGCGCACCGCACCGGGGGCAGCGGCCGTGGCCGCGACGCCAGTTGTCGAGTGCCACCGCGGTGACGAGCAGTCCGGCGTCGCGATCGTCAAGGCCTGACCCGACATCGCGCAGGCTCCCCCACTCGGCCGGCCCGTGGCCCTCGCGGTCGGCTACATGCTCGACGAAGTAGGCGACGTCGTCGTCATCGACGCCGAGGAACGCGACGTCCTCGGCGGTCACTTCGGAGTCCGCGACCGACCGCAGCGCCAGCGCTACCTGCTGCGCATCGCGCACCACCGGGGCAGCACCGTCGTTGACCGACATCAGACGCGAGGCCGGGTCGGCCAGTCGTGCCGAGATCCACTCCGCGTCCGACCTGCGCTCGGCGACCCGGTCGACGCCCGATCGAGCGAGCATGAGGGTGTCGAGCATGGCCACGGTCAGCGAGCCTAACCAGACCCCGCCCCTCGCGCGTGCCACGATGGCCGGACCTGCAGCCCAGACCCCCAGGACCCGCGTGAACGTCTTCATCCGGCAACTCACCGGCATCCGCTTCGTCGCGGCCGCCTGGGTGCTGCTGTACCACCTGCAGGGCCCCCTGAACCAGCTCGGCCTGCTGTTCGCGGGCTTCGCCGACGTGCTCCGCGTCGGCCGGCTCGGTGTCGACCTGTTCTTCGCCCTGTCGGGGTTCATCCTCACGCACACCTACCTGCGCCGCATGGGCCCTGCGCTCCGCACGCGAGGGACCGTCGACTTCTGGTGGCTGCGCCTGGCACGCATCTATCCCGTGCACCTGGTCATGCTGGTGATCGCGGGCCTGGCGGTGTACGCGCAGGCGCGGATCGAGGGCGAGTCCGTCGATCGCGCATGGTGGAACCCCGTCGACTTCGTCAAGAACCTGCTGCTCATCCAGGAGTGGGGGCCGGAGCCGCAGCGCGGATGGAACTTCGTCGCCTGGTCACTGTCGATGGAGTGGCTCGCGTACCTGCTTTTCCCGCTGCTGGTGCTGCTGCTGTGGGTGCTGCATCGCCGGGTGCCGACGATCGTGCTGGCGCTCGCATGGGTGGCGAGCCTGACCCCGCTCGTCATCTACGGCCTGTCGACGTCCGACCCCTACTACACGGACAACTGGGGATCGACGTACCGCATCCTGACCGAGTTCACCGCCGGTGCGATCACCTACCTGATCATCGTGCGACTGCTGCCCGGCGATGCGATGGACGAGCCTCCGGGCCCACGCGTCGAGCGCACCGCGAACGTGCTCGCCGTGGTGCTGCCGCTGCTCGTCGTGGCCGGGGCGATCTTCCT
>Ga0129336_10000287_pt1 | contig 28543 bp, 48 predicted proteins | sample CPB6_02_DNA_FD_96878 | JGI IMG/M metagenome (GOLD analysis project Ga0129336, IMG submission 96878) | Freshwater to marine salinity gradient microbial communities from Chesapeake Bay, USA - CPBay_Sum_0.6_0.2_DNA | ecosystem: Environmental > Aquatic > Marine > Coastal | place: USA: Chesapeake...
CACGAGTTGGTACACTCATGGGATTGTATCCTCCTATCTTGAGGGTGCAAACTTTCTTACTGCGGCAGTTAGTACTCCAGCAGATTCTATGGGTCATTCTCTTCTGCTTCTCTGGGGTCCTGAGGCTCAGGGGGATTTCGTCAGGTGGTGCCAACTTGGGGGACTCTGGACTTTTGTGGCGCTCCACGGAGCCTTCGCTCTTATAGGTTTCATGCTTAGGCAATTTGAGATTGCCAGATTAGTCGGTATCCGTCCTTATAATGCGATTGCTTTTTCTGGTCCCATTGCGGTCTTTGTGTCTGTCTTTCTCATATATCCACTGGGTCAGTCCAGTTGGTTCTTCGCTCCCTCGTTCGGTGTGGCAGCAATTTTCCGCTTCCTTCTTTTTCTACAAGGTTTCCACAACTGGACGCTCAATCCCTTTCACATGATGGGTGTTGCAGGTATTCTTGGAGGAGCCTTGCTTTCTGCAATTCATGGTGTTACAGTAGAAAATACTTTGTATCAAGATGGTGAACAAGCAAACACTTTCAAAGCTTTCGATTCTACACAGGAAGAGGAAACTTATTCCATGGTCACTGCTAACCGTTTCTGGTCTCAGATTTTTGGTATTGCTTTCAGCAATAAGCGTTGGCTTCACTTCTTTATGCTCTTTGTTCCTGTCATGGGACTTTGGACCAGTTCTATTGGGATCATTGGTCTCGCACTCAATCTTCGTGCTTATGATTTTGTCTCTCAGGAAATTAGAGCTGCTGAGGATCCAGAATTTGAAACGTTCTATACAAAAAACATCCTCCTCAATGAAGGGCTCCGTGCCTGGTTGGCTCCTATAGATCAACCGCATGAGAACTTTGTATTCCCAGAGGAAGTATTGCCTCGTGGAAATGCACTCTAAACCACTCATGATATGAGTAGAACCACCCCCAAACGGGGTGGTTTTTTAATATGATTGACAACTAAATAAAACCGTGTATAATACTGTTAGATGAAATTATCTTATGAACTTTTTGATTCCTATTCTCGTTACTTGTTTGGAGGGTAATTATATCTGTGTCAGAGGTGAACCTGTACCACAAGTCAAATATTATGAACCAGGAAAGGCATGTTATATCGAAGGAGTATTTTACGAATCTTGCCCCAAACAACCATGGAACTGATTAAATTTAAACATCGCTATGACTTTGGACATGACTGGTATGTTCAGATTTTAAATACTGGCAAACACTTCCCAAACCCATTGAAGAATAAATCAGTTTTACAATTTTCTGTGAGTTGGAATGATTACACCAGTTGGCCCTACATTCAGATCACCTCTGGTAGTGGAACTGCTCTAGGTATTCTTTTCTGGGCGTATAAGTTTGGGTTTGATATTGATTTACTTTCCCGCACTTGGAGTTGGGATCATTTGGAGAATTTAGATGAAGACAAAACTGAACTGGTTTGAGTATTACTTTGGTCACTGTTTCCAAACTGGTTGGAGAGAAATTTGGAACAACTTTAAAATGTGGCGTGATCTCATCAGTGGAAACTATGAGAATTATGCTCTTCTAGAAGATGATGACCCATACCAAGAATGTTACGAATGGTTTTGGGCATCTATTAATTTAGATGAAACATACCCTAAAGAATTTCTAGAATATTTGATGGAGTTATGTGATCGCATTGATCGCGGAGAGGAAAAACTTATTCCAGTTACAGATGACTTTATGCAAGAACTAAAGCAATTGTGTGCGGAGGAGGACGAAGATGAGAGCGGGAAGTAATGTTAAATTTATAGGTTGTTCTAAAGAACAGATACAATGGGGAAATAATGATGACCCAAATGGTATGCTGATCGTAGGGGATCGTTACTATGTTGAGCATGTGTATGTTCACTCTCAACATACTAAAATAGAACTTAGAGGAGTTAAAGGCAAATTCAATTCTGTTTGTTTTGAAGAAGTTAATTAAAGAATTTCCAGATAAGCAACAGTTGAGAATCATGTGGACTGTGGCGACCTCGACCAGTATAGAAACTGGCACACCCCCCTATGAGGGATTCGCTAATCTGTTGTATAATTATCTCATAGACAACAACCACCCAGGTCTAGCAAACAAATGAAACGAATTTTACTTACTCTACTGCTTCTCCAGGCTCCTGCATTTGCATATCAACCTTTCACATACGAAACTGAATGTGCCCTTGAGACTCCTACAGAATTTCAAATTGATACCTGTAAGGTTGTAGAAACCCGCGAGAAGGGCGGTGCATTGCGTACTCGCAATATCTACTCTAATCGTTTCCGTCTTACTGTCAAGGGTCGCTTTGATAAAGAAAAAGGTTATATGACTTGGGATAGTCATAACAAGTTTGAATACAAATGGGAGTACAAGATTGGTAGTGTAGGTAGATTGGGTGTTTGGACTATGGTGATGCCTAGTTTTTATCTTGAAAATGTTTCTTGGGATTGATCATGAGGAAAGTAACTGTTAAACCTTTATCCAGTAAAGCAAAGAATCGTCTTGCTAATGTGATGGATGGAAACCCTGTTTGTACAGTAGAGCAGGAATGGGGATCTGATCTTTTCCTTGTGTCTGAGAATCGCCAATACAGTTTCTGGCACAGTATTCGTACTGGCAGTAACAAGTTTGGAACTAAAATCGCTAAAGATTGGGAGATTGTTGATGAAGCCTAAGTTTCGTGCCATCTTAGAGATGGCGATTGAAGAAGGTGTGCGTTTCGGGTATTCGCGGGCACATAAACATGTTGAGAATCCTACTGAAGGTGCTATAATTGAATCCATTGAGGAGCATGTAATGTCTTCAATCTACGAATACTTTACCTTTGATGAAGAATGACTGAAGAACAACAAGAACTGTATGACATTGTATCTGACTGGTGGGATGATGTATTTGTAGCAGCATCCTATAAAGGTCGTGATGCTTCCCTAGTTGATCTCGTAAATGCTATTGTAGAATGGAAAGAGCAAAGTTCGTAACTATCACCCGCGTCATCGATCCTAAGAGTCGCATACACTATCTTGATGCGATTGATGAAAAAGGACAACACTGGATAGCACAAATGTCACACACAAAAGAAGCATGGTTGTGCTATACTGAATATTGGGTAAAAGATGCACAAATGCCTTATGACTCCTGAAGATAAGTATGCTCTTAAAGAGTTTCTCCGTGGTGTTGGTGTATTTGCTGGTGCCTCTGTTGTATTCATCATTATTCTGATTGTGCTTGCTCATTTTGCAACAGGTGGTGAACCATTGGAATCATCATTTGAAGTGGTTGATCAATACAAAGGGTGTGATGTGGTAAGATATGCACCACACCAAGTAGCAGAGTATAAGTATTTCCTTTATTGTGAGAAAAACAAATGACTGATAACTATGGTCCTTATCCTGACGAAATGTTTGAGGAAGCAGAACGTCGTGAGAAACTAAATGCTGGTTTCAAACAAGATGCTGATGGTAATTGGTATCGTCCTGAATTAAAAGATCTCACCCGAAATGAACGTATTGAGCTAGCAGAAAAAGAGATTGCCTACATCGTCATGGGTGGGCAAGATGGACGAGAATATGCTGGTTCTATTGCTTTTATTCTTCAAGTATTGGATAGTCTGAGAGATGAGTAGATTTGTAAAGAACCCAGACGAGATTGTGCTGGAAGATGTTAGAATGTTTCACTATGAAACTATGGAAGAGGGACGCCATGTGTGGATGGGCATTTACATGAATAATGGAAAAATGTATCATTTAAACATCAGTACCACTGATGGCAAACTAAACGTTTATTATTCGAACGAGTCAAGTGATCAGTAGTGATACTCCTTATAAATTAGCAGAAATAATTAGAGATACTTGGCCACAGTTATTTCGCCCACATAAAAAAATTCTAGATAAAAAAACAGATTCTAAATACAAAGAAGATAATTCACATGAATCATCATAAGAGAAAACAGGCACAGAATCAAAAGAAAAAAAGGATGTACACGCCTGAAGGATACATTGCGGATCCCCCAGACGCCTCATGTCCTTACTGTGGGGAGAAACAAAAACCATGTTCTCATATCAACAGTCTTGCCCGTTCATGGGCTCGTGCTGCATGTAAAAATAAACATACTACTAAAAAAGAAAAATGACTTTTACAATCTATTCAAAGGAAGGATGCCCATGGTGTGATAAGATCAAGCAAGTTATGGAAATGGCTGGTCTTACTCATGTTGTCTATACGCTTGATGTAGACTATAATAGATCTGAATTCGTTGATGAATTTGGACCAGATACCACATTTCCACAAATTGTTATGGATGATATCAGACTCGGTGGTTGCACAGATACTATCAAATATCTAAAGGAACAAAACATTGTCTGATCTCAGGATAAATAGAGGTGTGGAGCTTGTACTTAATGGAGGTAAGAAAAGTAAAAAGGAAACATTCAGAGTCGTCTTCGATAAAACTATTTCTTTCCTTCGCAGAGAAATCAATTTTTATTTTAAGATCTCTCTAGACATTAGAAACAAGTAAAGGTTCACCCAAGGAGTCTAAAATGTTAGCCACAGCACTTGTATTCGGTTCTTTTATGACCGTTCTTTTTTGTATTGTAGGTGTTTTGATAGGCTGGACAGCACGAGAATATATGCTAAAATATACGCATGAAGATTACTCTATGCATCCAGAAATGTATGATGAAAACGGTAACATTTTGCCTGACCAATTAATTGCTTTCAGATTTGAAAGCCCAGATGACTATGATTACGAGGAAGATTAATGCCAACGAAAACACTGACTGTGACAAAGCCCGTCAAAAATGCTTTGCAATCTGAAATTCTAGAATATATTTCAAAAGCAAAAACAAAAGCAGAAAAAATTAAACTGCTTCAGGAACAAAAAGAAAATCAAGCTCTGATTGCACTTCTCGTTTGGAACTTTGACCCAAACGTAAAATCTGCTCTTCCAGAAGGTGAGGTTCCTTTTACGCGCAATGAAGCGCCAAAGGGAACAGAACATACTGTGCTTGCTAGAGAATATAGAAACCTCTACAAGTATTGTGAAGGTGGAGACAATAGCCTTACGCGCAACCGAAGAGAAATGTTGTTTATTCAACTTCTCGAAGGACTACACGAAGATGAGGCAGACCTGTTATGTTTAGTAAAGGACAAAAAACTTGGAACAAAATACAAAATCACGTACCCGATCGTCCAAGAAGCATTCCCAGAAAGACAGTGGGGGTGAAGTACGCACAGTGAATTGGACGCCAGAAGAAAAGAGCAATTTACCTAGTCGATATGGATGTGAACTTCTACTTGAAGAAGCATCCATGGAGCAGTTAAAAAATCCTTCGTTTCCAAACGATGCATATATCATTACATATGAAATTGATGGAAGCAGATATAAAGATCTTTGTAGAGGAACAAGAAGTAGAATCTTCGATCTTTATTATGACAAGTTTGGTCCTGGTGTAATTCAGAAAATTGATTTTGGATATGGTAGAACCAATCCAAAACTGTGGGGCGAAAATACATCTAAGAAATCAAAAAAGAAAAAGTAATCCAAAAAAGGCGGGAAAAATTTTCCGCCAAATTTTTTATCTCAGGGGGTCGCTATGGGAATGTTCGATACGATTAGATCATCATATGATCTAGGCAAAGAATTTGATACTGAATTGCAAACTAAAGATATTGAAGACGGTATTTGCGGTACAATGTCAAATTACTGGATATCTCCTAGCGGTCAACTGTATTTGATTGATTATGCACATACCGCTGACATGAAGATCTATGAACCAGGGGATCCAGAGTATAATGAAGAACGTGCGTGGTTAAATTTTGAATGGATACCAAATGGAAATCATGGCAAGGTAAAACCATGGTATCTGACCAAGTATGTCAGGGTCTACCCAGCACAGTACGATGGACAGTGGGAGAACTGGCCAGAACGCTTGCTCCATTTCAGGTACGGTGTTATAATAGATGTATACGATTCAAAGGACTTATGCCCTACGACGCCACCGTAAAATTTGTTTACGTCAATCAAACCGAACCTCATTATAACAAACACTTTCCAGAAATTGTAGATCAACAGACAATCACAATCGAAGCACCTGCACAGGATCTGAACGTTCATCAATATTTTGAAATGTTCAAGGGATTTCTTCGTGCAGTTGGGTTTGATGATTATAATATCATGGATGGTGCTTGCCGCCTTGCGTTTAATGATGGGAATGAAGAATCTAAAATGCAAAAACTGATGCAAGAGTATGATTTGCAAGATAAGCAGATTTATACTGACAAAGAATATTTTGATCTAAAAGAAAAAGTAGAAAAACTTGAGCAGCAACTTGTTATAGAAGAGGATACTTCAAATAAGGATATGTGGGATCAGGGTATGCTTAAAGTAACTACCAATAATCCCATAAAGGCATGGAATGGTCTTATTCCTGGTTCTCCAGAAGCACGAGAAAAAGGATGCATCTGCCCTGTTCTTGATAATCAGGAAATGCCTGACGATAGGAAATGGATTGATGTTGAGTGCCCGATTCATGGTAGGTCCAAATGAAAAAACTTGATAAAGAAGAATTCCCACATGAGGGATTCCCTTATAGGTTGGAAGATAAAAGAGAAAACAAAACTTGTTTTTTCCAAAGCGAGGATCACATGAATAAATACATTGCTCGCTACAAACTAAACACAAAACAGTACAAAATTTCTGTGAATGGACAACCAAACTACGTTAGTACTGGCACTACAGCAAGTAAAAAACTTAGAAAGTCTGCTAAAAAACAATGAATGGAAAAACTTTTTGTACTCTCACCTAATCTCAATTGAAGTGGAGTTGAAGAGGCAACTAAGTCACGAATGAAAAGAAAAAAAATTTGGCGTTGGTGGGCAAAAGCACTTGGAGAAAAACCATCTAAATGCGACCGAGAATCTGATACTATTGCTTGGATACGCACCGCTATTTTTATTTCTTACTTGGTCACTAATGTTTTTATCGTGGCTGGTGTAATAAGACATTGGAATGACATTGAACAAACAAACGGAGTTACCCAAATGAATTTAATTGATCCCCAAAGCAAAGAAGAAAAAACACTACAAGAAGTGGTTAATAGTTTATATGAAAAACTTTGCGAAATTGAAGATTATGCAAAAGAAAATAAAAACTATATTGATACTGTAAGAGAAGACGAAATTGTAAACAGAAATATTTGCAATAGTGTTTCTAATAGGGTCTTTGAATTAGAACAAGAAAATATTGGTACAACTAATGTTTTGTATCAACTCGAAAATAGACTTGATATGCTAAGACTTGAGTTTGACAATTATACAGGAAATACCGATGTATGAAGAATTAGACACTTTTGAAAAAGCATTATCACACTTTGGGACTAGAGTAGATGTTATCTGTGCTTTGGAAATGGGCGGAAAACTTGATGCAGAAACTGCCTATAAAAACATTAAATATGAACTCAAAGAACTCAAACGAGTTCGTAAGCAGTTCAAAAAGAACGTGCAATAAATGTGGTGAAGAAAAACCACTTGACAAAAACCACTTCCAAGTTGTAAAATACTTCAAAAGTGGTTTTTCCTATTACTGCAATGAGTGCAACAAACCTAAACCCAGAGAGGAATGATTATGACTGACTTTGACTACAAAAAGTATTCTCTTGAAAAACTTGAAGATTGGTTGCATGATGCTATGTCATCTGCTGAGGCTTCACCAGAAGAAATTTATGCAACAATTCTAGAATCTGTAACAGAAAACGTACAGTATTATAAGAGTGGTTATGAACGATCTTTGAAACTTCTTAAACTTATGACTCCTAATGAACCAGAACTTGATGCTGAGTTCATGGAAACCCTTAAAAAAGATGGGTATTCTTATACCCCACAAACCGATAAAAACTCTTGGTCTATTTGAAATGGCACTATCACAATCCGTTGAAGAATCCCTAAAAGAAGCAGAAGCATCATTGCGTAATGCACTAGCGTATGCTGCCCGTCAAGAACGCCCGATGGTCTGTAGTGTCATTGCTGATCTTATCAGTCGTATTGAGACACTACAAACAACTGATAGTCTCCTAGATAAACTGGAAAACCGCAAACCAGGAGACTCTGGTTTCTTCGGAACATTTTTTGGAAAGGACGAAGACGATTAATGATAAATATTTAAAACAAATGCCACCAGAATGAAGACGTATTCCACATTTATTACAGAAGCAACTGCTGCACAAGCTGCACGGTCTGGAATGCGTATTCCTGGTGGTCAACTGCTAAGAGGAGCAGGAAGACTTGCCAGTAGAGCAGCTGCACCAGTTGGCGCTGCAATTGATGCCAAAGATGAATATGAGCAGCGCAGAAAAGCAGGATTTAATCAAGCGCAATCTGGTACTGCTGCTGCTTTAAAAGCAGGTGGAGGTTGGGCAGGCGGTGCTGTAGGAGCAGCAAAAGGTGCTGCTCTAGGTGCTGCACTTGGTAGTGTAGTTCCTGGTGCTGGTACTGCAATTGGTGCTGGTATTGGCGGTGTTGCTGGTGGTATTGCTGGATATATGGGTGGGTCTGCTTTAGGTGGAAAAGCAGCAGATCTTGTCGTTGGATCTTCAGCGGAAAAGGCAAAGCAAGCGCAGTTGAAAATCCAACAGCAAATGAAGCAAAACCAACAAAAACAGCAGCAACAGCAAAAAAATATTCAAAGACAAACAGTTGCCGCTGCTGGTGGTAGATCTGGGCAAGTACAAACAAATACAGCATACCAATCAAAACTAGGTGGCGCTAAAGCAACAACCACTTATGGTGCTGGTGGTCAGCAAGTAGTTAGAGCAAACCTAGGAAATCAAGGCGTAAATAAAGTTGCTCAAGGCGGTGCTCAGGCAGGAAAAGCATATGGAGCGACTCTAGGTGGAGTAAAGGGAACAGTAACTTATGATGCAAAAGGTAATAAGTCATTCCAAGCAACAAAACCTGCTGCAAAACCAGTTGCTAAACCAACACCAAAACCAGTTGCTAAACCAACTGCTCAGCAGCAAATGAGACAAAGAATACAAGCAAATAAACCAAAACCAGCACCACAACAGAAGAAAATGTTTGGATTATTTTAATATGTAATTTAAAAAAATCGTTATGAAATTTATTGGTCTTAGATTATGTGAGCATGATTCGAACATTAGTTATTCATGTAATCAAAAAGTTAAATATTATAAGTCTGAAAGAGATTTTCAAGTTAAACATCATGGATTTGATGATCTTAACCAATGGACAAAAATAATTAAAAAGTGGAATATTGATCCAAAAGAAATTGATGCTATAGGAATAGTCATCGATGCACATAGGCATTCTCACTTAAAGTTTGATGAATCCAAACTTTATGAAACAGTAGACATTCCATTATTCAATCTTTTGGGATTTGAATGCCCTATTTTTAGGGTGGATCACCATTATGCACACTCTTTGGGTAGTTGGTGTTTAGGTATTGACCAAACAATTTCATTTGTATTTGATGGATTTGGGGACAACTTCTCAAGTCATACTATTTTTAAGTCTAATGAAAAAGTTTTAAACTTCAATTATACAAACGCTCCATCTTTAGGTGTTATTTTATCAATGTTAGGAGAGCAGATTGGAGTTAGTGGCACTCAATACGATCAAGCTGGTAAAGTTATGGCATTAAAAGGTCATGGACTATTGCCAAAAGAGTTTATCAATGCTGAAAAACAAAGACTTTCAAGATACAATATAAATTTCCTAGATTATCTGTGGAATTTGAATTCTTCATCATTAATAGATCAAGAAATATACAATCATATACAAATATGTCATGAAGTTACTGAGGATATATTTGCAAATCATTTTAGAGATTATAGTGAAGAAAATGATGTAATTTGCTATTCTGGTGGAGTAGCACAAAATACTGTAATTAACAGTAAGATTAAAAAAGTCAGACCAAATCTTCATATTTTACCACATTGTAATGATGAAGGATTATCATTGGGAGTTATTGAATTTCTTAGAAAATATTTTCAACAAGAACCTTTCGATAGAACTGGATTTCCATTTTGGCAATCTGATGAAGCACCAGAAACTACACCATCGAGCGATACAATTAAAAGAACTGCAGATCATTTAGCAAATGGAAAAATTGTTGGGTGGTATCAAGGAAATGGCGAAGTTGGATCGAGAGCATTGGGTAATAGAAGTATTTTGATGAATCCAACTATTAAAAATGGAAAAGAAATACTAAATGATAAAGTTAAACATAGAGAATGGTATAGACCGTTTGGAGCTTCGATTTTAGAAGAAGAAACCAAAAAATATTTTGACTGGGATGGAGTTTCTCCATATATGTTATATGTAATGGATATCTTAGATAAAGAAAGTTTCCCAGCAATTACACATGTTGATGGAACTTGCAGGATACAAACTGTTTCTCAAAATTCATCAATTTACTATAATTTAATTGATGAATTTAGGGAATTGACAGGAATACCGATGGTATTGAATACTTCATTAAATAATGGAGGAAAACCAATATGCGGATCAATAGCTGATTCTCTAGATCTTTTTAGTTCTACTAATTTAGATATATTAGTTGTTGGTAATGAAATTTATGAAAAAACTTAAATTTGTAACAAAAGTTACAAAATTACTTGACTATATAAGGTAACGGGTCTATAATGATCCCACGTTCATTCGCTATTTGCAAATAGCGAACGCAAGTAAGCCGACTCGGAACGGATCGTTCATCTATGGAACAACTCTTCTTAACCTGTTTACAAGCACAATTAATGATTGGTAAAGTTAATACCAACAAATTAATTGATGCCCAACAAAAAAATGATTTAATTTGGGAAATTAAACAGGTCACTAAGAAAGGTTGTTTTGTAGACGCAAAAGCCGACTGAAGGAACGGGACTAACCATCTCATTTCTTTAGGAGAAAACCAATGTCGAAAGTAGTTTACCGTGGTGTTGAGTATGATACCGAAAAGCGTATCGCTTATCAACAACAAATGCAACAACAAGCCCAACAGTACAATGAAGTCTACCGTGGCGTCAAGTACACTAAGGAAGGGCATAAGTGATGCAAAAACTAAATTTCCTTCAACTCATTAAAGAGCAGAAGCAAAAAGAAGATCGCCGCCACAAAGCACAACTAGTACAACTCGTTGGTGCAAAGTAGTGGATGAATACACATATCATTATGATGATATGGACAAAGATAGCAGACCACCTGCTTGCTACCAACTAACATATAGAGGGTGCAAGTACTGGTCTTGCTATCGTATTCACTTACGTCAATGGTTCGAAAGCATGTTGTCTGTAGAACCAATATTTAATAGAAAAAGATGAAACTGTTAATTCAGTTTTTAGTGCTCGCCAGAATCATCACTAATGATGGTGTATTTTCAGAGCAAAGGAAGTTTCCTGTTAAAAAGGAACCTCCTGAAATAAGACGAGTTCTTAGAAAAAAAGGTAAGAAACATTTTAGAAAGTTTCTTAACGAATGAGGGAGGTTTACACCTCCCTTTTTTTATAGTATAATGAAGTATAATCTTTCCAGAACTATGGACAAAGAAAAATTAAAGCTTATTGTCAGAAACCTAGAATCTCTGGTAGAATGTCTGAAGTCTGAGATTTATTCAGACCCACAGAGTTACACTAAAAAACCAATCACCGATTATGATGAAGTGTTTACCGATGGTGATGATGACGGATACCCAGATTAACTATGGCAAACAGTAACAAAAAACTTATTCAAGCAATTAAAGAGTGCTTACGTTTCAATGAAGATCTTTATGATGAAGATGAAATCAATTACCTACGAGGTAAACTGAAAGAAGCACAAGAACGACAAGAACAACGTAAACAAAAAAATAAAGCAAAGGGATTTGGAGTATGACCGTAAAACTGATCACTGTAACGCCAGATGCAGAAAAAACAATGGCATATGTTGCTAGAGTCTCTAATCCTAGCAACCAAGATAATGAAAACTACGCAGGGTTATTGCGTTATTGCATTAAGCATAATCATTGGTCTGTGTTTGAGCAGAGTTTTATGACTCTAGAGATCGAAACAAACCGTGGCATTGCAGCTCAAATTCTGCGCCACCGTTCATTTACATATCAGGAATTTTCACAACGGTATGCTGATACTAACTTGATTGCTGATCATATCCCCATTCCAGATCTTCGCCGCCAGGATACCAAGAATCGCCAAAACTCTACAGATGATCTCGGTGACTATGTGAAACTTAAGTTTCAAACAGAAATTGCTGAGCACTTTGCTGCCGCTAATAGTCTTTATAAGCGTATGCTTGATGTCGGAGTGGCAAAGGAATGTGCAAGATTTGTACTTCCACTGGCAACTCCAACCAGAATTTACATGTCTGGATCATGCCGTTCATGGATACATTATATTAATCTCCGCACTGCCAATGGAACTCAAAAGGAACATATGGACATTGCAGAAGCATGTAAGAAAGTTTTTATTGAGCAATTCCCAAGTGTATCTGAAGCACTTGAGTGGTCCTAATAAATAAAACATAATTGTTATTTTTTCTATGGCAACATATCCTGTTATTAATACACAAACTGGTGAGCAAAAAGAAGTTGAAATGAGTGTTCATGAGTGGGACCAATGGAAGATTGAAAATCCAGATTGGACCCGTGACTGGTCTGATCCCGCAACGTGTCCAGCTGCTGGAGAAGTTGGGGAATGGAGAGATAAACTTGCTAACAAACATCCAGGATGGAATGATGTTCTATCCAAGGTATCAAAATCACCAAAAGCTAACGTAGGTAAATTGTAATCAATGACAAGAAAGAAAAGAGGATCTGAACCGATTGGGGTTGGTTTGACTGCCAAGCAAATGAAAAGAAGAAAACCAATCAATTCTGAATATTTGCTTGATATTAAACCTCTCACTGCAAATCAAACTAAATTGTTTGATGATTATAAGCAAGGTAAAAATATTTTTGCTTATGGAGCCGCTGGTACTGGTAAAACATTTATTACTCTTTACAATGCCATCAAAGATGTATTAGATGAAAGAACACCATATGAAAAAATCTACATTGTTAGATCTCTAGTTGCCACTAGGGAAATTGGTTTTCTTCCAGGAGATCATGAGGATAAATCGGCACTTTATCAGATTCCTTATAAGAATATGGTGAAGTATATGTTTGAAATGCCAGATGAAGCAAGTTTTGAAATGCTTTATGGCAATTTAAAATCACAAGAAACTATTTCTTTCTGGTCAACAAGTTTTATTCGTGGTACAACTTTTGATAATGCGATCCTGCTTATCGACGAGTGCCAGAACTTGAATTTTCACGAACTTGATAGTATAATTACTAGGGTTGGTGAAAACACCAAAATCTGCTTCTGTGGCGATGCCACACAGTCTGATTTGACAAAGACATACGAAAGAAACGGTATTCTCGACTTCATCAAAATCATTCATCAAATGACCGATGAATTTGGAATCACTGAATTTGGAGTAGAAGATATTGTTAGGTCTGGTCTTGTTAAGAAGTACATTGCTACAAAACTTGCACTCAATATGTAATCTCTAATGTTTAATCATGTAACTCTCGATTTACCTTCATTAAATCGTAAAACAGTTGACGGCGTAAGATACTATGAAGTTGAAAATGGAGACGAACTACTCAATCTCGTCTCTATTACTTCTGTAACCAGTCATAAAAATAGAAAAAAGTTTGCTGATTGGCGAGAGCGAATTGGTGCTGCTGAGGCAGATAAAATTACTAGGCTAGCAACCAGTAGGGGTACTGATATGCATACCCTTACTGAGCATTACTTGAAGAATTTAGAATTTCCTGGTGGAATTCTTCCTCTGTCTCAAGTGCTTTTTAATATCGCAAAACCACATCTCAATAAAATCAATAACATTCATGCTTTAGAAGCATCAATGTACAGCAAAACATTAGGTATTGCTGGAACAGTAGATTGTATTGCCGAGTATAATGGTGAACTGTCAATTATTGACTTCAAAACATCCAAGAAACCAAAACCACGGGAATGGATTGATCACTATTTTGTCCAGTGCTGTGCATATGCCTGTATGCTTTATGAATTGACAGGTATTACTGTCAAGCAATTTGTAATCATCATGGCATGTGAAGATGGCGAATGTGAGGTATACATCGAGAATGATAAGAAAAAGTATATTAAAGAACTTATCACTTACATACAAGAATTTTTAGAGTTTAAACTACACGAATATGAAACAAGAACTAAGTAAAGCATTAGAAGAGAAGTTCATGTGCAAAGAAAAGTTTGCACTTGAAATTGAAAACATTGCCACACAAGAAAATCTAAATTATATCGACGCAATTGTTTTGTTCTGTGACCAAAATGAAATTGAAGTCGATGCTGTGATAAAATTGATTACAAAACCACTGAAGGAAAAGTTGAGATGGGATGCTACGCAATTGAACTTCCTAAAGAAAACAAGTCGCGCAAGACTTCCACTATGAGTCCAGTTGATTGTTACAGAACATATTTGGCAATCAAAAATCATTTCACAAAAAAGGACTACGATTACTTCAAATACCACGGATCTACCAGAGCATCCGTGGTATCTTTCAATAAAAGGAAAGACAAGTACTTTTTTGAAAAAATGTCTCGTCAAAAAACTGATGAGCAAATCAGAGAGTATTTCGTCTCAAATTTTGTTTATGCATCAAATCCAGAGTCTGTATGGATTGGTGAAATTATAAAATCTGGAGATGTAAACTATAACCAGTGGAATAAAGTAAATCAAAGTCTTGCATATAATTTCAAGCAAGATTTGAGCACTCTTTTTTCAGATAATTCTTTTAAATCTGTTATGGAGTGTAATGGCAAACATCCTATTCTACTGAAGAAATATCTATCAGGATCTATCACGATAGAAACATTGGTGATCTTAAATAAGATCCTCAACTTCCGTTCATACTTCGATAATAACCTACCAGATCCAGTGTGGGAAACCGTCAGCTTTAAAATAAAAAAGTATGATCCATTCCTAAATATCAATGTATTTTCTTGTAAGAAAATGCTTAAGGACGCAGCAGAGTAACATGAGTGACTTTTTTGATTCAGAAATAGTTAGAGAATCGATCCAAGAAATTAATAAACTTCAAGAAGAAGTTTATTCCGCAATTCTTAGATTTCCAAGTTTTGATATGGTCGAAAAACTCGAACATATTGAGAAACTAAGATCTTTGCTTGAAAAACAAAAGATAATGTTTGCCAGAGTTTCTTTGTCAGATGATCCAGCAGCAAAAGAAATGAAAGAGCGGATTAGAAAATCTGCTGAAATGCTTGGATTCCCAGCTGACGTGGATATCTCCGTCATTTTTGATGATCTCGAAAAAATCTTGGATACTCTCGTTAAAAGTGTTGACTCCTAGTTGACCGTCTGCTATAATTAATCCGTACACAACACAGGCCAAATCTAAATGTCTTTTTCCGATCTTAAAAAACAATCCAAACTCGGTTCTCTGACCGCAAAACTGGTCAAAGAAGTCGAAAAACAGAATAGCACTACTTCTGGCGGAGATGATCGCCTCTGGAAACCAGAAGTTGATAAAGCAGGTAACGGTTATGCCGTAATTCGTTTTCTCCCCGCTCCTGAAGGAGAGGATCTGCCTTGGGCAAAGATCTATGCTCATGCCTTCAAGGGTCCTGGTGGTTGGTACATCGAAAACTCCCTGACTACAATTGGTGGCAAGGATCCCGTATCTGAATATAATACTCAATTGTGGAACAGTGGTATCGATGCCAATAAGGAAGTTGCCCGCGCACAGAAGCGTAAACTTTCATACTACAGCAACATCTATGTTGTGAAAGATCCCGCAAATCCTGCAAACGAGGGTCGTGTATTCTTGTTCAAGTATGGCAAGAAGATTCACGATAAAATTATTGCAGCAATGCAACCTGAGTTTGAGGATGAAGAACCCATTAATCCTTTTGACTTCTGGGCAGGTGCAGACTTCAAGATCAAGATTAAAAAGGTTGCTGGTTACTGGAACTACGATAGTTCCGAATTTGCCCGTCAATCTCCTCTTCTTGATGGTGATGATGATGCACTTGAATCACTCTGGAAGAAGCAATATTCTCTTGCAGAGTTGGTTGCTCCCGATAAGTTCAAGTCCTATGATCAACTGAAGAAGCGCCTTGATAATGTACTTGGACTTGCTGGTGCAGTTCGTCGTCAAGATCCCGAAACCTTCGGTGAAGAAGATGAAGAGGAGTTCTCTGCTCCTAGTCTGACTGAAGATCTCCGTTCTGAACTGAACAATCTTCCCTCTTCAAATCAAGACTCTGATGATGAAGACTTGGATGATATTATGGCAAAGTTCCAGCGACTCGCTGAAGCATGATATAAAGGGGGGGATCAATCCCCCCTTTTTGTTGTCTCATCTATTTGTTGAGAAGACACACCATAAGTATATGCTGTTCTAAGATCATCCAGGAAGATACCAATATACTCTGGTCTTAGCAACCAAATTTCAGACTTTTTATCATTTAATTCTTGTTCCCACGCTAAGATTGTAACTGGTTTTACTGGATTGATCGTTTGTTGTTTGTTATTTGGGTTGGGAATTGTGAAGTTAGCATCAACCCACTTTCCTGCTGGTAATATCAATCTATCTAAAGAATCTTTAATTTCTTTTGTTTCATAATGATGTATCTGACTTAATTGCCCAGGAAAAGGATATTTTCTCTCAAGGAAATTGTAGAAGTATTCGCCAGACAATGGCCATTCGTTTCTTAAATTAGAAATATTATTCACGATTAGGATAACATAATCAAGGGTATCATCTCCATAATATTCTAATGCTATTTGGTCTGGTCTCTGACCTTCGCCAATGATGTACTTGTCAAAGTTGGTTACATTATTATAGACATCATCTCTTAACTTCAGTCTTTTAAATAAGTTCTTACACTTAATGAAATCGTTGACTGAATTTCTATAAGTCGAAAATGGTGATCTATACTCTAGATCTGGTAGTTCTTTAAAGTAACCCATTAGAATCCTACACCTCCTGCTAAGTCGTAATCTTCGAAGTAAATTGGGTTCAATTCTGTGAATGATACAGTCAAAACCATGTGAATTGGTGTAGAATCTTCATATGTACTATATGCACCAGAACCAGTGTAATTCACACTTACATTTGTACATGCACATGGTTTAAATCTATGTAAGAATGGATGTGGTTTTGGTCCACTCATAAACTCCAACTGGAATATATCTGGACTTCCTAGAAAAACTCCTTTTGGAGATTTCTTTGCTGCCATATGTTTTTTGAACGCTCTTATAATTGACCTCACTTGGTTTGCTTCACTTTTTGATCTTGGGATGAGATCAAAACTGTAACTAAATGATCTGATACTCACGCCATTAAATAGCATTTCTTGATTTGGGTTGATAATCTGACCAGATGTTCTCGCTAGGATACCATCTCTAGTGGTATTTCCACCCAAAGCATTTACTGCGATTGCTGCAAATTCAGCATTAGCAGCTCTTCCAACCTCATCTTTACTTCCTTTTACCTGACCATAAAGATTACTAATGGTTCCTTTTGCTTGATCTGCATTTTTGCTTTTCATCGCTTGCATTGCTGCATTAACTCCTGCCATAGCCATTCCATTTATACTATCTTCTCCCCATCCTGTAGTATTGCTATCAGACAGTCCGTTTGGTATGGGTAATAGTATAATTTCTTTTACAGATTTATTCTTCTTAGGTGAGTTTGCTTGCGATCCCTCTGCCACCTTGAATGAACCACTAGAACTCGCCGCCCCTCCCCCAGGTTTATACTCTGCAATAGTTATCTTGAAATAGTCGCTAGTAGCGTCTAATCTAGCTTGTGGATATCGTAGCATTACAGCCCAATATAGGTTCTCTGAATATTTATAGTCAACTTTGTCGTATAAGACCGTATGGAATGGATAGTAGATCTTCTAGTTCAGTCTCTTTAACTAAATGCATTTGCCCCTGAACTTCAGGAAATGTATAAAATCTAAGTTCTCCACCATGATGAAAGTTCAATCCTTTAAAACCCCAACTTGTAATTTCAGTTACCCTAATTAATGGGTATTGATCATACTGAATTCCTGAGGTTTTAGGTATGTATATAAAGGTATAATATTTATCAACCTCTGGAACCCAAGTTTTATCCGTATCCAGTGCTTCTATGATTTTCAACATCATATCATCTGGATCTTCCAAACCAATCAATTCGTCAATAATTGGTTGTATCCTATTGTTTGTGAATTTCATGTTCCTAGGTCTTCTTCTGTTAGAATCTTAAATTCCCACAACTTATCTTTGCAATATTCTCTCGCCGCATCCCATTTTGCTTGATTTTTTACATACTCTTGAACTTCATAAATGTAGGATTTTGTCTTTCTTGTTCTTTGTTTCGGTTCTTTAGTTTGCTTGAGTGGTTTTACCTCAATGATTGATTTTTTAATTGTTCCATCCTTTGCTCTATACTTAATCCAAAAGTCTGGAAAGTATCGATGTACTCTATTGTCGAGTGGTGAGCGATATGGAATCCAAAATTCTTCGCTTCCCCATTCCAAGATATTTTCATTCAAGTCACAGTAAACCATAAACTTTCTTTCCCAAAGAGATCTGTAGATAATATTTGTTGGATTACCTTTGTACTTTTTGGTGTTCGTTGGTTTAAATTTTCCTTTATAGGACATTAATATGATGATCTTACAATTCTTGACTATATAGTATAGGAAAACTATAACGAAAATAGTGGCTTCAATTCAAGACATCGCAAAGGGTGCTAATATAGCTGCTGGATATGGAAGAGTTGCTGCTTCTGTATTCCCAAATTCTTCAGAAGTTGCAAAAGTTTCTGGACTTTTAGATAGTGCTGCTAACATTGCTGACGCTCTTGCTGGTGGTGGCATCGGTGCTTTAAGTGGAGCGGGTATTGCAAAACCTAAAAAAATGTCAGAGGTACTTACCAAGTTTGGTAAGTTAGCTGGCACATCTCATTATGAAGTTGCATTCTCTGGTTTTATGAGATTGTCACAGTTGAGTGGATTTTTGATGATGAAAGGAGTTGACATTCTCCATATCACCAGAGATGCTGGAATCTTATGCTCAAGTGCATCCTTGCCAGGTTCAGCATATGCAACTACACAAATCACCAGCAATTTTCCTGGTATTACTGAGAATATAGCATATACCAGAACCTTTGCCCCAATTGATTTCACGTTCTATGTCGATCAGCAATATAAGAATTTAAAGTTTTTTGAACACTGGATGGAGTATATTTCCAGTGGTGCTGATCAATTAATTCCAAGTAAAGCTTCTCCTTCTTACTTTAATAAGTTCAAGTATCCAAATGGAGATGGTGGAAGTGGATACAAGTGCGATTCCATGTCCATCACAAAATTTGATAGAGATTACAGATCCAAATTAGTCTATAACTTTATTGGAGCATTCCCAGTAAATATCGCTGCAATACCTGTTTCTTATGAAGGAACACGAACTCTACAAGTTACTGTTACCTTCAGTTATGATAGATATGTCTGTGGTCCAATTTCGAGTGCTGCTCTAAGTCTCGGTTCTTTCTCTAACTTTATTCCAAGTCTCGGTTCTCTAGGTAGTGCAACTGGCGGTGGTGGAGGAAACAAACTAGTTCCCGTTCGTGGAAATAGTGGTGTTGTCTTCTACGATTCAAGTAAAGATACTAGAACTAGCGCAGAAGTTAGTGGAAGATTCTTTGGAGCAAACGGCAGTCCAACAAGGAACTAAATAATTCTAACTGAATTTTTTGACAAAAAATCATGCCTTTACCAAAGATTTCGACTCCAACTTATGAGTTGACATTACCTTCAAATAAGAAGAAAATTAAGTATAGACCTTTCCTTGTAAGAGAAGAAAAAATCCTCATCATTGCAATGGAAAGTGAGGATACAACACAGATCACAAACGCAATTTCTGAAGTTCTAAATTCTTGCATTTTAACCAAAGGAATTGACGTTGAATCTCTACCAACATTTGATATTGAATATCTATTCCTTCATGTACGTGCAAAATCAGTTGGAGAGAGTGTTGATGTGATTGTAACTTGTGCCGATGATGGAGAAACGCAAGTTCCAGTATCTATTGATTTGCAAGATATTGAAGTGACATTCGATGAAAAGCATTCTAGAGATATTAAAATTGATGATACATTGTCGATGAGAATGAAGTATCCTTCTCTTGATCAATTTATTAAGAACAACTTTGATTTTGATGGAAGAAATATTGACAATTCTTTCCAAGTCATCGCTGGTTGTATCGAACAGATTTATAATGCCGAAGAAGCATGGAGTGCTTCGGATTCTACCCAAAAAGAATTGATTGAGTTTTTGGAGCAACTTGGAACTAAGCAGTTCAAAGAAATTGAAGAATTTTTCAATACGATGCCAAAATTGTCTTACACAATTAAAGTCATCAATCCAAACACAAAAGTAGAGAATGAAGTAGTATTGGAGGGTCTCTCAAGTTTTTTCGGTTGATAATGGCACATGAAGATCTTGTGTCATTTTATAAGATCAACTTTGCCATGATGCAGTACCATAAATATTCATTGACCGAGATTGAAAATATGATTCCCTGGGAAAGGGAAATCTATATTATGTTACTTCAACAGCATGTAGAAGAACAGAACGAAAGAGCTAAGCAAAATGGCAATTAATGCACAATCTGTTTTTCCTGGAGGAGGTGGAGATCCTGCAGCATCTTCTGGTGGCGAGGTAACAAAATCAAGACAACAGACAGTATATGTCAACCTCAATACCTTCACCCTGAGGTCAATTAATAAAAAGTTAAACAGTATAATTACTGCAATACAAAGTGATATTAGAGATAATAGAGATGAGGAAAACAGGCAAGATACGATAAGAAAGCAAGGAATAGATGCAGAAAGAAAAAATAGAATCGAAACAAATATAGAAAGAGAAACCGATATAAAAGTACCGCAGTTAGTTCAAAAACAAGTCACGAAAGTCCAATCCTTTTTTGGGAGGATTGGAGAGGCTTTAACTGCACTATTTGCTGGATGGGTAACTAATCAAATAGTAGAGAATTGGGATACAATTGAAAGAACTGTAATTAATGTATATGCTGCAACTAGGCAGACAATAACCAATATAAGCAATATTATCAAGAATGTATTTGCAGTAATTCGTAATGTAGTAGATACTGGTATTTCTGCAATTAAAGGTGCATTTGAATTTGTAAAGGATGCCATGGGAACTTTCTACGGATGGGTAGAAGGTGCTATGAACTTTATAAAAAACTTAGTAGAAGGAGCTGCAAACTTAGTTAAACCAGTTACAGAACCTGCAGTTGAAGCAGCAGGGAATGCAGCCCAGGCAACTGGAAATTTTATAGAAAGAACAGCGACAGCAGCAGATAATGCAACTGGAAATATTGCTTCTAAAACAAGAGATGCAATAGGTGATGCAGCATCTGCTGCAGTAGAGGGCACTAAAAATCTTATAACTGGTGCTAAAGATGCAATAACTGGCACAGGAACAAAAGTAATATCAACTAAAGGTCACACGGATACTGGACCTGGGTATACTATTCAGGGACAGACTGATGAGCAGGGAAGACCTGTTGTTTTCTCTAAAGAAGCAGCTGCTGCTTTTGAAAAGATGGTAGCAGATTCAAAAGGAGTCGTTAAGGGAACCGATATTGCAAGTTCACAGAGAACTGTAGCAAAAAATAAAAAAGAAAACGGGGCGGAAAAATCTAAGCATCTTTATGGACTTGGAATGGATATTCATGGCAATTCAAAGGCATGGATTATAAAGAATGGTAAGAAGTATGGATGGGTTCATGCTCCATATGGAGGACCAAATGATCATGGTGGGCATTTTGAATTTAAAGGTCCAGCAGCTCCAGCACCTGCGAAAACTCCATCTAATAAGGATATTCCAAAAGAAAAACCAGTAGAAGCAAAACCAGCAGCAAAACCAGCGGCAGATGTAAAACCAACAGAAGTTAAAGTTGGATCCACTGCAACACCAGCACCAGCAGAAAAATCGGCAGAATCAGTTACACCAATGATGGGAGAGACTGCTGCTCCATCTGGTCCAAGATCCTCAGATTCAAATGCAACCGATGCATCAATGTTTGGACCATATGATTCTGGAGAAATGGATGCTTCAGGTATAACTCCGCAGCAAAATCAGACATCTACTACTTCATCGTCGATTCAACCAGTAAATAATGCTAATGAAAAAATTGCGACTATGGAATCTTCAGTTCCATCTTCACAAACTCAGGTAGTTCAATTGCCATCAACAGGAGGTGGCGGAACCACTACTCCTTCAGATTTAGGACCAATTAATGCTGGTTCAATGAGTGGAACTGGCGCAACCAAGTTTCCTGGTGCTAGATCTTCAAACCCAGATAACTTCTATGTTTTGTTTTCTCATTCTGTCTACAACGTAATGGCAATATAAGATGATTAAACTAACAAAATCAAACGAACAAAAGGTAGATGCATCTAATATACAGTTAAATGCTTTAGAATCTAATGTAATTAGATTAGAGAAAGTATTTGGTGAAAGAAGAGCAAGTAAACTTAGAGCGCAGCAAGAAACCAGAGTAATAGAAATAGAAGAAACTGATAGAAAAAGAAAGTTAAGAAATTTTATATCAACGGAAAAAGAAGGTAGTGTTGCTAGTACGGTCAACAAATATGCACGGAAGGCGTTAGATCCAATTGAGCGTGTAATCGCTGCAATCGAAGCAATTGTACTTGGTTGGTTTTCAAATAGACTTCCACAAATATTTGATTTTGTGGAAAAACAAGTCATCCCAAGGGCAGTGACAGTTTTTGATGGGATGAAGAATCTTGTTAAAAGTGTCGTGAATATAGCTTTCAGTTTAAAAAATATTGCCGTATCAATAGCAGATTCTGTTGTAAATTTTAAACAACTTGATTCTACTACTATTGGAGAAGAATTTAATATCATAACAGATGAAATCTCTTCAATGGGTAGAGATTTTGGAAACATTGTAATGGCAACGTTTGGTCAATCATATGAAAAGACAGAAGGTGCAAAGCAAGCTCAAGAATCTGCAGAGAGATTGGGTCAAGAAGATAAACCAATTCCATCTCCAGCAACACCCGCTCCATCTCCTGCAGCACCAACTCCTGCAGCACAATCTGGAGGTAAATTAAAACCTATTCACAAACAAGCACTGGACATTCTATCAAAATATGAGTCTGCAGGTAGTGGTGGATACAATGCCGTCAATCAGATAGGAATAAAAGGTGGTAGAGCGGTACTTCCAGGTTCTTTTGCTGGCGATTTTCGCAAGATGAAGCAACATGGCGGTAAAGCACTTACTGATTTGACAATTAAAGAAATCATGGCATTGCAGGCAGAAAGATCTGGAATGTCTAATCAAGAGTGGATAAGACAAGGTAGACTACATGCAGTTGGTAGATATCAATTTATTGGAAAGACCTTACCTGGAGTTGTGGCGAGATCAGGAATTCCAACTTCTGCAAAATTTACTCCCGAAGTTCAGGACCAACTTGCAATTCAGTATTTAAAAGAAGCTGGTATTGGTGCTTGGACAGGTCCCAGGGACAAAGCATCGCGGAAAGAAAGAGCAATTATAGAACAAGCAAGAAAAACTCCACTTGGAAAAGGAACTGGTGTACAATCAAGGAAAAATACTGGTGGAAGACTAACTACAGGAGCAGTATTTGGCGATACTGGTAGAGTTAGCAATGCTGCTGGTTGGGTTCATGGTCACTTCCAAGATAATAGTAGAACAACTCTTCTCAATAATACGTTCCCAGTTGTTAAAAAATTATTACAACAAGGAGTTTCTGTTTTTATTACTGGTGGCGGCGCAGACATTGCACTATCTAAAAATATGAGCGATGCTCAGTTAAAACAAGCGATCAGCAAAGGAATTAATAAGCACTCCAAGAGAACAAGAGGTTATTATGCAGTTGATGTTTCTGTTCCTAGAGGAACAAAAGTTCCTATTGCTCTTGAAGATGTTAGAGCAGCAGGTGATGCATCTGGTGTTAGTGGATTAATTCCTGGAACAAGTACATTTATTGGGCACTTAACTGCAAGTTCTGTGAGTGGATCAGCAGAACAAATTGCACAGACAAAGAAAGAAATGTCAACAATTGCTGCTGCTCCAAGTTCTCCTAAACAGGGAGTATCTCAGCAAATGCCATACGATAAACCACAAGGAAATACTATTATAATGGCTCAACAACCTGCACAACAGGAGATGCCACAAATGCCAGTAAGTATGGGTGGAGGATCTAATGGTGGTGTTGATGCTGGAACTCTGTTAAATAATATGCAGAAGGCAAGATTCTTAACTCAATTAGCATATACATAAATGACAGCACAAGTAGCTTCAAAATACGAAGAATTTACTATCGAATCAAACGACGGCAGTAGAACTGTTGATTTGAAACTTGGTGTCGTTGGGTTTTCTTACTATGAGGATATATTTTCCCCAACTATTACAGCAACAGTTACTATCATCACCACTGGAGATGCGATCAAAGACTTTAAGGGAAAGCAGGGGCAAAAGTCAGTATTGAATGGTTTGCCAGTTGTGGGTGGGGAAAGAGTAAAGATAAAAATAAAAGCACCAATTGGTAAGGGATTAGATTGGTCATCTAAACCAGAAAATTATTTGTATGTTGCTGGAGTTTCTGATGTTTCAACGGAGAGTGGTAGAGAATCATTCACTCTTAAGTTGGTTTCGAGGGCAGCAATTACAAACGAAACTTCACGAGTTAATAAGAAATATGCAACAACAGAGAAAATAGACGCTTCTGCAGAAAAGATTGCAAAGGATTTTCTAAAAATCAAGTTGAAAAAGAAAGATGAAACCAAGAACAAGTATGGTTTTATCGGTAACATGAGAAAACCATTTACTGTTTTGACATGGTTAGCATCAAAAGCAATTCCATCATTTGATAAGAATGATAGTAGTGCTGGATATGTTTTTTATCAAACTCATGATGGATTTTTCTTTAGATCATTAGATGCACTTGCGAAAGAAAAACCATTTACGGAATATAAGGTTGATGAAGTAAACCAGACTACATCAGCAGATGATGTCAAGAAGTCTGCTAAAAAGATCATTGATTATCATGTTAATAGAAATACAAATGTTATAGAGAAGATGAGAACTGGAGCATATGCAACCAATAATATCTTCTTCGATCCGCTCACATTTGAGTTTCCACAATATAGTTATAAACTAGAGGAACACTTAAAGGATCTAAAGGGCATGGAATCTTTAATGGGTGAGATGCCAAAACTACCACCAATTGAAGCGGGTGGAGATAGTGTTGGTAATTATCCCACAAGAGTTATGAGTAGGATTCTTGATAGAGGAACTTTAGACAAAGATGTAAAGAAAGATTTAAATTCAAATCCAGTGAAGAATCAAGCGCAGTCTGTCATGAGATATAATCTTTTGATGACTCAATCTGTTTCTGTCACCGTTCCATGTAATACAGATCTAAGAGCAGGAATGATGATAAAGTGTTTCTTCCCAAACCTTTCTCCTGACAAGGGAACAGAATATGATGAGCATATTAGCGGGCTATATATGATAAAGGAACTTGGGCATCACTTTGATACTGATAGTTCTTACACATCTATGTTATTAGTTAGAGACACTTACGGGCGTAAAAAATGACAGACAAAGAAGCAAATTCAAGATTCAATGAACCGATTGAAACTCCAGATCCAAGTGATGCTACAATCAATGATAGAAGTTTAAGACATCACCCTGGTACAAAGTTCGAAGAATATTGCTCACTTAATCCAGATGCTGCTGAATGTAGAGTTTACGACGAATGATCGACGATACTTCAATTAAGAGTAATTTTGTTGGTAGAGATGGATTCCGTTGGTTTATTGCACAAGTAGCACCAACTAAAAACCAACAAAAGCAAAGAGATAGTGGATGGGGAAATCGTTTTAAAATTAGAATCATGGGGTATCATCCCTACGATGATTCTGTAAAAGATGATGACCTACCATACGCACATGTAATGATGCCACCAACTTCTGGTAGTGGTGGTGCCAATACATCAGAAACTGTCATGCTCAGACAGGGAGATGTTGTGTTTGGATTCTTTCTAGATGGAGATGATGCACAACTTCCTGTAATTTTAGGATGCTTTGGTAGAACACCAGAAGTGCCTAATCCAAAACCACAGGGCAAACCAACTCAAGAATTTAAACCTTTCACTGGTTACACTCAAAAAATCAAAGGCACCTCCAAAATGGGAAAGGAGGAGAGCAATGATAATCAAGGTATCGTAAATATTCCTCCCATAAGAAACCCCAAGAATGCCCTTGGAGGACTCTTAGATGGTCTCCTAGGTGGAAACATGGGTCAAGCACTAAGCGCCATCTCTGGCGCTCTAAACAGCGCCCTAGGTGCCATTGGGCAGGGTTCTGCTGAAGTTGCTGGTGTTGCAGGAGCAGTTGCTAGTGTTATTAGTAATGCATCGAGTGTTATTCCTGGTTCATCATCAGCAGGTCAAGTTGCTACATCAGCTGCTCAAGCAATTGCTTCTGCAGCAGGGCAAGATGCTGCAGCACTAACTTCAAGTATTCAAGCTTTTGCAGAAGCAGCATCAAGTGCTAGTTCTAATTTTACACAAGGTAGTACTTCTATTCCACCTGGAACTGCTACTATAGAAGAAAGAAGACAAAAAGCAGGAACTCCTCTAACCGATAGCCTTGCAAACTCAATGAAGATTCCTCCTGGAGGAAGAGGAAATATTGTATTGAGAGTTCATACATCAATCAACAACACAATAATTAAGTTACATACAACAACATCAGTATATGATCTGAATAAAGAAATTAAGATTACTTCTGAAAGAATTGCTAAGTTCTTCAAACCAATGGTTGAAGTAGCAATTCTAGAAGTTGATAAGGAAGTATGGGGCAGAACTCCTGCTGGTTTAGAAAAACAATATCAAATTTACTACACTAGAACTTATGCTGCTGTTCTTGCTGCCACACAAGATGCAAATGCTGCACAAACTCAAGGAGATAAGGCAGGATTAAATAGACAACTCGAATTCGAACCACCATCTCTTGCCTATCAAGAAGCTCATGCTCAAATACAAGAGCAAGCGGAGAGAGAACTTGAAAGAGCAATGTATGATCATGTTGCTAGAGTCTTTAGATTTATTGCAGAGAGCCCAGGAGATGTACCAATTTGTGTTGCTGAAAATGTTGTTGTGAGAGCAGCAGTTGAGTTGGGTTACATTCTTCATGAATTAATTACTCCATATCTTGTTCCTCTAGAACCAATTGATGGGTTAATAAATGTCAAACAAGATGTGTGGACAACCAGGGAAATTTTTGAAGAATTAAATAAGGCTCCTGGTGCTCCTTCCTTTGGTTACAACATAGGAAGTGGTCAGTTCCCGATCCCTAAAGTTGATATTCCTAGAATGATTAGAGTTACCCCAATCGCTGCTGGGTCTGCAAGAAATAAGCAAGTATTATTCCAGAATGAAACTAGAAATGCTGTCAATATTTCTTATGCGGATGGTATTAGTGGATTCAATGGAAAATGCTATACTGGTCCGCCGCCTTGTGTTGGTCTGGTGATAGAAATAGTTGGCGGAGAACCAGATGAAGATGCAAGAGTAAAACCAATATTTGGAAGATTCCCAACAGAAGAAGAGGTAGGACCATATGCGTCAAAGATTCGTTCTGTTGGATTGATTGGTATTAAGATAATTCGCCCAGGAAAAGGATATAAGTACACTCCAAAGATAAGAATATCGGATACAGCAAATCAGGGTTTTGGTGCAATTGCATATGCAAAGGTTGATTGGGATAGGACATCTCCAACTTACGGTCAAATAGTTAAAATTGTGGTAACTGACCCAGGAGAATCATACCCCAAAAATATTTGCCCTGTTGAAGGAACTAACAATATTGATCCAGATGAAGCAGGAAAAGCAAACATTGGCGGATATCTAAACTCTATTGATGTTGCAAATCCTGGCAGGGGATATAAGAAAGGAGATAAATTTGCTGATGCAGTTGTTGCTTCATTCGCAACTCCTATTATTTCACTTGGGAGAGTTGTTGGAGTTCAAATTAATAAACCAAAATTATTTGATGAACTGCCAGATTTATCAATCGATTCTGAAACTGGAGATGGTGCATTGATGAATGCAATTCTTGATGATATTGAACCACCTGATTTGCAGAAAGGTTATATTAGAATCATTGATTGTGTGGGTTATTTTTCCGATAGGGAAAAGAGAATACCAATTGGATATGTTGGTGGTAGACCATATTTTGGGGCATATCATGTATTAAGTAATGGTATTAGAATGACTGGAAGCCCCAACAATGAATTTGCCAGGATCATATATACTACACCAGATGCAAGTGTGGTTGATGTACTTGAAATTCCAGAAGGTGTAACTGCTCTAGACACTACTTTCACATAAAATGACTAAGAAAAAACAATCATACGA
>Ga0129336_10000288_pt1 | contig 28501 bp, 20 predicted proteins | sample CPB6_02_DNA_FD_96878 | JGI IMG/M metagenome (GOLD analysis project Ga0129336, IMG submission 96878) | Freshwater to marine salinity gradient microbial communities from Chesapeake Bay, USA - CPBay_Sum_0.6_0.2_DNA | ecosystem: Environmental > Aquatic > Marine > Coastal | place: USA: Chesapeake...
TCAAATTCAAAATGGAACACCCTCTGGAATTAATACTAATGAAGCAAGAGTAACTTCAGTTGGATCAACATTTATCAACTTAGAGTTTGATACAACTTCACTGACTGGAGTTGGAAATACATTTAATGTATTGAAGAAAAATTATAATTTTGTACCAGCAAAATCGATTTATATACCAGGATTTGGATTAGGAGCACAATCAACCCCATTCCAAACTTATGATGCGTTTGTTTATAATACAAACTCTGGAATTGGAATCAGTGTATCAAAAAATATTGATTTAAGCAATCCATTTAACCTGTCTGATAATCAAGAACTTTATATTGATAAACTAACAGATAATACTATTGGTATTAGAACTTCAAGAAGTAGCACTTCAAATCTTTACATTGTAGGACTTGCAAATAATACTGGATTTGCTACTGATGGTGGTGTAAGACATTCATTGACGACAGTTAATAAGTCAGTACAAGGAAAAGTCACAAAATTTGAATCGGTTGTTGCAACAAAACAAGCACATGGAATTTCCACATCAAATACAATCAACCTGTCAGTTCTTTCAAATTCAACAGAATCAGTAACATTAAAATATAATCATACTCTGAATAAACTGATTGTAAATGCAGTTTCATTCAATTCTTCAGCAATCGGTATCGGCACTACTGTATCAAACATCAATCTTCCATCACACAACTTTAAATCTGGTGATAAAGTTGTTTATGAGTCAACCGATCCTGCATCATCACTTATAAATCATGGCACTTATTATGTCATCAAAGACAGTGATGACTATATCAGATTGTCTAAAACATATAATGATAGTGTTAAGACGAATCCAGTAAATGTTGCTATTACCACGACTGGATCTGGAACACATGAATTAGGTCTTATTAATCCAAAATTAGATCTTACAAAAGGCAATACTGTTGGATTTGCAGTATCTAATAATTCATTGTTAGATACAAAACTTAAGTTCTATCTTGATAGTGACTTTAAGAATGAATATTCTGCACCAACGGTCACTAGAACTGGAACTCCAGGTGATACTTCGGCATCAACAAAAGTAAATATTAAATTGGATGCAAATGCACCAAAAATACTTTACTATGCTTTGGAAGAAACAAATCTTTCATCTGGAGATGAACAAAATATCAGTGTAGATGATGATGTTAAGGATTATTCAAAATTAATTGTAAATGATAGCGTATATCAAGGGGAATTTGTTGCTTCTGGCGTGGGTACAACTTCATTTACTTTAAACATTACTGAAAGACCAGAAAATACTTATTACACATCATCAAATACATCTCAAATTAGTTACACAACTAATTCAACATCAGCAACTGGTGGTATTAATAAAATTAAAGTTCTCTATGGTGGTGTAAAATACAAAAAAGTACCTGATATTTCCGATATTGATACCACTTCTGGAAGTTCTGCGATCTTAAGATCGTATTCAGATACTGTTGGTAAAATAAAGAATATCTCTCCATTAAACATTGGGTACAATTATTCTTCTGACAGAACTATTGCACCAAAAGCAGATATTCCAACAATCTTAGAAATTAAAAATAATTACACATTAGAGAGTGTTGGTATTACTAGTGGTGGTTCTGGTTATCTGTCACCACCACTTCCAATTGTAGTTGGTTATCCAAATATTTCATTAGAATCAAAACTTACTGGATCTTCGGTATCTAGAGTTAACATTCTTATTTCTGATGGTGGGTTAAGTGAAGTTCCACCTTCTATTATTGCAACTAATAATTCTAATGGAATTACTGTAACTAATGCAGAATCTGATGGAACATCAAATACTTTAACTCTGAGAAGACCTAATAACGGATTTGTAACATTCCCATTCGCAGTTGGTGACAAAATCTTTGTTGAAGGTGCTACATTAACCTCACCAGTATCGCAAGGTGGTGGATATAATTCTTCGGATTATAACTATCAATTATTTACGGTAAAGAGTTTCATCAATGATGCAAACGTTTCTTCCGTTACTTATGACATTCCAGTTGGACTTGGAACAACTGGTGGAGTTTTTGATTCTAACAATAGTGCATGTAAAGTAATCAATAATAACAACCTCGCAAAGTTCACTGCAGTTCTTAAGGAACAAAATTTTGATGGTGGAGAGACAATTTCCTCCTCTAATGGTATTGTTGCAAAGGTTTCTGAAAATGGATGGGATCCAAGTACAAAATTACTAAGAGTTTTTGATGCTACTGGGGACTTCACTACAAATACAACAATATTTGGATATAATTCTAAGTCAAAAGGTACAATTTATCAAGTTGATAGTTTTGATGGAAACTTTATTGTAGGACCAAGTGTAAGAAAAGAAAATGGTTGGCAAAACTCCTCTGGAGTACTTGACACTTCTGACCAAAGAATTCATGATAATTTCTACTATCAGAACTTCTCTTACTCAATTAAGAGTACAACTCCATACTCGACTTGGGAAGAACCAGTAAATGCATTAACACATACTGCAGGATTTAAAAACTTCTCAGATCTTGATATCTTTAGTGATGCATTTAGAGATCCTGTTGCTGGAACAAGTGATCTAAGAGTTTCTGTGGCATCCAGCGAACTAAGTTCTATCGTCAACCTTGATAACCTTGCTTCTCTTTATACCCGTTATTGCTTTGATATTGGATCCGAAGAAACAACTTCTGGAGGAATTTCCAAATATGTTATTTTCAATAACAAAAAAATTGTAGATTATACAAGATCACAAACTAATAAAGTATTAGTTATTGATGATATTAGTCCACAATTTACTGGATTTACAACTACTGTAGGTGGGGAGATTGTAGGATTAACTTCATTCAGAATAAGATCTCTTGGTCAAGACATTCTGTTTAAGGTATTTAATTCTGAAAACAATTCTATCATTAGTGCTGGTAGTTCCATTATTACAATTAGTGGTCATGATTTTTCAACTGGAGAAAAAATAGTTTATGATCCTGGTAATGGCAGCGCAGTTGCGATTGCGACAACATCAAGAACTGCATCTGGAGTTTCTACAGACAGATTGCCAACTGAACTTTATGTTTATAAAGTAGATGATAATAACTTTAAAGTTTCTGGAATTAAAACAGACGCTACTGTAAATAATTTGTTCTTCCAGTTTAGATCATTGTCTGGGGTAGGATTGACAGTTGGTGCTGGAACAAGTCACAGTTTCTCTGTAGATTCGACTATTGCTGATCCAAGAGTATTAATTACCGTTGATAACATCATTCAGAGTCCATTGTCTAAGAAGAGTATCAGTGTTGGTCTTGCGACTGGAGTTGGCGCTGCTTCAACTACGATTACTTTATCTGGAATAACTTCAATAGCATCCAATACTTTACTTCAAATTGATAGTGAAATTCTAAGTGTTAGAACTGTTGGACTTGGATCAACAAACGTTTTACTGGTAAATAGAGGTAAATTTGGTACTGTTTCAGCAGCGCACACTGTAGGCGCAGCAGTAACTGTTCTTCAGGGTGATTATAAGATTTCTAAGGGTCATATTTACTTTAGCACTGCCCCATATGGACCTGTAGGTTTTACTACCCTAAATCCTGGAATTTCTACACACTCAACCTTTGCTGGAAGAGCATTCTATAGAAAGAACTACGATAAGAATTATATCTTTGATGATATTTCCCATCAATTTACTGGTTTAGTAGGAACTGGAAAATCATTTGTTTTACTAAATGATACCCAAAATCTTACAGGAATTAGCACCCATAATGGCATAATCCTTATCAATAATATCTTCCAAAGACCTGTTGGTGTTGATACAACAACTGACTATGAATTGATTGACGATGGTGTTTCTGGAATCACAACAATATCTTTCACTGGAAGTGGTAGAGAATCTTTACCAAGAAAAGGTATTATTAATGAGGTTGAAGTTGGAGTAGGAACTGGATACACTGGAGGATCTTACTCATACAGATCTCTGACTGGTGGATCTGGATCTGGGGCAATAGTTGATGTTGTAGTTGGTGTTGGTGGAAGTTTACTTTCCTACAATATTGTTGATCGTGGAATGGGTTATAAGGAGAATGAAGTTCTTCAACTCTCAAGTCCATCTGTAGTTGGAATAGGAAGCACTATAACATTTACTGTTAAGAGTGTATACACAGACAAATTTGCTGGATGGACTTTTGGACAATTGATTAAGATTGATGACTTCTCAAATGAATTTGATGGCGTCAAGAGAATCTTTACTTTAACTAGAACAACAAATCTACTCCCAGAACCATATAGTATTGAATCTAGTCCTGGATCTGGAATTGTACTTCAAAATAACTTACTTGTATTCATTAATGATGTTCTTCAAATTCCTGGTAAAGATTACTTCTTTACTGGAGGTACTAAATTTGAATTTGCAGAAGCACCAAGACCTAGCAGTAAATTAAAAATTCTTTTCTATCAAGGTTCTTCTGGAGATGTTATTTCAGAAACTCCATTACAATCAATTAAAGTTGGAGATACCTTAAAATTAGAATCTGCTAGAGGTGTCTTGGCACAATTTGATAGAACTGTAATCGATCTTACAAGTTCTGACAAAGCACAGACAAATGATTATAATGATATCGGAATATCAACAGATCCAAATTTCAACAGATGTATAACTTGGACTAAACAAACTTCTGACTTAATTATTGGTGGCGAAATCATAAGTAAAGCAAGAGATTACCTTGAACCAAGAGTATATCCAGCAACAAAATTAATCAAAGATCTTTCTGTTTCCGATTCTGAAATTTATGTTGAGCACTCTTATCCAGAATATAGAGTTATTGACAATACTTTAGAAGGTGATACTAATATTACCATTATTAAAGAATCTCCAGATAGTGTTGCTGCAAAGGCAACTGTATCTTCAGTTTCTGCTGGTGGATCGATTACATCCTTAACATTAACATCTTCTGGATCTGGATATATCACATCACCTGATGTAGGTGTTTATTCACAATCTCAAGTGTTAGAAGTTGGTAAAACTTGGGTGTCTGGAGTTACAACCACAATAAATCAAACAATCTTAAGAGATATTAAATATGATGGATCTAACTTCATGTATCTTGCATGTGATGAAAATGGTGGAATTTCAACATCTACAACATTATCAACTTGGACAAGAACTACCCCATCATTCACCACTAATAATCAATTAAATAGTGTTGCTTTTGGAAGCACGACTTGGGTTGGTGTTGGTTCAGATGCAAAAGTTGGATACTCAACTAATTATGGTTCTAACTGGAGTGCATCAACAATTTATTCTTATGTTGCAGAACCAGGAGGACTTGGCAGATGGATCTTTACACCATCAAGCACAACAAGAAAGTTTGTTTCTGTTGCTTATGGTAGAGATAAGTTTGTCGCTGTTGGAACTGGAGGAACAGTTTTAGTATCGGATAATGTATATCCACAGAATGGTAAGTGGTTAAATTCAAGTGGAACCATTTACACTGGAGATCCTGCTGGTATTGGAACTGTTTGGTTGATTAATATCCCATCTTTTGTTGATACATTAGTTAACCCAGTGTCCAATGTAACAAATAATTTAAATTCTGTCATCTACTCAAGTGTAGATGATCAATTTGTTGCTGTTGGTAACAGTGGAGTGATAATTTCCTCTGTTATGGGATCTATCACAAACAGACAGTTCACTGTTGTTAGACCACCATCATCTTCAAATGAAAACTTAAATGATATTGTTTATGGAAAGAACAAGTACGTTGTAGTTGGTGATAATGGAACTGTTGGATTCTCTACTTTATTAAATGGTCCTTGGATTACCAATTCTCTTGGATCAACAGACGATTTCTATACAGTAACCTTTAGTTCAAATGTATTTGTTGCTTCTGGTGAGAATGGAGTTGTTGCAAACTCCTTAGATGGTGTTAATTGGTCACTCAAAACATCAGTTTCTGATTCTTTATATTCTCTGACTGATAATGGATCATTTGTCGTTGGTGTCGGATCTACTAGCAAGTATTATACATCTGATGGTGAGAAAACAAGTGCTACAATCACTGCAAATGTCTCTGCCTCAGGAAATATTTCCTCTCTGACAATTGTTGATGGTGGATTTGGTTATATTTCAACATCAGATGTAAAAGTCATTATTTCCCCACAATCTACAGTTTATGAGCACTTTAGTAGCGTGAATGTAGAGGGTGACTATGGTAAGATTGTAAGTATTGCAAGTAGTGCAACTGGAATTGGTACAAATACTCCAATGTTAATATTCAGTATTCAAAGTGATGTTGGATTGAATACAAATAGAATTGCTGCAAGTTCTCAATTAAATCCATTTATTGAAAGAAGTGGTATTACCACTGGGGATTATTATGTTGCAAGAAATACTGTAACTGGACTTGGTGTTACTTCAATTCTTGTTTCCACTAGCGTGAGCACCGTTGGAGTTGGAACTTCCTTCATAGATAATATCTATAGAGCAGATCAAGTTGATAATAATGGAGTTTCTGGAATAGTTACTGTCTACAGTAACGTATTATCAATTGTTGGAGTTGCTACAACTTCAGTAACTCTCGATTCTGTTGGTTTTGATACCACAGGTAGAGTTGGAACTTATAGTTGGGGAAGAATGTTCAACTTTGATTCTAGAACAAATCCAATATCATTTACTGTTCCAAAACATAATGGTTTATCTGGAATTGAAACTTCTCCAACAATAGTGAGAAGAACTGCATTAAAGGCACAGTATGAATAAGATAAATAAATAAAAAACTGTAAAAATGCCTGCTATCATTTCAGATCAATTTAGAATATTGAATGCAGAAACTTTTGTAAAAAGTTTCACTGGTATTGGTACGACAACTAATGTTTACTATACTTTTATAGGGTTACCAAACTCTACTGATACTGCGACTGGTTCTGGAACAACTGATTGGAATACTAATGTTCCTGCTCCAAAAGACATGTTCAAGGAGCAGAATGATTATTTTGACACGATGATTGCTTTGAAAAAAGTGAGCACTGAAGATGTCAGAAGAATGATCAGAAAGGTCACTTGGACCTCGGGTACAGTTTATGACATGTATAGACATGACTATAGTTCTAGCAACCTGGCAAAAGTAACTAGTTCTACTACTCTATATGATTCAAACTATTATGTCGTAAATAAAGATTTTAAAGTTTATATTTGCCTTCAAAATGGTATTGATCCTGACCATCCTACAGGACAACCATCCTTAGATGAACCAACTTTTACTGATTTAGAACCAAGAGTTGCTGGAACTTCTGGTGATGGATATGTTTGGAAATATCTTTATACTATTTCTCCAAGTGATATCATTAAATTTGACTCTGTAGAATTTGTTCCCGTTCCTTCAAATTGGGGTAATGGTGATACTGCAGATGTTAAGAATAACGCTGTAGATGGTGAAATTAAAACGGTCACCATCACAAACCGAGGATCTGGATATTCTCCATCAGGAACTTATAAGAATATTCCAATCCTTGGAGATGGAACCAATGGTAAAGTTAGTATTACCGTTGGTTCTGATGGAAAAGTAAGTAACGTTTCAGTTACAAATGGTGGTACTGGTTATACTAGAGGTACAATTCAGTTCTATCCAAATGCGCCATTAACTGAAACTGGTGGAGATTTGAGATCTATTGGATTGACTGCAGTGGGCGCTGCATCATCATCGATAGCAACTTTTGATGTCATTATCCCACCAACAGGTGGACATGGACATGATATCTATAAAGAACTTGGTGCTTATAGAGTTCTTGTTTATTCTAGATATGAAAATACTGGAAATAATCCAGATTTTATTGTTGGTAATGATTTTGCAAGAGTTGGTATTATCAAAAATCCAACAGTTTATGGTAGCAAAACACAATTATTAACAGTATCTCAAGCAAGTGCTTTAGGTGCTATTAAATTAGAAACACCTACGGCAGGAAATTATACTGCAGATAGTTTAATAACCCAAACTATCGGAATTGGATCAACTGCTGCTGGAAGAGTTGCTTCATATGATAGTACAACTGGTGTTCTAAAATATTATCAACCAGTTGGTCTTGGAACAAGTGGATTTAGTTATAAAATTTGGGATTTCAAGAGAAATAGTGAACTTGCAGGTGGTGGTTCTCTTACAATTTCTGGTGCGGCTTCTGGATCTAATTTACAGATTCAAAGCACATTTGGAAGTGCTGCAAACCCTGGAGTCACAACGGTTTCGGGTTCAAGAATTATAAATCTAGATCAGAGTTTTATCGAAGGAATAGCAAATCCAGAAATCGAAAAGTATTCTGGAGAAGTCATCTATATAGATAACAGAGCAGCAATTCCTCGTTCTACCAGTCAAAAAGAAGACATTAAAATTGTATTAGAGTTTTAAAGATGCCACAAAATACCAACCTCAATGTCACTCCATACAATGACGACTTTGATGAAAATAAGAACTATCATAGAGTTCTTTTTAAGCCAGGAACTGCGATTCAAGCAAGAGAGTTAACAACTCTCCAAACAATTTTACAAAATCAAATCGAAAGATTTGGCACCTACATGTTCAAAGAGGGTGCCAAAGTCATTCCAGGACAAACTGGATATGACGCAAATTATGAGTGCGTTCAAATTGACCCTACATTCTTTGGCGTTTCAGTTTCATCATATATTGATAATTTAATTGGGGTAACCATTGTAGGTGAAACTTCTGGAGTATCTGCTACTGTAGTTAAAGTTTTATCTGATACAGAATCTGATAGAGGTAACAACACTCTTTATATCCGTTATGTGGCATCTTCTAGTACGGATTTTCAGAGCGATAAATTTATTTCTGGTGAAAGATTAATCACTCAATCAGACATTGAATATGGTATTAGTGTAATTAGATCTGGAAATCCATTTGCAACTTGTATTTCCGACGCTGCTACTGCTACTGCATCAGCAGCATTTATTCAAGAAGGTATATATTTTATTAGAGGGTACTTTGTAAAAGTACAATCAGAAACAATTCTTTTAGATCAATATTCAAATAAACCAAGTTATAGAATTGGTTTGTTAGTCAGCGAAGATATTGTAACATCATTTGACGATGATACTTTAAATGATAATGCTCAAGGATTTTCGAACTTTGCTGCTCCAGGAGCAGACAGATTTCAAATTTCAACGGCATTAATCAAAAAATCATTAGATGATTTTAACGATGAAGATTTTATTGAGTTAATGAGAGTCGATAACGGGTTGTTATCGTCTTACACAAAAAATACTGAGTTAAACTATATTAAAGATGAGTTTGCTAGAAGAACATATGATGAATCTGGAGATTATTATGTAAAACCATTTGAGGTATTTGTAAAAGAATCCTTAAATGATAGAATTGCTAACGGTGGAGTTTACTTAGAAACTCAAAAAACAGCACAGGGAAATACTCCATCAGAAAATCTTTTAACACTTCAAATTTCTCCAGGAAAAGCATACGTTAGAGGATATGAAATTGAAAAACAAACCTCAACATTTTTGGATGTAGATAAACCAAATACATCAAATGATGTTCCAACATTTTCTCTTCCATATACCATTGGTAATAGAGTTGTTTTAAACAATGTTACTGGATCTCCAGTGGTTGGATTTGGAACTACAGCAACATTAAGTTTGAGAAATAGTAGAGTAGGATCAAGTGGTCTTGTTGCTGCTGGAACTGAAATTGGTAAGGCAAGATGTTATGATTTTAAACTGAAAGATTCTGCATATGAAGATGACACTACAGAATTTGAAGGATTTTTATACGATATTAATACTTACACATCAGTAACGATTGGAAGTACAGTATCTATTGCAACTCCAGCGTTAATTGAAGGAAATAGCAGTGGATCTAAGGGATATCTTACACAATCAGTTACTGGAAGTCAAGTATTAACTTTAGAATCAGTTAGTGGATCATTTATTGTTGGAGAAAGTATTTCTGTAAATGGAATTAGTTCATCGCCAACTATTTCAACCATAACAGATTATAGTTTCTTTGATGTAAAATCACTGTTCTCTACTGTTGGGGTAAGTAGTTTTAGTGCTGATTTAGATCTTTCAGATGTATTTAATTTGTCAGATCAGACATTAACAATTAGTGCATCTAGTGGTGGCATATCGACTATAACTGGACCTGTTACAACAAAATTTGCTGAAGGTTTAAACGTAGGAGACATTGTTTCTTATACAAGAACAGGTTTCTCTACAGTCACTTATAATAAAGTTTCTTCTATCGGCACTGGTTTAAACAGTGTTGAAGTATCTGCTGTAACAACTGTTTCTGATATTTGTGATGGAGATCTTCCATCTTCTCAATTAACTCTTAACGATTTGCAATTGAGATTACCAGATTTGATTGATTCTGATAAGGCATCGTTCTTCCAACCAATGCCACATGCTAATATTAGCAATATCAATCTTGACAATACTCAACTTGTATATAGAAAGACATATGCTGCAAATGTGTCCTCAAATGGTTGCGTTGTAATTGAAAATGATCCAGATTCTACTTTTGAACCTTTTGATGAAGAAAGATATGTATTAACATATTCTAATGGAACTATTGAACCTTTGTCTGAAGGTAAGTTATCTTTCTCACAAGATTCTAAGACATTAACTCTGTCTCAGTTATCGACTGCTACAGATGCAAATGCACGTCTTACAGCAACTTTAAGAAAATTCAAAGTTAATTCAAAATCAAAAGTTTTGAATAGATGTGCAACTCTTACTCTTACTAGATCTAATAATTCTGCATCTGGTTCTACTGTAAATACATCTCTGAATGATGGTCTGACCTATAGTACTGTTTATGGAACTAGAGTTCAGGACAAAGAAATTTCATTAAACAAAGCAGAAGTTTTAAGAATACATGCAATTTATGAGTCGGATGACAATACTGCTCCAACTCTTCCAAAATTAACAGTATTCAATGTAGTTGGTGATCTGACTCAAGTTTCATCTGGAGATGAATTTGTTGGAGAAACTTCTGGTGCTGTTGCTAGAGTTGTTTCCACAACCGCAACTACAGTAACTTTCGTATATCAAAATGAAAGAGAATATCAATTAAACGAAAGATTCACTTGTAAGTTATCCCAAGTTAGTGCAACAATTAGTGCAATAACCCTTGGAGACAAGAAGATCAATGATAATTATGTTTTAGATAGTGGAGAAAGATTAGAATTCTTAGATTATGGCAGATTAATCAGAAAGGAATCTGCACCTGCACCTTCTAGACAAGTTACTATCGTTTTTGATTATTATAGCACACCATCTTCGGATGATGGAGAGTTCTTCTCATATCTTAGTTGGCCTGCAAATGTTGTTAGCAATGGAACAGATCTTCCAAGAATTAATGATAGAAATCTGAGAAATTCTGATACCATTGATCTTAGACCAAGAGTTTCTGATTACGATACCAGCAGTTCTAGATCCCCATTTGAATATTCTTCTAGAATATTCCCCAATAATGGTTCATCTGTAACAACTAATCTTGTTGGCGGAGAAGCGTTGGTTCTCGGTTATTCTTACAAGTTAGGAAGAATTGATAAACTTGTTTTAGATAGAGATGGTGATTTTGAAGTTGTTCATGGAGAACCTTCAGAGTCCCCAGTTCCACCAATAATCCCAACAGATTCTTTTGAAGTTGCTACAATTAGTTTACCACCATATTCAACTCACGCAAGAACTGACAACTTAGTTTCTTTAACTAAGCACAAGCGTTATCAGATGCGTGATATCAGCAATCTTGAGTCAAGAATTAAGAATGTAGAGTATTTCACTGCATTGAGTTTGCTTGAGCAGGAAACTGAAAATCTGTCGATTAAAGATCCTGTAACTGGACTTGATAGATTCAAAAATGGTTTCTATGTAGATAACTTTAGATCTCATGATCCCCATAACGTATCTAGTCCCGATTTCAAGTCAAGTATTAACGTTGATAAGGGCGAACTCAGACCATCACATTATACAACATCTTTAGATCTTCTTTTAGGATCTGCCTCTGCGATTGGTATTGGAACCACTGCTAATGCAGCAGTTGATCTCAAGTATGTAACTGATCTTCAGAATGCAAATATCCAGAGAACTGGAGATTTGATTACATTAAAGTATGATGAAACTACTTTTGTCCAACAAAACTTTGCAACTAGATATGAAAATATCAATCCATTCTCATTAGTAAATTGGATTGGTAATATAGAACTGTATCCAGAATCGGATACTTGGATCGAAGAAAAAATGTTTGATCCAATCAAAGTGGATCAGAAAGGAGATTATGATGCTTGGATTTCTGTATATCAATCAGATCCAAATACTGGATTCTCTCCAATTGACTGGGAAATTTGGAAAACAGTATGGGCAGGTAAAACTGTAGTATCTGACGAGTATGTTGAGAAGGCAAAGACCCCATCAAGCAATAAAACTGTAGGATCGTTTGTAAATAACGGTGGTCCTCATAGAAGAAAATATAGACAAACTACATTTAGAGATACTTACCAAGATTCTTACCTTTCTGAATATAAAGTTTCGACAAAACAATCGAAGCAAGCAATTCAATATAATGTAACTCCAAAAGTAGATTCAGTTTATCTTGGTGAAAAACTTGTAAGTAGAGACATTGTTCCATATTGCAGAGAAAGAAACATTGAATTTTCTGCCAGAAGAGTCAAACCTTCTACACAGTTCTATGCTTTCTTTGAGAATGTTAACATGACGGAATATTGTGTTCCTAAACTGTTAGAAATTCAAATGGATAATGGAGTATTTGTTGTTGGAGAAACTATAAGATCATTAGAATCAACAACAAATTCTTCTAAAGAATCAGAGCAGTTTGTTGCAAGAGCAGCAGTTCCAGATCACAAGTATGGTCCTTATAATGCACCAACAATTATATTCAATTCTAATCCATACGATTCTACAGTAGGATTGAGCAGTCAATATTCTGCAACTTCAACTGTACTCAATATTGATACTTCAAGTTTGTCTGATATGGCAAACCCAATCTTTAAGGGTAGAGTTAAAGTTGGTATGAAGTTGAAGGGTGAAACTAGTGGTGCAGAAGCAACCATTACTAACTTGAGATTAATTTCTGATTCTTCTGCAACATTAATTGGATCTCTCTATATTCCAAATCCAAAGTTTGCAACCAATCCACAATTTGCCACAGGTTCAAAGACATTTAGATTGTCTTCAAGTCCAATCAATAGCACAGTCCCTGGATCTGTGTCTAGTGCTGGAGAGGCGAAATTTGTATCTTCTGGTCTTCTTGACATTAAGCAGAGCACTTATCTGTCAACCAGAAATGGTCAAATTGAAACTATTACTCTTTCTGACTCTAGAACTATTGATTCTGAATTTGGATATACTAAGAAAGTCAGAGATAATCAAAACGTTCAGAAAGATTGGATTGATCCTTTAGCAGAAACATTTGTAGTTGCTAAGGGTGATGACTGTTTTATCACTTCGATAGACGTATACTTCCAATCAAAAGATTCTACAATTCCAGTAACGTTACAAGTTAGAACTACCAGTTCTGATTTACCAACTACTGAGATTGTTCCATTCGGTGAAGTGACTCTTGAACCATCTCAAGTAAATACTTCAACTGATGGCACATCAGCAACTAAATTTAGATTCAATTCACCAATTCACTTGACTGGAGGACAATCATACGCTCTCGTATTAACCTCACCATCAAATAATTATAATGTTTGGATTGCTAGAATGGGTGAAGTTGATGTCACCACAGCAAATCTTAGTCAAAATCAACAGATTGTTGTTTCTCAACAACCATATCTCGGTTCTCTGTTTAAACCACAAAATGGTTCAACTTGGGATCCAAGTCAATCTGAAGATCTTAAGTTTGTAATTCACAGAGCAAGTTTTACATCTTCAACTGGAACATTTACTGCATATAACCCACGTCTTTCCGCTGGTAACGATAATATCGTAACCCTGAAACCAAATCCAATTTATAGTGCATCTAGAGAAGTTGTTGTTGGTCTTGGAAGCACAGTTCCATCAACGTTCCTGACTCCAGGAGTTACGATTACTCAAATCAATAATCCTAATGCTACTGGAAAATTAGTTAAAACTGCAGGCATTATTGGTGTTGGAAGATCTACTAATAATATTCTCAACTTGACTGTAAATAATGTTGGATCTGGTTTAACACCATCATCTGGCACATTCTTATACTCAAATGTAAATCTTAATAGTGTAACTGGTGGAGGATCTGGTGCAGTTGCACTGGTTCAAGTTGTAAATGGATCCATTGGAATCGTTACCGTGACTAATGGTGGTACTGGATACTCTGTTGGTGATGTACTTTCTGCACAAGTAGGTGCTACTAGCAAAAATGTAAGATTCAACGTTGGAGTTGTTACATCAGTCAATCAACTTTCCTTGACTGGAGTACAAGGAAATTTTGATACGGTTAATACCATTGCATATAATAATGTTGGTGTTGCATCAACATTGCCTGCAGTTCCAACAACTATTAATATCTCAACCCAATCAGATGGATCTCATATTGTAGTTTCTCACAGAAACCACGGTATGCACGCTGCATCAAATAAAGTTACTCTTTCAAATATTGATAGTGATTACACCCCAGTAACTTTAAATGCAGAATATTCTAGCACATCCATTGCAGATATCCAACTTTCTTCAATAACAATCTTTAATACTTTTGAAAACGTTGGAGTATCTTCAACAAATCCAGGTTACGTCATTGTCAATGATGAGATCATCAGTTATGAAGGGACTAGCGGAAACAATCTCACTGGTGTTACCAGAGGAATTGATAATACATTAGTCAAAACCCATCCAGTTGGATCTTATGTCAATAAGTATGAATTCAATGGAGTTTCTCTGAGAAGAATCAACAAGACCCACGACTTGTCATCTGCAACAGTAACAGATCCAAGGTCTCTGGATACTTATGCACTTAAAGTTGATTTTGCAAGTAATGGTGTTGATAGAACTGTTGGAAATGCCAATGGATTCCAACCATTACACTTTAATTCATCAAAAGTTGGTGGTGGATTTGTTGCAAAAGCAACACAAAATATCCAATTTGAAGCAATCACTCCTAATGTTTCTACATTAAAACCTGCAGGAACAAATATTACTACTAGAGTGAGAACGGTTTCTGGGACCAGTATTTCTGGAAACGAAGTATCATTTGAAGATATGGGATTTGAACAAATTTCTCTTAATGAAACAAATTACTTTACATCGCCAAGAATTATTTGTTCTCAAATAAATGAAACTAATAGATTGACAAATCTCCCAGGTAATAAATCATTCACCATGGAATTCAATATGAATACAGAAACTGATAGATTGTCGCCCGTAATTGATCTTCAAAGATTAAATATTATCACAACTTCAAATAGAATTGATAATATTGTAAGTGATTTTGCATCTGATAAGAGAGTCAATTCACCAATTGGGGACCCTAACGCTGCAGTGTATGTATCTAAGAAAGTTTCTCTCTCAACTCCAGCAAGATCTTTACAGGTAAGATTCTCTGGATTTAGATATTCTAGCAATGAGATTAGAGTTCTTTATAGATTATTCAGACAAGATTTATCAGATTCTGATCAACCATATCAACTCTTCCCTGGTTATACAAACCTGACCAAATCTGGAGTTAATGATGGTACAGAATACACTGTTATTGACCCTGCATTAAACAATGGATTACCAAATGATAATGTCCCATCATCTACTCCTGGAGATGGTGATGGTGAGTTCTATGAGTACCTCTACTCTCAAGACAATCTCCCAGCGTTTAATGGATTTATGATTAAGATAGTCATGACAGGAACTAATCAAGCGTTTGTTCCTAAGATTTCTGATCTGAGAGTTATTGCCCTTGCATCATGAGCGATTATATTCCTGTTGAAGGGCACTCTTCTCTAAAAAGAGATAGGTATTCTAATGCTATAGTCAACACCAACTATAAAGAGTATGAAGAATACATTTCTCACAGAGAAAGAAAATTGAAAGAAAGAGAAGAGATTGAAAATTTAAAAAATGATGTATCTGAAATAAAGTCCATGATGAAACTCATTTTGGATAAACTATAAATAATAGTAAAATGACTAATTACTCATGTCAGTAAGAGTAGTAAACATATCTATTGAGCAGGGTGCAAATTTTTCGAACAGTTTTCTGCTAGAAGATGATCTCACAAATTCCACTAAAAATCTTGCTGGATATACTGGAATTGCTAAATTAGCAAAACATCCAGGAAGTTCTTCCAAGACAAATTTTAGTGTAACCATCACATCAAGTACTGGAACTGTTGGTATTGCATTAACGTCTGGACAAACTGCCGTTTTAAAACCTGGAAGATATGTTTACGATGTTTTACTGACAGACACTAGTGGAGTTAAAACTAGAGTTGTTGAAGGAATGGCACTAGTAAATGCAGGAGTTTGTACCTAATGGCAGTTAGAGTAAGGGTTCCATCTTCAAATTCAATAAAAGTTAGATCTGGTGATCAATCTGCTATTAAAGTAGTTGCTAGCAACTTATCTGACGTTGCATCATTAACTTCTTTGTCTGGATTATCGGATGTTGATTTAACTGGAGTTAGTGATACATTTGTTCTTCAATATGATTCTGCCACTCAAAAATGGAAGGGGGTTGATCCAGACCAAATATTACAAGATGCTGTTCCTGGAGGAATACCAGGAGATTTTATCAATGTTTTAGATACTGATCCCAACAGGGCAGATAATATTGATTTTGATGGTGGTGTTTTTTAAAATTTAATAAATATATTTAAGGAAACTAGGCATTGGTAAATGGCAAACCCAACGATTAGGTTTAAAAGAGGTAGTCAATCTGCTTTCTCTGCAGTAGGATTAAATACTGGAGAACCAGCATTTATTACCGACGAATTTAACTTTTATATTGGTGTAGACGGAACTAACCCCAATAATAAGTTTTTTGGATCTTCAAGATATTGGAAGAAAGAAACTGCATCTGTAGGTGGTGGAGTTAATCTTTTTGGTTCCCACGCAGTTGGAGTTGCAGGAACTTCAATTACTCTTGCTGCACCCGATTCGGTTGGAACTGCTGTAACCTACACCTTCCCAGCAACACCAACTGCAGATTTCTTCTTAAAGACAAACGGAACTGGAACTTTAAGTTGGTCCAACTCTTTAGGTAGCGTTAGTGCGGATCAATTTGTTGTTGGTCTTGCAACCTTTACTAATGCAGTAGATTTTCTTTTAGATACTAATTCACACTCATCGGTTGGTGGCGCAGTAACCTTTACTGGTGGTGTTGGTGTTGCTAAAAACTTGAATGTTGGTGGTGATTTCACAGTAACTGGTATTTCAACATTTACTGGAGAAGTAACATTTAAAGGTGGTACTATTAATCTTGGTGATGCCAATACAGATAATGTTGTATTTGCTGCCGATGTAAACTCCAACATTCTTCCAAATACTGATGCTACATTTGATATTGGAAGTGGAGGAGATAGCAAGAGATGGAGACACGCAAGTTTCTCTGGAATAGGTACTTTTGCGACAGGTGCTGTTGTTGATGGAATTCAAATTGGAATAACTGCTACAAATGAAATTGACACTTCTTCTGGCAATTTAATTCTTGATTCTGCTGGTGGAACAGTATCTGTAACTGATCACCTGTCAGTTACTGGAGTTTCAACATTTACTGGAGTAGTGAATGTTAACAATGCAGTTCGTGTTGGTGCTGGACTTTCAGTAGTTGGAGTTTCTACGTTTAGCAACTCTATAAGTGTAACTGCTGGAGAAGCGACATTTGCTTCAGCAACCGTATCTGATTTAACCTCAGGAAGAGTTGTTCTTGCTGGAACATCTGGTGCTCTCCAAGATGATGCAAGTTTAACGTATAGTGATGCATCTGGTCTTGTAGTTGCAAATAGTGGTATCAACGTAACGGGTGTTTCTACATTCTCTACAGATTTAGTTGTTGGTGGGGATGTCCGTATCAATGGTAACGATATTAGAGATAGTGGTGGAACTGCTGCAATTACTTTTGATGGTTCTGGTAATACAACAGTAACTGGTAACTTAACAGTTAGTGGAAGCACCACTCAAGTTAATACTACATCATTAACTGTAGAAGATACGTTAATTGAACTTGCAAAAGTTGATGGTAATGCACCAAGTAGTGATGTAAATAAAGATATTGGATTACTTTTCCACTATTTTGATACTGCCGCAAGATTAGCAGCGGTCTATTGGGATGATTCTGAATCTAGAGTTGTCCTTGCTTCTAGAATTTCTGAGTCAAGTGGAGTTCTTACTGTAGATAGTGGATTCTACGCTGATGTTGAGTTTAAAGGTCTGTTTGTTACAGATACAGCAGGATCTGGTGAGGCAGTTATTTCACATACAACTATCGGTGGAGTAACAGGAAGACATTTACAAAACATAATCGTAGATGGCGGAACGTTCTGAGAATAATAAATAATTTGATCGGGGAGAGAAATCTCCCCTATTTTTTTAGGAGATTGCTATGACTGAACAAGAATATAATATTTTTATTCAAGTATATCAAAAAAAGTTGCACGAAAGTATTACTCAATCAATCGCATTAGAATGTAAAGTGATTGCATTAAATCAACAAATAGCATCTTTAAATGAAGAGATTGCTAAATTAACAAAAACTAATTCTAGAAAGAAACCTTCAGAAGAATTTTAATAAATAGAAAAAAAAGTAGCGATACATGGCAAAACCATCTTCACGACAATCTCTTATTGATTATTGTCTAAGACGCTTAGGAGCACCTGTCTTAGAGATAAACGTTGATGATGATCAGATAGATGATCTTGTCGATGATGCTCTTCAATTTTTCCAAGAGCGTCATTTTGATGGCGTGGAAAAAATGTATTTGAAATATAAAGTAACTCAAAATGATATTGACAGAGGAAAAGGAATTACTGGACTCACGACAACGACTAGTCCTAGTTCTAACGTTCCTGGAATAGGAACAACCACATTTGACTTCTATGAGGATTCAAATTATATCACGATTCCAGATTCTGTGATTGGTATTGATGGAATATTCAAAGTTGATACTAGTACACTTTCTACTGGTATGTTTAACGTTGCATATCAAATCTTCTTAAATGATGTTTACAACTTTACTTCTATTGAGTTGTTAAACTATACCATGGTCAAAACGTATTTGGAAACCATTAACTTCTTAATTAATACTGATAAAAATATTAGATATACTAAAAGACAAAATAGATTGTATATCGACGCTCATTGGGGTGGATTAACTGCTGGAGAATATATTGTTATAAGTTGTTATAGAATCCTTGATCCAACAGATTTTCCAAAAGTTTGGAATGATTCTTTCCTTAAAATGTATCTAACATCATTGATTAAAAAGCAATGGGGTCAGAATTTAATTAAGTTCCAAGGAGTAAAACTTCCTGGGGGAATTGAATTAAATGGAAGGCAAATTTATGAAGATGCCATTAGAGAATTGGATGATATTAAGATCAGAATGAGAGCAGAGTATGAAATGCCACCACTAGATATGATAGGTTAATCTTATGGCATTAAATCCATTTTTTCTACAAGGAAGCAGGTCTGAACAAGATCTTGTTCAACAATTAATAAATGAGCAACTTAAAATGTATGGGGTTGAAGTTGTATACTTACCTCGACGTTTTGTATCTGAAAAAACTATAATTCGTGAGAATGTATTATCAAAATTCGACGAAAGTTTTCCTATAGAGGCATATGTTTTAAGTTACCAAGGATTTGGTGGTGGAGGAGATATTCTTACAAAATTTGGCATTCAATCTAAAGATGAACTAAGGTTGATTATATCTCGTGAAAGATATGAAGATTATATTTCTCCATTTTTAGTTGATGCTGCTGGAAATGTAAAAGAAAATTTTAAACTTGCTATTAGACCAAAAGAGGGTGACTTAATCTATTTCCCACTTTCAGATACTATTTTTGAAGTCAAGTTTGTAGAACATGAAACTGAATTTTATCAATTAAATAAACTCTATATTTACGAATTGGTTTGTGAACCATTTGAATATGAAGATGAGATAATTGATACTGATATTGATGAGGTTGATGATAATTTCCAAGAATCTGGATATGCGGTTAAATTAACATTAGTTGGTATAGGACAAACCGCAACTGCAGTAACATCCCTTCGTTCTGGAACTGTTTCTTATATTACAGTTGTTAATGATGGATATGGATATAAGAGTACACCAACTGTTGCAATTCAAGCAGCACCTTCTGGTGGAATTAATGCTACGGCAGTAGCAATCATGACTAATAGATCATCTAGTGGATTCAGCACTGGATATTCTATCGATCAAATTCTTATTACAAATCCTGGTGCTGGATACTCAACACCACCACTAGTTAAATTTATTGGTGGTTCTGGATCTGGTGCGATAGCAACCGCTGGCATTTCAACCAGCAATAGCATTGGTATTGTAACTATAACAAACCCAGGATCTAAATATTCTATAATACCAACCGTTTCATTCACTGCTGCACCTTCTGGTGGAGTTACTGCAATTGGAACCGCTGTTGTAAGTGCAGCAGGTACTATTGCACAAATTAGAATTACGAATGGTGGTTCTGGATATGTTTCAGTACCAACAATAACAATTGGAAATCCGTCTGGTGTTGGAACTGGAAACTTTGTTCTTAATGAAACAGTTACTGGATCTGCATCCTCAACGACAGCAATTGTTAAAACCTGGGATGCAGATACTCTGGTACTCAAAGTCAACAATGTTACTGGAACATTCAGAATTGGAGAAATTCTTGTTGGTTCTGCTACAACGTTTACTCATGTTGGACTTGGATCAACAGGAAGATATGTAATAAGTAATATCGAAAGATATACTGATACTGATGTAGATACTTTCGACAACTTTGATCAAAATGAAGAGATTCAAGAAGCGGCAGATTTAATTCTTGACTTCTCAGAGAAAAACCCATTCGGAGATTACTAATGATTTCAAACTATTTTTATCACGAAATTATAAGAAAAAATGTTATAGGGTTTGGAACCCTTTTCAATAATATTTACATTAAACACAAAGATTCTGCTGGAAATCAAAAAAGTGATTTATTAGTTCCTATTGCATATGGACCTATTCAAAAGTTTTTAGCAAGAATTGAACAACAACCAGATCTGGCAAAAAAACAGAGTATCAGTTTGCCAAGATTATCCTTTGAAATGAAGGGTATATCTTATGATGGAAGTAGAAAGGGATCTCCAATTCAAACATTTAAGGCCGTTAATCCTTCAGACAATACGAAGATTAACAAGGTATTCATGCCAGTTCCATACAATCTTTCATTTGAATTGAATATTATCTCAAAAATTCAAGACGATGCCCTTCAAATTTTAGAACAGATACTTCCATTTTTTCAACCATCCTTTGCAATCACAATAGATTTAGTAGAATCCATTGGAGAAAAAAAAGATACTCCAATATTCTTAAATAGTATTTCTATGAGTGATAATTATGAGGGAGATTATGGTGAGAGGAGATATTTAATGTACACGTTGTCATTTACTGCAAAGACAAACTTCTTTGGTCCTGTAGTAGATAATACAAGTGCATTGATTAAGAAAGTCAAAGTTGATTATTTCAGTAGTACTGACATTAAAAATGCAAAACGAGAAGTTCGTTATACTATTACTCCTAGAGCATTAAATGATTACAATAATGATAATACAACTTCTCTTGCAGAAGATATAGATAATAAGGTAACAAAATTTGATGTGAATGATGCTACTGCATTATCAAAAGATGTGTACATTAAAATTGGTGATGAAAACATGCAGATTAAATCCGTTGATGGTAATACATTAACAGTTTATAGAGGTATTGACAATAGTGTTGTATCAAGTCATGATATTGGAACATCGATAGATGTACTTAATGTTTTAGATGATGCTTTAATCGAACTTGATGATGATTTTGGATTTAATTCTGATGTAGAATTTTTTGGGGACTTTAAAACTTATAGTCCTACTTTAGGACAAGATGTGTAACTTATGGACAATTCATACGATAAAATTGGTGAAGCATTAAATGTAGAAACTCAGATTGTTAAAAAAACTGAGGTTCCATCTTCTATTGAAAAATCTAAAGAATCTATAGAAGTAGAAAAAGATTATGAGTATAGTAGAGCACAGTTATATTCCTTGATTGAAAAAGGTCAGGAAGCAGTCAATGGAATATTAGATGTTGCTGCTAGTTCCGATCATCCAAGGGCATATGAAGTTGCTGGTCAACTTATTAAAAATGTTGCTGATGTTGCAGATAAGCTAGCAGATCTACACAAAAAAATGAAGGATATTAATGATGAATATCAGGGTCCAAAAACAATCACAAACAATGCGTTGTATGTTGGATCTACTGCAGATCTTTTGAAACTAATCAAACAAGAAAATAAGATAAATAGTTCGGATTAGTTTTCTGAAAACGATGTCTAATAAAGTAACGAGTAATGGAGCAGTGAAAGTGAGAATTCTTGTTTTGGGATGGAGTGCCGCACTCTTAACGGCAAGTTATGGTGGATTTTTACCAAAAATGGATCCAACATTTATTGCGTCAATTTTCACGGCCTCTTTAGCTACTTTTGGAGTTGATGCCGTAAAGAAAGATGCCCCAGGAAGTAAATCAGATAACCAACCTAAGGTTGAACCAACACCACCAAGTCCCCCAGATAAACCAAGCGCAACTGGAGAATCTGAGGAGCAACAAAGTGCCCCAGGTTCAGCAGCTCCAGTCCCCTGATACAATAATTCAAAGAATAGAAATCCCTATAACAAGGTCTGTTCCAGATCCTGTTAATAGGGGTTTATCTTTGCCAATTTTTGAGTTACCAAACCCAAGGGTGAATTACCCAACGGTTAATGTGCCAACTCAAGAAGAATTTGATGCTGCTGTAAGAGCAGAACAACAGAAGCAACAGGAGGATGCTGCTAAGAACAGAGGGTTGCCAGATAGCAAACCACCAGAATTGCCTCCAGCAGTTCAGCAAGCAACGAAACCATCTACTTCTGTTGCAGAAATACCAGCAGATAAACCACAACCAACATTTACAATCGGTGGAGTCGATATTAATTTACCTGATCCTTCTCTTGTTGCTACGGCAGGTGCTGTAGCAGTAGTTACTACGGCGTCTACAATGATAGCGACAACAGCATTTAATGCATTAAAGAACGCTGCTGAACCATTCATAAAAGAAGCAACGAAGAATAAGTTTAAAATCAAAATCAAACAAGTCAAACCTGTACTTCATTATGTCATGGCAGAAGAAGGACATATTGATATATTTGAATACTCTGCAAATGGAACACGTCTTGTAGATCAAATAGACAATCCAGAACAATATTTAAGAGATCAGGTAGATATTAACTCTTTATACGAGATTGATAACAAGATTATTATTGATGATATTATATCAGAAAAATTTACAAAAGAGGGGCAACAAAGATTTAAACCCTTGTTTGCCCCTGCTAAAAAGATTGCTAAAAAATTAGCATCTAGAATTGCATTTTAAAAAATTTTTTACCCTTTCTTCTTTGAACTTTCCGAATTTCGGGTGGTTCTTTTTTGATTGGGAATCTTCTCTGCTCACTGAAAACACCATCATTTGATATAATACGCAATAGCACTAAAATTGGAATCAAGTATTTCATCCCAAAGTTGCCATGTAATACTGAGCGTTTTCTAATTTTTTTCTTTTGATGGTCTGTATACGGATCAAATGCAACCAGTTCATTTTGCTACCTCTTCATTCTTGCATGGACGATAAGGTGTTCCACGATATACATTATTAGGATGTGCTGGTGCGTGAGTTTCGGAATACCACTTACGATATTCTTCTTTAGGGGTATCAGTATTATACTGACATCCACGATAAGTTGCTTGTGACATTAGGGTTCTCCTTAAGGGTTTAAGTTAAAGAGCGTTCCTTCAGTCGGCTTTTGCGTCTATCTTACATTCTTTTCTTGTCATTTGTTTTACTTCCCAGATAATGTCATTCTTCTGTTGAAGAGTTAGTTCTGGATTAGTAATCACTTTACCAACGATAAATTGTGCTTGAAGACAAGTTAATAAGAGTGCTTCCATAGATGAACGATCCGTTCCGAGTCGGCTTACTTCCGTTCGCTATTCGGAAATAGCGAATGAACGTACAATATATAGAATTTTTTTAATGTAAAATGTTATACCATTTTTATTATTTTTTTATATTCGTCACTACGATGTCAGAGCATATCTTTGCATATGGACTTTCTAGGTGAAACATAATACCATTTTTAATTGCTTCACCACATTTTAGCATCCTAACAAGTTCAAAGTCAAGACGTGCTTTATCTGCTTCTGCCTTTTGCCTTTCTATTTCTGTACGTGCTCTTGCCTTGCATAGTTCCATTAAACTATTATCTAATGGGATATTGACTCCTGCAGAAATACCCCAATTTTCATTTCTTGATGCGAATGTACTTGGATCATCACTTTCATTGCCACTTTTTAAAAGAAATGGAGACACTGAAAATGTTGGTCCTTGGCAACTAACTCCCTGTCCATAAGTGTTGACTGCATACGGCCCTTGTAGGACTTGTACTGCTTGATTAGTAACGTTCCCAGTGGCACTAGCAGAAGGACCTGCAATATTAGTATTGCTAGGAGCAGATTGAGCAAATGCCGTGCCATTTAGAATTACTGCGTAAAGACAGAGATTGATGTAGTAGTTGAATTTATTTCTGTTGATCGATCTATCCATGTTTCTTTAGCCACTCCAGGACCGAGATAAGTTTCACTGAACTGGAATGGAGCACCTTGATTCATAATCGTATAATTTGCTCCAGGTTTTGGATTGCCAGGAATGTTAATGTTAGTTCCAGTCACAGTGTATGATGTGCCAGTTGTATATTCAACTTGGCGAATAGCCTCTACAATTTTAGTGGTAGATTCTGTTGTCGAATTTATTGTACCTCTTGTAAAGTTAGGTACAATACTTTCTGCTAGGGCAGCATTATGACACCCTAGCAGGAAAAGTCCTGCTAGGATTCTTTTCATTTAAATACACTCAATTCAATGGTTCTTTGACCAGTTGCTGTAGTTCCTGCTCCGCCAGCAGTTACAGTAGGAACTCCAGTACCAGAAAGAGTACCAGCAAGAGTTCCCTTATCACCACCAGTTTGAGTTACGCTGTCGCCATAGAGATTGGGCGAACCGATTACGCCAGTAGTAACTGTCTGTGAAGTTACGGGTGTATCAGCAGCATTGAAAGTTTCGCTGAATGTGAATGCTTGTCCTGCTGTATTAACATCATAGGTTCCAGCACCACCTACACCACCAAAAGATGTAGATTGAATGTTGGTTCCAGAGACAGAATAAGAAGCACCAATTCTGGCAGATTGAACTGCAGCACCATCAACTTTTAACTGTACCGAATCAGTAATTCTTGATGTGATTTCAGCTGCACTAGCGGGCATTATAAAGAATAACGAAAAGAGTAGTAATCTTTTCATTTTAATTCTTCGATTTAATTCTATTTAGAGATAAATATTTTTAAAGATTTTAATATTTTAATGTCTTCATTTACAGAAGAGAGGGATCCTAAAGGTCCAACAAAACCATACAAATCTCCAGAAGAACTTGCCAAAAAGCATAAGGTTTCTTTGAAGACCATTATGAAGCAAGTAAAAATGGGCACTAAAGTTGAAGGTGAGCATACTACCAGTAAATCTGGAGCTAAAATTACTGCACTTCAACATGTTGATGAGCGCCCAGATTACTATACTCAATTGAAAAAAGTTGAGAAGAAAAAAGTAACCGAAGGAAATCTTCATCAATGGTTTAAAGGTTCTAAATCTAAAGAAGGAAAACCTGGATGGGTTAATGTTGTAACTGGTGGTACTTGTGCAAGTGATACTCCAGGAGAAGGAACTCCAAAGTGTGTATCTTCTTCAAAAAGAGCATCAATGACTCCTGCAGAAAGGCGTTCTGCTTCAAGAAGAAAAAAAGCAGCAGACCCAGGACAACAAGCAAAATCTGGTGCTGCAAAACCAACATACGTTTCTACAGATAAACCAAATCAAAGAAATGAAGAGTGGTCAGATAAATATAAAAGATCGATAGATTGTGATAATCCTAAAGGTTTTTCACAAAAAGCACACTGTCAGGGAAGAAAAAAGAAAATGAATGAACAGTCGGATGTCAAAGGAAAAGGTAGCGGCAAAAAGGATGCTTGCTATCATAAAGTAAAATCCCGTTATGACGTTTGGCCTAGTGCTTATGCATCAGGAGCACTTGTCAAGTGTCGTAAGGCAGGTGCAAAAAATTGGGGAAATAAATCCGAAGAATTTTTTCCAGAAGATCATAAAGAAATTGCTTCTGGAAAGATGAAGGACGAAGAAGGATATATGGCAAGAATTGAATTTGATCAGATTGAAAGATCTATCAATATTCTTAGAAAAATTGTAAAGAAACCAAATCAACAAATCCCCGCTTGGGTTCAATCCAAGATTACCAGAGCAGCAGATTTTATTGATACTGCAGCAGAATATATGTCAAGTGATGAGGATGTTTCTGAAGCATGTTGGAAAGGTTATACCGCTAAAGGTATGAAGAAAAAAGGAAATAGAATGGTTCCCAATTGTGTAAAAGAAGTTCTCGAAGGGATAAGTTTTGAAGTTGGTGGTGGAGATCCAAACAAGGCTAGAAGACAGCAGAAAATTAATAAGGCTGCTGATGCTGGAGTTCCTAATGCTGCTGGTAAGGCAAAAGGTCCTTTACTCCCCAGCAGTATGGTAAAACTTGCTAATTCATACACTCCAGATAATGAACTGGTTGATGAAGCAGCAAAAACAATTTATAGTGTTGGTCAAACATATACAATTCTTTTGAATTGGAAAACCAAAACTATAAAAATCAACATGTTCTTCTCTACTCAAGAAAGACCATCTAAAGAAGATGTTGATGCAGCAATTCAAAAAATTTATCCTGGTGCGGTTCTTTATTCATATGTTCCAGCAATCAATGATCCAACAAAACCATTCATTGTGGCAAATGAAACTATGAATTGTAATGTTGCTGTCATTCCATCTGATTCTGAACAGAAGAGAAAAAATTATCTTCTAAATATTGGAGTCATCGGTGAAACTGCCGCATGGACTCGCAAAGAGGGTAAAAACAAAAAAGGTGGACTTAACGAAAAAGGACGTAAATCCTACGAACGTGAGAATCCTGGAAGCGACCTTAAAGCACCTTCAAAGAAGGTTGGAAATCCCCGCAGGGCGTCGTTCTGTGCCAGAATGAAAGGCATGAAAGCAAAACTAACTTCTAAAAAAACTGCTAGAGATCCAGATAGCAGAATCAATAAATCTCTTCGTGCGTGGAATTGCTGATATGAAAAGCTTTAACCAATTTCTTTCAGAAAGTATCACTATTAATGGCGACTTTAATGGAACTTTAAATATTGGTAGTCAACCAGAATTACAGCAAGTTGGGGAAGAATATTGTGCTGATATTTTATGGAATGGAAATCTTTACCGACTTGATTTAACTACTAAAAGTGGAATTCCCAATAAAAGAGATTTAGGTGAGCAGATTCAGGGAGAATATCCAGGTGCGGTAGTTCAGCAAATTTATCCAATAGAGGAAAAAAATTTAAACATAAAAAATGTAAAAAGATATCATCCAGCAAAATTAGAGTGGATTTAATTTATGGCTATTTGGAATAAAAATACACAAGATTATCTTGATCAAGAAAGATCTTTATTTGAAGTTTATAATATCGCAGATCACTGGGGAAACCAGACAGATTGGAGACCTCAGTTTTCTAACAACAACAGATTAAAAACTGCTCCTTTCCAAACAGTTTTCTTTAATACTTTCCAGTATGGTAAAGAAACTGATGTTTGGGATGAAAGAGTAGTTGGTGTTGGAACTGCAACTTGGAACCAATACGCAAGTAATATAATTATGGAAGTTGGTTCCACATCTGGTAGTAAAGTTATTCGCCAAACCAAGAATGTGATGAGATACATTCCTGGAAGGCCAGCAACCCTTGCATTTGCAATTCGTTTAGAAGCACCACAAGTCGGCATTCGTAGAAGATTTGGATTGTTTGACGATAATAATGGTGTTTATTTTGAGGATAATGGGGGCACATATTCTTATGTAATTCGCACCAGTACATCTGGAATTACTACAGAAATAAGAGTTGGTAGAGATCAATGGAATGGTGAGAAGTTTGATGGAAATGGTTGGACTGGTGTAACCGCAGATCCAACAAAACAACAGATGATTTCCATAAGTTATGAGTGGTATGGTGCAGGAACTGTAGATTTTTCTTGGTTAATGAAGGGAGAAACTATCAAGAGTCATACTTTTGATAACTCAAATAATCTTGATAGGGTTTGGTGTTCTACTCCATTTCTACCAATTCGTGTTGAGATTGAGA
>Ga0129336_10000289_pt1 | contig 28485 bp, 28 predicted proteins | sample CPB6_02_DNA_FD_96878 | JGI IMG/M metagenome (GOLD analysis project Ga0129336, IMG submission 96878) | Freshwater to marine salinity gradient microbial communities from Chesapeake Bay, USA - CPBay_Sum_0.6_0.2_DNA | ecosystem: Environmental > Aquatic > Marine > Coastal | place: USA: Chesapeake...
ATCACGTCGTAATCGCTCATCCACCCGCCGCCGACCATCTCCATGGCCAGCCAGCGGATGTAGCACGCGAACTCGTAGGGCTTGCTGTTCACGGTCGGCAACTGCTCGAACGCGGTCGCCAGTCGCGCCCAGTCGGGATGCTTCTGCGCATCGTTCCGGTCGAGAATGACCGCCTGCCAGCCCTGCCGCTCCCATCGCTCTTTCCAGAGATAGACCAACGGAAGGTTCGACTGATCGCGCCCGATGTTGTCGTGAAATGTGTGAATCTTCATGCTTTAGCCTCCCACTTCCCCTCCGGGCACCGCTCCGTCGCCAGGCACAGCTTGAGTCCGCTGCATCCGCACTTGCCGCACCGGCCCGTGCCCGGCTCGTTGCCTTCCCCGCGCCAATACTGGCACCCCTCACAAATCGCCACGCGCTCCCGATACGTCGCATCGTCCGCCACCTTGAACCCGCTCGCCGCCCAGCGGCCCATCGCCAGCGCAAATCGCTTGGCCTTCTCCAGCGGGGTCGGCTGGCCTGAGTCCGGGTCCACGTCCTCGCACCGATCCGGTTGCGCCGCGCAAAACTGATCCACCACCTGCTGCTCCAGGTGCCGCACCGGGATGTTGTTCGCAATCCGATGCTCGCGCACCTTCTTGAACACCACGCCCGGCGTCTGCCCGAGAAACTCCATGCCCGTCTCCGGCTGCACGTAACGGTAGTTGCCGCCGGGCGGGACTTGGTTCGGAGCAATGATGCGGTTCACCGAAACCACGGATACCAACGGATACCACCGCTGGCAAGTGCGAACTTACAACACCGCGCCCGCTTCATAGGCATCCAGCATCGCCGCCTCGTTGTCCCCGCTGTAATCCACGTTCCGATAAACGTCGTGCGCCGCTTTCTGCTCGTCCTTTTCCTCCACGAACCGCTGTGAGGTCGCGCCCACCGACCGGATCACCAACCCTAATTGCCGCGCCGCTTCCAGCGCAAACACCACCGCATCCGCCAGGTCGGGACTGCGCCCGTGCCGCTTCTTGTATTCGTCCTTCGTCTCCAGCACGACCTTGCGCTTCTCGTCGTCGTAGCGCCGGCTGCAAAATTCCACCGCAGTTTCCGGGTCCAGGCCGCGAAGCTGCCCGCTCATCTGGAGTTCGCGCGCCTGATACCACAACTCGGTCACGCGCCGGTCATACGCTTCCGTCGCGCGCCGTTGATCCTCATAGCTCACCATGCGATCGCTCGGTTTCCCGCCCGACTCCACGCGAATCACCGGCCCCCACTCCCGCTCCAGGATGTCGCAGAACACGCGCCCGCCGCCGCTCGCATCCACCGCCAGCCGGTCATGCGTCACCCCGCGTGCCTCACATTCCGCCCGCACCCGCTTCGCCATCTGGAAGTTCGGCGGCTCGGCCCCGCGCGCGTCCACATCCACCTGCACCATGTCGCCCAACTGCACACCTTCCATGCCGCCTTCCACGGTGCCCCATTTGACAAAGCGCAGCACCGCCCGGTCGCCACCGCCAAAGGATGGGTCAAACCCGGCCGCCTGCTTGAGGTCGCCCCCCACCCACACCCACGTCTTGGCCGTGCGCTGCCGCACCAACTCGCCCTCGGTGAACACAGTTCGGACCAATCCATCCGGCGGCCAGAATCCACGCACTTCACTCCAGAACCGCGGCGAGTTGTCACCCAAGCCTTTCCGCAACCCCTCAAATTTCCGCATCGTGATGAGGTGCGGGAACACACACTTGCCCGCCAGCACGTTCGGACTCCGCTCCGCGTCAAACCGCACCACCAGCCCGCGCTTCCCGTCCAGCTTGGTCTTCGTCTCCCACTGCTGGTCGTCTACACACACGCTCTCCCACCCGTTCGCCGGCTCCGCAAACCGACCCATCGCATCGAGCCGCGAAAACGGGTTGCCAATCACCAGCATCCGAAAGTCTTCGGGATACCCGCACAGGTTCACGCACGCTTCAAACACCGCATCCGGCGTGCTCGTCGCCTCGTCAATCACCACAAGCTGCCGCTTGGTGTGCAATCCCTTGATGTTGTCCACCGCCTTGTTCACACTGCCCCCATCTTCCACCGCCAGGCCAATGATCGCGTGCTTGTCGTCCCCGCCCCGCGCCTGCCACATCATCCGCGAATCAATGAAGTTCCCCGTCTCCTGCAAATGCATCTCCCGCCGCAACGCACTCAGCTCCGCCCACGCCCGCCGCCGCAACGCCTTGCCCGTCGTCGAGGTCAACACCACCGAACTGCTCTCCGGCTCGCACAACCACCACAGCAACGCAAACAACGTCGCCCCATACGTCTTGCCCGCCCCCGCACACCCCGCCCACACCACCCACCGGCTCTCGTTCATGCTCCGAAATTGCCGCTCCAACCACGGGTTCCACTCCAGCTTCGGCGCCAGCACATCCGCAATGTTCTTCAGATGATTGAACTCCCCCAGCCCACCCTTGCTCTCGTCCTGCCCCAACGCCACCGCCGCCCGCTCATAGTCAAACTGCGTCATCCCATTCGCCAGCGGCAGACCATACGTGCGCAGGTTCGGCGCTGAACCGATTTCAGAGGGGGTCAAGGGCATGGGGTTGTTGTAAGTCTGAAAATGGCCGGGCGCTTACAGCCTCCCCCTTCGATGAACGGCCCCCCGAAAAAGGGGGCGTGGGGGCGTGCCGGCGGCTGGCCAGAAAAAAAGGATGCTTGCCCGACCCAGGCCAAGCCCGGCCTCGACCCGGCCCGAGGTCGGGTCCAACCTCCGGCCAGCCTGCTCGCCAGCGTCGGCGAACCGGATCGGCACCGGGAATTCGACCGGCGGCGAGGCGTGAATTGGCACACTCACACGGATGTTGTGCTATTTTCGGCCTGTTTTGGTGGGTTTGGATGATTGCTCGAATCATCGCCGGCTCCGGAATCCGTCGGAACTGGCTCAACGTCAACGACTTGGGCTGATTCCAGACCGCGAAGGTCTGCCACGAGGCCGATGGAGATACGACCGGATGAGCCGCCGGCGTTGGTGTCGGCCCAACCGTGGACCTTGGCGGCCCCTTCGGTCGCCAGTTTAGCCGTTTCAAGCACGGTCTTGGCTGCTGCGTCGTCGTTGCTGGCTTCTACTTCGCGGATTCGGCGCTGGGCTCGTCTAGCCCCGATCTGGAACGTCTCGGCCAGAGCAGCCCGGGTGGCTTCGGCCAGTTCCGCCAAGGTCCGGCTCGCGGCCTCGATCTTCACCAGCGGCAGGTTGGTTGGTGATGTTTTTGGGGCAGTCTTGAGCAGTTTATGGACACCTTGAGCTGAGATTCCAAGCTGCTCACCGATCTTCGCCATGGTCAAACCCTGCATCCGCAGCTGGATAGCCCTGGTTCGGTTATCAACCGCATCAACCACGCCGTCAACTTCACTTTCAACTGGCATGGTTGACAGGCTACAACCGGATACCTGAGTAGTCAACTCAGGTTGCGGAGGTTGCGGGGTTGCGGACTACTTTGAAGTTGCTGGGGAACTTTTTTTCCCCCACGACATGAAAGTAGTCCGCAACCCCGCAACCCTGTTTTACAACATCCCCGCAAACTATTTTGTTCAAAATCGCCAATGTTTATGCGGGTGGCGTCGCTCTGGTGGTGAAATAGTTTGACCGCAAGCCGCTTGTGGTAGTAGTTTGTATCCGTTCGGATTAACCAGCCCTGAGAGCGGGGCGCAACGAGAAAGACCAGATCATGAACCTACAAACCAAGGGCGCGCAGAGCGACCACGACGAATGGGACGCGGACAAGGAGCGAATGCACGGACCGAGCGGCAACCTTGTCACGATCAGCGACGGAGCCGGGCGGGAGGTGGAGATGACCAGCGACGAGCTGGAGGACTTCGAGAGCGAAACGGGCCTGACCGTGGCCGAGGACGAGGTTTCGCCCGTGCGGTTCGATTCGCTGCTGGCATGGCTTCGCGAGAATGAACTGCTGGCAGCAGAACAGGTGCACCCGGACGCCCTTGCCACAGCCCTGGCCGCGCTGGAGTCAATTTCCACCCTTGCAAGCAACTGCCCGCACGACCAGCCGGAAGCCTGCAATCGCGAGCTGGAAAAGATTATGAGCCTCGCCCGCGCCGCCATCGCCAAGGCCACTGGAGGTGCCAAGTGAACATCACCATCACCCGGTTTGGTAAAATCTGGCGCTGGCTGGTATCCGATCACGCTGGCACCGTGGCTGGCGGGTTCGCGCGCACCAAGGCCCACGCCAAGAACGATGCGGACATTGCGCGCCGCAGCGCGGCAGGAGGTGCCAAGTGAATCTCCTTCGCCTCATCCTCTCCCTCCTCGCCCTGACGCGCCACGACCCGGACGACGCTGCGGCGGGGGTATCCATTGGCATCCAAGGATAAAACCTGTGAATACCGATCCCATCCATCCCAACGCCAGCGCGCACCTGTCCGTGATTGGCCGCAAAGGCGGCTCCACGACCGGCCCGGCCAAGCGTCGAGGCGACTCGGCGCACTACAAGTTGCTGGCCGCGAGAGCAGTGGCGGCGCGGCTGGCGAAGAAACAACTGACGAATCAACCAACCTGAGTTACAACAAAACAACACCATGAAAACACCCGTCATCAAAAACTCCTCAGCTTGCTTCACTTGGCGAATCCATCAGCACCACGGATGGAAGACCATTCACAGCTCGTATTGCGACACGCGCGCAGAGTTCGATGCAGAGTGCGACCGGCTGGCCGAGGACGCGGCATCAAATAGCGACAACTCGCCAAGCCTGTTCAACCGCGACGAATATCTGGAGTGCGATTATCACACTGTTCCGCTCAAGACGGACGCAGTGGCCGTCGTGGCGTGTTCCAAGAACGACGTGCAGCAGTTCACCAATGAAGCCGAGGCCCAGGCTGCTCACGCAAAAGCCCTGCGCGAACACGGATACGCACGTCTTCTGTGCGACATCGGGGGCCACGCTGGTCCGACAAACATCGTGGATGTTGAGGACATCACTATTCACTTGTTGGTGAATGGCAGGATCGCATCCTTTACCGCCCCGGACGCTGCGCATAAATTCACCGAGGATGAGATTGAAGACAGTCTTGGCGAGGGAGAAAACGCTGCGCAGATCGCGGCGATGCTCAATGAGCAGGTCAGGAAATACGCCTGACCAACCGCAGCCTCACCCCACCCCGGCCTCACCGCCGGGGTTTTTTTGTGCCCGCGCCTTGAATGGCGGCCAGTTCCTCGACAGCGTGCAGCAGGTTGAACATGGCGTATTCCAGCCGCGACACCCCCGGCGGCGTCGCGGTCTTGCCGTCCAGCACGTCGCGCCCGATCCTGCAACTGAGCTTGCACCTGTAGGCGGCCCATTCCTCTGGCGTCTTCGGCTTCATGTGGTGTGCGGCTTGGCGAATGCCTTCGCTCGCCATGGGTGGCACCGCTTGATGGGAGAAAGGCGGCGATGCGCGGCATCAATCGCAGCCACGATCTTGCGCTGCTCGCCGCGTTTAATGGCGAGCTGCTCGAATACGTGGGAGGTGGAGCGGTTCTTCATGTTAGTATGGGGTATCCTCGACCGTGCCTGGCGGCAGCACCCGCCACCGTTTTTGGGCGTTGTGCGGCACCGGTTCACGTCGGACCCGGCCTGGCATCTTGTTGGCCAGCCGGCCAAGATACACGCCGCAGGCATTGGGCCAGCTCAGGAGGTTGCGCGCCTGGCCGGCGAAGCGGAAGTCACCAGCTGTCAACTGGCGCTGCAATTCCTCGGCCGTGCCGGTCCATGAGCTGGGCACTGGCGAATCAAAGAGCAGTGCGTCAATGTGCCCGAGCAGTTGAACCTCCGGCGCCAGTCCGTTGATTTCGTCCACGATGCGCGGATGGTGCCAATGCGTGACCCCGAAGCGGTTGGTGCGCAACTCCTCGGGAATCTGCCACTGGTGCAGCCACGCCACATACGCTGGCAGTTCGGCTCGCAGCGCGGCTCCGAATGCGTCTCGTTCCTCGCTCGTGGTGCTCGGCATGGGCATCTCGGCCTTGCCGCACAGGAACAAGCTGATCTTGTCCATGATGGACTCATCCATGGGTGGCAGGGCCATCAGGTTCTCGCTTTCGTCGTTCAGGCTGACCGACACGCGCCAAAACGGGCGCAGGATGAGCGCGTCGCGGCCTTTGGCGTGCAATCGTTGGTCCTGATTGACGGTGAAGTCCTTGATCTTGGACCCGAAATCCCGCCGCGCGGACAGGCTGGTAAGCGGTTGGTCGTCCTCCATCATCAGATGCTCGCCAGCGAACAGGTCCGAGTTGAACGGCGTCACGCCGGCCATGTATTGGTAGGGCTTGGCGCTGCGGCCCCCGAGGATCTCCGTAATCAGGGCTTGAAGCAGGCTCTTGCCGCACTCGCGCGGCCCCGCCAGCACGAGCACCTGGCCCGGCTGGCGTTTCCGGCTCCGTAGCGCGGCCTCGGCGATTTTCATCCAACCGTGGAAGTGGTTGCGCTGGTCCGCATCCTCGATCACAAACAGCCCCTCGAACACCCGTGCCAGCAACGGCCACTCGCCCGGCTTCGGCTCGATTAGGCGTGGTGAGCTGGTGACAAGGATCCGGTTGCCATTGTAATCGTGCAGGCCGGACCAGTGCCCGGCCAGCGGCCCCACGTAGGCCACCTGGTTGTCTTCTTGGATCTCCAGAACTCGCCGTTCCAGCGGCGAAAGACGCTCCCCTTCCTGCACCTTGGCGCGCAACCCGTCCTCGCGCAGGCGCCGTTTAACCCCTTCCAAATCGTGCGATCCCCATTGCTGCTGGCCGTTCACATACCAGAACCGGCTGCGCCCGCGGTCGTAGAATATCTGGCGGGGAATGCCCCGCCCGGCTTCGATCTTGCCGTCAATCACAGCGACGGCTTCGCCTGCGTTGGAAATGATGGCTGGCATACTAGGGCATTACCATGAAATCACCCCACGGTCCTTCCTGATTCCACTCGTCGAGATCGTTGGGCCACGTTCCGTCCTGGCGCTTGTCAGCCGAGAAGTCCACGAGGTCAACGTGAGCAGCCACTGGCAGCAGTTGTTGGCGCCATTTCTCGGCGCCCTTCAGGCCCGCTTTTTCGGCATGGGCGAATATCCTGACCCGCTTCCCCTTGAAAAACGGCAGCGCGTCGGGCCCGATGGCCGGCGACGCGGACAACATCGCCACGGGCGCACATTGTATCTGCGCCAGCGCGTCGTTGATGTCAGGCCACTGATCGCCAACGAACCGCGCCTTGGACGCGCCCCCCTGCTCCCACAAAATGATCTCGTGCGCCACCAGGAAGTCCGGCACACCCTCGACGATCGCCACCGCCGGGTAATCCACCGCCTCCGGCAGCCCAACCGGCCAGCTTTTCTCAGATCCCTTGAGGCTGTGGCTTTTGCGCACCGGCAGCGGCCCCATCGCCGGAAACGGCTCATTGTCCAGCCGGCGCACCTCCAGCACGCGACCACTGGCATCCGTCACCCCGTAGCATTGCCAGTCCCGCCACTGGCCGACGACCAGCACGCCTCTTTGCGCTGCCCACGTCAGCCCGGCCAGTGTGCCGAGTTCCCTGTGGAACAGAATCGCTCGCAGATCCGCCAGCGTCGGCATCCTGAACCCGTCCAGCTTCGGCGGATGCTTCACCAATGGAGCAACCGGCTTGGGAGCCGGCGCGGGCGGTGGCGTGAACGGTTCCTGCCCAGCCTTCGCCAGCAGGTTGCCCCGCTCGCCCGGCCACTTGGCTGCGGCTTCCAGCAGGCGGAGCAGCTCCTTCTCGTCCCACGGCGGTTGGCAGGTGGCATTCCATTGGCGAAACGCACTCAGCGCCGTGTGCGGGTCCAGGTCGAAGCCCAGCACGACCGCCTTGGCCAGCCGGGCTGTGGTGCTGTTGCCGTCCTGTCCTTGGATGGCCGGCGCGCACTTGGCGAGGTAGGCCATGGCCTGCTCGACTGGCGGACGGATGATGCGACGGGGGACTTTCATTTGGACTCCTGAAACTGAACAGCCCTCGTGCAGACCGCGATGTAGTTGGGATTTGCCTTGAGCCACAACCCGGCCAGCGTCTTCACTCGGCTCAATGCCACGTAGGCTTGGCCCGGCTCCAGCGCGGCCCGGATGTCAATGTAGGCACCTGCCAAGGTCGTGCCTTGCGCCTTGTGGATGGTCATGGCGTAGGCGAGTCGCAGCGGAAGCTGCCGCATCGTCGGCCCGCGGCGGTCGCGCGGACTCTGGTGCCACTCGAACTGATCCACGCCCACGAGCACGCCGTCATCTGTCTCCACGTCCACACTGAACGGCGACATGCGCACGACCTTGCCCGTGGTCCCGTTCACGAACCGGCCCTGAGCGTCGTTGACCGTGAACATGACCCGCGCGCCCGTGCGCAGGCTCAATTCCAGCGGCGTGATGCTGTTCTTGGTGAACCATTCCCGCACCCGGTCATCGCCCGGCGGCGTGAACTCAGCGGTATAGGTCCGCTCCGGCCCCGGCAGATCGTCCAGCATGGCGCGGTTCACCTTGTCCACGTCCCGGTTGTGGGTGCAGAGGCGCGTGAGCGTGGCCGGCGGGAACATCCGCACACAGGCCGCCAGTGTGGCGCGCGATGCCGGCGTGAGTCGGCCCCGGCGCACGTCGTTGAGCGCGGATAACAGCTCCGGCTCGTCCTGTCGCCAGACCTTGGTGAGCCTGACCGTCTGGAAGTTGGCCCGCTGCCACGATTCGCTGGCGAAAGCCCAGTCGTGTGGCGTCTGCATATCCCGGCGCACGGGCGGAAGTTGCAGGAAATCGCCCGTGGCAATGATCTGGATGCCGCCAAACGGCGCAATCCGGTCCCGGCACCGCCGCAGCCACAGGTCGAGGAAGTCCATGAGCCGGCCCGGCAGCATCGAAACCTCGTCAATCACCAGCGCGCGACACTGGCGAATCCGCTGGCGAGCTTCGCGCACGGAGCGGCTGCCTGACTCGTCCAGATGGTCGGCGAACTCGTCCAGGCTCTCGCCCGGCTGCGGCCCGAGGCCGATGCCAGCCCAGCGGTGCAGCGTCATGCCCCCGATGTTGAGCGCCGCAATGCCCGTGGGCGCGACCACATCCGCATCCCGTCCACCCGCCTCAAGCCACTGGCGCAGGAGCGTGGACTTGCCCGTGCCGGCTTGCCCGGTGAGGAAGATGTTCGCGCCAGAGTCGGCGAGGGTGAGGAAGTCAGTCATGGCAGGCTAGGAAGGCTTCGATGAAGGCTTGCGCGACTTGCGGCACGATTGCATTGCCGTAGCCCCGCAGGAGTCCCACGCGGCCGGGTATCCCATGAGCCAGCGGGAATGTGCCGGATTCAACGCGCCGCGCTTTGTTGTCTCGGCACCAGAGCACGTCGGCGTTTCCCCATGCGCCAAGGCTGCCTGCCGGGGGAGCTGGTCGTTCCGCTCGCGCGTCGTTCCGTCTGGATTGGTCCCCGTCGTGCTCATGCCGGGAGTGTCCTTCCAGTCGCGTGAACTCGGCGTAACCCATCCGCAGGTGAAGTAAATGGGGGGGGGGTAGATGCAGAATCGCCTGCGTGGTCAGCGATTCCTGCGTCCCCTTCATGCCCCGGCTGCGGTCCTGAAATCCTTGGCGTGCTTCGCTGGCCATGGGGGAGGCCCATCCCACCAGCATCTTTACATCCGTCGCCAGATTGGTTTGCAGGATGCGCCCCGTCGTCTTGTTGCGCCACTTGTTGCCCACCCGCTCCAAGTCCTCGCTCGTCTCGCCCGCACTCCCCGCTGCTGATGGCGTTGCCCATCCGGCCAAGACCGCCTGTTGATCCAACGGAACTCCCGTGTCCCAAGGCCGCGCATCCTGGTTGCCCCGGTGCGCTCCCGTTGATTCGCTGTCCTCCGCTCGCGGCGTGGGCCACCCAGAACAATCTCTGCCGGATGTGGGGCGCGCCGACGCCCGCAGCGCACAGATCGGCTCCTGCCCGCTGATAGCCCATTCCTTCCAAGTCAGCGAATACTCCGGCGAGCCATTCGCGCCCAGCTTTGCTCGCAACCTGCTCGCCAAAGATTGTTGGAGGCCGGCACTGGCGGATGAGGTTGGCGAAGACCGGCCACAGGTGTCGCTCGTCGGCGGTTCCAAGTCCTTTGCCAGCAGCGCTGAAGGGCTGGCAGGGGCAGCTTCCGGTCCAGACGGGGCGATCAACCGGCCAGCCCGCGAGCGCGAGCGCGTAGGGCCAGCCGCCGATGCCGGCGAAAAAATGGCACTGAATGTAAGCTGTGAGTTCATTGGGCTTCACCTCCACGATGCTGCGCTCGTCCACGTCCCCGGCTGGAATGTGCCCTTGACGGATAAGCTCGCGCAGCCAAGCCGCCGCCTTGGGATCATTCTCGTTGTAGTAAATCCCTCCCGCCGTTGCCGCGACAGGCGGCGGCACGGACGCAGCATCAATCGTTACTACGGAGTGATTCTGCATGGTTGTGTCCGCGCACGGCGGGAGGGAATACTTGTGGTTTCAACCGGATACTACTTGGCCATGGGCAGCAGCCGCGCCGCCAGCCTGGCCGTGAGGTCGAGGTCGTTGAGCAGATACTTCACGGCCTGCTCGCGGTCCTCCTTCCAGAGCCGGGCGAAGTCCGCCCCGCTCCCGTTCTTCTCGCCCAGCCCGAGGGCGCGACAGATGGCGTCCAGGCTGCCGGCAGCTTGCCGGTCCCCGAGCTGCCAGATTTCGCGCAGGTCCACGAACCAGTCGGACCAGTAACGACCTTGGCGCACGTTGGGCGGGATCTCCACGCCATTGACCCACGACCGCTTCACGAGGAAGGGCAGGTCAAACCCGAGGATGTTGAAACCCACAAAGGTGGGCCGGCGCGTGCCCCCGGCGGTGCGGAAGTGTCGCCACACTGAGTCGAGCAGCTTGGCCTCGTCGTCATCGCACAGAATCAGCGGAGGATCGCCAAAGTCCGGCTGGAAACCCACGGCCAGCACGCGACCCGTGAGGGGCGACAATGCCGCGTCTTCCTTGAACTTGGCCTTCTTCTTGGCGATGTCCGCCGCGATCTTGTCCGGGTCTTTCAGGTTCGCCGCCGGCTCGAACTCGGGCATGAGCGCGTCGAGCTTGATGTCTGGCAGCGGGCCAGTCTCGATGTCGAAGATGATGCTATTCATTGGCCTCCTTCTCCAGCAACTCGCGCTGCATCTCCGCCTGAGTCATGTCCTCCACGCCGATCTGCTCGCCAGTGTCGTCGCGGATGACGCGCTTCTTGTCGGCCGCCGGCTCGCCCAAGCGTTCCGTGCAGGAGACGTTCCGATACTCGTAGCCCGTGCTGACCACGCTGGTCAGAGTGTTGATGCGGGCGTCGAGCGCGCTAATCTTGGCCTTGAAGTCATCCTTGATGCGCTTCAGGTCTTCGTCGAGGCGGGCACGTTCAGTGAGCTTGTCAGCCTGCTCCTTGCCCGCGGCCAGCAGTTCCTCGCGCTCCAGTTGCACGCGGAGCCATCGCTTGGACTTCTTGGTGTCAGACTTCTTTTGCGGAGTGCTCATATCAGAAGTTCACGTTGTCGTCGTTCTGCTTGGGAGCCGTCGCCAGTTCCAGCGCCTTGATGAGCCGCTGGTCGTCCGCTGTGGGCTTGCTGTTGGCCTTCGACGCCGGCAGCCAGTTGGTCACGATGGCCGTCAACTGCTCCGGCGTCAGGTCACGCAACGCCTGGCCCTTGCACTTGCCGACGTGGACCTTCACATCGCCGTAGTTGTCGGCGTTGATGGCGTCGGCCGGGCTGGCCTTGGGCGATTCAGGCTCATGGCCAGCGTCGCCCTTGTCGCCCGGCTTAACCGCGCGCAAGCGGATGCCGCCAATGACCTTGCCACCGTAGTTGATGGTGGGGTCTTGGTAGGCCACGAGCTGCTTGCCAGCCCAGTCGTCCGTGTCATCGGACTTGAGCACCTTGGCCGCCAGTTCGGTGTTGACCCGGTTCAGCACGAGCGGCTTGGCCCACTCCTCCTCGAAGTGCATGACCCACTTGAGTTCTTTGGGCTGGTTCTCAGGCGCGACGTTCTGCTGATCGACGCTCGCCACGGTCACGACCCGGCCATTCTCACCCACGTCATGCTGGGTCAGGAACCGGCTGTTCTTCATCTCTCCAATCTTAGGCATACTATTGTCTCTGCTTTCTGGCCGAGGTTTGCCGTCGGCTCGCGGTTCCGGCTCCGTGCCGGAAAGTGTCAGTCCCACCGCATCTGGTTCACCTGCCGGTCCAGCGGCGTGACGTTGGTGTGTGGGTTCTCGTAAAGGTCTGGCATCGCCCGGATGCCGCGCCAGATGTCCTCGGTCATGGGCAAATGCAGCATATCCATGTTCAGGCGCGAGAACATCTCCTCGGTGAACGTCTTGGTCACATGGTTGTGAGTCCAGACCAGCCGTTGCGTTCGCCACTGGCGCAGAAACCATTCGGCGAAGTGGGGAAAATCGGTGTGGCGCGTGTTGGCGGCGAACTTGAACAGCGCCGCATCGGTTGAGTGGCGCAGCAGTTGGGCGCGCTCCGTCAGATCCAGCACGTTGGCCGCCTTGCCCCACCACGGCAGACAGGCGCGCAGATCGTCTTCCAGTATGAAGTGGTTGTTAAACGACGGAATGTGCGCCCATCGGCACGTTTTCCACAGCTTGTGCATGATGCCACCGTCCACACACTCGCTGGTATTCAGCAACCCATAGTTCTCGTGATGCTCGTAAATGAAGTGCGTCGTGCGCTCCATCACCTGCCTGAACCGCGGCGTAGCCACGAGCCTGGCAATCGCGTCAAGGTGGTTCTGCGGCCGGCCGTCAACGGTCGTGTGGTAGTCGCTGGCCCGGATGTAGGCCACGCGCACGCCCCCGGCGACGGCGTTGTAGTGCAGCAGGTAATTGGCGTAGGCCACGCCCCGGCACGAGGCCAGGATCAACACGTCCATGCTGGGGTTGCTGGCGCCGCCTTCCCAAATGGTTTCTTGGTGGGGCTTGATGTCGTTGACGGTAATCATGTGTTTTCCATCCTTCTCGCCAAATGATTCGCCTCGGTGATGATCTCTCGCGCACACCAGCAGGCCCATTGCTCCACCCACTCGGCCCCTTCCTCTGGCGTCGGTGCGAACACGACCGGCACCTCATACCGCACTTCGAGCGCCGCCAGCGTGCCCAGCACCGCATCTGGCTCGATGCGGCTCCGATATTGGTGACTGGCAATCTCCGCTGGCGTGCCAATGACCAGCAACCGCTTGAACTTGAAGCCGCGCAGGCGGTGCAGCTCGCGCTCGAATCGCGCCCGGTCCACGCCCATGCAGCAGCCCACGAGGTCGGCCACGCTCTTGCGCTCGACGGCCATGTAGGTTTCGCCACCGCTGAACGAGTAGTCGCCTGTTGTCAAACCGGATACCTCACTGGCCAGCCGCGTGAACACCAGCGGCGTCTGCTCGCGCGTGTCCACGATGATGCGCGGCAGCTTGCCGGCCAGATCGGGCAGCTTGGTCTTCAGCGGTTGCAGGGCTGGCAGTTTCACGCGAACACCTCGGCTTCCTCCATGACCGGAGCCTGTCCGCGCTTCAAAAACCGACGGATGCCGGCTACACCACGCGATTCGCTGGTGCCATAGATCGCGGCATCCCAGTCAATGCACCGCTGGCACGTAAATGTGCCGGCAGTTTTACGCACCGCCTGCCGCCCGCACGGGCACAGTTTGGTTGTCGGATCAACCTTCATGACGCAGATAAGCGTTGAACCGTTCCACCTCATCGGGACCGAAACTAATGGCGCCCCAATGCCAGAGGATGCGCAGTTCACCCGTGGCAAAAACCTGCACCGACTGCAATCCAACCGTGCGGGCCTTGTCGCCATCGCCAGCCGGCCGACTTGCATCGGGGTGGTGCTGGAGCAACTCAATGAGCTTTTGTATGTCGTTCATGCTTCGTCTTTGATTTTGTCCCACGCCCTGTCCATGCGTTCAGCGTCAATCCGCTGGCGGCGATCCGCGTCGCTTTCCTCCTGCTCGTTCCACGGCGCACGCGGATCGTGATCGGCCCCCGCCGGATAATCCCAACCCAATGCCCGGTCGCTCATCGCGGGCCTCCCTCTGGCCAGTCCTCGTTAACCGGCAGCTTGTTCATCCGGCCCTGCACCAGATTGCGCAGGAGCCATAACATGGTGGCCACCACGCCTGTAATGAGGCTGCCCGCGATCATGCCAGTGTCGAAGTCGTTCATGGCAACCCCCACACGATGATGGCCCGCTTTGCTGCATTGATTCCGCGCGACTGCAAGCCCTCAACCAGCGCGCGATGCGCCAGCTCCAGCGCCCCGTCACAATCCGGCATCTCGACGGTGCCCGACAACCGCCTGCCGTTGGGCAGCAACGCCACCCACCGGGCGACGACCACGGGCATGGGGGTGATGGTGGTCACGGTTGAACCTTCAGTTTGCGGCCCAACACCTTGCGTTTCGCTCCATCAAAGTGAACGCGGCGTTGGCCACGGTTTTTGGCCATGAACGCGCGAAACGCTCGCGTGGCGTATTCGTTGAGGGTTACTCCCATTTCAATGGCATCAATCTTGATGCGCTTGGCGTCCGCTTCCGGCAGCTCGACGTTGACCTGTTTGGTGCTCACGGCGGATATGAAAATATAAACCTAGGAAACTAGGCAATAAATAAAGTTGCACTTCCTAGGAAGTGCGTGATGTTGCCTTGTCGCACGGCGGGTTTTAACCTTACAACAAAATGAAATCTGAACATTCAAGGACGCAGTTAAATCTTGAGATACCTGCCGACGTGAAGCGGGAACTCAAGTCCGCTGCGGCACTGGCCGGGCGCACGCTCAAGGATTATGCCGGCGACGTGTTGCGCGAGGCGGTGGTCGCGTATCGCGTCAATTCCAAGCCCGTCGCTGTGCCGGCGGAAAGCGTCGCGCAGCAGGTTGCCGTCGCGGCGCAAGGGCTTTTGCCGACACGCGCAACTGGTGAATCCACCGTTGCAAAGTTGCCGCGAGGTAAAGCCGGTCGAAAGGGGAAAGGTGCCCAGCGATAGCTTCCAGCTCAGGTTCCAACACCACTCGTTTTCTTGTCTGGTTGTTCATACCTCAAATTGAACATTGCCACTCAGACATCCGCTGTCCAACCTCCGAATTGTGAACAAGTCACCTTCTCCCGCTGAAGTCCTCAGCACCGAACTGCGCATTGCCGAAGCTCGCTGCGATGGGGTGGCTGGTGCTGCCGCGGCATCCATTGTGGCGTTCGGCGTAGGATACGGCTGTGAACTGCGTTTCAGCCCTCCAGTGGTGGTGCTTCTCCTTGCCGCCGCCTTGAACAGCTTCCAATGGCACGCCGCGAACTGTAACCGCCGCGAAAAGCGCCAAGCCTTGGACCGTCACACTTCTGGCACACTTCCGTTGTAAGTCGTTGATTTCACGCCCTTCCCCATGACCGACTGGAACAGGGGGATCATTCTCTGGATGCCGCCCAAAACGGCCTGTTTTGCGTAAGTCACTCCAGCGCACGCAGCACAAATGAAGCCGTCGTGAATCCGAATGAATTCAGACGAATACTAATCAGACACGGAAACAGTCGGCTGCGGCACACCACTGGCACACTCGGGATAGGTCAGGCGCTCCAAGTGCGGCGCGAGTGCCGCGGCGTTGGAGTGGGTGTAGTGCCGGTGCACGTCGCCGCTCTTGTGGTTCGCCAGCAGTTGGGTTACGCGCTGTTCGACGCCGGCCAGCGCCAGTCGGCTGACGAAGGTGTGGCGGAACAGGTGGAAGTGTCCACGAGGCACCCCGGCCCGCTGGCATACCAGCTTGAACATCTGGCTGATGTAGCCATCGGTCTTGGCCAGCACTGACTCGGGCAGCACCGACCCACTGGCCGGCATGGGGTTCAAGATCGCCAGCAGTCGGGGATGCACTGGCACGGTGAAGGCAGTGGTCTTGCTCATGCGGAACCGGATGGCCTCGGGGGTCACATCCTCCCAGCGCAGTCCTTTGATGCTGGAGATCCGCGCGCCAGTGTAACGGGCGATGTCCACGGCCAGCCGTAGCCAGACTGGCATGGGCTGGGCTAGGATCGCCGCCAGCTCGGCATCGGTGAACGGGTCCGGCTCCTGGCGCTCGACCTTGAAGCTGAACTGCCATGGGTTCTCCTCGAATTCGGTGTGATGCAGCTTCTTGGCCTCGACCCAGGCAGCATTCAAGAACCGCACCTCGGCGCGCAAGGTGGCTGGACCCACGCCAGAATTGCGGCGGTGCTCCACGTAACGCTTCGCCACGGGATAGGTCACGCTCGCCACGTTGCCGACCTGCTCTTGGGCCGACCATCGGCAGAATGATTCCACCATGAAGCGATACCGCTTGATGGTGCTCAGGCGCACTCCCTGGAGACTTGCCAGATGGCCTGACAGATAATCCGCAACCGGGCGATGTTGCAGCATCGGGGCCGCGCCGAACTTTTCTCTGGCGATCCGCTCCTCGATGGCGCGTCGCACTTCCAGCACGGCCGCAGGCGGTTGTTTTTTTCCCTCGTGGCGGATGCCAGTGGACACCCTCACGCGCGAATCAGCCGTGGTGTAGCTCACCCACCAGAATGGTGAGCGGGGGCGTTTGTAGAGGTTTGCCATGGTCAGCCTTTCCGAGTTGCCACATCGCCGACTACTGGCTTGCGAATGAAGCGGGCCAGCGCCACCAGCTCCGGCTCGCGCATGGATTTGCCTTCTGGCGTTTCAATCATCTCCTGTGTGCCGCGCAGGGACATCAACACGAACTTGTTCAGGCTGTAATTAAGCCGCGCCGCCTCCTGCTCACACCACGCGAGCTGCTGCAACGGCAACCGGATGCAGATCGGGGCGGAATCGGTGCGTATCTTGGCCAGGCGGGGTCGGGCGGTTTTAGTCATGCGGATACTTACAACGCGCCGCGGATACTTACAACAAAGAAGTTGACAGGGTATTCGTTGGTATCCATTCTGTATCAATGACACGCGATGAAGTGCTGGCAAAGACATGGTGGACGACCGCCGATGTGGCGGTTTATCTGGGAAAGAGTGTGGCAGCGACACGTCAATTGATGCGGCGGGCGGGAGTCAAACGATCCCAGGCGGATCGCACGCTTACGTGTCGTGCGTGGGTGGACAGGGCGGTTGGCCGTTGAAACTGGAAACTGAGAAAAAATGACCTATGGGGCGACTTCCCATTTCAGCCACGACATGCCTTCGTTGTGGCCGAAACCGCCATCGGCCGGGAAGCGGCGCGATGAACACTATTTTGAATGAAAACCGACTCTGAAATCGCTCAAAGCGCCCTTTTGGGCTCCGCTCGCATGTCCAAACATTGGCCTGCAACTTATCGAGGCCGAATCCCTGTGAAGGTGCGTCTGGCTAAAGACATCGGCCCTGACATGTGGGCCATCCTGGCGCGACACACGCCGCGGATTTGGGCTAAGAAAGACGCCGAGCTTCCGGTTGTCTGTAACCAGCATGGCGCCATCTGCGTGGTGACGCCACACGGACAGATCGGTGTAAAGCCGCTGGAATGCGACATCATTGAGTGGCGCGAACCAAACGAAGCGGAGGAGCAGCATGAAGCGTGATTTTCGGGCGCCAAAAGACTTGTGAAAACACGAAAAACGACAACGCGGCGTTCTGTGCAGCGCACTGGTAGGCGACTGGCGGAAACCTCCGAGCGGACACCGGCTGAGTGCCGATGCTCGCTGCGAATCAGACTCGTGGGCGACGGATGCTCCGTGTGCAACCTGGAGCTGTGGAAAGAACTTCGGGCGGAGAGTGATGAGTCGCCTACCGACTAAGCGCAGTGACCGCCATGGACAACCACACAGATTCAAAGCCCGCGCCCGAGGGCGGTTCACTGCCGCGGATTGTTATGCTTGATGACGACGGCAACCGAGTATCTGCTGGCGACACTGTGCTCTTCAATTACGGCATCCCGCCAGTGTGCGTGAAGGCAAAGCTGGTGCAGCGCGGCAAGCAACTCATCGCGCTGACGCCGGGACACAATCCAACCGAGTGCAACCTCCGCAGCCTGCGAAAATACGTCGGCGGATGGTTCAAGCATAACGAGAAAGGTCAGCGATGACGCCGCCTGAGACTCCCGATTGCAACAGTGATGCGCCCGGCGTCATTCGCTGCACCGCCTTGTTAGGTGTGGTCGTTGAATCTGGTGGCTGCATCTCAACTCAAACCGATGGCAGCAAGCACGCCGAAATGGACGCATACGGCAAAGCCAACGGCATGACGGTCGTGTTCGCACCGTGGCATCCGAACCCTGAATATCGAATCTTCAAGACCGGCTCGCTAGCGAGCCGCAACGAAAAATATCCAAGTGGTCTTGTCATCGTAAATGAACGCTGTGCGCCGCAACCGTGGCAAGCACCTAACGTGCCGGTCAGCGACGGCGCGACGAAAGACTTATGAAAACACGAGAGACGCAACCGCGCCGCTCGCTGCACTGGCTGCTTAGCTGGCATTGCTACGACGGCGGATTTTGGCTCCGAATAATGGGGCGTGGAATCAGCGTGGTGAACAAGCAAAAGCATCCGCCACTATTCAGCGAAAGAAACGGATACCGGCGGGTTCGTCGCATCGGGAAATGGGGCGTGGAGTGGTTGCCAGCTAACGCCCAAGGCGACCCACTCCGAGCCGGGAGCGGACGCCGCAACACGAAAGACGCCCTATGAGCCAACAGACTCGATCAGAACAACGCCGCTGCTCGGAGTTGGAGTCCGCCGCCTTGTTCGGCCTTTTGCGGGACGCATCTGTGCATGCCATCTTTGCGGGAATCCAGCCAACCGAAGTGTGGCTCGGTCCCAAAGAAGCCCGCATCCTCGAAGTGGAAATGAACTGGCAATCCGCCGAGGGGCGGCTTGTCCACACTAACGCCAACCAATCCGCGATGATCCGTGGCGACATGGAAGGAGCGCAACTCATGGGTCTGCGTGTCCGACTTATGGCAAAGGATGGTGTCCGCGTGGGAATCTCTTGGCCGAACGTCCGGGTCAGCGCATCCGGCGGCGAGAACGAAAAAGATGATTATGAATGTATTGGAACTGATAAAAGCGAATCCAAAACGGAGTATGCACCCGCCTGAAAGCATCTTCGAGGCAGAAGATGAAAACGGAGAGAAGCACTTGTTTTGCATGGCGTCGTTCGTGCTTGAGGGCGAACTGAATGCGATGCTGGAACAATGGCCGACGTTTCCGAATTGGAGCGTCACCAAGGAACACTTCACGAAAGAGGAACTAGACGCTCGCAAAAGATGCGGGACGTGAGACAGTTGCAGTGTGCCCAGCCCGCTGGAATTTATCGCACCCGCATCCGCGCCTGTTCCCGCAGCGGTTCAAACTCCCGCTTGAAGTATTCCGCAGCCTGCTCGGGTGTCATGCGCTCGAACCGCGCCAGATCGCGCGTCAGCTTCGCCCGGTAGAGTTTGCCCACCTCGGACTGATACTTGGCGAACTGCTCCGGCGTCATCTTCACCCGCTTGCCGTTTTGCAGGATCGTGGCGGCCGCGCTTGGCACTGGCACGAAAACACCCTTCTGCGCCTTCTCGCCAAGTGCCTGCCAGACGGGATCTTCACTGGCCTCGCTGGTCAGCCATGACAACGGATAGCGCGGTCGTTGGACCGGTTCGCCCAGCACGTTCACCACGGGCACACCCGCGGACTGCCGCAGGATCGGAAACTCCCGCTGGACGTAATCCCAGGACGTGACCGCCTTGCGCACGTCCGGCGCGAACCAGGATTCAACCTCCTTGCCAATCGCCGGAACTGCGCCGCCAACGGTGCGGCCAGCAAACGCCAGCAGCTTGCTCGCGTTCTGGTCCTTGGCGAGCTGCGGGCCACGGTCGAGAAACACCATGAGGTTGCTCAGGAAGTTCTGATCCAGCACGACCATTTTGCCGCCGGCTGCCGCGTTGGCGGTTTTCACCAGCCATGCCTTCTCGTCCCACTGGTCCTCGTAACGCTGGCCATCCATCCAGTTGCCGACCGTGGCAAAGGCCACCGCCCACGGCGTCTGCCGGTAATCAAAGCTGCGCCCCCCGAACTTGATGGAGTAGGGCCGAATGCCTTGCTCCTCCAACTGCCGGCGCTTGTCGGGGTTGATGCCCTGCATGGAGCCAGTCACCTGCATCAGCGGCTCATCCTCGTCCGACTCACTGGCCGCCCAGGCGAACAGCATCACCAGTGCGGCATGGCTGAGAAACACCTTGGCGCGCAACTGCTGATATTCCTCCGGCGTCAGGTCCGGGCGGATCCCAATGAGTTTGCCCGACCATGCGCCACCGCGGCGGCCTTCCCAGCCCTGGCCCTGATTGCTCCAGTTCGCCAGCGTGTAGTAGAGGCCGAACGGGCTGTGTTGGAGCAGCAGGTTGCCGACGTTGGCGGAGATGGGGACAAACGGCACGACTGCCACCAGCGGAGGGAAAGCCTTGCGCGCCGAGAGCGTCGCCTTGGCAATCAGCCCAAGCAAGCCCTGCGGCTCGTTGTTGAGTGTGGCCTCCAGCGCGAAACGGTGCTGCGCGTCCAAAATCTCGCTGGGGCGATCCTGCTCCAGTATCTCGATCACGCGCCGGTTGAAGTCCCGGCCCGTCACGCCCTCGGCTTTTGCCTTGGCCTCGGCTGCCGCGCGCTTCTCCGGGGACAGGTTGAGCTTGTCGAAAATCTCCTGCTGCACTTCGGGCCACGTCGCGGTCTTGTTCCTGGCGATGATCTCGTTGACGGCGGCCACCTCGGCGGCGGCATCGTAGAAAAAGCTGTCCACGGCCAGCATGAAGCGGGTGACGTAGCGACCGCTACCCAGCATCCGCTTCCACCCGGACGACTCCTTGGCCGCCAACTCCAGCACGTTGCTGGCCTGTGCGATGTCCATGCCTTCACGGGCGGATACCTTGCCTTCGAGGAAGATGGCCCCGAACTCGCCGCTGGTGACGTTTTCGCGCATCCCCCGCAGCATGGCACCGACCCGCGCCAACGTGGCCTGCGGGCGCCCGCTGGCAATGTCCCGCGCCGTCGAGGCGAGCATGTTGTCGGCGAGCACGCTGGCGTTGCCCAGGATGTTTCGCCCCTGCTGTCCCATGCCGGACAGCATGGATGCATACCACCAGCCCTGAACGTATTCCCAGCGGGGAATGCCAGAGCGCACCCGCATCTTGTCGAGGACACTGCGCATGGCCTGCTCGCGTTGCAGCCCGACCGGTTTGGCTTGGGCCGCCTGCGCCTCGGCATGGAGTTCCCGCGCTTCCGCCAAGGTTACCGGCTGCTTGCCGTAGCGGGGGGCCAGTGCGTTGCGGAACGCCTCGTTTTCGAGCAGGCCAAGGTTCAACTGCTTGATGAGTTCCGGCACGGCGGCTTCCAGCTTGGCTGCGTCGCTGGGCTTCACCTCGGGCAGAATCACCTGCTTGCGGAACTCGCGCCGGAAAATCTTCATGCGCTCGCGCTGCCAGGCTTCGGTGAGGATATTGGTCAGTTCCGCGGCCTGCGCCTCGCTCAAGTTCTGGAGCTTGGGATGCTCGCGGATGCGGTTGAACAGGTCGCGCTGCCACTGGAGCTGGTTCGCCGCACTGCTGGTGAACAAGGTGGCCCAGTCAACGCCAGCGTCGCGCCCCACGATCCGCAGCACGCGACTGGTGACGGCGTTGGTGCGTGTCATGGTTTTGGCCATTTCCTTGACCGCCTGCCGTCCCGCCTCGGTCAGCCATGACTTGATATTGTGGCTGGTCACGTCGGGGAACCGTTTGGCCAGCTCTTGGTCAATCAGATCCACACTGCGCGCCCACAGGTCTAGCACGGCCGCCGACGCCATCGAACGGTTCTTGATCCGGTTGCCCGCCTGCGTGGCTTGCGCGCCCTTGGAAAGAATGGCCTGGGTGAAATCCTTGGCCTCGCCCCCTAGCTTGATGAGCGCGGCATCGTTGTTGGCCAAGCCCTGCTCCGTGGCCCGGTTCATCACCTCGCTGCCGACGAATGCGGCGAAACGCTCGTCAATGCCAGAGAGCGGGTCCGGGTAGCGCGCGGCCCGCAATGCCTCGCGCAGATCACCTCCATGCACGCGGTCAATGAAATCCTTGGCCAGTTGTTCGCTTTCCGCGTCGGTCGTGCTGCGGTATTGGATCGGGGTCAGCAACCGCATGGCCTTGGATTCCTTCGTCTCGCCAGTGTAGGGCGCGGCTTGGGCAGCCGGCTCCGGGGCCATGGCGAACAAGCCCTCGCGCATGGCCGCTGCCAGTTGCGCCTCGTCCACCACCTCGCCGGGCATCTGCGCCTTGGCCTGGGCGATGGCCTCGCGGATGGCGACTTCCAGTGTGCGGCCAGCCTGAAGCAGCGTCTTGGCCAGCTTGAGGGCCAGCTTGGCGAGGGGCGTGAGCAGGAGCGGGTCGGAGTAGAGGTTGTCCCGCAGCTTGCCCTCCAACATCTCGATGATGGAGATGGCCGCGTCCGTGGTGGGCGCGATGGTTTCGAGTAGTTCACGGTCAATCGTCTTCAGCCTGTCCATCAGCCGGCCATGAAGCTCGCGGCTGTAGTTGATGGTGGGCGCGTCCCACTCCTTGCTCTCGCGCTCCAGCCGCTCCATGTCGTCGAGGATGCGGCGGATCTGGTTTCGCTGGGCGAGCAACGGCTTTGGTGACTTGGGAACTTCCACCAGCCACGGTTCAGCGCCAACCGCCGGTTTGCCCTTGGCCGCGAGAATGTCATCTATCTCCGCCAGTCGCACCTTGGCCTTGTTCAGTTCTGCCTCGCGCTCGAACGGTTGCTGGACAAATCCCGCCAGTTCCGTCTGGTCGCGCTCCGCCTTCGCCAGCGACGCGGCGATATTCTCGGGGGTGGTCTTGGTGATGTTCACCAGTTCGGACGGAACTCCCTGAAGGAACCCCTGCCCGCTGGTGACGCGGTGCGTGCCGCCGTGGCCAACGAACTGCCACTCGACCACTGGAGCCTCTGCCACTGACTTGGTGACTTGGTTCCCGCTGTCGTCTTTGAGGGGGCGACCCTTCTCGTCCCGCACCATTGTCTCAGTAATCCACACCGTCGCCTTGTAGCGCACTGGCTGCCCGTTAAGCGTCAGGGTGCGCTCGGGTCCAACCATGCCGCCATACGTCTTGCCGCCAGCAATGGCCGCCTCCGCTGCGGCACTCATGTCCTTCAGCCGCGCACCAATCTCAGCGTCCAGAGCAGCCACCACCTCCTTGCGGCCGGTTGCCTTTGTGTCACCCACCTGAGCCGTGAAGTCGCCCCCGGCGAATGCCTGCTCGAAGCGCATGGATGCTTTCCGCGCCGCATCCAGTTCGGTCTTGAGCGTGGGAATCTTCTGGTTGGTGAGGTAGTCCAGCTCCTCGCGGCCTTTGCGCACCTGCTCGTAATGGCCCGACTGCAAGCTGCTCAACTGGCGCACCTGATTGTCCACCGTCACGCGCTCCAGCGCCAGCGGGTCACCACTGAATGCCGCCATCTGCTCCTCAAATGTAAGGCTCTGCTCGTTGGCCGCGTCCTCGAAATTCCGGCCCTGCAAGTCGCCGCGCAGGATTTGGTTGATGAACCGCTGCTTGGTGGCGAGCTTCTGGAACATGGCCGCGTCCAGCGTGTTCTCGACGCCATACTGGAGCACTTCCACCACGGGATTCTCGTTGCCCTGGCGGATGATGCGCCCGTTGCGCTGCTCGATGTCCATCGGGCGCGGCGGGGCGTCCAGATGATGCAACGCCACGAGCTTGCGTTGTGCGTTCACGCCAACGCCCATGCGCTCCGTGCTGCCAATCACCACGCGAATCTCGCCGTCGTTCACCTTCTGGAACAGCACCTCGCGCTTGGCGTCCTTGATGTCCGCCGTGATGATGGCGATCTGGTCCTCGGGAATCCCGCGCGCGACGAGCTTGCGCTTCATCTCGTCATAGAGGTTGAACCGGGGATTGTCGGGGTTGTCCTGGTATGAGTCTGCGAACACCATCTGCGTGCCCTGCACGTCCGCGCTCTCCTGCCAGATGCGCAGCACGTTGTCCGCCGCCCGGTTCAGCTTGCCCTCTGGCTCGTCGGGAAGGCTGGGATCAATCATCCTCATGTCGAGGCTGGCCTTCTTCGCCAGGCCGAACACCACGAGCGGGATATGGGAGTTGTCGCGCTTCTTTTTGCCCGACATGGCCGCGAACTCCTCCAGCCGACGGCGCAACTCCATCACATAGGTCTTGAGTGACGGCGACTGCTTCACCACCACTGACTCCACTTTGCCGTTCTTGAGCGCGGGCAGGTTCGGCAGGTTGATCTCTTCAGGCGTCACTACGTCAGCCACGGTGCGCCATGCAGCAATCAGTTCCGGGCCATTGGTGTATCTGGCGAAGCGCGTGACCGGCTTCCAAGTTCCGCCTGCCGTCATCTCCAGTTGCGTGACCGCCTCGCCGAACGTGCCGGCGAAGCTGTCGAACTTCTCCATGTCGTAGTCCTCCAGCACGTCCGGGCGCAGATAGCGCATCATCGTCCAAGCCTCGGCGATGGTGTTGGAAACCGGCGTGCCAGTGGCGAACACCACGTTGCGGCCCTGATTCTTCTCCTGCACCCACCGCGCCTTCATCATCATGGAGAACCCGCGCTTACTGGCGGACACGTCCAGCCCCTTGATGCTCTCCATCTTGGTCGTGAACTGGAGCTTCTTGTAGGCGTGCGCCTCGTCCACAAACAGGGAGTCCACGCCAAGCTGCTCGAACGTCAGCACGTCATCCACCTTGCGGGCGGCGAGGTTCGACAAACGGTCGTTCAGCCGGTCAATCGCGCGCTGCAAGTCTGCTGCCTTGGGCGATTTCTTTCCGTCCTGTGCCGCCGCCTCAATCCGGGCCGCCTCCATCTCCTTGATCTCGTTGCGGATGTAGGCGCGTTCCCGCTCCGGGTCGTCCGGCAGCATGTTAATGAAGCTCTGCGGCACGATCACCGCGTCCCAGTCGCCCGTGGCAATCCGGCTCATGGTCCGGTTCCGCTGCTTGGCGTCCCGCTGCCTGGCGTTCGGTGCCAGGATGCGCGCCGTGGGGTAGAGCCGTTTGAAGCTGCGGGCGAACTGCTCCAGCGTGGCATTCTGAACCACGATCATCGGCTTGCGTGCCAGACCAAGCCGGCGCTGCTCCATCGCCGCGGTGATCATGGCGTAGGTCTTGCCCGTGCCAACCGCGTGCGCCAGGAGCGTCGAGTTCTGGAGCATCCGCGTCACCACGCGCTTCTGGTGGTCGCGCAAGGTGATGTCCGCGCTGGCGTTGGGATACTGCTCCCACGTCGGCGGGTCGAAGTGTGGCACAACCACACCGTTGTATTGCTCGTTGTAGAGCCGTTCCAGTTCCGTGGCCGCGCTCGGTGTCTGTTTCACCCACTCCACGAACAGACGCTTGACGCCCTCCTGCTTCTCCTGAGCTTCCAGCGTCTTGGTCGGGTCTTTCTCCTCGGCCTCGTAGCTCTTGCCCGTGGTTTCGCTCACCCGCGTCACGGTGCGAGTCACCGTGGCAGACTTCAGGTTCAGCGAGGTTGCCACGAGTTCGTGCCCGCCGTAGCCGTGAATGCCATGAGTCGTGGAATTCAGCGCCCCGTTTTGTCCTCCCGAGACTGAAACGTGCCAGCTTCCGGTCTGCGGCGTGAACGACACCGTGGCCTTCACGCCCAGCTTCTCCTCCAAGAACCGTTCAATGACCTTGGGCGGAACCCACGTCGAGCCAAGACGCACGCTGATCTGCTGGATGGGAATTGCCGGCGGCAGCACCTTCTCCAACTCCGTCACGTTCACCGCGTAGGCCGGGTTGGTTTCTACAGCCGCCTGTGCCGCGCGGAGCTTGCGCTTCACGTTGCCGCTCAAGTATTGCCATCGCGGCTCAATCTGGCCCGTGGTTGGGTTCTCAAATGCCAGCCCGCGCGAAATCAGCCCAGTCTTCACGGATTCCACGTCTTGCCCGGTCAACTCCGCGATGTAATCCACGTCAACGCGCCCGCGGAAGTTCAGGCTCACATGGTAGCCGTCCTCCACGCTGGCCGCGCTCGTCGGGGCCTGCCTCGGAAACAGGGTGCGCTCGGAGAAGATTCGGCCCTTGGACCAGTCCACCACGCGGCGCACGACCTTCTTGCCCTTGTTCTTACCCTTCTCGATGACGCCCTCGACCAGCGCCGTCTTGTCGTCCTCCAAGGCGAGCGCCAGCGGGAAGTCCACATCCTCGTCCAGAAACGAGCTGCCGCGCTTGTTGAGTGCGCCGTGCTGCTTCACGTAGGCGTCGTAGAGCCGGTTCAACTCCACGCGCAGCGCCTCGATGGCTTCCGGCGTGGCGTCCGGGTCCAACTGCTTCACGATCAGTGCCCGTGTCGCGTCGCGCACGCCAATGTAAGACTTCGCCTGCTTCACCGCCTTGGCATTTCCAGCCCAGTCAGGTGCGGTCAGTGACCCGTCCGAGTTTGCCAGGTAGGGCTTGCCGTCCTGCATCACGAGACTGCCCGGCTTGTAGCTGGTGGACTGCTCGGGTGCGCGCTGCTGGTCTGGAGTGGCCTGCGCGCCGAACGCATCCGTCGGCAGCTTGGCGACCGCCTCCGTGAGTTGCTGCGAGAGTTCCGCGCCTGGCGTCGGCAGTAGCGCGTTCATCTCGCCAGCATACATGGTCCCTTCCTTGGACATCCGGCCCAGCATCATTTCTGGGTGCGCGGCGAAGTATTCGTTGATCTCAATCGGCTCTCCCTTGTAGGTCTTGGCCTCGGTGGTGTTGATGAACGGCTGGCCAGCGAACGGCGTCCCGTCGCGCTTGCGGAAAATGAGGATGTCCGTGGTGACTTCCGTGCCGGCGTTCTCCTTGAACGCGGTGTTGGGCAGCCGGATGGCCCCCACCAAGTCGGCCCGCTCGGCAAAAAACTCGCGTGCTTTCCGGCTCGCCCCGCCATCCATCGTGCTGTCACTGGTGATTGCCACCATCAGACCGCCCGGCTTGAGCAGGTCCAGCCCGCGCGCGAAGAAGTAGTTGTGGAGCGACAGGTTGGGGTAACGCTTGTCCGTCGGTCCATCCTTGGCGAAGGGCACGTTGCCCACGATCAAGTCCACCGAGTTGACCGGGATGCGCGCATCCTGAAAGCCAGTGACTTGCACGTTGGCCTGGGGGTAGAGCTTGGCGAGGATGCGCCCGGATACCGTGTCGAGTTCCACGGCCTGCCAGCGTGAGACTTCCCGCAGCGCGGCGGGTTGCAGTCCAATGAAGTGGCCGATGCCGGCACTCGTCTCCAGCACCTTGCCGCCCGTGAAGCCCAGCCGTTGCACCGCCTGCCAGAGTCCGTTGATGACCGTGCGGCTGGTGTAGTGAGCGTTCAGGATGCTGGCCCGCGCCCGCTCCCACTCGTCCTCGGTCAATTCCGCCTTCACCTCGTCGTAGAGCTTGCCCCACTGCTTCTCCCAAGCGTCGTATTCCCGCTGCTGCTCAGAGTTCCACGGCGGACGGGTGCGGTAAGCCTCCTTGCCAGTGTCGAACACCTGCTTGAGCCCCCCCCAGCCAACATACTTGGCGAGCACCGACTTCTCGTCTGGTGTGGGGTTGCGCTTCTCCGCCTCCAGTCGTTTCAGCAACCGGATGGCCGCCAGGTTCGCATTCGCCTTGGCCTTAGCTCCACTGGGAATCCAGTCCTCGCCAGACGGCAAGATGTGGTTCTGATCCTCTACGCGAGGCGCTGCATCTGCTGGCGTTCCACTGGCGTCAGCGGGTTGGCTGGCTCCAGTTCCGGCGGTTCCGGTGCCTGAATCTCCGACTGCGCCACGTCCCACGCCTGATCCTTGGTCGCTCCCTTGGCCTGCAACTGGTCCACCAGCGCGAGTGCCTGCTGGTAGTTCCGGTCGCACCACAGTCCCAGCTCCTTCCGCTGGTGCAACTGGCGGCACAGGTCCGGCTGGTGGTCGAGCATCCACGTCAGATGCACTTGCCACCGGCTGTCCCGGTTGTCCTCCAGCCCCGCGTAGTCCGACAGGTTCTCCAGTTCCGCTTTCATCAGTTGTAACTTTCTCTTGAACCGGAGCGGTGTCAACCGTCTCCGCCGCCGCGATGTCGCCAAGGGATTGCTCCTTGGACACCTCGGCAATGCGATTGTCCTGATCCGCCACGGCATTCCACGCGCCCCGGAGATAGCCCTTGGTCTTGTCCCACAGGTCGGGCAGGTCCGCCCGCACCTTGCGCGCGAAGTCCGCGAACCGCACCACGCCCTCCTCGATGTAGGTCGTGGCCAGCTCGGCGGTGAGTGTCAGGTATTCCGGGTCGAGTCCAGCGGTGAGGTTGCGCGCCTTGGCCCGCATCTTGGCTGCGATGGCTTCGCGCTTGGCCTTGATGGCGTCGAGCTTGGCGGTGGAGGGGGTCGGGGCAGGCTTTGATCCGGCAATGGCCTTTTCAACATCGCGGATCGTGTCGTCCAGTCGCGCGTCCGAAACCATCCCTTGAGCATCACGCTTGGCCTTGAGCGACGCCAGTAGTGCAGGAAGGTCCAGCGGGGCGGGATCTGGTTGCGATGCGGCACCTGCGCTCAAGCCGGTGGGAGCCGACGGCGCCGGGGAAGTG
>Ga0129336_10000292_pt1 | contig 28397 bp, 41 predicted proteins | sample CPB6_02_DNA_FD_96878 | JGI IMG/M metagenome (GOLD analysis project Ga0129336, IMG submission 96878) | Freshwater to marine salinity gradient microbial communities from Chesapeake Bay, USA - CPBay_Sum_0.6_0.2_DNA | ecosystem: Environmental > Aquatic > Marine > Coastal | place: USA: Chesapeake...
GAAGCAGAAGACAATACTGAGTCGGCAAAGGAATTTGCCTGCGGTGCTGGTGGTTGCCAGATAGTCTGATCCTCTATGGAGCGTAGCACAACGGTGGTGCAATCCGCTGTTAACGGATTGGTTACAGGTTCGAATCCTGTCGCTCCAGATAATTAATGGCAGTACAGGTGGTGCTAATACTAAATAATAGTATGAATACCACCTGTACTCGTTGTAAGAGAGAGTATGTTTATAATCGCAAAAATGGACATAGAAAGGGCACATGCAACGGATGTGCTGTTACTTTATACAGGCAAAGAAGAAAACAAAAATGTTTGGACTATAAAGGCGGCAAATGTCAAAAATGTGGTTATAGTAAGTGTGTAGCTGCTCTTCAGTTTCATCACAGAGATCCAACACAAAAAGACTTTGCTTTATCTCATAAAGGGATGCCCAGATCGTGGGAAAAAACTAAAAAAGAATTAGATAAATGTGATGTCTTGTGCGCAAATTGTCATTTTGAAATACACCATCCTTAGTTTAAGATACTGATAAAAATAACCCCCTAGGAACAATACTAGGGGGGTTATAAATATTGGTATGCTGAGATTCAAACAATTTTTGATTGAAGGTTTAGTTCCATTTTACCACAAAACAGATCCGTGGACCGCTGCAAGATTAGTATCTGGAGAAAAAATTAAACCACAGGGATTGAGTGTTTTTATAGATCCAGCAAAAGCAGCAGAATATACAGATATAACTTCGGCTGGACATATTCCAGCAAATGCACAAACTGTCACCGGAACAGTGTCAACAAGAAGATTGGTTCCCGATATTGAATGGAATCCAGAATCATATAAAGAAATATTTAAAGATGTGGCAACAAAAATTGAAGCCGATCCAAATTATAGAGTACCATCTTTAACAAGACTAGCAATTTCTCCTAGCAAAGGGCCTATGCAATTTGTCACGCCGGGAATTGTTGCCGAAACAGATCCTACAACTGGAAAGAAAAAAATTGGTAGAGGATGGGAACCGGGATTTGCCTTAGAAGATGAAAAAACTAAATTTTTGGGAGAACCCAGAAGATATGCAGAATTTCCAATAGAAGTTGATGGAAAAAAAATTGATATAGATGATCCCAGAATAAAGCCAGTAATTCAAAGTAGATCTACAGTAACTCCTTATGGTACTGTCGGTCCGCAAACCACCGCATGGGGTGGGCATGGGAAATCTACCGTTGGTGGTAGATTTCCAGAAACTAGAGATTTAGATGTTTTGGTTAGGGATAGTGATCTAAGAAAAGTCACAGATAAAGCAATTGCAACAAATAAAGAAATAGACAGGTTGCAAGCTGATCTAGACAAAGCAACTGATCCGGCAATCACTGAAAAACTTAAAAAAGATCTTGAAAAAGTAAAAAAGGTAGAAGGATTTAGAACTAAAGGTGGTTCTGGAATTAATGTTTCTGGCATAACTGATCCTACACAAGCAGTTAAATCAACAGGAAAAGCAGTAGGAAAAGCTGCTTTAAAAATGTTGCCCGTTATCGGAACTGCAGCATCCATAGCAGCCATGACACAAAGAGCCCAAGCAGGAGATTATGTGGGAGCTGGATTGGAAGCAGCATCTGAAGTTGCAGATTATATTCCCGGTGTAGGTACAGCTGTATCGATGGGTATACAGTCGGTTCTTGCAGACCGAGATATGAGCGATGAAGAAAGAAAAGAAGCAGAACAGAGAAGGGCTAGACAGGCTTTAAGAGCTATACAGCCACCAAGCTTTTAATAAAAATTAAAAAATTTTACCCCCGAAAGGGGGTTTTTTATTCTAAATATTTTTGCCATGTTGCTGAGGGCCGCAATCCTCGCATTTGTGATGGCGACAAGCACTGCTTGCAATTCGCTATCGTCTCCTCCAAAACAAGTTGAATCTGAGCAAATACCCGAACAAACACAAGGGGTAGCGGAAGTCCCCGCGTTCTTATTGGATTCTTCGAAGTACGATTCCATCGGACTCGCTGAGGACGACCGCTACTCCTGTGTAGGTGCTCTTGTATCCCAATCAGGCGATGTAATTGGATCTGCGGTTCTTATTCATAGAAATGCAATACTAAGTGCACAACATTGTTTTGCACTGTCTGAAGACCCACCAAAATATTTTTGGACTCATGGTGGTCAATTTTTAAGAATCTCCGAAGTTCATAGAGCAAGTCCTTACATTCCTGGGTTTCCAATGAACGATATTGTTCTTTGTATTCTTGATGGAGATTGCTACGAACCACCGGCAGAACTTTCACAAAAAACTTGGGATCTGATTCCCGGGGAAGAACTGATTACAGTGGGTTGGAGTCTTGGCTACAAGAAGGTCAGCGAGAAGGGCGTAATGCGCTATTACGGCTCCCTTATCGAAGATGGGGGTCAAGTCATGCGGATGCTTGCCCTCAACGGCTCAGTCTATTACGGAGACTCAGGAGGAGGAATCTTCGAAGATTCCGGAAAGTTGGCTGGCATCATATCTTTCTTTGGCGTAGACCCAAATTCCGGAAGTGTTATTGATAACGGAGCAATGAAAGTTTGTCACTATTACGAGTGGATAGATAATATTATGAAATCCAAGTTCTGCGATTGGCCTTGGTATGAAGAATAAATATCTATGTTCCACATGTTAATAGGTGTAGATTATTCAATAACGTGCCCATGCCTCTGTCTTTATGATGAGAGAAAGCCATTTAAATTTGACAATTGCTTTTTCTATTATTTGACAAACACTAAAAAATACGCAGACAAAATTTTGCCAAACATTACTGGTGAAAGTTTTCAGGAATATGTTCAAGACGTAGATCGTTTTGACACGATTTCAGATTGGGCTATCAATCTTTGCATTGGAGCATCAGATGTTGCTGTCGAGGGTTATTCTTATGGTTCTAAAGGAAAAGTATTCAATCTTGCGGAAAACATGGGGATATTCAAACATAAACTTTACAAAGCAGCAGTTCCATTGACAATAATAGAACCATCAAAAGCAAAGAAAATGGCAACCGGAAAAGGAAATGCTGACAAGGCTTTGATGTATGAGTCTTTTTCAAAAGAAACAAACACCAACTTATTGTTGGCGTTTGATCAAAAAACTTTGTCGAATCCTGTTACGGATATTGTAGATAGCTTTTATATTCTTAAAGCTCTGATTCAGTCAAAAGGTGATCTTCAAGGTTAATCACTTTGAATTCGTAAATTGGCTTGAATTCTGAAGTTGAATTTAAATTTACTGATTCGTAACCATTTTCGGTTGCAAGATAAAAATGACCTTGGAAACCAAAAGATTCAGCCAATGGAATTATTGGCAACTCATCAGTTTGAACCAAAACATTTGAATTTTCATGTTGAATGACATGACCCAAAATATTTGATTCATGCAAAATATTGTAAACAGTGCAATTTTTGAATATTACCTTTTGAATTTCGTAGTCCATAAAAATATTTATCTTACGTATCTTCCACCGTTCATTGTGCGGGTTTGTTCTAGGCGGTCCTGCATGCTCCTGGGAGCTGCCTTCTTGACCTTGGCCATTACCTCATCCCATGCACTTCCGTGCAGTTTGGAGGGCGTTAAAGTGGTGTCGTAGGCAATACCAGTCTTGTACTGACCCCAGTTTTTGGCAATTTTCTTTTTATTGCATTTAGGGCATGGTTTTTTCAATGGAAGATCTGAATCTTTCATTGGTAAAATTTCATCAAATTCATGATTGCAACCATCACACACAAATGAGTAATTAGGCATCTTTTTTCTTTCTAAAAGTAATTAGCATGTGATCAAAAAAGAATCCATAGGATGGTTCCTTTGGTTTATTTTTGAGATCCATTTTTGCTTCTTTTGGTGTTCTATTTCCTTTGTGCAAATTACAATCTTTGCAAGCAGCAACAAGATTTACCCAAGTAGAACCACCACCCTTGCATTTTGGAATAATATGATCTACGGTGGCTGTTTTATCACAAAGATCTACACCGCAGTATTGGCATTCATACTGATCTCTTCTCAAGATGTTTTTTCTTGAGGGTGCCGCTCTTCTAAACGGTAATTTTACGTAATATTTTAAGATTAAAATTTTAGGTATCTTGACAATTTTTGAAACGGATGCAACTTCATAATATTCTGTGGTAGTTTCATCACCCCAAACTTTATCATTTGACATTAACTTAAAAGCTTTACCGACAGTGATAATATTGAGTGGGGTATTGTCTTGGTTTAACAGGAGAACCTGCTTCTTCATACCTTTTAAGTATTTATGAAAATCTAAATATTTTACAGCCATGGATAATAAACAAAATAGACAATTTTATTGGGAAGTCAAGGATTTCTTTGCTGGAAAAGCCTTGAATGAGTCTAAAAAACCTGTAAACAAACCAAATCTTTTGAAAGACATAAAGGGTGTTATGGGTGTAACTAAACCCATTTCAGAAATGGAAAAAAGACAAGCACTTCTTGGTTATTCAAAAATGAGCAGTGAAGTAAAAGATAGAACATCAAGTCTTTTGAATAGTTATACAAATCGAATGAACGCAGAAAAACCATTCTCAAAAGGAAATGGTGCCAACTACACAACAAACATTTTTAACTTAAATGAACAATTGATGTCGAGTACTATGGGTCCGGGATCAAGTACACTTTCAAAAAAAAGAGGACAGTTTGAATTAGAAACTGCTCCAATAAATCCCGATGCTTCCTCTTCGACTATTGACACTGCAACATCAAGTCAGTCTTCCCTAGATTTGGGATCTTCATTTCGATCATTAAATTTAAATTTTGGTCAGCTACCAAGAACCAATATTGTTCAAGGTATAAAGCCATCAGTGAGCGAACCATCGGAACCAAAAATGGCAACTCCCCCGGCAATGGATACAGATGAAAGAATGTATCAAGGAATGACCAAAGAAAAAGCAATTGAAAAATTAACTGGAAACATTTTTAAACCAAGAAAAGATAGAAATGCTCCACCAACAAGCCAGGTAGTAACTAATCCAGACGGAACACAAGTTTCTGTTGTTACAGAAAAACCAAAAAGAAAATCAAGCTTCAGAGTATAAAAATGATAAGAAGATTAAATCCAGTTTTAGAAAAAATTTTATCTGAAGGATTGGTAAAACCACCGAGAAAAGAATTATTTGACTCAGAAAAAGACGTTCTGAGTAGAATTGGTCCAGAAGATGCAAAACCAAGCAAAACTCCAGCTACTTGGCAAGTTGTTCCCAGAGCACCTGTTCCGGTTCCAACACCAACTGTAACTGGTGAAATAGCTCCAATTTTGCCAACAGATGTTTTAAAAGAACCAAAAGCGGGCGAGTCATTTACAAAAACGCAAATAGAAAGAGTAAAATCAACAGCAAAACCAATTGGCAGATTTGGTGCGCAAATGGGTTTGGCAAACTTAACACCGCTTGGTGAATTTGGTGAGAAGGGAATGGAAAAACTTGGTGTAGAAAGTCCTTGGGGTCAGTATTGGGGTGGATGGGCAACCGCAGGAGTTGGAACAGATTTGGCTTATCCTTATTTGACCACCACACCAAGATTGATTGCAAGTGGTGCTAAAGTTGGTCCTGCGATAACTACTGCAGCAGTAGAGGGATTGGGAGCTTTAACATCACCATTAAATTTAGCAGTTACATTGGGTCCTTTGGCTATCTGGGGTGCAATGAAGGGTGCTGAAAAAGTAGAAGAATACATTGACACTAAAGATATGACTCCAGCCCAAAAAAATGCATATTTTGAATTGAAAAAAGAAAATGAAATAAGAGATGCATATAAAGAGTGGAAAAAGCAAAAAGAAGAACAAGAGAAACGAGCAAGACAAGATCCTTTTTACACTGATGTTCCGGCAGGAAGATGACATATGATAAGAAAATTAAACACAATATTATTTTGTCTTTTGGAAGAAAGATATATCAATAAATTATTGAAAGAAAATAAAAATAATTTATTGCTGGAACAAAAGGCCAAGCTTTTAAAAGACTTGCTCGACGCTATTCGTTCTGGTAAACTAGATCCACTTGAAGTACGCATTAATGTTCGTAAAGTAGTCGATGTAATGCCAGAAGAATTGTTAGCATTAGCTTTAAAAACTGGAAAACGTGATGAAGATCTGGCATTAGAATTTTTGAAAAAACATCCAGAATTTAAATTTGAAGAATACCCAGAAATACAGAATGCATTCTTCCGCGCAGTAGATGACGTTGAAGCACAAATAGCACAATTACAAAAAAGAGAACCAATCAAGCTAGAACCAAAAAAACCAGAGGATGTTGCTGTAGAAGGCGACGTTGTAAAAAAATTAAAACCCGAAGAAGTTTCCACAGAAAAACCAACTGAATTGCGTTTGACAAAAGACGAACCAGAAACGGGTCCCGAACCATTTAAATTCCCGAGAGAAGAAAAAGCCCCACCAAAAGAGGAACCAGCACCACCAAAAGAGGAACCGACACTTCCAAAAGAGGAAAAAGCTCCACCCAAAGAAGAAATAGCACCGCCAAAAGAAAAGCCATTTGAGCCTCCTCCAGCACCGGTAGAAAAATCAGAGCCGAAACCAGAGGGAAAACCATTACCAAAACCCGATGAAGCACCGGATACTCTTCCAAAGGAAGAGCCAGAAGGAGCTCCAGAAGAAGAACCAGCACCAGAAACTTTACCTAGACGTAAAGCAATACCTCTACCACAACAATTTCCATATCCATGGCCAGAACCATTCCCACAAGCTCTACCGTTACCAAGAGCAGAACCAGCTCCAAAAATTCCAGAAAAGAAGGAAGAACCAAGAGGATTTGGTTTTAGTCCTGTAGCTTTACCTTCTTTACCAATCGAAAAACAAATGGGAAGCCCGGGTTCCGAAATTCCATATGATATAGATGCAATATTGGATAAAATTCTAGGAAAATATTCTACCTCTTTAAGAATTAAGTGATATAATAAATGACCTTGTGTGAATATAAACAGTTTAATCATAATTTTATAAATTTATCCTGCGAATTAAAAGAAATAGAAAAAGACGGTAAACGTCATTATTCTACTCCAGGTGGAGACTTCCCCAGTGTCACTACGGTAGTAGGACATAAAAAACAACAATTTTTTGCTGAATGGAGACAAAAAAATCCAGAAGAAAGCAGAAGAGTAACTTCACGGGGAACTAAATTTCATAGCATAATAGAAAAGTATCTAAAGAATGAGCCTATAGATTTGGAAGAAATGTTTCCAAACTTTAAGGCTCTTTTTCTTTTGTTGAAGCCAGAGCTAGATAAAATTGACAATATTAGAGCAATTGAAACTCCTCTGTGGTCAAAAACTCTTGGTCTTGCTGGCAGAACAGATTGTATTGCAGAATATGATGGAAAACTTTCTATCATCGACTTTAAAGCAAGTACCAAAGAAAAAAGAAAACAAGATATCGATAATTACTTTACGCAAGCAACTGCTTATGCCTTGATGTTTCAAGAAAGAACTGGAATAATTGTAGATAATTTTGCAATTATGATTGCTTGTGAAGATGGATTGAAACAAGTTTTTCAAGGCAAACCAATAAATTACGTCAAAGCATTAAAAAATATTATTACGGAATATCGCAATGGAAATTAATGAATTAAAAACCTTAGAAGATGAAGTGAATCGACGTGGTTCAAAATTTTGGATAAGAATGAATGATAACTCAAGGGCATCCTTTAACAGGGATGCCTTTATAAATGAGCATGGTGGTTTCTTTACAAAAGAAGGTCGGTATTGGAAATGGAAATCTCCAGCACAAGAAAAGAATGGATATTGGCTTAAGCGAGTTGACACAGGTGAGAAAACTTTTTTTGAAAATATGACCGAATTTGGAAAACAGCATGGACTCACAGCTGTAAAAATTTGTGAACTTTTGAATGGAAAAAGAAAAACTTACAAAGGCTGGACAGCAGTAGAAATCAGAGCAGTTAAAGAAACAGTGGGCTCCCATGAAAATGTTAAGGAAAAGAAAAAGCCAAAAGTTATAACTTACAATGGTGAAACCTTTCAAAATATTGTAACTAAAGAAGTGTTTTATATAGAAAACATAGCCGAATATGCAAAAATTAATAATTTAAATAAAAGTAATCTTTATAAGGTGGCAAGAGGAAAAGCCAAAAGCTATAAAAACTTAAAATTGTTTAATCCCTTGGAACCTTAATATTATGATAAATAATTTGAGATGAACTTCAAAGAATTATTAAATTTAACGGAAGCTGCTCGTTCCAGAAACGATTCCTTTAGAACCACAGGTGAGGCCATGGAAAAGGAGAAGATCAAAGGATCTTCTGCTGACGATAAGGCCAAAGATGCTGCACGCAAACGCGCAGAAAGAGCCAGACAGGTCCCAAGAAGCAGAAAATCAAAAGAAGAACTTGTCAAAGAAATTATCGCAGTAAAAACAAAATCTGGCAAGATTCAATTAATTTTTAAAGATTCCTTTAACAAAGGAATTCATGAAGTATTGAGCAAAGGCAAAGAAATTTCAATGGGCGAAGCTAGTGCTTTGGTCAAAGATGAAAATTTCGAACAAACTGGTGCTTCTAAACTTCTATTTGGTGACATTAGAAAGAAAGAAGAAAAACCAGAGGATAAAAAAGGAAAATCTACAGAAGAGGCTAGAAAAGAAAAAGAGCAAAAATTTGAAAAAGAAGAGGAAAAGGTAGAACCTGCAGAAACAGAAAAGAAAGCAAAGCGGCTATCAAAACAAGAAATATTTCAATTGATGACACAGATGACGCCCGAGCAACTTATTCAAATGCCAATTGATATCAGACAGGAATATTTTAAACAATTACGTAATCCACCAGCCAATCAAGATTTTGATGATATGACATTTGAAAAGCTATCAACAAAATTTGGTATTAATCAGCTTTCAACAACATCATACAATCAACAAGTTTTAAACGCTCTCGTATTCTTGGCCAAGATTAAAGCTGGAGCCAGCGAACAAGAGTTAGATTCATTTATTTCATTGTCTCCCAACGCTCTGGAATTCACGAAGAAAGCATTTGAACAAGCAAAAAAAATTCTTTCACAAATAGGCGACCAGTGCATTCAAAATCTAGTAACAAGCATAGAAAACGGAACAAAGACCACATTCGAAGAGGGAAATGTGGATATGGAATGTGGCAACTATAAATTTAAAATCTCCTCCGGGGGTGAATTTTCTTTAACCACCGACAAATTCAATCAAAATAGCAAGGGTTACAGAGGTGTAATTGGAGGAGCAATAATGCAAGCTTTGAATTCTCCAGAAATATCAAATGACCCAAAGGTTGCTAAATTTATTGACACAGTACAAACAAATGGTTCCAAATTTAATCAATTTTTAATTTCAAAAGAATCATTTTCTCAAATAAAAAATAACCCCCAATTATTTGCGCAACTTAAAGCAACTCCTCTTAAAGATGATTCTGGTCAAAATATAGGACCGATTGTTGATGAAAATGGCAATTTAAATAAATATGCTTCTTTGGAGAATTATCAACAAGAAATAACAAAAGCAACTCCCACTCTCTTCAAAAATACTCCAAACAAACCATCTGAATTTTCTGATGTATTTGTAAAATCAATATTAAAGACATATTACCGTGGTGACAATATCAAAGATCCAAACTTTTCACCAACTCACGTGGTGACTCAAAATGGAATTTTTAGATTAGATGATTCGTATTTTGATGAAATTGCTAGAAGCGCAACCATTGCCGTAAAACCAGCTTCTAATTTGATAAATGACGAAAATGTAGATAAACCAAAAAAATCTCAATCAGAAATGTTAAGAAAGTTCTCAACAGTGGTGGAGCAAACAGAACCCGTTGAAGAAATTTCACTTGAATCGTTGTTGATACCAAAAGGTCAAATAAATCCGGTTGAATTAGCTTTAGATTATATCTCCAAAAATATGGATTTTGATATAAATGTAAGCTTGCTTCCAGGATTCACTCCAAAAGATTTAAATACTGTACAATACAATTATGTAAAAATAGGTAAAAAAACAGTAAAAATTCCTGTAGAAAAAACAGGATCGATGAAAGAAACAGTTGCAGAAAATGCTGGACTTCTGTTAAACGATTTGTTAATTGAATCACTTACAAATAACTTTGTTTTGGATACTTTGGTAAAAGCAAGATTGGTTGATTCAGAGGAAATATCTTTACTTACAAACAGCAATGTTTTGATGGAAAATGACAATTTTAAAGTAATTTTTAACAACGCTTTGAACAGAATAAATCACTCTCCAGAAATTTTATTGTATGCAATGAATAAATTGAACACTCATTTTTATGAAGAATACAAAAGAGATTACGATATGGAATACCGAAATTACCACGGTAAACCAAAACAAAGAAAAGAAAGAGCCAAGAGAACGGCAGCAAGAGAAAGACTGATTCGCCAAGGAAAAGTCAAAAAGGGTTCCAGAAAAGACGTAGATCACAAAAGACCACTTAGAAATGGTGGTTCAAATGGTATAAATAACTTACGCCTTCGTGATAAATCCGATAATAGGTCAGATAATGGCCATCAAAAAGGTGAAAAACAAAATAAGGATTGGAAGTAATGAATTCCCGTACAAAAATATTACTTGAAAAAGTATTTGAAAAATCTGGACTAGGCAAATGGTTCAATAAAGAATCTGCTGGCGGTGGTCCTGGCTGGGATCGCTATAACACAAAAGGCGAGAGAGTTGGTAAGTGTGGTGATGCAGAGGAAGGAGCCCCATATTCAGCTTGTTTGAGCAAACAAAAAGCAAAGAAACTGGGCAAAGAGGGTATCGCCTCATTTGTTAGAAGAAAACGTTCAGCACAAAAGAAAGCAGGTCGTGCAGAAAAGGGCGATGTAAAAGGAAAAGGTAAAAAACCAGTATTTGTCAAAACTGGAGTCACAGAGGTAAAAGAATCTTTCGACACATTCATTGTGGAAAGCGCTTCAAAAGTTTTTAAGATGAATTTTACCCCAATTGAAGTTCAAGAATTGCTTCCATGTGATCTAATCATAAACGAATCCGGAGAAATTTTAGATGTAGATGAAGTTATTTTTGAGAATGGAGTATATACAGTCAGATTCAGTGATGAAGAAGGTAATGAAATCACACAAGAGTTCTTGGAAGAAACTGTAATGGGATTTTTGGACAATGTAGAGGAAGTTTCATACAACGAATTTGGTGAAAAAATTTGTGTTTACGAATCAGAAAATAAAAAAGTAAAATTAAACAAAATTATGCGCGGAGATGTCAAGAAATATAAAGTTTACGTAAAAAATGATAAAGGAAATGTTGTAAAAGTAAACTTTGGTGACCCTAATATGGAAATCAAAAGAGACGATCCAGCCCGTCGTCGTAATTTCCGTGCTCGACACAACTGTGATAACCCTGGACCCCGCTGGAAAGCACGATACTGGGCCTGCAAAACTTGGAGTGCCAAACCAGTAAGCGCAATGTTGAAAGAGGAATCTGAATTATTAGAAGAGGGAAAGAATAAAGCAAAAGACCCCAAGAAATGGGCTTCTTGCATAGCCCAAGCAAAGAAAAAATTTGATGTTTACCCGAGTGCATATGCTAATGCATGGGCAGCTAAATGCTATAAAGGAAAAGGCGGAAAGTGGAAAAAAGTCAGCGAAGACATTGTTGCAAATATGAATAAAAATTTAGACCCAGAAAACTATAATCCAGATCTTTTTGGATTGTGCGAACAAAGAAAAATTAATTGACCTAAATAATATAAGCCATGAAATTTAAAGAATTATTAAAACAAACCGGTCCCTTAACAGAAAATTCAGGTGAACAAACCTTCGGTGGTGGTTTGTTTATCGGTGATCCTCAAGCCCCAAGAATGCCAAGCGCCCTTACCGACAAGGGAACTTTTAACATTCAACTTCCCAGATCAATCGATGCAATCAATGCTCTTCTTTATGGCCTTAGTCAGAGAGACTATATTGATCCTGACCATGTGCTTAACGTCGTAAAACAAAAATTAAATCACTTTGGATTTGATTTTCAACAAAAGAACGCTCTTCAAGATGGCGACAATGTAATTAAGCTTTATCAATACGGCAGTCCTTACATTGGTGTTTATGGGCAAAATCCATATGATGATGTTAATAAGACTGGATTCTCTCAAGGAGACGGAATCAAAGAAAAATTAGGTCACGGTTTGAGTTTAGTGGCAACCGTAGTTAAACAACCAAACATGCTCAGAAAAGTGCAAATGGTAATAGTCCCTGACATGAGTGGTGAAGATTGTGGATGCGCTCACTGAACTAATGCAAAATAATATAAGTCTGACAGAAGAAAGTTTTTTACAATTCTGTCAGACTCATTATTTTAATTCCCATTGCTCTGGAAAAACAGAGTTCATGGATGATTTAAAACGTGTAAAATACGTTAATAGACTCATACAAAAAATACACAAGCAAAAAACTCTGAAATCAATCAGAGAAAGATTGATAATAAATCACATAATAATTTTAAAAAATGTTTTTGGTGAAGAAAATTGCGCAAGAATATTATTTTTTAGATTGGAACCAAGGCTCCACTCCTATTTGAAGTCTTTTTTGGTCTTCCTGGAATTCAACATAAAACAATTACCAGAAGTTAAATATCATAAAATAAATACCGATCCAAGAGTTGACAGAAAGTTGCTTGGGGCAGAAATCTAAATAATTTTAATGGGAAACTTGTCCTATATACCCTCATTCTATTTTTATAGATTTGCAGATGCAGTGAGCAGTCCATATACTGCTTTGGGAGCATATTCTTCGGGAGCAATAGATGCAAATGGAAATATTAAAGGAAATGAAGGTAGCATAGATCCCTTTGAATATTTTGTAATAAAAATTAAAAAAATATTCGATCAGCTACCGCCCGGAACAACCAAATATAAATTACAAAATTTGATGGGAACTTTGCAAGTTTTTAATGAAGAGGCAGAGAAATTTGGAATAATAAAAGAACAATTTGATTGTTTAGTTGAATCACACGTTATGCTTAATGCGGAAGATGGAGTTAGCTATTTAAACCTCCTAGAAGACATGTCAACAGGTTCTGCTGGTGGTGGACCAGGAACACTAGGAACTCCCGCAAATGCACCAGAAGCCAACAAAGGCAATGTATCTGGGTATGATCCTGTAATGGGATCAATGCTTACTAGATCCGATCCCGTGAACATGTTCCCCAGCATTGAGATGTTTAATGTTTCGAAAGATGAATTTAACGCTTTTAAATCTGCAAAAGCTTGGAAGCAATTACAAGACAGTAGAACAAAAAAATATTTGCAACGTTTTCAAAGAAGAAACAAAAAAGGAAAAATGGCTGTACGAGATGAAGAAAGCGGAGAAATATTTTTTATTCCATACAATGAAAAAAGTTTAATAGAAGAATTAAATTTAATGGAACTCGACATATTAAAAGAAACATTAGACAGAGAAGAATACATAGACAAATTAAAAAAAGATGGAATCAGTCCAATCGACCCAACTCCAGAAAATGTAAAACAAACATTTGAATTGCAAATCGATTCTTTGGTAAAATCTGTAGAAGGAAATAAAAAAAAATCTGAACAGGGAGAAAGAGCAGCTGCCATTCACGGTTCAATATCTTCGGCAAGAGAATTGGAAGATTTGATTAAATCAAATTCCGCGAATGACAAAGAACTTGCTGCTTGGCATCTTGGAGCTCAACGCCATTTTGCTGAAAGAAACCCATCACGGGCAGATCCATACGACACTTCAATTTTAAGAAGACGAGGCAAAGTAATAGTTCCAGATTTAGAAGACGTAAAATTTGGAAGATGGTCTGCACCAACTCCAGTTGCCACCAAAGAAGAGGAATATGGTGGTCTTTTACCAACTTTTAATGGTGATGACCCATTTGAATTATATGCTTCAGCGATAGAACATGGTGGTGATCTTGGTTTTGTCGAAGATGAAGCAAAAAAATCACAAGCAAGATCACAGGCAAAGCAAATACAAAAAAGAGGATCATTTCAAGATATTGCCAAAGAAATGATTGGTTCAAAAATAGAAAAAAAAGGAACTACTCTGAGAATAATGAAAGGTTTGCTTGATCCAGGATTTGCTGCCGACCCAAAAGAAATTGCAGGCATTTTAAGAAATAGAACGGCCAGACTTGGTTTGGGCTTTACTACAGGAAAAGGTATAGAAGAATATAAAGCAGCTTTGGCTTCCGGAACAACAAAGCCTGAACCGGTCAAATCTTTAAGAAGAGTTTTAACTTCTGGTCAGGCTCTACCACCATCATTATTATTGAAAAATTTTAATAGATCAATAGGTAATATTACAAAACAAGATAATGAGTCAGCAGTAAATTTGTATGGAGATGAAGTTAATAAATTTTATCAAACACTACGTGGAATAAATTAAAAAACCCCCCTTTCGGGGGGTTTTTGTTAATCTTGAATAAAATTTTTACAACACTTTGGTTTTGAACAACCAGCATTTGCTCTTGCTTCGGAGATGATCTTGTTGTGTGCATCATCCCATCCCGTCAGCCATTCTTGCCAATAAACATTATTTTCTGCCATATCAGTGTTTGAAGGTTTATCTCCACCTTTCATTCTGGCCTGGTATCCTAAACTATAAGCAGAACCTGGAAAATAATCACTCATTGCTTGTCCTTTGGAATAATAACAATCTGATTGATAAGTTTATCCAGAGCCTTTACGTGAGCATACTGCTCGGTAATAGAAAGATAGCCCCGAATTTCAATCAATTTGAGATAATCATCCTGATCAAATACTGTCTTTGCAGACTTGTTTCTTGAAGGTCTTTTCTTTGAATTCTTTGTGACATCATTCATAAGGTCATCAAAGTTCATGTATTCCTTCATGTCATCAACATAATCCTGCTTGTTGATCTTGTTATGCATCTTTTCCCACATGTCCTTAAACTTGTCATTGAAAGGACCATAATAGAAAAAGTTCTTAGGTGGCTCTTCGTCACCATTTTGCCAATTGATAAAATCGTTGTGATCTGAGTTATTCATAACTTCCTTTAGTTTACATCAAAAATTTGTTCATAGACAACCTTGCCACGGTTATCGGTAACAGAAATGTAGCGAACATGACGTTCAAGAGCGTCAGCAATATTTAGAGGATCGTTGGGACCAAAGGCCAGATGCTTGATCCAAGCAGGGCAACCTCCAACCGAGATTCTGACCTCGGTTCCAGAAGCATCAGTACCATAAAAGTCAAACGAAGATTTTTCACCATCAAAATAAGTGAAAAAACAATCGATGTTATTGTACTTCTTGCGAACCTCTTCAAACGTCATAACAGTTTCAGTCTTAGCCATTAGGCAACCTTGCGAGCTTGACAGACTTAGGAAGTTGGCCAATCTCGTCAAGCTTACGGAGAGTGCCAACCTTTGCATTCATAAGACTGTCGGCACGTTTCCGAGCAATCCTAGACTTGCGCTTTTTGTGAGTACGAGCAGTAATACGTTGTTTTGAATTAGGCATATGAGTATTATACATCCTTATTTGGAATTGTCAAGAAAGCGGGTGAAGGGGGTCGAACCCTCAACATCAAGCTTGGAAGGCTTGCACTCTGCCATTGAGTTACACCCGCAAATTTTACTTCTTTTTGCTTTTTTTCTTGGTCTTTTTCTTTTTGAATATTTCATCAAAATTTTTACACCAAGTCTTATAATCAACCGGGCGGTAAGTATCGCCCTTTCCTGCCTGACCATTAATATCCATGAATATAATTATACGCTTTATTAAAGTAAAGTCAAATCTAAATATTTCTATGGCAAAGAAAATTAACACGTATTCATGGATTCATGAACTAAATGCAGCTGCTATGAAAGCAAAATTGCTTTCTGAATCAAAAATTTATTCTAAACAAGTTCAATTAAATGAATCAAACGGCGGTCCTTTGAGCGATATTTCAAAAGGGTTGCACAAACAATATCCAAAAGATATTAAAATTCGCCCCGGTGACGAAAATTTAACATCAGAACAAATTAAAGCAAAAATAGCAGCAGAAAAGAAAGCCATCGGAACAATCCATAAATTGGACCCCCAAGCGATGATGGCAATAAACAGAGCTTTGGGTGGTACTAATCCTGTTAAAAAAGATTTACAAGTTACAGATGTTGACGGTGATGGAGATGCCGATGCATTTGATGTTGAGGCCGATGCTTCAGATAACGTAATGGGTGCTGTTGATCCATCTATGATGGCCAGATATCCCAGTCTTCAAAGAGGTATTAGAGTTGGTAGAGAAGAAGAATTGGCAGCGGAAGAAGAAGATTATGAAATGAGAGATTGGGAAAGACGTGAAAGTGGTTACACCGGCAGACAAGGTGAAAGACCGTAACACAGGATAAAAAATGAAAAAACTTTCTGACTTTATCATTTCTTATGTAACTGAAGCCTCACTAGGAACAGGTGGTTCTTTTTATTATATGCCAACCACCGGAGGTGCAAGCGCACCAACAACTGCACCAGCACCCGCGACAAGTTACAGCCCATCAGTTGTATCTGATAGTCCAGATTATGATTTCCAAAAAAGACTTGGCGGAATGGTAAAAGCAAAAACAAAAGAAGCACAAGATCTTTTGAATAGAATGAAAAGGGTTGCAGCCAGACAAGAAGCTAGTGGTGGTGTAGACCCTGGGGTTGCAAGTAAAATTGCAGAACTAGAAGATCAATTAAGCCCAGAAGGTCAAGAAAGAATTAGAGATGAACAAGGTAAAAAATTAGAAACAGGAATACAAAGAGTTAAAGCTGGAAAACAATTTTCCAATTTGCCTTTTGGAACCTTTACCACAACACCAAAAACAGCAGCAGAACAAGAAGCTTATGATGCAGCAAAAAGTGCATTTGACCTAATGGGCAAAGAAGGTTCAGAAGAGGCTTTTGAAAAATCAAGACAAGCTTCAGCAGCCGTTGATGCAGAAAGAAAATCAGCTTCAAAAATTAGCCCAGTTTATCAAGTAACTCAAGGTGATTTTAAAACCGCGACTGGTCAAGATTACGACCCAAGAAATCCACAACACCGTCAATTATTTTTTGATCTTGCTGCAAAAGGTTCGCCAACTTGGTCGCCAACAGCTGGTCCCGGTGAATCACCAGCTTACAATACTCCGCAATTTTATACTATGCGTGGTAGGCCAAAAAATATTCCACAGTTTGGAACACCAAAGGCTTGGTATGATAAAGTTGAAGGCGGAGCTTTAGCACCTACAACTCCAGAAAGCAGAGCTAGAAAACAGAAGAATAAAGGAAGCTCGGTTGTCAAGAGAATGCCAGAAATACCAACTAAACCTTCTACTGTTTCTACTTCTGTTCCAACTGCAATGCCTCAAGGTAACTTCCCATTTGATGTTGAAAGAGGACAATTTCCAATATTTCCAGAACCAGCACCAGCACCAGCACCTCAAGATAACTTCCCATTTGATGTTGAAAGAGGACAATTTCCAATATTTCCAGAACAAGAAATTGAAACAACAAAAAAACCAGAGATTCCACAAGTAAATCTTGGTGTTAAAATTCCAGAATTTAAGGGTTATGTTGTACCAGAATCAGAAGCATGGAATAAATTAAGTGAACAAGAAAAATTAGCAATGGCAGCTTACGCATTGCAAAGAGGTGAAGCACATAAATTATTTGGCGGAAGACAAGCTACTCAAGGTGGATTCTTGGGAATTGGTGGTAAAAAAATAAATCGATTCAGTGAAGATAATAGAGGTGAAACTCCATCCGAAACGGCATTTATGAATCGTGTTGCACGAATGTTGAATCAAATGCTTGATACTGATGAGAGAAAAGCAAAAGAAGCAAGAGAATTCGCACCTGAAGTGGAAACAGGAATTCTGCAAGGAATATCTCCAGTTAGTTTGAATTCTCAAACACCAAAAGCAGCACAAGATTATCTTGACAGAGTTCTTTTGAAAAAATATAGAACTCGATAAAATTGATAATTAAAGATCTGGTTGACCAATTTCTTTTGACCAACACCACTCTTCCCAAATAATTTTGGCGAATTCATCGTCTGGATCAAATCTTCTTTGTTCTATTTCTGCCATTCCGGAAGCAGATATCGGTGCTTCCATCTCCCACGAATACCAATACCATTCTCCGGGGTTTAACCTTTGATTGGTCACAAGACACCGATGATTTTTTTGCATAATTAGAACAGTTCGTATACAGTGACGTTTGCACTGCTGGCAGTGAAACCATACACATATGTTGGCCACATAACTGCACTATTTGCTGCAACCGAAAGCGGTCCAACAGGAACAACAGCACCTTCAGGATTGATGCATTGAAGTGTTATAGTGTTTGTTCCAGTACCATTTCTAATAAGAATTGCTTCATTTTGTTTGGCCCCGGTTGCACCGGCAGTACCAGTTCCAAAGAATTTTACATTATTGAAAGTTCTCATACTATTATTTAGAAGAGTTCATAAGCAGAAACTGAACCGCCTGTACCCAAAGTGATGCCAGATATAGAAAATGGAAAAAATACATAGCTTGTTTCATTTGTACCAATAAAAATTGGATTACCATTAATATCTGTTGCGGGATAAGCGCCCAAAGTTACAGTTGAGGAAGTATTATCTGTATTAACAACACTCAAGGTAGCAACGATAATAGGTGTACTTGAATTAGAAGACTCATAAACAACCAAAACACCTTTATTTTTTTTGGTTATGGTTCCTGTGTATTTTTTTAAATTATTGTATAGTCTCATTTTAGTAAAGAGTAAATAATTTTATTGTGTCGGTCCATGTTACTGGTGGGGTGGGAGCATCATTAGATAGGCTGAATATCATTTTTTTATATTTTATTGGCATAAAAATTGTGTTGGCATCGGTTGAAGCAAATGTTCCTATTCTCAGATTATTATATCTTAAATTAGTTGCATTGGGCATAAATTGAGCATAATAATCCACCAAAGAACCAGAATAAAATATTCCCCCAATGTTATTGGCGTTAACGTCAAACTCTACGTCATTTCCATTGGGGTCCATAAATACAATTTTTTGTAAGTAAGCTCTTCCCGCAAGCGTGTCTAAATCTTCATAATTATTACTTATGGCTGGAGAATATATAAACCCTTTATTATTTTTGAAGGGAGGTGTAAACGCATAAGTTGCACCAGAAAAGGTGATTCCAGACAAATAAACTTTGTAGTTATAATCTATCAACATTACTTAATATTTATAAATACTTTCATGGACCCAACAATAATTCAAATTAAACAACTTATTGCACAAGTAGAACTTTTAAGAGAAGAACTTGACATTGCTGACGATATTATTCAAAATTTATTTGAAGATGATAATGTTTTGCTTGAATACGCCTTAAACGAAAAGAAAAATTGGATTCAAGGGGCAATCAAGAAACCAGGAGCTCTTCATAAATCTTTGAAAGTAAAAGAAGGCAAAAATATTCCTATGGGCAAACTTGAAAAGGCCGCAGAAAAAGGCGGCAAGCTTGGAAAGCGTGCTCGTCTTGCTCTTACTTTGAAGAAGCTTCGTGCAAAGAAAAAATAATATATCTGAAGGTAACCTCTACAACATAGAGGATCAGATAGTGGGAAGAAACAACCCAACAGAATATGGATTGTCCCAATGGAAACAAGAAGTTTTAAAACAACTTTATAGCCAGTTACAAAGACAAAATATACCAAATATAGATGATATATTAAAATCAGTATTTGGAGAAACATTAAAATGAGTTTTGAATCACCATACAAATTACTGGCAGAGGAATTAGAAGTCGAAGTTTTTAAACTTAAAAAATTATTAGAACAAAAACAAGAATTGCTTGAAGGTGGTGGTGGTGTTTTTACTCCAACTGAAAAAACACAGACAGCCGCAAGCGGCAAAGTACCTGTACCAAACGCAGGCGGTGTTGCCGGAACTTACTCTTATAGCGACATTGGCGGTGGTTCGGATGCCATGTCTTGGAACAAAGGAATTGTTGCTGCAACGTTAAAAGGTCAAGGAAAACCAGGGATGATTCCTGGAACAGACACAAAAGTTGTTCCGTACAAACCCCACTATTCAAATAATCTTGGTGTTGGGATGGGTTTTGGTCTCGATGATGCCACATTTGAAAGAGCAAAACAATTCATTGGTCAATATTCTGGAATGGTTCCAGAAAAAGATGATCCAGAGCAAGATGTTGAAATTGGTTGGAAAAATTTAAATAAAGCAGCCAGCAATTATGTGGCCCAAGATTTAAAACAAAGATTGTCTAAACTTGGTCTTTTTAATAATCAAGACATGACTGCAAACTTTCAAAATGCTTTGCCCGATCAATATAGTTTACAAACTCCAGACGTAGTTTTTGGTAAAAAATTAAAAGATCAAATTGAAAAACTTAAAGGATCAAAAACAAAAAGTTCAAACAAGGCCAATACATTAAAATCTGAAAAAAGAGAAAAATTATTAAATAGTTGGCTTAAAAAATAAAAAATTATAAATAATTTTACTACAGGAAACAACAATGAATTATATTACAAACTACTACAAAAATTTATCCGAACAACTTCAAGAACAAGTCAACAGACTTGAAAAAGAAGTAAAAATGATAAATGAAGCAGTTGCTTCATATCAAACAATGGCAAGACCAGCACAAATGGGTGGCCCAAGCACACTCAGTGATAGATATTCTGTCAATTCTGGTGATCAATATTCAGCAGAAGTACAAGGAGTTCTTTCTTCTTGGGGACAAAGCAACTCACCATATGATTATAATGGCGACGGTGTAGTTGATGGTGTTGATTTGGGGCTTGCTCTTGGTGGAAATTTTGGTCAAGGTGGTGCTGCAATGCGTTCCACAGAATTAGGTGGTGTCGGTCAACAAACACAAATTGGTGGAGCAGTTCCAATGAACACTCAAGTAACTTCAGTTGGCGCAGGAAGAGGAATGCGCCCTGCTGGAACACCAGGAAGAATTCCAGGATCTTCAAGCTTAAGACCAAGCGACACAGTTACAGGTCAATATAACAGATCACCAAGAGGTGGCGGTGGACAAGTTTCCACAACAGGAGTAATAGGCACACCGAATACAGTTTCTGGATATGGTAGACCAACTATGGCCGGTAGCCCAGGTCAATCACCAACTGGTTCATTAAATCAACAAAATACCGTCACAGGTCAATATAACAGACCGACACAAGGTGGTGGTGGTGGCGGTGGACAAGTTTCTACAACAGGTATAATTGGTACGCCAAACACAGTTTCTGGATATGGTAGACCAACTATGGCCGGTAGCCCAGGTCAATCGCCAACTGGCTCTCTGAACCAACAAAATACCGTCACAGGTCAATATAACAGACCGACACAAGGTGGTGGTGGCAGTTCACCAACCCCAGGAGATTTGAATGGTGATGGAGTTGTTGACGGCTTAGATCTCGGTCTTGCGTTAGGTGGTCAAGGTGGAGGAGATTTCCAATCAGTTCTTCAAAATTGGGGAATCCCAACACCACAAGGAGTACCACCAACAAGAATGACACAACAACGTAGACGCAGAATTCGTTAATTACATTTTAATAGAAGTTTTGAAGAACTCATCAAATTTTTTGGTGAGTTCTTCTTTTTTCTTTGTCATTGCATTATATTCTTTGGTAGAAGAATTTTCGTCAGTTTCCATTCTACCCAATCTATACATGACGTGACCAAAATCATATATCAATTCTTCAAGTTCTTTTTTATTCATGAGTATATTATAACACAAACCATATAAAAACAAAGATAAATACTTTTATGAGATATGATCCTGTAAAAAATGATATAATTAATATTATCAAAAATAATAAAAATTTTGATAAAAATAAAAATATCCAAAAAATAAATTTAAATGATTATTTGTATTCAAATTTAAATGTTAAAAAAAATAATATCTCAACCATTGACAAAACCAATACTAATTTTTTTAGTGAAAATTATTTAAATAAGTTAAATAATATTTTTACAAATAAAAAACAACAAACAAGAACAATAATTGAAGAATCTGAATATTTACAAGATCTTCCAAAAAGTTTTATTTATGAAGGATTTACATATAATTTAATAGAAGGTTTAAATATTTTTGTAAATCAATTTGGTCACAAACTTTCTCCCTTTCAAGCACTGGCATTCATAAAAATGCCAGCTTTGGGAGAACATCAAGACATCAATGACATTGATGGCGGAAATAAAACTAAGATTTTGCCACCAGAAACCCCAAGCAATCTTAGCGCAACTATGACACTGAGTGGAGTGACGCTTGGTTGGACAGACAATTCTTTCAATGAGGAAAGCATGGACATATATTTCAGAAGAGAGTTAATTTAATTTATGGCACACGTAATAAATTACAATAAAACAATACATGATTTATATACTTACGATTCTGAACCAATTATAGATTTTGCAGGATCGACTTTTAGTTGGGCAAGACCAATTGGATTTAATCAAAATTTATATTTAAAAAATATAACAGCATATGTTCCAAATTCTAATTTGCCAACTGACTTAGATTTTTCCGGTATTGTTGCTAGACGAAGAGGAGCTGCATTTTATTTTACTGGCAATGAACCTGATGTGGTTAATTTTGGTTACTTTAATGGATTTCAAGCAAATTCTCCCCCATTCCCAGTTTCAAGTCAAGTTTTTGCAAATAATAACTTAGGTTTAAGACAAGCTTTATATGATGATGGTTGGTGTGGTGCTTATCCAAATATATTGGAAGATTACAATTATTGGAACACGGGAGATATACCTGGTTGTTTAATAAGTCCAATGCATATTGTTGTTGGTGGGCACATGATAGATCCATTATGGAATGGGCCGACTTTGGGTAATTATTTTAATAATATAATTGGCTCCACGGTAGATCCTTTTATACAAGTTAGATTTATAGGTAAAAACAACACTGTTTATGACAAAACTGCATATTTAAGCTTTTGGCTTAATGATATTGTTGATGGGGAATGTGGAAATGCTGGGTATGATCTTGACTATGATGTGGATTATTGCCAAAATAATTTGAATAACTTAGGTATAACATTTGGCGAGTCAAAAGATTTAGCTATCCTTGAGTTGACTGAACCTTTTACACAGCAAGAGTTAGAAAATGTAAAAATATATAAAATTGCTAATCAAATAACTTGGCCTTCAAATTTACCAATGTTTATTGTTACACCAAACGGAGCAGTTTTAACTTGGAAAAAACCTTTAACTAACTTAGCTTTTACAGAGTCTTACTATACTTATAATACATATCCAGATTTTCCAGTTGCTGGATATCAGTTATTAGATGGAACCGGAGGAATGACCGGAGTGTTTTCTAATTTTGCAATATACGGAGACAGTTGCAACTTTGCATATGGTTATTATCCACCAACAAAAGAAACCGTATTTTTAGGGTCAACTACTCAATCGCACACATTTGATTATACAAATTCAATTTTATATGATACCGTTTTTTTGAAAGCTCTTAAAAAATGGATCTATGATAGAAATGTAGCAGTAACTGGAACTGGTTATCACATAAGTTGGATTGATTATAGTAATACAAATTCTGCAATACAAGTTGAGGGTGAAGTTCTTCCACTTGTTTCTCAACTTCCAGCAGGAAGCACGCAAGCTTTTTACTCCGGTATGACAATTGGAACAGTTTACAGATCTTTTACTGCGGGAATAACTTATAATTTTATAGTTACCGCGCAAAATTCCGCTGGTTATTCGGGCTGGGCTGGCCCCGTTGAAGCAAAAATTTAAAGTTACATTACTTTTTATTCTTAAATACCCACATCTCATCGGCAATAATATCATAATGATAATTTGCTCTGTTTGCGTTTTCTCGCTCATCAAACATCATTTTTTTCAATTCATCTAGAAGTTTGTGTTTGCGATTGTAGAGTTTATCCATTCTCTGATCTTTTGGATTGCTTCTTCTTGATTCAACAAGTTGACCAATGGCTTCACAATATTCTCCATAATTTTGAATCAACAGAGAGAATGGCATTTCCAACAAAGATTTATTGAATTGCTCGTCTGTTTCATCTAAAAGATGATCGACAAGATCAAATTCATTTAAAATGTAAGGAACGGTTTTGATTCTTCTCTTTTTAGCCATGACAACAATATATCTCATAAAATTGTTAAGTCAATTAATTGACTTGATGCTATGTTGATATATAATTCTGCCAGACAATCAAAAAGCAGTGTCGGGATACCTGATACCCAAGCTGCAATCGGCGGTGGGGCGCGTACACCGTAGAAGAACGCGAAGGGCTAGCATCATACTTACCAGACCTTGATCGGGTTTGGAAAAAGGGTTCAACGCCCGATTTGCCATCTTAGCAGAGTGGTAATGCAGTCGCCTTGTAAGCGACAGATCATGGGTTCGATTCCCATAGATGGCTTTAAAGCAGACCTAATCTATATATTAATACGAGGTCTACAATGAAGATAGGAAAATGTTTAAGTTGCGATAAAACATTTAAATACAGAGAACAATGTCAAAAAGGAAAGTATTGTTCAAATAAATGCCAAAAACAATACGAATATAAAGTAACGATAGATAATTGGTTATCCAAAAAAATTGTCCCCGGAATAAGAGTTAAAAAAAGATTTTTGTCTGAAGTTCAACAAAATAAATGCATTATATGTAACATAAATGAATGGAATGGAAATACTTTAGTCCTTGAATTGGATCACATTAATGGAAATTCTACAGACAACAGAATTGAAAATTTAAGATTGCTCTGTCCAAATTGCCATTCACAAACACCAACATATAAAAATAAAAATAAAGGTAACGGTAGAACAAGTAGAAAAAAAAAAATAAATTTTAGCGAGTATACTCAAGCGGTCAACGAGGTCTGACTGTAAATCAGATGGCAAAGCCTACGGGAGTTCGAATCTCTCTGCTCGCATTATGTACAATTTAAACATTCCACATTTTTATTGCCTTTTGAGGAAGGAACACCTTTATCAAAATGAAAGATATAAGGGCGAATATGAAAAGGTAACTGTATTTGCAGCCCAATCTCATGCTGATCGTGCATTGCTTTTTACTGTTATGCTAGATAACGGTACTTTACGGAGTAGAATACCTATTCATAAACTGTGCAGCAAAGTATCGAAAGAGCAACCATTGGATCATTTACAACTTTGGGATTGTTTCTCTGTAAATGCAACTGTTACAGTATATGATTATCTTTCCGGAGCAAGAGCAAAAGTAATTTTTAAAGACAAAACCCACTCTTGGGGAAATTACATGATGACGTTTGATTGGTATGATAATCCGTATAGCGATGCACCAAGCCAGTACAAATGTCTACACATGATTGAGTTGGACAATGGCAATTATGCACTCCAGCCAAACAATAGAATTTATTGGAAGCATATGTCATTCACGACCAAGCCATTCCCAGAGAACCCGGACTACAAAGTTGACAATCAAGTTTACAGATGTGAAGATAAAAGCGACCGTTGGATTTTGACAGGTGATGATGACAATTATTATTACGATATAGAGGAAGATAAATAATTCATATGCGTGGCTAGGTGTGTGATGCCTACTAGGATCATTGGTTGCAAACGGTGATTGAGCATGGGTGCAGGTCCCTCACTACGCTTTCGGTATTGTTGATCTCGGACAGAAATGCTAACAGCACAGGGGTTCGAATCCCCTCGGCTCCATTAGCCTAACCTAAAGCCTCTGCAAACTTTAGGGATGGCGAAACAAGTCCTCGTTGCAGCGGGGCATTTAAGGGGCTGAATGGCATCGACTGGAGCAGAGTATGAAAGAAGGAGATACCCGACACGGGTAACAAGTGTCGTAAATAAACAGTTGCAACAACAAAAGCCGCACCAATGCGGATGGCTGCTTAAAGCAGTGGGGTTTCCCGGTTTTCCCGCATCTGAAAAACCGGGTTTTTTATTTGAATAAATATCTATATGACTTCTTTAGAAAATTTTTACAAACTTCGTTGTGCTGCGCTCCAAGAACAAAAACAAAAACTTTTAGAGCAATTAAAATTGTTAGATGAGTCTATTACAGCAGCACAAGCTTCAGGTTCTGCTGATTCGGGATCTCCACAAGGTCAATATGGCCAACAAATGCAATCGGCTCCCAGCCAAATGGCAAAAAAAACAGGAAGAAAATCCAGAAGAAAACAAGAAGAAGGTCAAGAAGAAACAGCTGAAATGCAACCAGAACAAGACCCGTTTGATCCAAAATCACAGCATGGGTTTGAACCTTATGGGGTGGGCGAATATGGTTTAAGAGATGTTTTGCAAAGATTTTCCGACAATCCACAAACACAAGAAATTGAAATGCCAGAAAAAGCAACATGGCAAGCGACAAACACTGCAATTGGAAACTACATGACCGGTGAAGTTGAACGCTTAAAAAGAATGCATGGAATGATATGATAAAAAGATTTAAACAATTTTTATTAGAAGATCAGTTCGGTGACGGTATACCGCCAATTGCAATTAATCCTCCTGGAACTACCCCACAATATGTAAGACCAGGATACGGATATCCGTTGCCTCCAACTCCAGCACCAGATTATTGGATTGTAGATTATCCTTGGCCGTTTACTCCATACACAATTCCAGGACCAACACCACCAGGATTTCCTCAGTACTGGTTCTCAAAACCAATTTATAGACAGCCAGGGGAAGGTGGAGGTGGCGGTGGAGGTGGTGGAGGTGGCGGTGGAGGCGGAGATGGTGGACAGGGTGGTGGTGGTCCAATATTAACAGATGAGGGGGATGATGTTCAAACAACTCCATTTTGGGATGAAGAAGAGGGGCCATTTGAAGTTCCTGAATATGGTTTCACAGTACCTAGAGAAGAACCTTTGTCGATACCACAAAATAAACCAATCGCACCACCACAACAAACTCAACCACAAGGTCAAGATAGAAAACCGGTCAGAAGACCGGGAACTGGTTCAGGCCAAGGTGGTGGGCAAGGAAATGGAGAAGGTACAGGATCTGGCATCGGTTCTGGTTCCGGTTCCGGCAGTGGATCTGGTTCTGGTTCTGGCACTGGTTCTGGCTCCGGTTCGGGAAGTGGATCTGGCTCCGGTTCCGGCAGTGGATCTGGTTCCAGAATTCCTCAGCACAGACAAATTCCACCAGCGAGAAGACATGGACAACCTGGTTCTGCACCATTAAGGAGACCATAAAATATGAAAAATTCAAATAGCCCAGAAGAAAATAAAAACAACAAACAAATAGAAAATATTGTTGAATCAAAAACAAAAATTATTCCACAACATCCACAAATTGCACCAACGAGAAGACATGGACAACCTGGGTCTGCCCCCAAACCTCCTAAAAGATAAATAATATTATGAAAAACTCTGGAATTTATTATAAACAATTATGCGAAGAATTGGTACAAAGAATTAAACTGCTTGAAGCAATGATAGCAAGCAAAAAAAATTCTAAATTAGATCCAGTTGGTCAAGAAGACGCTGACATTGACAATGACGGTAAACCAAATACCTCAAGAGACAAATATTTAAAAAATAGAAGAAAGAAAATAGGACAAGCAATGAAAGGCAAAAAGCAAACAATCGAAGAAGGAACCGTAGTCACTGACGGAAACATCTTCTATGGCGGATTCCCCAAAAAATTAAACGAGCAAGGATTGGTAAATCAATACAATGATGCCGATGATGCTCCTGGTGAACCATCAATTGCGGCTTTGACCGATGAATTAGAAAAAATGAAATCCACCCTTGATCAAGCCAGCTACGAATTGGATGAACCACAATCAGCATTCAGATTCACTGGTAAGGGTAGAGCAATGGTCACAAAAATTGCAGACTTGGAAAAAAGAATAAGAAGTCATCCAGACTACAAAAAGAAATAACCCCACTTGAGATAGGATCTCAGGTCCAACAACCCCGAGATGTTCGGGGTTGTTTCTTTTATCTCTCTACAAACTCAATCCAGTCCTGATGGACCACATGTGAACCAGCATAACCATCTTTGATCTTGCCGACATCCCACCAGATTGTATCGCCAACCTGAATGTCCTCTGTGAGTTTGTTTCCGATGGCCTCAACCTTTGCTGGAATGATTCGTGAGCTTGATCTTTCGTTGTAGATGATTCCTGCTTCCGTGGTTTTTTGACCACCGATCAACGATTTTGCCAATATCCATTTGCCAACTGGTTTCATAATAATCTCCTAATTCCTTCGCTAGGATTCGAACCTAGACAAAGAGATCCAAAGTCTCTGGTGCTACCGTTACACTACGAAGGAATGAACTGACGAACAATAATTATTCATTATAATACCAGAGGCAGTTCCAACATTGATGCTGCGAACAGAACCATACTGAGGAATATAAAGAACATCATCACACATACTTAGAACGTTTTCAGGAACCCCGATTTGTTCC
>Ga0129336_10000294_pt1 | contig 28390 bp, 24 predicted proteins | sample CPB6_02_DNA_FD_96878 | JGI IMG/M metagenome (GOLD analysis project Ga0129336, IMG submission 96878) | Freshwater to marine salinity gradient microbial communities from Chesapeake Bay, USA - CPBay_Sum_0.6_0.2_DNA | ecosystem: Environmental > Aquatic > Marine > Coastal | place: USA: Chesapeake...
ACAAGCCTCATCGCAATTTCAAAAAACTTCTCGCTGTCAAAAAAGCAGAAGTTCAAGATGCGTATACTTTAATGAAGGCACAATACGAAGGGCTTTACAATACGAAGAAGGATGAACTAACTCAGTCTGAAGAATATAGACTGTATAGCAAAGCTCAAAAAAAGTATTTGAATACATATGCTTCTCTTCGCAGAAAATACAATGTTACAAGAGCGATGTTATATTCACTCAGAACAAGACCTGGACTTAAAAGTATTAGTTCCCATAGATGGTATTATTCTACTGTTCGTCCTGGGTATATGATTCGCAAGGCTTTGCGCCTTCGCCTCCGTGCTTGGTAATACGAAAGACAATTCGTTCATCCCAATGGGGCTTCTGGAAATCCGCATAATAGTCAATGCGAACCTTTTCTCCAAGAGCCAAGTGTTGATTGCTCACTTTAATCATTTGCTTCCACGAAGGAACATACAGTTTGATTTTTTCCTCTGTTGAGAAAACAACCAAAGCGTCTACACTTCCACTTGGCGTTTCCGCAATTGTTTCCAAGAAGAACAAGCACCTCTCATAATTTCGTAGTTTTTTCTGAATGGTGTTCAAATGTTCTGCTGTTTGGAGTGGAATAGGAGATTGAGGAGATCCTTTGAGAATTGCTTTCAGAGCACGCTGATTCACAAGATCAGCATATCTGCGTAGAGGAGAGGTTGCGTGACAATAAGGAACAGAACCAAGACTTGCGTGAATTAGATTCTCAGCAGTAGGTTCATACTTTGCGGATTTATACGCAAGCACATTGAGATCAGGATGAAGCGCTGTAAGTTGCTGTAGGCGTTCCTTATCCGCTTCTTTGTGTGTGCGAAGAAGGCCCACTTTGTATTCAAGAAGTTTCTGAGCCACTTGTTTGTTGTAAAGAATCATAAATTCAGCAATCCATTCGTGAGAATCTGGAGTAGGAGACCCCTTCAAGAACGACGCAATGTCCTCCAAAATCTGAATGGGGACCTCTTGGGATTTATAAATAGTATCGTAGGTATACTTTGCGTTGCTTTGAAACACAGTTTCACGAAAGTCCCCTACACTTAGACACTTGGTATCAGTATTCCATATACAGAAGAGACTTACACCTACGTGCGTTTCTTTTGGTCTGAGGGAGAGAGCCATTTCGGACAAAGCAGAAGGAAGCATCGGAACAGCAGCTTCCCCATTTTGATACAGAGTTTGACCCAAACTATACGCGTGTTTGTCTCCTGGAGATCCTTCTTTTATATGAGCAGCTACATCTGCGATTGTAATGATAAAGTTCCATTCCTTGGATGAAATCTGCTTCAGAGTAAGAATATCATCAATATCCATACAATCATCAGGATCAATGTTAAATGTGTATCCTTCAAGAAGTTCTCTCTTTGTTTCTGTATCTTCAGAAATATCAAAGAGCTCTGCTGCTTTCTTTGGATTGCTAAATTGATACAACAAGGCTTCCTTCTCTGCTTGGAAAGAACCACACGGTCCAAGTATCCGAAGAAGATTTCCGCGGGGTGTTGTTTCAAATTCGTCCCAGTCCATCAATTCTATTAGACCTAATTGATTTGTCTCTGTATTGCGGCAATTGGAACCAACACGAAAGGGAGGATATTTCCTATCGTGAGGATGAAAGAGATAAATCTTGGCTCCTCTGGAAGTGTGCCCATAGACATATTTGCTTTTCAGTTCCAGAACACCTGGAATAAATCTGTGAAATCCACGTGATACCAGATGACACTTGTTCTCTTTCCACTCTACACTGTCTCCAGGCAAACAATGATTTGCTTGTCTGAAATCAGTAAACAGTTTGGATCCAACAGAGAAATTCTTATAGTTTTTTGTTTGAAGGAGCATTGCTTACCTTCCTATGCTTTGTATTTTTGTTCAATTTTTAAATTTCCTTCGCTGCCTTTACAAGTTCAAGAAGTTTTCTAGGCATTCTCTCTTGTGTTACATCTCTCAACTTTGTGCGCATAGACGAGACTATGTAAGGCATATCGTTGATAGAAACAATTACAAAAGGCACAGATGTCTTCACTCCTCTCTTGGGAATGTAAGTAAAGACTTCAAGAGGATCAAACATTCCATCAATGAATACAATGGGTCTCTTGGCTTCTAAAGCAAGTCTCTTGGTAGATTCTTTATTAAGAGCAGAGCTACTCTCTTCCACATTGATATTTCCAGAAGTGAGACCAAGTAGAACAAGCAAAGGCGTCAAAGATCTGTCCGCCGAGTCAGGACGAATGAGGAAAAGCCCAGACGTTTTTGGATCGTCCGCACCCAAGAATTCACGCAGAACTGGAGGCAAGGGTATGCCTTTGTTACCCCACGCACCCTCTTCTGCTTCCTTTTCTTCTTCCATTCCTTTGCGAGAAAATTCTTCAAAGTATTTCTTCTGTTCTTTATCGGACTGAATCCAATCCAAACGCAACAGATCATTCCAAGCTACACTTCCTTCAGGCAATACATATTGATCACCGATGCGAACTGCATCTTTTAGGGAGACAAGAGTTGGAACAGTTCCAGAAAGAAGCTGCTGCTTGCGATCAGGGAAACGCAAGAGCTCTTCAATAAGACGCTTCATTAGTAAATACTTTCCATCTACCAAACGTCTTCCAACACGATATTTTTGAGGGGTGTGTAAATAGCATTTTCCAACAGAACCATTGGTCGCTTGACGCCATACACACTTTCCAGAACACGTGGGTTCTGCCCGCAAGTGGCAATCCACACGCAACAAAGATCCTTCTGATGTTCTCATTGGGCTTCTGTCATCCATCCAACTTAAAATCGTAGGACCCAAGAGAATTTCAAGGCGTTTTCTTCTCTCAAACAGGGGAATTGTGCGTGTATCAATGATTTTCTTTATCAGAAGACGAACCTCAGATGATACTGCTTCACTGCCGAACCAATTGGAAAAGGTCAGGCGCAAGTGTTGGAAAATTTCCTGCATATCTTGTTCTTGCGCGACCAAGAGAGTTTCTTCATCACCTACCGCACCTTTTTTCGCAAAGTAGATTTCACGATTCAGAGACCACTCCATTTCATCCACGTAGCCAGTATCCAAAGACTCAACTTTGGAAGGATCTTTGGGTGCGGATGCTGGAATAAAAAGACCGTTTTCCAATTGGATGGCTACATATTCTTCAGTCGTGTGACTCTTAATTTTGCGTATAGGTTTGTATCCAACGAGTAGAGAAAAGATTTCCAAGACACGCTGATTGTAGAAGTCTACAATCGCATCCATAGGCGCAGGTTTGAAATCATCCCAATCCAAGAAGAGAGCACGCATCGATGTTCCCATATACTCATCATCAATCACAGGCAAGGCAATAAAGGATGATTTCTTTTCAGGTGATTTGTAAACTACTGCGACAACGTGATTGTAAGAATCGCGCACCACACCATAAGGAGGTATTACTTTCGCAGCTCTTGACAGAGGCAACAACACTTTAGAATCAATTGCGCGACTGCTGGTATAGACACTGCGACCAATGCTTACACATTGCGATTTGAATTCACGCACACGTTGCTTCACAATTGCGGGCCAGCCCGCTTCTAAACTGTTCTGGAATGTGATTTCAGGTTGGTGGCGTTCTCTTCCTTTGTCCAACCTATTTTCCGAGAAAAAGAGAGGCTCCCAGATTCCTGACGATCTATGTAGGATAAATCCAATGTCTGAAGTGGAATACTGATCTATATTAAATCCGAAGGGAGGGCATTTCACGCGGAGTTCATCCTTTTCATTGAGTTCCAAGACAATGAGCACTAATCCACGAGGCGTGAGAACACCAGGCAGCGCTAACATTTGAGCAAACTGTCTGTATTCTTTCAATTGCGTGCTGTCCAAGAATCCCATAAATCTATGGTAGCTCTTCCAGAGACGCAAACACGCATCTTTGTTGGATTCCTTTATTTCATCAATCTGGAACATATCGCTCATCCAGCGACGAAGGAGTTCAGGAGTAGCAGGGCCATCGTCACCCGCATCATAGAACTCCAGCACTAAATTGCCATAATTCAAGTATGTGAAAATACGAGGATTTGTTGTTAAGACTTCTTTGATTCTTGCTTTGACCGCATTCGCATTGTTGCGGAATTCCAAATAAGGGGCCAACGCCGCAAAGAAACTATCGTGGCGATACGATGTTCTGTTTTCAACTCCAATTCGCAAGAAACAATCTGAATTCGGTAAAAGCTCCATTTTGTTTCCTTCACGTGATACAAATTCACGAGGATCCTGGCCAAAGTATTTGTCTAAAACAGGCGGTAATAAACCAATCTGAGGTCCATCAATTTCACTGATTTTCAAGTATTCCTTTTCAGGGCCCACAATGTATTTCTTGTGAGCACGATACATAGTCACTTGATAGCTGACAGCAGGAATTCCACTGACTGTGCGCACTTCTTCTTCTGCTTCAACTTCTTCTTCAGATCTCACTTTGTCAAAACGAGGGTCTGAGCTGTAAAGCTGAGTATCTTCCGTGAAACAGCAAGGCATATAGAATTCTTCAGGATGCTGCGTTTCTCCTTGGAGGAAACTGACATACAAATGGCGTTTCGATTCCCCCTTTTTGGATCTGCGCTGAATCACTGTTTCACCAGGTCTGGGTGTTTTGAGAACTTTGATTTCTGTGCCGTGACAGAAAGGACAAGAGCCATTGTCTTTTTTGTTAGGAGCAGACTCTCCAGGTTTGGGCTTGCCTTGACGATCTACAGGGCTATAAAAGTCCTTTTCTCTTACCATTATATAGTCTTTGGTACAGAAGAATTGGCAACACAAATAATAGTTTTGACGAAGAGGATTTGTTCCATACTTGAGTAAGGTATAGACTTCATCACCTGCCTCAGGCAAAGGCTCACCGTGCTCCAAAGGATAGACTACAAAGATCACTTCAGGATCACCCGCATAGGTTTCACGCATTACATCAAATTGTTGCTGATTTAATACATAAGGCTGTCTGGATTCTGTGGCTTGGCACATTGTAACATATTTCTTGATTTTTCTTCCAGCAACATCTGTCTTATACATAAACAAGCGTTGATCCGCGGTCTGAAGTTGTGCTTTCACCCATCCTTGGTAAGAAAGTTTCTTTCTACCTGCTACAGGTTCTTCCTCTTCCTCATCAGGTTCTGCTGCAGCTGCTGCAGGAGCAACAGGAGCAGGTCTAGGAGGTGGCACAGGAGGCGCCGCCGCAATGGGCGCACCCGCAGCAGCAAGGGCTCTCTCTGTTGCTACAGCCGCAGCTCTTTCTTCCTCAGCAGCTCTCCCCGCAATATCTACATTGCCTACATTGTTTCTTCGTTCATTCTCCACAGCGTCTCCCAAATTAAAGAATTCACCATCACCACCTTGTTCCTCTGCTCCAGGCGCACCCATCATTAAGGCCAAATACATAGGATCGCTGTTGTTTGCGGAGCCCAAGCCATCATCCGCATTTTCTTCCGCTCGTTCCACACCCGCAGGAGCTGCTGGGAGATCTCCAGCGGAACGTTCCTGGACAACAGGATCTACACCAGGTGCGGCAACCACAACAGCATTCGCAAGATTGGATGCTACTGCGACTTCTGCAGGAGGAGCGTTGACCGCAACTTCCTGGGTGCTCAAAAGCAAACTCAGAGCAGTAATAATGCGCTTGAAAACTCTATGAGAATCCACACGATACATATGGATCGTATAGTAGGAGCGTTGCGCAAATAGAGCAATGTCTACACCAGGATTGTAAGTCATTATGAAATCCTTGGTTTCAGGAATGGCTAAATCTATGTTTCCACGATTGCGCAGCCAATGAATGACTTTGGTCTGGGCGTCTTCATCCGTCATTTGGAATTCCTTTTGAACAGCAAGGACCAATTCAGGAATAGCCGCATCTCCACGCGCAATGGTTCGTGATACTAGCAAAGTCAAGAATGTATAGATTCTATCCTCAATAGCGTAATTGCTTACACCTCTATAACGAAGCATCAGCAAAGGTTTGTCACCAGGCAGCGCAGGAATTTCTTGGAAGAGAGAGGAAAACAAAAGAAGTCTCTTTCTCAACGAATCAGTAGTGAGAAGTTTGGACTGGAGCGGAAGACGAATCGCACAGATAATATCCGCACTTCCAATATCAGGGAGACTTGTTTCTATAGGAAGGCTGTTGAATCCTCTCTCCAAGAGTGATCCTAACGCACTCAAATCTGAAGCAGGATCTAGGAAGCGTAATTGTTTAGGAGGCAGCACCAAGAAATCCGCAGATCCATCAGGGAACATACGAAGAGTTCCATACAAGGCAGGCTGGCTCCCTTCCTTCTCACGAATGATTACTTTGGAAAACAAAAAGTCCTTGTCAGGTTTCGGATTGCGTTCATCTTTCCACTGAAGTAAAAGACGAGGATCCGAAATATCAGGATTTTTCAGAGACCCTTTCAACATTATCTTTGTGATCGGTGTAGATCCCTGAGGAAGAATACGCAAGAAGGGCCTTTCGTGTGTTACATCCACTTGATAGAACATAGTTTCCAAGGATCGCGTATCCTCTTCTTCTAAAGATTCCTTCCATACCAAGCGCAAAAATTTCACACCTGACACTACAATCGGTAGCAACGCAGCAGATGTAAGAGTCCGATCCAATTTATTGATTTGATCCAAGGTATTGGTAACATACGCATCAAAGATTTGGATGCGCTTTCTTTGCTTCTCAGTAAGAGTTGTGGATGCTTGATTGATTTCCACATCAGGGAAATAAGGAGAAATACGCCCAAACCATTCGCGCTCAGACGTTCTTAGTTCTTCACGCAGGCCAGGCAAGAGATCTTTGTATAAAAACAAATGAAGAATCAATGGCCTGCTTTGGAATAACTCCGCAGTAAAGTCTTCCAACGTTACACGAGACCGTTGCGCAAACGAAATATTCTTTTTGCCTGATTCCGTAACAAATTGAGTATCGACCGCCGGTCCCGAAATACGCGCGAATGGATCATCAAGATAGAATACGTCCTTGGGAGATGTGCTTTCAGCCTTGGTCCAGCTGTAGTCAAAGGACATGTAGTTTTTGGAAAGCACAGTGGGATCCACTTCCGAAATAGGAATGGGAATTCCTAAGAATTGAAAGCTAGGATGCGCACTGATTTCCTTTCTCAGCTGCTGGTAAATCATAACTTTCAAATCATACAAAGTCATAAAAGGATACGGTTTTAAAGTAATACGCTGGGGATCACGTCCTGGCGCCGTGAAATAAAGGACTTGAATCTCTCGGAAGTTTCCGTGAAACGATGCGAGATATTCTGGTGTGAAGAATTTTTTAAAATAGGACGTAAGCGCCGATGCCATCTACCTTGATAGAATTTTTAATCCAAACTCAGTTTTCCGATGGTCATATCTGATCCATCCTTTGTTGGATCATATTTGGGCTGGTCTGTTATATTCGTGCCACAATACCGCACAGGGTGTGCTTTGAAATCCTGATATTGATAGACACCAAGACCTTCTGCTTCTTTGAGCAGCCAGCCGAAGTTGTTCCAAAACTCAGGTTCGTGACCGATAGAATCTGTAATCATATGCGCCATTTCGTGAAGTGCGACGAACATCATTACATTTTCATTGACCAATGTTTCATCGCCTCCCTGTCTCTGTCGTAGGCATAAATGCACCTTTTCTCCTTTGTTCACGCTGTAACTTGTGTGTTCTGCGTCGGGAGTAGACTCTAAAATTCGCTGAGGGTCCGCTTGGAAACGTTGAAGCAAACGTTTGACCTGGGGTTTGTCAGGGAATTTGGATTGAAGATGAAGAGAGAGTTTCTTCATACGACCTCTTACTCTCGCAAGCAAATCCGCAGCCTGTTGCTTGTCTTTCATATCTCGCACACGGTAGATTTGACCATCCACACTGCTTTTTACATCCACAAGAGGATACTGATTCGAACCTACACCCAGGCTTTGTTGAAGCTGTTTGAAAACTTCGTTTGCTTGAGAGAGCATTATTCCTACTTAGATAGCCGTAGTTTGAAAGAGTTATGATTGAAAAAAAAATTTTTCTCCATCGTGTTCAAGGTAGCCATTTTTTAAACATTGTTCTTCAAGAACCGATCTATTTTTAAAATTGTCAGTTGTTATACAAATACTGTTACAAGGATCTATTGTTTGTAAATCCAATACAATATTGACTGTATAGTCTATTGAAGATAAAATATTGTCTTTGTTTGGATTTACAACTGTAAATAGAAATCCTATGTATTTTCGTTCTGTATTTACAGAAGTATCTGCGTTAGAATCAATCCTGCCTTTGCATACTAAGAATTCTTGTTCTTCAATGCCCATTGATCCAGTATACAAAACGTTTGCTTTTATTTTATTCTCGTTGATTTTATTTGAAATAGGGCCTGAATGATACAGAACAGAATTTAGGAAAATAACAGAAGAATACGATGGCAATTGAGTTCTTAAAATTGCGTGGGGTTCATTGTCACTTGTGTTTATTTCATTTTGAATTTGTTGTATAATCTTTAGTGTTTCTTTCTCCTTCCTATCCAAATGTTTGTTCATAAGGATGAATTCAGTGCTTAAAACTGGCATTTCATTTACATAAATAATTAGTGTAAGTATGTCTTTGTCCTGATGAACTACATCATACGTTCTTGATGTGGATGTGTAAGCAAAATGAAAGAATATATCTTTATTTTCTTCTTTACACTCCCGTAGAATTATAAGTTGTTGACTTTGAACAAGAAGTTTAGACACAAACTTTGAAATATCCCTAAATGTTTGTTTCAACTCTTCACTAAAAGAAGGTTTACCTTCCCTATAATATTTCATATACGTGAACCTGAGCATAGAACGTTTCTCATCAAAGTTTAATTTACAAGTGATAGGGAAAAGAGCTTCATTTTTTTGTATAGTTTCTGTGATACTACGAATTTGGTTTTTCTCCATTGAATTTGGTATGGAAAAGAAGAATAAATTTACAATTTTCTCAGCGCATTTCAAATTGATTTGAATATTTTTTTCCATTTACCCTATTTTATCAAATACCATTTTAGAAAGATGTTTACGATCGGTCCTGAAGAACACGCAATGGAACACGTAAGAGAAAGAACTCAAAAATTTCTTTTGCGTGACGAAATTCGTATTATGGAGCTCTTAGAAAGCATTCAATATGGAGTAGCTTACTTGGCCATTGGGTTTTCAGTGGGTGTAGGCTTGGATTATGCAATGCCTGCCTATAACGAAAGTGTGAAAACAAGCACCTTGTTTCTTGAAATAGCTCTTCAAGGTTTGTTGTTGATTATTTTGACGTTCTATTTGCGCAAGTTGGTGAAAATTATGCCTTTCTTGTTTGTCATTGATTTCGCGGGATCAGGCAAGTCTAAATACAGACCCTATCAAGCGGAAGAGTATGGTGGAGAAGTTATGATCGCTCTTGTATTCCTTGGCGCACAATTTAACTTTATAAAGAAACTTGATTTGCTGTCTCGCCGATTCTATAAATGGATCTATGATGAGGAAAAGAGTGTGGGTGAAAGTCTTGGAATTTAAAATATCATTATGATGGTTTAGAACCATACAAATGATAGAACATTTACGCAATCTCCATCGTGCGGCGGTTGATATCAGGCTCAATGGTGGTCTGGTTGAAGACCGACACAGGGACCTGAGGATTCGGGGGTTCAGAGCGGAGCTGGTAATTCGCATTGCGGAGGGACTGGCCGACCGTGTTGACACCAATCAGAGCACCCGCAGACAAGAAGTTCTTGCCCTTCAAAGAACCAGTGCCCATCGGGTTCTGCTGGGCCCACACAGAGTTAGGATCCTTGGGCAGCAGCTCAGAAGGAGTCAGCTGGTCACGCGGGTAGCAGCCAGCAGGAGCCTCCGCATTGCCAAACTGGGCGGGGCCCTCACCGAGGTTCTCAAAGCCCTCCTGGGTGACAGGAGTGGCGACGTTGGGGTTGCCCATCTCAGCAGCTTCCTGGACACCACCGGATACATCCATCACAGGCTGAGTGTAGTTGGCGTCAGCACTCAACGTAGAAGCGCCAGACTCAAAACCTTCCATACGTAACATACGCTTCGTGTATGACGGGTTCAATATATAAGCACCGCCAACAAGAACAGCTACAACTAAAACAACCAAAAGAATTGTGCGGGTATCTACTGAGACTCCAGCCATGTTCGTTCCTGTATATGTATCAGCCTATATTTTTAGCGCCTCAAATGTGGTTCAAAAGAACCCTCTTCCTCCTCGGACTCCGTAGAAAGGGAGGAAGATTCTTCGGAATCCTCGGCGGCCTGGCCATATCTCTCAAAATACTTGTGCTCCAACCGTTGTGCCTTCAATTTGGCCAGAGCCACCTTCAAACGGGCCTCACGAATGCGCCGTTTGGTGGATTCACGATCCATATCCACTTCCTCCGTTGTGAAGGAAAGAGGAGGCAAGTCGGAAAGGGGCAAATCTCCAACAGGAATCAGGGAATCGTGAATCTGAATGCTGCGAACTTGTTCGGAAGCCTGCTCGGGAACCTGTGGAGTCTGGGCTCTTGGTGTGGTAGATGCCGTAAATTCAGCTGGAATGACAGGGGTAGCTTCTTTAAATGAAACGACTTGCCATACCAATTGGAAGTCACCCGATTTGACAATGAAACTAGATGGCTTCCATTGGAAGGAATACCATCCAGCAACAGTGGGCAAAGTAGACGCCTTTTGAATGTGCCGAAGGTGTCGTAAGACTTTCTCCGGAATCAAAGGATTTGTAAAGTATTTCTTTGTTTTTTCTAAAAACTCCTCAACAAATGCCTTGCTGATTGAGTCGGTCGCCGGAAGATTTAATTCTTGTGCTTCATAATACACCAAATCCTCCAATACAGAGTCAGATTGAAGGATTTGGAATGAATATCCCATCGTGCTTGAATTCCATGTCGGAACACCGATTTCCATTCTAGATTCTGCGGGTTTTCCAAAGGGTTTGTTTAAGCGCTAGAAGCAGGGTATGAACTTTGCAAAGCCGGAAAAACAATCGTTTATGGAGCAGCTGATGGAAAAAAGTATACATATCTTGAATCGGGAAGATACACGGAAAAAACTTCAGATTTACTTGATTGATCCTTTACTCAATCACGTTATGGAGCGTATATTTCCTTACATTATACTTATCTGTGTATTGTTCGCATTGCTGCTTATCGTCGCAATGATGACATTTGGTATCTTAATCTTACAACATCGCCCCGTCTTATGGTCTGCGGCAACTATTCCCATTTCTCCAATTGCTACCTAACAGGATTCGGGCCATGGCAAACCAACTTACGACTACAACCGGAGATGCTCCACCCCCCGTCAATACACAGGAAATTGGATTTCTTGTAAGAAATTGGGTTCATTACGATAATCTAGCTACTGGATTGTATCGCCAAACAATCAATGCGCGCAAAGTCAGAGATGAATTTGAAACGAAAATTCTTGATGGTCTCCGGACAGCCAATATGGAAAATGCTGTGATTCAAATTGCGGGTGGACGATTAATTGTTCAGCAAGAGCGCCATAATCAACCCTTGACTTTGGCCCGCATTGAGGAGATACTTCACACGTATTACGTCAGCCGCAATATGCCCGATGATACTCCCAACATTATGAAATTTATGAAGAAGCAGCGTGGGTTTGAGATCACCAAAAAGTTGCGAAAGCAATCAGGGCCGCCGCCGTCTGCGCTTCCTCCTCCCCCGCCCCCACAGGGCTAAAGTATGCGTGAGAGGGTATGTAGAGTAGTAAATCCACCAGAAAAGTATGGAAAGCCGCTGGATCTACTGGCTGAATGAGCCTATTTCTGTTTCAAATTCCTACGTTCCTCGCAAAGCAGCCATAGCTGAATTTTGTACCGAGGGACTCTTTCCTTTGGTAAAGGCGCGAGGGTATCAATTTAGGGAGAATGATGTGAAAATTATCAAACTAATTCTAAAAATTCTTTTTTTCATATCGGAGGATATCAAGGTTAGTCCTGTTGCGCAAAACAAAGAGGCGCCTCACCTTTCAGATCATTACCTCCATTTTTGCTCTGTCCTGGATACAATCACTTGGATGAACTTTTGGAGAAAGTGGGACCACATTCAGGATTTTCAAGAAGACGAATTTGGATACAAATTCCAATTTCAAATTTCTGAATTTATCTGGTCTTGGATTGATCTCAAGCAGTCACCTGCTGTAATCAAGTTGGAGGAAGACATTGAATATTTAGAGGGGGATGGGGATGGTTCCAAAGGAAAAGATGATCTTTACCTACAGGAAACATCGAGACGAGATTTTCAAGACAGACATTGGTTTTAAGAACTAGACCATTTATTATCATTAAAGGGCATAATTCCGATTGACGCGGCTTCCGTGCGGAATTTTGCGACTTTCTTCTGAACCTCCAAAGCTCCAGGGCTGAGGGGCGCACCCTTGTTCATTTCAGCCTCATCGTGCTGAGACTGATTGGGTTTAGAGCCATAGCAATTGACACCAAACCGGAGTTCAGGATTGTCAAAATAGCCACCATTTAACCCAGGCACACCACACGATGTTCTCTGTTCTTCAGGGCCCGCTTGGATACGATCCCATGTGTTTTTCTGAGTGGGATACACAGCAGTCTGTCCTTTGACCCAGCCATAATTGCACCAATCAGCTCCCTTCTCCCAAGCCTCCTTCACTTGGTCATAGGTCGCAAGCTCAGCACCAAGGGCTCTACACAAAGGCTCTGCGTCGTAGTAAGTAAAGGTATTCTTGCTTATGTTAAAGACTTCCGGAGATCCAACATTGGGTAAAATCTTCTCAACAAGAGGCTTTGATACAGCCTTTTCAGCAGGAGTTATATCCTGAGGAGCGACAGCCTTGTCTAAGACATTTTGACCGGGTTGTTCGCCACCCATAGGGGGTAACGGATCAGTGGACAATCCCAACAACTGCTTCACATTGACAACCAAATATTCGTAGCCATCACGTAGCTCTGTGCGATAATAAGACAAGAGGAAAGCAAAGAGTGCGACGAGGGCTACAAAGATACCAAGCGCAACCTGCCACCCTCCACCTACACCCATACTGTTCGCTGCCGTATTCATTGACCGCTGAGTATTTTGAACCATATTGTTCACAGTGGTGTTAAGTTTCGCAACATTGGCCTTCAAATTATTGATGGCTTCTGCCGCGGGAGCACCCAGAGGGAGCAAACTATTGAACTTTGCTGGAGCATTCATCCTTACTTTCTATAACAGGGCAGCATTTTTGCTTACCCTTGAAGAGTTCCAAGAATTTCAGGCATTTGTTTTTGAATATGTGCCTGAAAAGCGGGAATGCTTACATCCCAGTGAACACCATCGGGTGCTCTATTCGGATACGCAATCCCAAATCCCCACGCATTGGATGTATTCTGGATGCGCCCTGTGTTTCCATCATACTGTTTCCACTCTTCATTGATGGTGCGAGGTTTAAATCCACACGCATACACACACGCATCCGCATTTTTGGATGCGCGTATGATAGCTGACATATCGTGAACAGATTCTAAGGAAACATTGGGATACACGCCTGTTAAAATATTGTTCGCAATGTCTGCAGCTTCTTGTTTCAATCCATCATACTCCCCATTCGCATCAAAGTAGAAAGGCTTTTCTGTTGCGTAGAAATTGGTTATTTTCACATTGCGATTCAATTCCAAAAGATTTCTTACAATCAAGGTTGAACTATGTGCTGTTCCAAAGACTAAAATATGATCATCTTGTTTGACAAAATCAGACAAGCGGGTTCTATCCAAAGCAATGTCCAACGGAATGGAGGGAAAGGGTAAGTCCAAAGACTTGGTATCAGATCCTTGACAGAAAAAGAGAACATCACACGTCAAAGGCTGTTTAGAGTTTTCCAACGTAAGAAGCCATTGACCCCCATCCTGGGTTGCTTTTGTCACTTTGTCCGTGCGAAGCAGCGTTTGAGATAAATATTCCTTGGTACACGCTTGTAAATACTGAATAACATATTTGAGTTCTACAGGCTCTTCAGCAGGAAGAGATCCCCAAGGTTGCGCAAAACTGTTTCGGGAAGGCATCGCTTCAAAGATTTGGCGCCACGTGGTATTGCTCCGAACGGAGGGCCATTTCTTTCGCAGATCCCCACCGTTGTGTGTGGGATCCACAATTGTAATTGATTTGGGATTCACATTGTGCTTTTCCAAGTTATACAAAAGAACAAGAGCAGCAGCACCCGAGCCAATTATACAGATGCGTTTCATCTACTTGATTTCTAAAAGTTTTCTGTCTTCAAGTTCTAAGCTCAAAAAATACATAGAAAATTTCTATCTAAACATAAAAAAATACTTAGATTAGAATGGTTAAACTTGTTGTAGAGGCGTCAGAAATTCCATCAGTAGGTGCTGTAGTGATTGATTTTTTTGCGACGTGGTGTGGTCCTTGTAAGCGAATTGCGCCTGCGTTTGAGGATCTTGCGGACAAGTATTATCCTGCGGTTACCTTCTTGAAGGTTGATGTGGATGAGTCTCCTGAGCTCGTCAATGCGTTTGATATTTCCGCTATGCCTACGTTTGTCTTTCTGAAGAATGGAAAGATGGTCAAGAAGATTGAGGGTGCGGATCTCCGTGCTCTCAATGAGGGGTTTGCTTTGCTTACGCAGTAAATCAATAGAGTTGTTTCAAACAACGTAGTTGATTTAGAAATAGAGGGAAAGCCTTCCCTATTTAGAAATCTCCAGCAGGAGACGTGCGATTGCCGCCACGTCCAGCAATGAGCTGACGCTGCTCAGGGGTCGTGCAGACGCATCCACCACCGCAGGAGAAGGACGCACCGCAGCACTCAGGCTTGCACTGATTGTTCTTGAAGATGAAGAGGGAGTCCGGGCCGGGTTCAAACTCAGGGCCCATCAGCTTCTCATTAGGAGCAGTGTAGCGCCAAGCACTCACGCCATTCTTAGGCATCACATCCTTGGAATCAAAGTTTCCAATGGGTTCATAGCCCTTGCCATATCCACCCGCATTCTCCAAGAAGTAATTGGTGAAACCCTCGCCTGACGGACCAAGCGCACCGGGTCTGTAGTAAACCATCAAGATATTCGCGGCTAACAAGATGACAAGACCTGTGATAAGGAATCCGAGACGCATGATTCTTCTCTACTGAAGGATTTTTTTAGAAGTTTGCGGGTATAAGAATAGGTGAGGAAAAGATTGTGTGTGCCGACTTCTGTAAAATCACGCACGAAACCGGAGAATTGTTTCGTTTGTATCCAAAAGCAACCTGATTCCGTAGTCAGATGAAATCCAATTTCTTTTTGTTCAGAAGTCTTTGAAGTTGCGTTGGGGTGAATCCAGTCTTTGGCGCCCAACGACTGCAACCAAACGCCATTTGTATACTGTTCTCCTTCAGAGAAGCTGGCTTCTCCAAGATAGATTCCTGTTACAGTTGTAAATCCTTTGGAACTATACACAGAATCACCGATTTTTACTTCACTGATCCGACGAATTTCCCCTGTCTTGTAAAGCACTTCACACGAGTCTCTAAGCATTGGATATTCAGTAGGGGTATCCATTTCAGACTTCTTTTCATTGAGAATTGCTTGGACAAGAGAATCCCACAACCCATCCGCACACTCAAGATCTACAGGCAACTCTTCCCAATCACGGAATGTCCAAGAACGAGTTAATCCTTGAAGAGGTATATTGCGTGTAGTTGTCCGTAAGCATATTAGCAAAGGACACGATTGAAGAGAAAGGGTCGCACTTGGATGTTGGGAAACAGGAATCCATTCCTTGCCCTCTTCAAACCAAATCAAATGCGCACCACTGACACGAATTCCATCCAACGTAAACATAGGTTCTGTATCACCCTTTACTCGTAAAATGCCTTCAATTTGTGTTCTATCTTCAAAGGTATCTCCCACTTGAAGATCTTCAAACGTTTTGATTCGTCCATTCGCAAGTCTTACTTTCGTCTTGGGATCAAAACATAATTCTCCACAAACATCCCGTGATAGATATCCAAAGGGAGAATTCCCAATGGTCTGGCACGTTAATATAATTAAGCCAAAGACGGGCAATACCATAAACCATAAAATAATCATTATTCCCAAAATAATATACATTATGATTAACACAACATTGATTACAAAATGAACAAAGTTCTCTACCGCAAGAACCAAAGACATTCCAATGTATAAGATTGCCTGGGTGATACCAAACGCGCGTCCCATTGCCGAAAGAAACTTTTGATAGGTCACTGTAAACTGCGATCCAGTATTTCGGAATCGGTTAAAGACAGGATCCAAGATCTTGTTGAATCCACGCAAGAAACTTGCTTGTATCGCTCTCAGCTTATTTAACATTTCACCCACAGATTCCACTACATCCATTTGTTGCCCAATCATTGCGTAAACAGGAGTCAAAAACATCTCAATGGTTTTCACAAAGATGCTCTTCACACAGAAGTTGAAATTCTCCGCAGCAAATTCTGCTCCTGATCTTACGTCGTCAGCAGGCTTGTAAAGCTGTGCTGTGACCATAACAGAAAGATCGCATCTTCTCGTGCTCCACTCTGATTTAATACCTTCTACGTCTGATTGTGCCAAAAGTCCAGCAAAAATACCTGACAAAATCATAATCATTGAGGAAAGGGTCCAATTGTTATATCCGAACCCTATTGTGAGAAGTAACATTATAAAAACAAACGGAGCAAGAATGCTCATTCTGTTAGACCAAGGGGGTTTTTTACATACGACTACACGACAAGAGGAGCAAGTGATTCAATGGCCTTTGTGTAGAATTGTTCAGCATCCGGACTATGAACCTCTACATAATCTCGTATGAATGTGCCTGATTCTGTCTCAAAGGACGCCGTATTCAAAACAACTAACGCATACATTGTTTGAGGTGAGCTAACCTGTGTAACACAAGTATCGCCTGCTCTCACCCAGGATGTATTCTTCCAATAGCATAACCCGGGGGCTACCCATTCTCCAGTAGGCAACTTACACCATTCGCTTCCTTCCTTTTGGACTATCGCAATGACAGTTCCTGTGGAGAGCTTTTCGCCAAGCTGAATCTCTTGGATTTGTTTCAAAGAACCATCCGCTAAGCGAATACGAGTTGTCTTCGCCACACACGATGTGTAGTCATAGCTTCTCTTAAAATTGTTCTGTTTCGCATTGAGTTTGCTATCAATCCAATTCATCGTATCATTGTCTCCTTCTTCTGTCTCGTCATAGTCCAAAAAGACGAAATGACCAATGGGAATTTTATGATCCGTGGTATTGAAGCAGATCAAAGGCTTCTCTTTTCCTCCTTTCCATTCCCCTCTGTGTTCTGCTTGGGGATGATCCGCTGCTTGAATCCATTTTCCAAGATAGTTAACATAGTGATTGGTGCTCACGCGGATATCTCCAGGAAGTTGAACCATCGGTTGTCCATCAGCCTCAAATTGGAAGACAGAAGTCACTGCTCCACCTGTTTTCACAAAGACGTCACCCATACAAACAGACTTGACCGGAATGAGACCTTTGCCTTTTATATCCACCAACGTCTCAGGATCAAAACAGAAAGTATCCAAAAATCCAAAGAGAGCTGTGCGTGTGAAATTGTCTACTGCGGTCATTCCAGCAATAGACATATACAACATCGCAAAGAAAGCGCCATACAGACGACCCATAATAAGTTTAATTCGGTAGGCTGACATTTGAACAGCACTCATCAGTTGTTTGAATCTGTCAGCAAAGTTCTGGAAAAGAGTATTTACACCACCCATCATTGTTGCGAATTGAACACGGATGCTGTTCGCAACTTGGACGAGAGTCATTAGTGTTGTGATCATCGTTCCCAAAATACCAAATACAGGCCCCAAGGCTTGGGCCATTTCAGACCCAAACATATTGGACAAACAGAAGTTGAAATTTTCTGCCGTATTGTATCCATAGAGACCTGCGAACGGCATTATGTTTGGACGGCAACGATACTTGGGCCAATTATCTTTGACTTCCTTTACGTCTGCTCCACTTAACATTCCAATCCATATAGATGTGAATATGAAAAGGAGTAGGATGAATCCCAGCATTCTACACCTTTGCTTTTTATTTCCACACGTCCTCTAAAACGCCTTGAGGGGACCCAGCCGTTTCTTTACCCAATCGCGATCTTTCTTAAAGACTGCGGATGCTCTAGGAGCAGCGCGCACAGACAACTTCGCAACAGCGTCTAATTTACGATAGACACCCAAGGCACCAAATTCTTTTGCGGCTTTCCGAAGAGCCTCGTGGCGATCCAAATCAGATTTTCTGTAGGAATAGCCATACTTCTGGAGCTCACCCTTGCGAAGAGGTGTTAGTTCCTGGGGGCCTTTGCCAGCCAACCCTCTATCTTTGATACACGCAGCTTCTACAATCGTAGATCTGGATTTAGGATACGCACGGTAGACCTGGCTTCCACGCTTCACTGTATACCCACGTTCGCGCACATTCGTTTTGAATTTGCGAATGTAGGCTTTGCGAAGGATCTTGCCCGGGGGGCACGCTTTGCTCGCATTGACTGTGGAGCTCGTTAGACCCGCAGACTTGAGTCTTCTGGCCATTTTCTGGGTAGCTCCACGCTTGAAGTTCTTACTGGTTTGGTTGTAGACTGTGGTAGAACGAACACAGCGAGCAGGCACTGTTCTTCCACTTCTGGATTTATATGTCATACGTTTGTGATAGCCTGAAGGACATCCCCTTTCCGCATTGTAAGGGAGTGAATGAAGTCCATTTTTCCGCGTAGCGGTCATTTTCTATTCTTCATCAGGAAAATCTGTTTCTGTGTGAATGCCTTCTTTCGCATAGCTGTTGATTACATTTGGTTTGATTGTAAACGGCAATTCAATTAAGTCTCGCTCCAAAAGACTTTCCAGTAAAATGCGAGTGTGAAACGGGAGACTTCCAGGCGCACCAATTGCACCCACAATGGATCTATACAGTTTATCTTCCATATTTTTTTCATTGTTTTGCGATGTATTCAAATACGTATTCAAATCATAATACAAACGAGCGCTGTTGGCTACATAGTTACGAAGAGAGACTAACCCATTGGGTTTCTGGTTCGTATTTTTACCTAATTCGCGCTCCTTCCATTCACGCACTGCTTCTCGCACAGATCCAAGCTTTTCTTCCTCCTGAGGATCATCAGGCACTGATATATTTTCATAAGGCGCAATTGAGTCTAAAGAATCTCTATCGGAATCTTCACTGTCACTCATCCTATTTGTCTACAAGAGTATTCTTTGTTTTTTTACAACGAGTCTGGTGCGGCTTTGTATAAAAAGAGAATTGTGGCCAAGGCCAAGAATAAGCCCATACTTATTTCCTTGGAGCGTTTCTCTTCATTGTCCCAAACTACAATGTAGTCTTGAAATCCGGATACACGAGTTGGAGGCTCTGCATCATACCGTTGGTCCTCTGAACTCTGCGCATTCACCTTTTGTGCTCGTCTTGAAATAGCTTCGGGACTATTCGGGTCACTAAGTGCCTTTTCATCTCCGGCGTTGGCGCTAATATTGGAAGATTCAACTTCAGGCATTCCTCTGAAATGTGCGGTTAAAAATCCAAACAATAATTTCTCTGTAAAAAAGAATGGAACGCCCGAACGGAGTGGATCGTAAGAATACCCGTGAAGCAATGGAAGAGGCTGCGAACCGTCCTTTGGATTTCCAGCCGAAGGAGAGAGCGCAATATGTGCGCGATAGTGTTGCGTTAATTGAAACCTATCAGCAACAGGGTCTTACCACAGAAGAAATCAAGGAGAAGGTGCCTACTTTTTTCCGTGACTACAAGAATCTCTTTGAAATGGTAACAATGCCTGGTGGATACAACAAGCAGAGCCTCAAGACTATGCTTGTGATGTTGGATCGTATGGCGACAGGTGAGCTCAGCCAGCACCAGGCTTCTGTGATTGTTGGCCAGCGGCTTGCTGATACTTACATCAAGCCTGCCATCAATCAGTGAAGATTCTTCTGTTTTTGAGCTGGAACGTGAAATTCAACACACCATTGATATGCTTTATCGTATTGGTCTTTCCAATCATATTGAGCAGGTGATAGATCTTGTAAATTAATTGTTTTTTGAATATTCTCAAGTTGGCGGTGGCTAAATGTTTCAATGTGTTCCTGAAGATACTGTGTCTCCTTTTCTGTAAAAAATGAAAAGAACTCGGTTTGAGGGTAGGAAGAAGACTCCTTCCATTGCGCTTGGAATTTTGTCAAAGCAGCTAAGACAAACGGATAGGCTTTGCGAAACCCACGACATATCAAATATCGCTCTGAATTACACGGACGACTGGTCGCAGGTTTGTAAAGATACCATTCCTTGAAACAGAGTGTTACACAACGTAGAAAAATCTGCGTAATGCTGGAATAGGTATCAAACAGTTTCAGAACAAAGGTTCCTTCTGGCGCAAGCACTTGAAGTCCAATGATCGCAGATGCAACAAGCAAAGGATAGACTGACTTTTCTTGATTTTCATAGTCACCACTAAAGTCAAATCCTCCATCTCCCGTGAACAAATTGGATTTTGTATCGTGAAGTTTCACAAAAGAATCTTGATTCACAGGAAGATAGATATCTCCAGTTCCATCTGCTCCATAATGAATTTTCACTTCGGAATGTCTCTGAAGAAACTGATAGGATCTCCTCCAACCTGGCACGTGATTATTGGTTGGCTTGAGCGTAATCGCAAACGATTTTTGAACAGAGAGGCGATTGGCTTCTGATTTATCCAAAAAAGCTTCAATAAATCCACCAGGACCTTCTGCTACGTGAGAGGACCGCAACTTTTGCGTCCCCTTGGGCAACCGCTCAAAGAACTGAGAAACCTGGAGCATTTCAATCATTTTAAAATAAGAACGACTCAGGGGCTTCAAAATCGCAACAGAAGAAGGACAATCCGCATTTTCCTGCGTATAAACCAATTCATACGGATTTGTCTTTTTCTTCAGGATCTCCCACTTGTGATTACTCTCCAATGGTTCAATCTTTTGCTTGATTTCGTTCATATGCTGATGCGGCAATTCATTCCACGTCTCCGCAAAAAGAAATTTTGTAAATCCTTCAATCATAGCACTATCAGGGAAGGGCGATGATTGAAATTCTATTGTTTGCCAAGGTGGCTTGGTTAGATCGGTCTCCATACTTGTATTTCGCAAAGTATGTTTAGCCCGCTGCCGCATTACTCTTCTTGTATCTCCTCCAGTTCAAACACAGGCTCTTCAAGAGTAGGAGCTCTAGAAGGAATCTGGAGATTCATACGAAGCTGAGTCACGTCGCACGGGCCCGTGGGGATACCTCCAATCTCAGCATCAATCTGTTCCTGTGTAGGAGCCTCATCGTCCTCATCCTCCTCATCCAGTGTGGTAGGAACATCTGTGAGAGACTTCAGGATCTTCATCAGATAAGGCTCGTCTAGGAGAATCTGGCTGAAGGAAGTTCCACCACGAATCGGCTGACCCATCATAATGTTCGCGGAGACACCCGTGATTGGATCCACTTCTCCAAAGAGAGCTGCACGCAGGAGAATCTTGCCTGTCTCCTCAAAGGAGGCCTTCGCGAGCGGGCCAATGTCATTCTTGTTGATACCGTAGCGATCTACAGACATTAGACGACCCGCACGGGTCATTACGTCGCAGAGAAGACCCAGGTGACGGAAATTCACACCTGCTTCTTCAAACAGCTCAGAAATCTCATTGAGAAGGACTTGGCGCGTGGCCTCAATGCCCAGATTCTCATAGATATCCCATACGTGCGTGCTGAGAAGCTTGCGACCATCAACCGCAGGGTGATTCATTACTTCCAAGAAGTTGCTACCATCCGTATCCAACACATACTGATTTTCAATGGACTTGTATTGACCATCCTTGTATTCAACGTATTCATCCTCTTTGCGGAAAGTGACAGCCTTGATACCTGGAATACCACGAATCACCACACTGTTCAGGAGTTTGTTCTGGAATTTCTTGAGTGTTGAGAGCTCATCCGAATCCTCGCCTTCACGAACAATAGAGATACGGAGAACAAGCTTCGTCGCATTGAAATCAGAATAGGTGGTGATGATCTCCTTACCGAAGCGGTTATCCAGAACAAACGCAATGTCATCCATTGTAATGTTCTTGTTGAACATCCGCTCTCTGTCCAAGTCCAGGCGGAGCACCCAGCGGCTCTTCAGTCCATCACTGCCCTGCTTCTTCGTGGCCTTCTCAAACATATGGAAGAACGTGAGCATATCACGATCCTCTTCCACTACCGTGCTAGACTGCGTCTCCTGAGGATCGAAGTAGATACGCGCATTGATCGTGATATCGCGGAGCAGCGTGAGTTCCAGATCCTGCGCTACCTCACGGGCCTTTTCCTTCTTCGTGCGATACTCAGGCTTCAGGAAGACAGTGAGCGACGTTGCCTTCGGGTTCTGAGTTACCTTCAGCAGCTCCTTCAGACGGGGCACACCTCGCGTCATATTGGACTTCGCAGCTACACCTGCCAAGTGGAAAGTGTTCAGCGTCATCTGCGTAGAAGGCTCACCAATACTCTGAGCAGCAATGATACCCACAAGCTCACCAGGCTGGGCCCAGCTCTGCCAATTCTTCACAACGAGAACTTCGCACAGAGCATCAAACGCATCCTTCGTGAATCGCTCCTTGACAATCAGTTTATGAGGAGCACAGTGGAAACGAAGGAGCGCAGCCCAAAGAGCGTGATACGTCTGGGTCTTCTGGAGGACTTTCTCCAGTTGCTCCAGCACATATTTGGACGTGAGGTTGGTCTTCTTGTTAGAATCCAGGCGGAACTTGACTTTGATATTTGTAATGATACGATCAAGATTGACAGGTGCGAACAGGCTTCCACCCTGCTTGAATCTATAGACATCCTCTACAAGCATCTTACGATCCGCGAGCACCTGTTGGACAAACTTCTCAGTCAGAGCAGAATCATTTTCAGGCACAACACCGTCGTCCATAACCTTAGACCAATCGACATTGGTCATTCCATAGGAATTCTGGATATCCGATTCCGTGAGACTCTCTAGCTTCAGACTTGCGGACTCAATCTTTGTGGAATTGATACCATCCTCACCATAATGGAACTGGATGATCTTTCCGCGCGCATCACGAACAGTTCCATCGTATTGAACTGTGAGATCCTCCATTGCCTTAATCAGCTGTCTTTGAATATAACCAGTATCAGCCGTCTTTACAGCTGTATCAATGAGACCTTCACGACCTGACATTGCGTGGAAGAAGAACTCCTGCGGGGTCAATCCACGAATGAAGGAAGACTCAACGAAGCCACGAGCTTCCGCACCATCATCATATTTCTTGTAGTGGGGAAGAGTGCGGTCTGTGAAACCATAGGGGATACGACGACCTTCAGGTGCCTGCTGTCCCAGACAGGCCATCATTTGCGCAATGTTCACAATGGAACCCTTGGATCCTGCCTTTACCATCGCAATCAGACGGTTCTCCTGAGCAAGGGAAGAGAGACCCATCTTGCCTGCTTCGTCGTTCGCCTTGTTCAGGATACCGAGGACTCGGCTCTCAAATTCTTCTTGATTGGTCTTTCCTGTATTGTTGTCAAAGAGATCCAAGTGAACAGACAGGATCATATTCTCAATTTCTTGCTTCTTGTTTTCAATCGCAGCACGAATATCGTCGTTGGTCTTCTTGTCCGCAACAAGATCTGAGATACCTACACTGAAACCATTGTAGACCAGGAACTGTTCAACAGTGTTCTGCATAGAATCTACGAAGTTTACAGTGGCCTGCGGACCATAGTCATTGTAGGTCACGTGGACAATGCCCTTTGAGGGCTTCGCAAAGATAGACTTGTCAAAGATGCCACTCTTAATATTGCCCTCTTCAATCTCTACGATGTTCTCAGGAACCTGATTGTCCTTGTAGGAGTCATTTTCCATCCGCAAATTAATAGGAGGAAGAAGCTGGGAGAGAACCTGTTGACCAGTGAAACGAGCTCCTTTGCGGGGTTTGGGAACAACACCCTCAAATCGCTTGTTCCACATCATAAGATTCATAAACTCACGGCGATTGAATTCTACCTGGGGCCGCGTGATACGATAGGACCCCACAAGAGTATCCTGGACAATACCAATCACAGGCTTTCCATTACGAGGAGAGATGATCTGGTAAGGAACCGCAGCAATCTCCATCAGCTCCGTTGATGCCTCGTAGCTCTGAGGAATGTGAGCATTCATCTCATCACCATCGAAATCCGCATTGTAAGGCGCAGTGACGGAAACATTCAGACGGAACGTGTTGTAAGGCAGAACCTTGACACGGTGACCCATCATAGACATTCTGTGAAGAGTGGGCTGACGGTTGAACAGAATAATATCACCATCGGCCAAGTGACGATTGATAGTATCTCCAGTCTTCAGAACAATTTCATTGCGGTTGATATGCTTCAGAGAGATCATTCGCCCATCCGATTTAACAATAGTCTTGGCTCCAGGATACTTGTCCGCACCATTTTGAATGAGTTTATACATTTGTTCTTTGTTGTAGATGGTAACCCGCTCAGGAACAGTCAAGTTCATCGCAATCTTCTCAGGCACACCGATCTCCGCGATGGAGAGATTGGGATCAGGTGTGATAACTGAGCGCGCAGAGAATTCTACACGCTTGCCCTGAATATTGTAGCGGATACGACCTTCCTTAGAACCCAGGCGCTGCTGGATTGACTTCAGAGGGCGACCCGAGCGCTGAGCAGAAGGAGCTACACCTGAGATCTGATTGTCTACCAGTGTGGCGACGTGATACTGGACGACGTTTGTGTATTCATCTATGATATGCTTGGACGCATTCGCATCAATCTTTTCTTGGAGTGTTTGATTGTTTTTAATAATATCAAAGAGCTTGTGGGTGAGATCGTCTTCTGAGCGCTGGTTGTTGTCCTGAACGACAGAAGGACGCACCTGAGGAGGGGGGATCGGAAGCACTGTACAGATCATCCAGTCAGGACGGCACCAGTAACGATTCAGACCCATAAAGTCAACATCCTCGTCAGTGATGCGACGGAAGAGGCGAAGCACGTATTCCACTTCCAGAGGCTGGCTGCGCTTACTGGATTGAACAGCAGCGTGCTCCTCGGTCTTGTTTACAGCAGGACCCTCAATGTTGTCCCACTCCGCAACAATCCGCGCAATTCCTTCACGAACAAAGCGACTCGGTTTCCGCGCACCGCAACCATCTTCCGTCTCTTGACCGCAACGAGTAATGTTGCCGCAACGAGATAGGATCTCACGCCAACGAGACTCTCCACGGTGCTTCAGAATTCCCTTGTGGTATTCCTTGTCCAACAGAAGCTTGGAACAGCGAATACAAACGCAGTTGAGAACATTAAGAATATAGGGAAAGAACTGGAAATAATACACAGGTCGGGCCAAGCGGTAGTGACCGAAATGGCCGGGGCAGTTGTGGTTGGTCTGTCCGCACGACCGACACGTCTTGCCGTTTTCCAGAACACCCATACGAGGGTCAAATAGTCCACCAATTTTTGGTTCAGAACCCTCATAAACAGAGTGAGTCGTTATTTCCACGACGGAACGACGCTCAATTTCCTCCGGGCTAAATATTCCAAATTGAATCCCAACGATGGGTTCAATTTCAGAACTAGGTCGTACGAGTCCAGTTGGCATCTTCTCTTTTTCCTTGTAGGAATTCTAAAAGCAAAACTTTAGCCTCAAATTTACCTTGTTGCTCACTTGTTTAGGCCCTTACGAATTACCTGTTCCCACGAGAAGATGATATGTTCCCGTCGCTTTTGTTGTCCCTCTTCTGCTTTCTGTATCGCAGAAGCATAATCTAAAGTTAGAGCCTTTTCCAGCAGATCCTCTATGGAATCAAATTGGAAACACAGAGGTAGAATTTCTGGGTTGTAGAAATCAGCATTGTCAATCCAGCGCTTGACAACTTCTGGATCTCTACATTTGTCCATTGTGCTCGCATTTGCTTCAGATCCAGCCGCAAAAACAGTCCACGACAATTCATTCGGTTCTTTGGGATCTGTCCAAAGTTTCGCAAGAAGACTCTTTGAAGGGACCCAGATAGGAATATTCGCACGAACTTGCTGGAACATTGACATTGTGCTTATATTGTAAGGAATGTGAATGACAGCTGTATAATCATCAAGATAGCCTTCTGGTAGATATTGCTTCGTCTGTGCCATTAGAATGGCCTGGGATTGAATGGATTCAGGAAATGTTTGGAGTAAGCGATAGTAAAGTTCTTTCATAAAAGGAGATTGATCTTGCTTCAAAAGAATCTGGCGAGTATCCCAAAGAAGTAATTTGGGTTTTTGAGGAGGAGACATTCGCAAACGCAGGGCATTTTCACAAAGCGAGGGAATAACAAGTTCTTGACTGGGATCTACAGAAGGTATATACTGATGAAGATACTCAAGATCCCCTTGATTATTATGAATGATGTGTAGACGTTTTTGACGCAAGAGTTCTCTTATAGAATCTACAAGAATAGCGTGCTTACTGGGAACTTGAATCCAATCATTTCCAAAGCGTGTAGAATTAATATGAAAAAGAGGAAGACCAACTTCTTTCAGACGAAAGCAAGTGACCATTGAATGCGAGGTAATTATTCCATCGTATTGTTGAATATACTGTTTCATCTCATCGGATAAAGGAGTTTCTGGAGGAGGTCTGTAAATATCCAAAGAGCTCTTCCAAGGAAGATGAGATGCTGGAATCGCTTCATTAATGGGTGGACGTCCATCACTTAACCAGTGAAAATCGACTTGAATTCCAAGAGGGCGCAGGATCTGCATAGCATCCCAGAGAACAGCGTGGTGATGATCAATTCCAAATAATTTTAGAGGAGGAAATTTGGATTTCCAAAACCATAAGGTATATTCCTCTGAAGTAAATTCATCACACATTTCGTAGGATCCGCGGTTTCTCCAAAATTCAGACAAGGTTAAATTTGGATCAGAATATGAAAATCCGTGTTTGGGTATGAGAAGAGAATCATAGGGACCTCGTTCAAACATAGAAGAGATAGCAAAAGGTTCTAAGGGTTGGATTCTGGGACGAATATGGCTGGGAAATTGATTGCGTATTTCTTTTGCGTTTCCAACAACGAACCAGACTTGTCTTCCTTCTATAGGCGTTCCTTGAAGAGCCCATTCTGCTATTTGAAAGATAGATCCAGCGATACTAGGCAGAACCATTGGAATTCCCAACTCTCTTTTTTTGAATTTGTTTAAACAATCTGTAAGAAGAGAGGTGTTCATTAGGAAAATAGGTCTAAGACTCTTTAGCTTCTATACTATAAATGGCTGTCTATAGAGAAAAAGATGGCGATATCGTGAGAGAATACGCGTTAGAACAACAGCCAATTCTACAGTATGAGACAGAACGGGCTCTTGTAGAGATTGTGCCTACCAAAGCCTATGGCATTGCGCTTTTTATAGACAACGAACTTCAATTTACTGAAAAAGATGAGTATATTTATCACGAAATGCTTATCCATCCTTGTCTTGGAAGTGCTGAATCTCTCTCCAATATTTGTATTTTTGGAGGTGGAGATGGGCTTGCTGTTCGTGAAGTGTTAAAATGGCAAGGGGATCCTCACAGACAAATGCATTCTATTACTGTTGTGGATTGGGATGAGAAGGTAACTGAATTGTTCAAAAATGAATATTCACATTTGAATCAAGATTCTTTGCAATCAGATCTTGTCAGAATAGAAAATAAAAATATACTGGATTGTGACCCTTATGAAGAACGATTCTATGATTGTATTGTAATTGACTTGGTAGATCCTGATATTCATTCAATGTATCTGTGGGAGACTGTTCTTGATTTGTCCAAACAATGGGTGGATCGCGATGGATCCATTGTGATTAATGCGGGTGGAATTCTTCCGTGGGATATTCATATTCTTAATACTTTGCTAGAGCAAATCAAAGAGCGCTTTGATTGGAATATTCATTTGTATAAAACCTTTGTGCCTTCGTTTGCGAGGGAATGGTGTTTTATCTTATTGAATCACACAGACTCCATTTCAGTGCCATTTATGCCTATGGATCTCTCTTACTTTTCCCACGAAGCGTGGATCCAATCTTATACGAATGGATGGACGCAAGATTATCTTCAAAGTATAGATCATAATTTTGAACACCAGCTCGTAAAAAATGAATCAGTGGACTGAAGTAGGAATGTAGTAAAATGACTGATTTCTACTATCGTCTTGAGCTGCTGCCTACGGAGGAGGGAAAGGAATTCTACAATCGTGATCTGATGAGGGACAATGCGAATGCTGGATTTGATCTCTTTGTCGCAAAGGAAACGCATTGTATTGCTGGATCTGTGAGTCTTCTTGATCTTGGATGCCGAGCACGAATG
>Ga0129336_10000295_pt1 | contig 28387 bp, 11 predicted proteins | sample CPB6_02_DNA_FD_96878 | JGI IMG/M metagenome (GOLD analysis project Ga0129336, IMG submission 96878) | Freshwater to marine salinity gradient microbial communities from Chesapeake Bay, USA - CPBay_Sum_0.6_0.2_DNA | ecosystem: Environmental > Aquatic > Marine > Coastal | place: USA: Chesapeake...
AAATCCTCCAGCAGTTTTGAATGTTTTAGCAAAACCTGTTAAGTTATCCGTAGCTCTAATACCTGTTATTGCATCTACAGTATTTTCTAAAGGATTTAAAAATCTTCCTATTTTACTAGTACCTGCAGCATTAGCTGCATTCCAAAATTTTCTTGCTGATTGAGAATTATTTAAAGCTTTAAGTGTATTACCTACTGCTTTACTAGCATCATATGCTGCATCAAAACCTTTTATACCTTTAAATATAGAAGGTATTTTTCTTGCATTATTTGCAGTAGTTACTGCTGCAGATGTACCAGCTGTAAGTGGAGCTAATGCTAAACCTGCTACTTCTTCTACTATAGCTTCAGTAATAATACCAGCAGTATAACCAAAGTTCATTACTGTATTATTTACAAAACCAAATGCTCCTCCTTTACTAGATGAACCTATAGCAGCTAATCTTTCATATTCTTCTGCTCCTTCTAGATCTGTTCCAGTAAAATCTCCTTGGATCATTTTCCACATACTCTTAGGTCCATCAGTAAAACCTTTCCATAGCATTGGTAAAAATGAATGTGACATCATTCTACTCCAATCATCAGCTTTAGTAGTTCTTGCATTAAAGATTGCTTCATTATCTCTTAAGGGATGAAAACCTATTTTATCAAATGTTTCTTGTCCATAAGCTGCATATCTATCATAGAATGCACCACCACTTGGACCAGCATTATAACTATAAATTCTAGCATAGTCTTCATTAGATTGCTTACTTTGTATTAATGACTTTAAATAATCTTGTTGAGCATTCATTAAACCTTTAACATCAACTTTTCCAGGTTTGGGTGCAGATTTAATAATACCCGGATTATTTACAATATTTTGTTTAATATTAAAATTAGGTCTTGTTAGATCTCTAACACCAGGCATACTAAATGGATTAGGAGCCTGTGGAAAATTAATTTTAGGTGTATCTATTTTATCACCTTCAAAAGGTAAATAGCTATTAGCATCTGATCCAGGTCTATTAATACCACCAAACTCCGGACCTAAATCATCTAGAGGATTAAAAAGATTTTCTTCAGCCATTACTATCTATTGTTATAATTATAATTATTTATTGCTCTTATTTGATCAAAATAACCACCTTCACCTACTATGTCATTAAATACAAAATTTGTAAGATCATTACCATAAGAAGTTTCATAATCCACTAGTCTGTTTTCTATTTCAGTATTTGTATTAGGATCGTATACACCATTTGTTATTTCTATAGAATACGGAGATATACCAAAATCATTTTTTGAAACAGTTAATTTATTTTTTGAATTTAGAGGATCTGTATAAACATACGGTTTACCTGTATAATCAATTACTGCAGAAATAGGATCTTTTGTAGATTCTTTATATAATGTAGTTCCTGATATTTGTTCTTTAGGTAACATGAACTGTACTCCATTTTGTTGAAGTTCTGCTTTCTTTTCATCACTGATATTAAGAGATTTAATATATGCATCTGGAAGTTTTAATATTACTCCAGAATACTTTATATCCCCTGCTGATATAGGTTTATAGGCAATACCAAATTCAGTAAGAGTATTATCTTTTGTATATTTTCCTTTAGCATCTTGAAGATCTGTTAATATTTGTCGTGCTAATGGAACATCTTTCCCTTCAGAAACCCAACCATGATCCCAAGCAGATTTACTAGAACCAAAAGTAGATATTCTAATGTTTTTTGTATCACCTAAGTCTAAATTATTTAATACACTTAACATCTCATATCCTTTAGCAGCAACAGGTCCCATACTCTTTGTATTAACTTGGTAATACTTCATTTTATTAGTAAATGTTCCTGTACCTGCATCTGTAATTGCATCAATTCCCGGAGGAGCATTTTTGATAACATCAGATTTTGTAAATGCTTTATTAGCTTGTTCAACAAGTTTATTATAGTTTAAATCATCACTATAAGATGAAGAATTTACTGGATACTTACCAGGAGCATATGATACATTTACAGTTCTTGCGGGTCTATTTCTTGCACCTTCATAGTAAGCAGGTGCCCTATAATCAGTTTCTCTAGGAGCAATTACTTTTGTTGTAGTAACATATCTCTTTTTTATTGCATCTGGTACACTCTTATAAAAATCAGCTTCAGATTTAATATTACCAAATTCATCAAATAGATAATCTGGAATTGAATTACTTGGTGAATAATTAGCAGGATCTAATTGACTTTTTACAAAATCACTTACTGTAGTGGGACCCTTTAAAGTAGGATTAAGTCTAATCATTTCAGCTTTTACACCATTAGCAGCATCTGTTCTCCATTCATCTGCTTTTTTATCATATTCATTAAAACCACTAAGTGCAGCACTATTTTTTCTAACAGCTGCATATAATGGTGTAGGTTTACCATTAACTTGAATTTCTGATAAATTAGGATTTTGACTAATCCAATCATTTAATCTATTAGACATATTATCTACCTTAAGTTCCGTAGCACCTGTACGTGTACGCATTCCTTTAAGTAGATCCCTAGATTCTCTAGAAATTTCTGAATAAACTTTATCATCAAAAGTACCTAAAAGTGCAGCAGCTTCTTTAAAAGGAATAGTACCATTTTTTACTGCTTCATATAAAGATATACCACTTTTTACTTTATATTTTGTTCTTAAATCTTTTGTAAGTATGTGAGATTGTGACGCATCTACATTAGGAAGATAAGCAGACATTTGAGCAAAATAGTCTTTTCCTTTTTCATATCTATCAACAGCTAATAATTGTTCTTGTAATATATTTGCTGCTTGTTCTTTGCTCATTTTATTATTACCAACTAATGTAGACATAAGAGGAAGAGCACTTTGAAAATAATTTTTTACAGGGATAAACTGATCTTTTCTAACTTGATTAGCAAAGTCCAACATATTAATTTCATTTGTAACATTACCATCTGTATCTGTTATAGTAACTCCTGTAGTTTCATTTTCTTTTTCTTTAGCTACTCTACCTATAATGTTACCATTAGCATCAGTAATAGCTTCCCATGTATGTGTACCTCTTTCTTCAACTAACCATTTATCTAATGCTTCTTTTTTAGCAAGTCCAGATTTATACTCGGCAACTCTTTTTGCAGAAGCTTCTTTTGCACCAATCTCTCTAAGATTATACATGTGCTTTTCCTCCATCACTTTATATGGATTAGATTCTAAATCTGTCTTAGCATCTTTATAAGCAAATATTTGAGCAGCTTCATTTAAATCTTTAGACATTAACATACTTGCTACACCAGCATCTACTTTATATCTTAAAGTATTTAAATCACCATAAGGGTTTCTAAATCCTCCTTCAGTAGAAGGTGTGCTTGACATCCCGTTGTTTAAAGTTTTACCTTGTTGTTCAACTGATGCTAGTACTTTTGCATTGATATCCCGGTTCATTTCTAATTGAGCTAATTGTAATTCTGTTCCAGGATTAGCTGTTTTATTAGCAATTTGTTTTTTTAAGTCTTCTATTTTACTGTTGTATACTGTATTTTGAGTTTGTAAACCTTTGTATCTTAATTCATTTTGTCTTTTGAGTATTGTAAATTTATCTTCAAGATACTTCATTTCAGCAGCATTCTCATCATTATTAAATAAAGCAGCATTAGACTTAGCATAATCTTTTCTATCAACATAAGCTTGTGTATTATATACAGCTTGTATTGCTGGATCATTACCTAATCTTGCTTCAAATAATTTACTCAATGGTTCAATTAACTGCTCACCATTTTTATTTTTAATTATCCATCTACCATCAGGACTAAAGTTAACTGATTCAATTGATAATCCAGCTTCTTTAGCTACATCTTGAGCTACTTCCATAGCATTAACATATGGGGTATAAGTAGCATTACCAAAGTTCATAGCAGCTGCATCATCAGCTTTTTTAAATTCTTCTCTTTTATAATCTAGTTCTCTTAAACCTACATCCCAATATCTATCTTGTAATTTTTCATCATAAGCATTTTTAAAAGATTCTCCTTTAGATCTTTCCATCATATAATTTTTAGTCCAGGCCATATCTTTTACTAAGCCTTTATCTTCATATAATGGTTTAAATATTTGAGTAGCTTGATTTACATTTTGCTCTAATGACAAATCCATTTGAGAAATTCTTTTTAAATCAAATTCAGCTTGTTTTAAATAACTATCTCTTTTATTAATATTATCCTCTCTAGTTAAATCTGCATGGTATAATTTACCATACATATTATTTAGTGCCTTCCAATTAGTATCATACTGAGTTTGTTTTGTTTGCAAGATATTTGCATAAAAATTTAAATCAGGTTGAAAGGGTTGAAACTGAGGTATATAATCTGTGACGCCTTGTAAATACGTTGCCATAATTGATTCTTATTATCTATTGTAAAACTATCAAAATTTTATAAGTTTAATAAACTTTAAAAGTTTAGTAAAACATAAAAGGAAAAACTGTATCAGCCATTACATATGCTCCTCCATTTGCAAACTGCCCACCATATCTACCATATTGTTGTTCAAATAATAATTCTTGTGTTTTTGGTGGTAAATGTGAAATACTGTTTGCAAACTCTAAAGCAGTTTGTTGGTCAGTACCCGGATCAACAGTTTTGTCAGTTGGTGTATAATCTACATAACCTCCTGACTCAGGATCAATTTGATAATTAGGATACATTTGATTTAATGCATCTGTTTGAGCAGCATTAGTTATTCCTGTATTAGTTGCTAAAACAAGATTACCTCTTAGAGCTCTTTTAGAATTATCAAATTGTTGATTTGCAATTGTATTTTCATTACCCAACTGTTTCATCATTTGATTGTTTGCCATATTATATTGATTTCTCAATGCACCAAGTCCTTGTTGATATTGATTAGCTATACCAACATTAGCATTGTCATATTGACTAGATACATCAGAAACACCTTTTGCTAACTTACCTTGTAATGCTGCTAAGGTAGCTCTACTTGCAGGACTTGCACCTGTAGAAAGAACTGCTGCAGCAAGTTGTCCTGCTTGTTCACTTTGAGCAGCAATATTTCTTGTAGGATCTAAATAGTTTACTCCATACTCTATAGGTTGCATTCTTTGAGTTTGTGGTAAATATTTTTTTAATCCCATTAAATTTTGAAAAGCATTTAAACTATTTAAAGTATCTTGTATATAATATCCTGATCTTTTTCTTGGTGGAGCAAAACCTGTGTCATAACCACCTTCTACATCCATCTCATACTCATCACACTCACATTTACCATCTACCATAGGAGTCTCAACTTCATTACCATTTTCATCAGGACAATAACATTTTTGATTACCTGTATTTGGATCTACTATAACATTAGGTTCTTCCTTCTTTTTTAAAGGATCTAACTGTCTAACCCCAAAATAATTATCTACATATGCTTCTTGTAATTTACTTAGTAATTCAGGATCTTTAAGCATTTCTTCTGTAAACCGACCTGTTTTATTTTGACTAAGTTCTTTAAGTTTAGAAGTTTTCATTCCTTTAGCAGTTAACCCAAACTCTTTCCACATATTTCTAATAGCATCTGGATTATTCTTTAAAGACCATTCATAGATAGCTTTTTGAGCTTGACCTTCTGACATATTTTTAATACCAGGTATATATGATTCCCATTGACCTAAATACTCCTCAAGTTTTTGACCTCTATCACTAAATTTATTCTGTTTACCAGTTGGTGTTACATTTCCTTTTTTAGTTTTAGCTTTTTCATATGGTGTTATAGCTCCTGTTGCTGCAGTAGGTAGATATCCACCATAAGCCATTTCTGTAGGGTAGTATGGAAAATCATAACCACCCATTTCCATACCATACATACCATAAGGTATACCACCATAAGCCATCATTTGTTCTTGACCCATTTGCATCATTTGTTCTTGTTGCATAGGTTGAGCAATAGGTTCTCCACTTGGCATTTCTGAAGGCATTTCATTTTGTTGATCTACTTCTTCATAATCTGCATATTCTTCATTAGATTGCTGTTGTGGTTGAGCTTTTTGTGGTATTAGTTCTTCTTCAGAAATTCCATTAGCTTCCATATAAGGTTTAGAAATTAAAGGTATATCTTGAGGAAAACCTTTCATAGATTCCTGTATTAATGCTAATTCACCTAACTTCATAGTATAATTTTTAAGCATCATTTCAGCAGTCTTTCTCTCTAACTTATCTGAATTAGGATCTTGTAAAATTTTTCTATAAGGATTTAAATCATATTTTTTTGATATTGCAGCAGGAGTGTAACCACCATCTTTAGGAGATAAACCAAACTTCTTAAGTATTGAAGGGTCTTTAATCTTCATAGCTTTAGTATCACTAAAGATAAAACTATCATCTGGTAAATTTAAAGGTGTTCCTCCTTCATAGTGTCTTTTACCACCAACAGTATAAAAAGCTGGCATATTACTACCATCATTAGTAACAACTGTTTCTTTTTTTTCAGCTTCTAAGTTTGCTTCTTCTCTTGGTACAGGTTGTAAAGTTCTATTAACTTTTGGTTGAGGTTGACCTATATAAGCATTATAATCTGCACCACCAAAGGCTGGTACATCATTTGCTAATGAACCTTGAACTTGATAACCAGTTCTAGCTTGTTTTAAACCAGGAACTTTTTTAATTCTTACTTTTATCATTTTCTTTATTATATATATTCTACTTCACCACCATTAGCTAAAAATTCTTGAAGTTCCTCAGGTGTCATCATTACTTCATCACCTTCATCAATATCTTCAAAGATACTTCCTCCATCTTGATATATAGAACCACCATATCTAACTACTCCTTCAAAACCTTCTTGATCTGGTTTAAATAAACCACTATTAGTATCATAATTACCTCTATCAATTCTAGCTCTTTCAGGTGCATAAGCATCTCCATAAAATTCATTATATAATTGATTTTGAATTTGTTTTGTATCTGCTCTATCTTTTAAACCTGTTGCTAAAGCTAATGCAGGATTAATTCTCTTATTTATTATATCCGGAAAGTCTACTTCCCACATATTTTTATTTTTGTAATCTACGGAAACTGTACCAGGTTTTTCACCATATTCTTGTCTCATCGCATCTAACTGAGAATTTAGCAACTGTCTTCCAGCATCTTGAGATGACATAGTTTGCATTCTATCTAAAGCTGGTTTAGTTCTATCATCTTCAGTTACAGGAGTTTGAAAACCATATTGAGCCATAGGTATTCCACCAAATCTTTTTTTACCAGCAAGTAAATTATCAACTCTTTTTTTAAGTTTAGCTTCTTCTGCTTGTTTTTTAATTACTAAGTCATTTGCTTTTTTATTAATTTCAGCAAATTGTTTCTTTTCAGCTGCTGTTTTATTTGGTTTATTTAAAAGAGCCATTTCTTTTTCTCTTAAAGAATCTATTTCATTCCCCATTCTCAAAATAAGATCATCTGTTGTTGCAACATCTGAAAAAGTTCTAGCAGCATTTTTTGCATCTTTATAACTATTATAATTTCTACTACTATATCTAGCAACATCTTTTTCATATTTAGCTTTTTGTGCTTTTGCTAATTCTTCAGGTGACATAGGTTTAAAATTATTTTTATTTTCTGTAATATATTTTTGATAGCTATCAACAGGTACAGAAGAACTAGTATTAGATTTTTTTTGAGAAGAACTAGTATTAGATTTTTTCTTAATAGTTTTTTTAGAATTTATATTTTTAGTAATCTTTTTATTTAAACCTGATTCTTCAGGAGTATATTCAGTTTGATATACTACTTCTTCTTCTGGTATAGGTAATGTATTTTGAAAATTTTCTAAAAAATAATTTGCATCTTCTGAACTTTGATTATAAAAATCTACTAAAGGAATATCTTCTTGAACTGTTTGTTGAGGTACTGGTAAAGAGTTTTCATCAGCATCATTATTAAAAAATGATCTTAGTTTATCTAAACGATCATAAACTTGAGGCATTATTCTTCTTTTTTCTCCACCTGGTTGGTAATAACCACCAAAGGCAAAATTAGATTGTCTTTCTCTTTGATCTTGTCCAAAACTTTTATTATTTCTTCTCCATTCAGGATATGCTTGATTTCTCATATTTTGTAAATTCATATACATATCTTTTTGTGAACCATATATATCTGGTACATTATCATATATATCTGATACATTATCATAATCACCAGGTAGATCTATATATTGTCTATCATTATCAATACTAAATTCCGGTTTTGGTGATGGTGTATTTATAGGTAGATTAAATCCAGGATTTTTAGAAACTAGTTCATTTTGTTTATTAGGACCTAAAGCTGATTGTATAAATGCTGCTAATGGATTAGAAGGTGCATTAGCTTCTATAAAGTTTTGATCTGTTATTGGTTCTCCAGCTGCATTAATAATAGTAGTACCATTTTGTGTTCTACTTGTTGGTTTAACTTTTCCTTGTAAATAATCTAAAGCTGTTGTAGGTCTTGTTTGTTGTCTTACATCAGGAGCACTAGATTGTTTAGGAGAACTAGAATAGTCAGATAAATTAGATGCATTACTAAACATTTGTTGCATAGCATTACCAGCAGCTTTTTGATTATTTAAATAATTTGGATCAGTTGCAGTATTTATAGCTTCCATATTCTGTGCATTAGGAACCCATTTCTGTTGTTGCTCATTCCATACTAAACCTCTATCTTTTTGTTTTTGTTGGAATTCTGCAATATATTCTTTATCTTCTCCTGTTCCTGCTGTAGTAGATGTTGTTGGAGTAGAAGTAAAAGCTCCGTTTCTACTATCATCATATGCATAATCACTGCCGTAACCTTGTTTAAAAGCTCTTTTTATATCACGTTCTTTAACTCTTAAATCTCTTCCAGATAATCCTTGTGTTTCTCTTTGTAAAGTAGATTCTAAGTCACTACCTTTAGGAACATTACTACCAGCAGCAGTACTACCAGCTGATGTTAAACTACCGTAAGTTGGTAAATTAATCATTGGTTTTCCAGAAGCATCTCTGTTTACGTTATAGTCTATAGTATATCTTTTAGGGGCACCAGTTAACCAACCAGATTTTGTTACATTTATTCTAGAAATACCTGTAGGATCAAACATACCTGTATAAGGTTGATTAGTTCCTGGTACATACATTCCCATAGGTTTAGCCCATGTTCCAGCATAAGAAGCAACTCTTCCTGGAAATATACCAGGACCTCTACGTCCTAATCTAGGATCATAATATACTCCCGGAAATGCTTGTCTATTATAACCTGCATTAAAGTAATTAGGATTAACATTTCTATTTGTATTAGTTTGAGTTCTAGTATTATTCATACCAGCTTTTTGAGCTAACTCATACATTTCTTTAGCAGATAAATCATCTCTTAAAGACATACCTAATCTATCTCCTATCTGTTTAGCATAATTATTATAACCACCACCATCTTGAAAATAAGGATCAGATGTATCTTTAGAATATGTATAATCTAAATCTGCTTGAGTAAAGTCATCATTACCACCATAAATAAACTTTTGTAAGTTTCCGTAAGGATCTATAAAAGGATCATTTACTATACCACCTTCTTGAAATAATTTAAATTGATATCCTGCTGGAGGATTTAATAATTTCTGTCCTTGATTTAGTACTTTTTGTCCACTATTTAACATAGTTTGTCCTGATGGTAAAGCTGCTCTACCATTTCCTAAGAACTTTGTAATATTTGGAACAACATTTGGAACAGCATTTGAAACAGCATTCTTACCAAGATTAATTCCCCAATTAGGTGCACCAAATACAAATGCTTGCACAAAAGAGTCATCTGCTTGTGCTGCTTGAGGACCCATACCTAGAGAACCATAATACTTTCTTGGATCATAGTTACCATCCATTTTTTGAACAGCTTCTGCAATTAGTTCAGAATCAGGTTTCCAACCGGTTTCTCTAGCAGTTTTTTCTAACCAATCTCTTCCTTTTGTAATACCTTGGTCTAGATAGTCAGCACCCTCTCTAATAAGATTTTCAATTCCAGCACCAATACCAAACGGATCTGTAGGAGGTGTTACTCCTGGTGTTACTTTTGGAGTAACTGTTTTAGGAGCAGTAGTTTTTTTCTTAGGTTTAGTAATAACTTTTTCTGTAGGTATTTTTTCAGTAGGGTCATTAGGATTTTCAGAAGGACCTACAGGTAAGTTTCTACCCATTGCTAAGTTTTCTGTTCCTGCACCATCTGGTTGTAAATAATCTGGAATACGATCATTATTATAATCAGCCTCATTCCAATTTTTTGGACCAACTGCTGCATTTGATGCAGCTTCAGAATTAGTTGTATTTGCTACTTCATTTATAGCATTATTATTTACTTCTTTACTAATTTGTTCTGTTACAATTCTACCTGGAGTTTTTCTTCCGGTAGTTTTCATACCATATCCATAACCTGGTAAATAATAACCCATACCCATTCCTGGCATAGGACTAAATTCCATAGAGTACCTAGAAGGTTTTCCTGTTAACCAATGTGATCTTGTTACATCTAGTTTACTAATAGGTCCCATCATCCCCATTTGTAACATGTCAGGAGTAAGACCCATAAAAGGACTCATATAATAAGGAGTATTTCTAAAACCTCTTCTTTTATTAAAACCTAATCTAGCTTGTACTAATTCATTCATAGGATCGTGGAATACATCTGTATCTCCATGAGTATAGTGAGTAAAGTCATATGGTTGTTCTTGTCCACCATCTTGCATGTAACTATCAAACTGATTTTCTGCTTGTTCTTTTATTACAGCTAACTGAGCATTATTTTTAAGTGTGTTAACAAAAGAACCTTTCATATTATTTCTAACTTCCTCTCCAGTAGGATCTGGTGTAGAAGATTGTGTAAATTCTCCTGTTCCACCAAGTTTTTTCTTAGCAAGTTTAAGAACATTATTTACATATTTTCTTCTTTCTTTTTTAAAGTTACCACCTAATTTAGCTTGAGTTTCTGTAGCTGCATTAGGGTCTTCATAATCGGAATATATTTCCTCATCAAAGTCTGAATCATCTCTATCTTCAGCTATAAGATCATTAGAAATTTTAGTTTCATTTTGTTCTGAAACAGGTTGCATAACAGGATTATTTGCTATCTGTACTTTATTGTTTTCTGTTTCTTCATCTATTTCTTCTTCTTCATCTTCTGTTTCTTGAGAAGAATACATTTGATAAACTTGATCATAATATAAATTAGCAGCATTAAAATCTTGTTTTAATATAGGAAGAAGTCTAATTATAGTTTCTTCTTTAGGTTTTCCCGAAGCAATATCATTTGCTATAAAATTAATTAATTGCTGTTGAGAAGATTGCTGTGGTACACCACCCATTTGTGCTGTAAATTTTTGCAGCTTACTTACAAACTTTCCTTTTCCATCCGGAGATTTAGTTATTCTTACTTTCATAATAACGTGTTATATACTAATATACTAAAATTTAATTTAACGCGTAAACTTTAAAAATTTACAATTCTTCTATAATATACCCTTGATCAATTAATCTTTTTAGGTCTTTATCATTTTTTATTTTTAATTCTATAGCTCCACCATTTTTTTTATTCCACCATGCATCAAGATCAAACATCCAATTAATACCATCATCTGAATTTTCAGAAAAATCTGTAGTATTGATTACATTTGCGGTCCACTTATTTCTTTCATTTAAACCTCTTCTTTCATATTGTTGAAGCATCTTATTTTTATCTCCTTTTACCACACCTTCTACAAAACTTGGAAACTTATTTAAACTACCTAGATTATATGCATAATCTGTAAGAAGCATTTGACTATTTTGAGGTAATTTATCATAAGTACCTTTACCATATTTATCATCTACAAATTTTTCTGCTTTAGTTTGATGCGCTAAAACATCTTTTTTCTGTAAATCTCTAGCTTGTTGTTCTGTTAATCCTGAACTAAATGATTCTCCTGGTTGTAACTTGTGACCATAAGCTATAGTATTAGCTCCACCTTCTATACTAGAATGGGGATACCATTTATTATTTTTATAACCTTTTTTGATAGAGTTTTCTAAACCTCTTAGATCAGATAAATATTTTTCTAAAGTAACTGGATCTAAGTCTTTAGGAGAGTTTAATCCACCTTTTGACATTTTATTAATGTTACCACCTTCTTGAAAACCTTTTCCGGTTCCTTCAAAAAATCTTTCATAGTCTTCATTATATTTGTAACCTTTATTATTCTTAGGAAATTCTAATTTACCTAATGGAGTTATTCGAAATCTTTCTAAATTTTGTGCATATTTTCTTGAATTAAATACTTGATGTTTAGGTACTGTATAATACTTAGATTCAACAAATTCTTTTGGTAAATTTTCTTTAATAGTACTATTAAAAAAAGATTCTGTTGGTATGAAATTTCTCATTTCTTCTCCTTCATAAGCATTTAATAAGAGTCTATTCATTCGTTCATTTCTTGTTCTTAAAGCTTGTTCAACTTTACTAGGACGACCTGTATGCATCCCAGGCATCATAGTTACATCATTTTCAAAAGTTGGTATTCTTTTGCTCCACTTCTTTTCTAAGGGTGTAGAAATTATTTCCATTATTCTATGAGTATCAGGCTGAACTTTATAACCATATTTACCATAAAAATCACTTGGACTTACTCCTTCAACATCCATTGAAAAACCACTATTATCAATATTTTTACCTCTTAATGAATTTAAGTATTCAAGGTCTGATAGATCATCCTTCATGAATCTTGTATACGTATTGCTTTTTAGAGTTAAATCATTTAAGAAATTTTCATCTGTAGTTTTTGGAGCTCTTAAATGTTCGTATACTTCATCTAAATACTGAGGTGATTCATCTACTACATTCATTAAAACTTTATTATCACTATTTTTTATAAAATCCATTTTTGTATCAAAATCTTTTTTAATATACTTAGCAAAAGATTCACCTGATTTTTTATTTTGGTTTATACTTTTTAATATTCCTGGAATTTTTTCAATATCTTCTTTATTTGTAAACAAATAACCGCTAATCTCAGGATTATTAAAATCTAGTTCTGGATATTGTTTTTTAAGTTTATTTACTCTATATTGATCTATCTTTAATTTTTTTTCTAATTCTTTTTCACTATAAATACTCCTTTTTTTTAATTTAGAATTTGTAATTTCATCTAATCTTCTTTTAATTAGTGATTCTGGTAAATTTTCTGCATATTTATCTATAGTTTTACTTTTTAATTTTACACCTTTTTCTTTTGCTAAAGTTTTTAAATAAGATGGTTGAGAAGCTCTATAACCTTTTAGAGAATTAAGAACATCATCACTATATTTTAATCCTGTTTTTAAAACTGGTTTTGCAGCTTTACCTGCTACACCAAAAACTGGTAAAGCACCTGCAACATCAAGAGCAACTCCTAATGCATCTGTGTCAACATCTACATAATCTTTATTATCTCCAAATAATTTACTACCTAATGTCATTGCACCTTCAACAAGAGTTTCAGGAGCTTGACTTATACCTGTAGTTAAATCACCTGCAAACTTTAAAGGATCATCTATTAGTCTTTCTCCAGTTCTTATAGCAGAATTTATACCTGTAATTTCTCCAACTCCAGATAAAGCTTCTGATAAATGTTGCATATTTTGACGATCTCTATTGGTATTCCATGTTGCTTCATCTACTGATATATTACCATTATCTTTAAGATGTGCATTAGAGTATTCTCTTTGTTCAGTTTTACCTGTTCTAGGATCTACATAAGTATATGTATTTGAACCTTCTTTTCCTAAGTTTTGATCAAGAAACTTTTCGTATGCAGCATCTTCTTTAGATTTATTTACTTGTTTTGAAGAATTTGGTTTTTTAACAGTAGTTGTTGATTTTGCAGCAACTGGTTTTGCTTTAGATATTTCTTTTTTAATAGCAGCTATTTCAGACTTACTTAATGCAGGCATCTTGTATCCTGTACCTGGTTTAAATGGACCACCAGGTTGCATCTCAGGTAATTCTTCTACTACATAACCTCCTTTTGCATATTGTTCTATTTCTTCTGGAGATAAATCAAGTTCAATATAATCATCTGGTAAAGTAACACCACCATTTTGTTTTTTTGAAAATATAGATGGATTACCTTCTTTAATATATTGTTCATACTGTCTTGCTTCTCCTTCTAAAGTAGAAGGGTCTGAATACTGAAGATCTTCTGCACCAATAAATATAGGTTTTCCTGTCTCTTCATCAAAATTACTTTGTGCAAGTTTATCTCTTGGAATAAACTGTAGATTAGGATCTTGAGAAATCATATTATCAATAGTCCTTTCTACATCAGCATCTCTTCTATTATAATATCCTTGCATAGATTCATCAGATGCTGCATATGGATTTGGTCTTTGTCCAACAATACCTGATGTACTCATTCCACCTGCTTGATTTTGCAAATGATGAAACATCTCATGTTCTCTCCACCAATCATTATCCATATTTTCTATTGGACTTTGAGAGTCATAATTTATTGTACCACTTACTGAATTATAACCTACTCTTTCTGAATCTTCTTCTACATTAGGATATATAAAGTTTTGAAGAGCTGATTGATATATGGTAGGTAAATTAGAATAAGATATACCTCCATCTTGGTAGTACTTAGCATTAGGATCAAATACTTTTCTTTTTTTAGATTTTGGTTTCTTAAATAGAGGATTTTCTGTAAATAGTTTATTTGTAGCAAAAAGACTTCTTGAATATTTTTTAGATGCCAAACCTTTCTTACTTGGTTTAGGCATTTGTACTAAACCTCCTTTTTTCATCTGAGGATACTCATCTACATAAGAGGCTCCTGGAAAACTATATTCTTGTCCTGGATACATCATTTGTGGTTGACCAACATTAGGTTGAGCAAATACAGGAAATGGCACACCTTGCATAGTTATATCACTAGAAGGTATTCTTGTCTTCTGTCCAGGATATTTCCACTGACCTTCTTGACTATAAAGAATGTCTTTCTTGTATGGATTAGGTTTCTTATATTTATCTAAATCTAGTTTTGCTTTAGATAAGGCTTTTCTATTATAACTCATTACCTAAGTGATATTTGATTTTTACTATTTGTCAGTTTAATTATCATATTTACATTATCAGAAATTTCTCTTTTTAAATGAAGTACATTTAAGTAATGTCTAAATTTCTTTCTTTGTAATTCCGATTTAGTTAAATCTAAGTTAGCTAAATTTAATTCTTTTCTGTAACCATCTGCTCTAGTAATCCAAATATTTTCACTAGGATAATTTCCAAGTAATTGAGTTGTACCAGGTACTAATGGACCAGATGGAGGATAACCAGATCCAATTGGAAATTCTCCTCTATCTTTAGTTGTATCCCAGAATTGATTAAATCTATATTTGTTTTCTTCTTTAGAAAATAAAATGTCAAAGCCTGGTAAACCTACTATACTATCATCTACAATAGTTGGTATAATTGGATTAAATTTAGGATAATCTAAACTAAGTGTTACATTATTTTTGGGGAATATATTTAAGTTCAAATATCCAGATACTTGTTCTGAGTTGTATATAACAGCTTTATCAAAATTATAATCTAATACGTGAAATTGATCTACACAGTTACCAGATTTTCTTTTGTAACATTCTAATATATATTCTATAGATTTAATTGTAGTAACACTCTGACCTGTAATAATTGGTAACTCTATTTCAAACGGATATGGTTTACCATAATAATTACAGAAACTATCACATACATAATTATGTGTCCATAAGGTATTAGCTTTTGATGTCAAAAAAGTAGTCTTAGTAGGAAATACTAAATCAGGATGCCAATCATGAAAACTTATCCAAAAATTATTTTTAGGATCAAAACTTATTGTCCATGAAGCACTTTCAAATAAAGCAGGGTCTCCTATTTTATATTTACCTTTTCCACCTACTGTAAAATAATCTCCTCTACCTTTATACTTTCCTGTTGAAACATAAGGTACATATTGTACTGGCCCAGCAGGTCTTTGCTCTATAGGTTTTAATTTATAATCTTTTTTACAAAAATATAAAATAGAGTTTTGATTATCATATATAGATTGTATTCCTATACCTGAAACAGGATTATCTTGCCATGGATAATTAGGAAAATCTTCTAAAAGTTTATATGGTAAGAATAATGTAAACCACCACTTCAAACCTATTTGAGATATTTCTTTTAATTGATTACCTCCGTATTGATATATTTTTGCTTGATTTTGAGATACATAGTATAATCCAGCAGGAGTGTTAATTACAGATAATCTATTTTGTGAAGAACCATATTCATATGGTTTATCAGAATTAGTTACTGATTGTTCAGGTTGGCTAAATAAACCACCATCCCCTATTGTAATTTTTGTATTAAGATCTGTCTGAAGACTATCTACACCTTGATACATTAAGGGACTATCATTTTTAAAAGTAATAAATATACCATTCTTATTTATAGACTTAACACCAGATATTTGTGATTTAAATTCTTTATAATTATTTGGTAGATAAACAAACCAACTATCTTTAAAAGCTTCTTCTACTTGTTGTAAAGAATAATAAATTCTATCTGGAAAATAAGTATAACATAATTTAGAAACAAATGGGTCATAATATCTAGATTGTAAATTACCAGATGAAAAATACTGATTATATAATTTACTAACACTTAAAGAATAGTCATATTCATAATAATCACCTTTAGTAATGTTTAAAGGATTCATATCAAATAATACAGGAATATCTGTATAGTTATAAGGATTGTATACCCTTTCTCCTAACTCAGGTCCCGGTTCTCTAAAATCTACAAGAACATCACTCTCTACATAGAAATCTCTAACAGAAGAATTAGCTAAATAAAAATAAGAATTCTTTACACCAAACCCTACAGCAGGAGGATAATTACCTTCAGCATCTGTTTGATAGTTATAACTATTATGATCTAGTTGATAAAAGTTTCTTGGTCTAAATCCTCCACCAGGATAACTAGGTGATAAAAAGTTAGCAGGAGACATTTCTGAAACATCATATTTCTGAGAGTTAACCCAGAATCTAGGATTTATAAACATCCTTCTTAAAAGATAATTATATTCAAATCCATTTGGAAAATCATATAACCAATCATTAAAAAAGAACATTGTATTTTTTTCAGCATATCTATTTATATATGTATCTCCACCAAAAAATATAGGACTCTTAGTTAAAGACTTTACTGTATAATTACTATTTACTCCTGGTGTACATTGATAAGGTCCTGTTTCAATAAAATAATTTATATCATTAGGATCTGTATAATTTATTTTTTGTTCACACGGTGTTATTACAATTTGTTTTATAGAATCTAATTGACCATACTGATTTTGTAATCTTACTTTTATAGCTCCATAGTAACTAGCAATATTTTTTCCGAAATCTCTATCAGGAGTAGTTTCATAACCTAATTGACCTACAGTAACTAATGATTCGTCATCTTGTAAAAATAAAGGTCCTTTATTTAAACCATTAGGATAACTAACATTATATCTTGGACCCGTAAGAGTTCTTAAAACAACTGTGTCAGATCTTTTAAGATTATTTATCTTATACCTATACCAGCTACCAGGTACACTGTTATTTGCATAGGAAGGCATAGTTTGTAAAGAATCTCTAAGATAAAAAGCTTCTCCAATTTTAAATCTTTTTAAATTACTATCTGATAATGTTTTTGTAATATTCCATCCATCATAAAAACCATATGCTTGTTGTTGAAGAGCATATTGTCTATATGGTAAGAATGCATATATAGCATCAAGTGTTAAATTAGAACCTTCAGAAAAATAATAAGCAAATTTATTTATAGCACCTAATACACTAAATCCTGTTTCTAAATATGATGGTAAATATGTATTTGCATTAGTTTCAATAGAAAGCCAAGGAGCAGTATAGTTTCCTCCAAAAGATAATGAATTTTCATTAAAACTTTCTAATAACTGTTGTTCTACATCAGTTCCTGTAAAAGCATCTAATAAAAAACCACCTGTTGTTTCATATAGACCTTGTTGTGCTTGGTATAATTGTAACTGTGTATAAAATGTAAATGCATCAGTTAAGTTAGTTTGTATACCAATTGGTCCAGTATTACCACCTACTTCAGGTAACTGATACTGGGCTGTAAAACTTCCTCCGGGTTGATTATAAACTCTTTTACCTAATAAAGATAATATAGCTTCACCAAAACCTACAAATAAAGCTGTAGCCCATGCTTGATCACTTATTAGTTTAAACTGTGGATGTTTAGATGGTTCTACAAATCTTTGATCCGATACTCCTGATATATAACCATATGTTTTAAATTCAGTAGCAGATAGAAAAGGATTTCTAAATGTAGTATCCGGAGAATGAAATGAGATTATATCTTCAGGTATACTTTGATTTGTAACTTTACCACCTGAATCTAAAGGATCATTATCATTAGGATCTGGTATTCTGATAAAAGGATCATTATATAAATAATTATGATCGTTAGGATCATTAGTATTATAAGGAGGGTATATACAATTAAAAGGATGATTTAAATATAAACCTCTTGTTCTTAATGAAGAGTTTGTGTTATTATAATCTCCTATATCTTCATAAGTTCTAAAGTTATTTATCATACCTTTAGCAATAACACTTCTGTTACCTTCTCTTGATCCTCTTAATATTTCATAACCAACAATTCCTGGTATATCATTTCCATCATTATCTTTTGGAAAAATTATATTTTCAAAATATACTCCTAGTATTCTTATAGAAGGTACATCTACTTGTGAACCTGTTGCATTAGTATTAGGTGTAAAATGTGGTTCAATAGTATTATCAGGAAATTTATGATGTCTTATTTTTTTACCACATAAATCATATAATTGTGATGCTCCTGCTTGTCCTGTCCAACAATATTCACTTGAATTCCAAATTTCTGCTTGGTTATCTGGATAGTTTTCTGTTGACTCCCAATAACCCATTTCACCAACTCTATTTACTATACCTCCATCAGGTAAAACAACTTGACCATTTATAGTTTCTGTACCAGGAATATTTGTTGGTAATAATGTATTAGCAGTATTATATACTTCAAATACTTGTTCTGTTTTTAAAGGATCCGTTGAATCATAATACAATATATTTTGTCCATTATAATCTGTTGAGTCTTCAGAATATGTATTAGTAGTTCCTGGTATTGTAAAATTTTTAGGAGGTCTACCTGGAATATGATATGAAGCAGATTTATCACCTGTATCATATATCCATCTTATAAAAAATGCATATATCTCATCTCTTAAATAACTAGTTTTATTACCACCATTTATATAATAGTTAGCAGGATATTCAACAGATGCCCAACGAGCTCTAATTAAATTTGCTAGTGGTTGATAATTAAAATCAAATTTAGATGTTGGACCTACTCTTAATAAATAATTATTTACTTCAGCTATTTGATCTGATTTTTCAAAAACAGGTGTTTGTAACGGTATATTTTCTAAAGGTACAGTAAGTGTATCTTCTTTAATTTGATCTAAAGTAATTCTACTTGTACTTGTAGAATATGTACCTATTCTTTTAGCAACTGTACCATTATTGATACATTGTACAATTACTAATTCAAACTCATCAAAATTTTCAGTGTCGGCACTTATTTCTAAATCTAAAGACCCTTGTAGATCATCAAAGGTATATACAAATTGATAGTTACTTTGTGAAAAATAATCTGTTATTTTTTGACCTTTTATACTATAAGCAATTGTAGCAAAATAAGTTCCATTTCTTAATGTACCTCCTGTTACACCTAAACTTAATTTAAGACAAGGTGTCTGCATTAATCTTGCTAATCTTATTTTATCACAGTCTAATTTATTTTCATCTATACAAAATTCACAAGGATTATTTACATCTATTGGTGTACACTTTTGTTTCCATTGTACTCCAGGCCAAAGCATGGTATCTGTAGATACATCATAATTAGTGTAAAAATTAACAGAATTTGTATAGTTACTTTGAACTACAGACCAAAAATAAATAGAAGGATCAGGCCAAGTTTTTGGATCTCCTATATTTAAATATCTATCGGGATTTAAACCATCTGCCCAATATACTTGCCAAGAACAATCTTCTTTTTCTCTAGAGGATCCTGATATTAAAAATCTTTTATCAAAACCTAGACAAGCATCTTGTACAATAGGTCTATATAGACATCTTCCTTCTTCAAGCAATCCAATCTCAGACATTATAGGTACACCATTTATATCATGCCCAGCTGTATATATTACCCAAGTATCACTAAATAGATGTATACCACCTACAATGTATTTTTCTACTACAGTAGATGGCATTGTTGATCCGGCTGTTATACAAAGATAATTTGAACTTTCATTGGATAGTGTACCCAAGTCTCCTTCTGCTGTATTATTTACAGCATTCCGAGCATGTAACCACATACCTTCAGATACAAATGAAGGATCAGAATCTTTATTAAGACCTTTTGTAAATGTATTAGTTAAATTCTGCGCACTATTTTGTATATTCTTTGCCATATTATTTTACTCTATTAAATCCTAAGTTTCTATAATAAGCACTATTAGGGGAATATGATTTAAACATATCATAATACTTAGAGTACATTGCTTTTCTATTTGTCCACCATAACTGTTCCATTTCTTTAAAGTTTGGAGTATTAACTACAGTAAGAGCTTGATTTCTTGCACCTCTTAATCTTTGTTCAACAAGTTGAAGTTTTTGCATTACATCTTCACCATTCATATAAAGATTTTCAAGAATTCTTTGCTTAAAAGCATATTCATAATATTCATTTATAAGATCATGATCTGGTACTAATAAATTACCTTGATCATCTTCCATTTGACCTTGATAGTTTAGATATACTTTTCCAGTTTGAAATGTTGTAAATAAAAATCCTCCTTTTATCCATCCTTGATTTACAGTATTATAATAAAGATTTGGACAGTCACATTCTATTTCTTGACTGGCTTTCATTCTAAGTGGGATAAGATTTTTATATATTCTTACATTACTTGTATTTATAATTTGTATTAATTCATATTGCTCACCTTTACAATTCATAAAAACTCTTGGAGCAATACAAGTATTTCCATATGGATTATTAGGATCATATTCAGTAGGTATTGGATCTACTATAGGATGATTAAGATCACATGCTGCAGTATGATTACAAGGATTAGAATTACAAGTTCTACAATTAATAGTAGGTGGAGCACATTGATCTACTGTAGATGGTACTTCTTGATATGGTACTTCTTGAATATTTGTACCAGAAGCCCATCCGTCATAACCAACTCTTTGTTCAAATTCACCACAGATAAATGCAAAATTAAATGTATAAAAATCATCAGGTAATTTTACTTTACCATGACATACTTCTAATATAATTTCTTTTTGTTGATTAATCCTTAAACCTAAATCATAGTTTAATTTTTTAGCTAACTTAATAAGAGTCTGAGGCTCTATCATATTTTCTAGAGCAAATGTATTTAAGTCAACAGATACATCTTCCAATAACTGGTCAAATGTACGGTACCGGAGTGTATAATTATAATCCATTATCTAAGTGAATTTTGACTATCATCTGCACCATCTGTTGGTACTTGTATAGCCATAGTAAGTTCTTTAATTACAAATTGCTCTACTTCAGAAAATAAATATTCTGGAAAGGGTAAAGGTTGATCTTGTCTAATTAAACATTCATCAGTACTACAAGAATCTATTACACCTTCAAATATAGCTTCCATTCTTATTGCATCCCAATCTACATTAGGTAAATATACATATCCATTAAGATACCAAAAATATTGTTTTTTATTATATTTAAATGTAGTTGTTTTAGTCATTGATACCCAAGTTCCTGGATCAGTTCTATATAATTCTATAGTACCATCTATAGAAGATACAGTACGAATAATAGGACCAAATACACCATCTAATATAGTTGGTAATTTTTCTTTAGATCTTTTAAAATAACAACCAGAATATACACCAATACATTGAGCATCTACTTTATCTACATCAATTAGTTCAATATATGGTAAAACATTAAAAATAGAACTAATCTTCATTAATCTAAATTGGTTATCTTCTCTCTTAAGAAGAGTTTGACCATACTTAAGTAATGATAAGTATATAGTTCTATCAGTTAAAAATGGATCTTCTTTAACGGCTTTTAGAGTATTTCTAACTCTTGATATTGCATCACCAATTGTTGTCATATATCAAATTCATTATAGTTCTTTAAAGCATGTAGAGTCTTTGTTTTAATCATGTTTTTATAAACAGTTTTACTATACTGTGTTTTAATTTGTAACTTGGGTTCAATAACTAAATACATATTCCAATTTTCTGGATAATTTTTAGCTACAGCTCTTTTGAACTCTCTACAAGCAGTAAATCCCCAAAATTCTCTATTCTTTATTTTATGTTTGTTTGCACTATTACTATAGAATATTTTAGCTAGTTTACCATCTGTACCTAAATTATTATTAGTTACTGTTACACCATATTTTAAAGACTTACCGAAATCCACATTTTTCTTTTTACTTGTTTGACAAGTTCCAATAAATAACCAACCTAAAGATTCAGGCAGTTGTATACCATCTCTTGTCTCAATTACAGTATTGAAAAATGTTTTATTATAAGTCTTTATAATATTTTTCAAAACACTATTTTCTAGATTTTTATATCTAGGAAATTTTTCTTTAAAACTGTCAAAGAACTCTTTTTCTAAAATGTTATGTACTTTAGGTCTAAACCTTGGAGCCGTAACGTCAGGTTGCTTAAATTCCTTCATATTAATATACTAAAAATAAATGACATTAACAAATATACAAATAAAACAAAACCCTCACGAGTGTGAGGGCTTTGCTTTGTTTGTTACAGAAAACACCAACAAACCTGCAACATTATAATTTAACCTACTCTTCTTATTGACCAATCAATGTTGTCACCTGCTGTACTAACATAATTAGTACCTGTAAAATTTAATACTTTTAAAACTAATTGTGTACCTGCAGTTAAATTTATTCCTTGTAATGTTGATGTGCCATAAACTGTTTTTAAATACACATCTTTTTTAATAAAAATTATATCAGCACAATAAATAATAGTACCTGTAGTATTAGTAACACCAATTTGGAAATATCCATCTGATGTAATATTACCCCATCCATATCCTGTCAAAGGAGTAATTGTTAAAAATAAATTACAATTAAGATCATACTTACCAGTTTGAGGACAAGTCCATATACCAGTTATTGTATTATATTGTGTTGTAGTAACACCATTTACTAATTCATATTGAACAGTTGATAATAAAACTGTATCACCTGCACCTAAATATGAGTTATTTAAGTTTTTAGTTATAGCATTTATATCTCTTGGTGGGGAAGCAATTGCTCTAAATGCTGTACCAAATAAACCAGCAGTTTCTTCTATAACAAGTCCAGTTGCCGTAGTTAATAAATTATAAGATGGTGTTCCAGTAAATGTACCTATACCATATTTATTTAACTTTAATTGACCTGATCCTGAGACTTCTAATTTATTATCAGCTGAAACTATACCAGCTTTCTTTGTTGTTAAAAAGAATTTAGATTCATTACTTAAAGTTGGACCAGCCATTGTTGTAGATTCATAACCAATCTTTCCTGCATAAAGTTCTAGACCACTACTTGTTTCATAATTAAAATCTATAGCTGTACCAATACCTGCAATTGGAGTAACACTACTACTAGCATATAATCTTATAATAGTTTCTATACTATTACCTAATGTTAAATGATTAGCTGTTGCATATAATGCTGGATTTACACTTGCATTATTTGTACTTAAAAGTAATCCTGTTCCTTTATCAGCTAATATATATGCTGCAATACTTGAATTATCTGTTCCATTATGAATTAATGTTAAACCTTTTGTACTTAAAGATGAACCACTTGCTGTTATATTAAATGCAGAAGTATTTAAAATAGGAGTAGATAAAAATGAAAGTAAATTTGTGTTTTGTGTTATTACTGTATTTTGTACTAATGTTCCTCCTAATTGTACATTTGTAGATGTACTCATTGTAAGACCATTATTTGCAGTAATATTAGTTGTTATAGCATTACAAAAATAAGCTACCACTTGCTGAAATGCTTCTACTATACTTGAGTCAGCATCAATAACAATGGTTTCACCACAAAGTATCTCAGGAATAAGAGGATTAAACTGACAAAAATATTGTACAATATCATCTAATGCATCCATAACTGATGTATCAGGAAATACAACTGTATCATCTCCACATTCAATTCCTGGTCCAGTATATATTACACAATTAGAATCTAATACTTCAGAACATGCAGGAGGATCAGGACATCCTGCTGGTGTAGGGCATGGAGGAGGTGTTGTAAGAAATGCATCTTTACATCCACAGTTAGGACATTTATTATTACAAGTATTACAACTATAGTTGCAGTTTGTACATGTATTATTAGTATTTGAACAATTCATTTTCTATTATTTTACTCTTTGTATTGAAAGTCTTACCACATCACCACTTTCTGTAGTATAATTAAAATTTGTAAGATTAATTACTTTTAAACATATTTGTGTTCCTACTGTAAACTCTCTAATAAATGATCCATTTATAGATGCACATTTTTGAATAACAACTGGAGAAAAATTATTTACACAATAATAATTGCATGATGTAGGACTTGTTATTCCAGCTATAAACATTCCTGGATTACTAGCATCATACCAACCAGATCCAGTATCTCTAGCGTAAGTTATAAAAAAACTTATATCATATACTCCATCAACAGGAATAGTAAAAATTCCAGTTGTAGTATCATATGCTGCTCCAAAATCATTATAATCTATACCAGTCATTATTTGAATACTACCATCACATAATCTACCTGTATTTAATCCAGGTGCTACTTTATTTAAATTAGCAGGAGGAAATAGATATACACTTAAACCTGGTTTAGGTGTTTCAGCTACTTCATAAGTAGTTACAGTTCCTACTGTACTTGATGTTACTGTAATCCAGTCACCTGCAGTTACAACAGATGTTGGTGGTATATATGTATCTAAATAGTTATATATATCACAAACTACTAACCATAAATTATTTATAGCACCAGCTACTGTATCAACTGTTAATGATGATATCCATCCTGAAAGAGCACTATATGTAGTTGATGGATTGCTTAAAGTAGTATCCCCATTTGCGATACACTGAGATGTTACTGCATTAATAATATCACTTGGTAAACCTGTAGCATTTATTAATGCACAATAACCATTTGTATCATCATTAATTAAAGCATAAAGAATTACATCAAGCTGATATGTACCTCCTGCAATTACAGTAGTACTTAAAGTACAATCAACTAAAATACTTGGTAAAGTATATGCTGGTAGATTATCTATTTGAGTTTGGATATTTATTATACTTAATTCAAGTTGATCTATTCTATTATTTATAGAATCAATCTCTGTAACTATAGAACATATTTTATTACCAATTGCAATTACATAATCAGATAACGGCATTACTGTAATACCATTAACAACAAAACATGGAGCAACAGTAACAAGAGTAGATTCTTTAGTTGTTTGGGTTGTTGCTGTTGCATCAATATTATTTAATGCACAAACTTGTTCAATTAAAAATTGTAATAATGCATTAAATGTATCTGGTTTACAATTTATTAGATTAAAACAAGTAAGATCATAATTTGAAACTTTTAATTGATCCATTATTAAACATAACTCAGATGCTAATTTTGCTACCACATCAGATATTGTATCTCCAGTACATAATTTTATACAATCAAGATTAGGACCTTGCCATATCACACAATTACTTGATATTGCAGTACAAGGGGAATTATCTAAGTTTAATGGTTTCATAATTTCTCTATTATTATAATATACATAATTTTATTTAAACTAACAAGGGTTATTTAAATTAGTTAAACCTACCTGCCAGTATTTACGTGTGTCACAATTTATATATTTATTTGAACTTCCTTCAGGAGTTGTTATATATTCTATAGATGCTGGATCTACATATTTTATATTATGTGTTCCATCCCAGGCTTTAATTCCCATTTCTAATGCAGTATTATCTATTCTATTAGCATATCCAAAAGTAAAATCATTCCCTACTTTAGTACCTGCAAATACATGACCTATAATTTTTCTAACTCCATTAAAATCTGCAATTAATGCAGAACCTGAATCTCCACTGTATACAGGATTAGGACATGTTGGTGATAAAGAAGGATCTGTTGCTGGATCTGTTTTTACATATGTTAATTGATCTGTAAAAACAACAACAGAATAACCACCCTGTTTTATATAATTGATTGGAAAAGCTGTAAATATTGAAAAAATCCTAAGTGGACATAAAGGTCCTCCCTTTGGTCCTGTAGTTCTTCCTGAACTATACAGCATAGGATTTGTGGTAAGTAAATTATCTATCTCTGCTGATGTAGCAAATGGTAGTGGTTGATCATATGTATCACCACTTTGCATTACTGATTTAGATATTATAGATTGATCTATATCTGTTTTTTGTAATGAAAATATTGCACAATCTACTTTATTATCTGTAGTTCCTGATATAGGTACGTATCTTAGTGATTGTCCAATATTATAATTTGAAGGTGGAATAAAACCATTTTCTCCATTTTGATATATAGTATTTATAGGTGAATATTCATTTTGAATTAAACCTTGTAGATTTCTTTCAGATGTAAAAAATGCATCTTGTATAATTACGTGATTATTAGTTACACCAACTAATGCATTTGTTTCTATATGTACAGCAATAAAACCAAATGTACCTACTGAAAATACAGTATTAGTTGATGATATAGAAAGTCCACCAACTAATGGTCTAGTAAGTGCTCTATTTGCTGCAGAATTAGGACCAACCACTTGACCACAATATGCATTACATGCAAGTAGTTCTGGCATTGGTAATTCAAGTACATCTGTTTTTATATCATCTACTCCAATAGATATTGTTGTTGGAATTAATTCATCATTTGATAATTCAGATAATGGTTTCTTTTTTGATACACCATATAGAATTGCTAATTCACCTGTCTGAACTCCATTAACAAATTTATATCCATACGATATACTTGTAACATTTGGTAATGACATTGAAGCTAATTCTTTTATCTTTTCTTTTATCAGTTTCATTTTAAATAGCTTTAAATGTTGTATAGATAGTACTAACTATAGGAGGTGAAGGAACAGGAATAATTTTAGCAGGTGGTATAAGTGCCTGTAAATCAATTAATTCTTTTTGAATTATATATTGTTCATCATCTTCAGGACAACAATTTGATATTCCATATCTTAGTTCAAGAACTTGTTTATATAATGCTTCTGCTGATTTACATGATATTTCTTCATATTTCCAATTTTCACATGCGGGAGTATTATAACCAGGTCTTACAGATTTTTTAGTATACTTTCTTGGAGGACATATTCCATTTATACATTCACCAAATTCTTCTATAGTATATAAAAATTCAGTAGTAGTTACTGATAAAGTTGATGGTATACTAGATAAACTATGCCAATTACCAATAGGACAATCACAATCTTGTGAGCATTCTAAATAATAACCAACTTGATTAGAAAATATGTTTGAATTACTAACCCATTTAGAACCATCATAGAATACAGTTATATTACCTGTATCTGCAAGATATATATATCTGGGTTTACCATTAAAAGTATCCAACTTAAATAATGTATAATTTATATTATTATATGATAAAATAAAACTATCACAATTATTTGGAACTAACCATTTAATTAAACATATTCTATTACTTTTTTGTCCAGGACTTAATGTTATACTTTGTACTAAACCTGAGCAATTAATATATTGATATGTTTGATTAAAAGAATTATAATTTTTTATTGTACTACAAATACAATTAGCATTATATGTTATACATTCTATACAATTACTATAATTTCCAATAACTCTATCATCAATATTACCGATAGAAGGATAAAAAATATTATTATTTGGTGAAGTAAGAGATACTGTCCAACATGTATTAGGATACCAATCTAATTGTACTACTAAACCTGGAAATAAATTACCTTGAGAACTTCCACTAATTACATTATTTGAATTATGACAATCTATTAAATAAAAATTTGTACTTTGACAAATTTCACAATTTAAAAAAGATGCATTAATATTAAATGTAATATCACTTGGAATATTACCATTAAATTTTTGTACTATCCAACAACCACCACAATCATCTCTAATTACTGATTGCCCTACATATGCAGACAAATCTTGTGATGTATA